>Ga0209624_10000409_pt1 | contig 38031 bp, 26 predicted proteins | sample JacPinW_OM2H0_O1_FD_188565 | JGI IMG/M metagenome (GOLD analysis project Ga0209624, IMG submission 188565) | Forest soil microbial communities from Algoma, Ontario, Canada - Jack Pine, Ontario site 1_JW_OM2H0_O1 (SPAdes) (version 2) | ecosystem: Environmental > Terrestrial > Soil > Boreal...
CCGCCCGCCAGGCCCCCACCGACTACCTCCTCTTCACCGACGCCGACGTCCTCTTCCGTCCCGACGCCATCCGCCGCGCCTTAGCCTACGCCGTAGCCGCGCAAGCCGACCACCTCGTCACCCTCCCCACCACCATCATCAAGCGCTGGGACGAGGCCGCCCTCCTCAGCTTCTTCCAACTCTTCGGTCTCTGGGCCGCCCGCACCTGGCGCGTCTCCGACCCCAAAGCCACGCGCGACGCCCTCGGAATCGGCGCCTTCAATCTTCTCCGCCGCAGCGCCTACCTCCACATCGGCGGCTTCGAATCCCTCCGCATGGAGATCGTCGAAGACATCGGCCTCGGCCGCCGCATCAAGCGTGCCGGCCTCGCCCAACGCATCGCCTTCGGTCGCGGATTAGTCAGTGTCCACTGGGCCGCAGGGCTCAAGGGCCTGGTCAACGTCTGGACGAAAAACATCTTCTCCGCCTTCCGCTTCTACGTCTGGCTGGCGCTTCTATGGTGCCTCTGGGTCATCATCTTCTGGGCCGCCCCCGCCGCTGGCCTCTTCTACTCGCCCACCCGCATCCCGGCAGTCCTCACCCTCGCCGCAGTTGCCTGGGGATATCGCCTCATGGGCCGCAACTCCGGCCTCTCCACCTGGAACGCCGTCTTCTTCCCCTTCAGCGCCCTGGTCTTCGTCTTCACCGTCTTACGCTCCATGCTCATCACGCTCAAGCAAGGAGGAGTCCGCTGGCGAGGCACCTTCTACTCCCTCGCCGAGCTCCGCAAAAACGCCGCACCGCTCTTCTAGCGCATCAACCAGTCACAACCATGGAAGGGCACGTCTGCCCGGGTGCCCACTTCAACCGTGCCTGTTAGCTTTGGCGGATTCACTTCGCCTAGACCATGACGAATACGGCGAAGGATGAAAAGGGCAGACTTGTGTGTAATCTCCATCTCACGTGAAAGCTGCAACGCACTGATGCCCTTCTTGCTGCTTGCTGCTTTCCAGATCGCATACACCCAAATCTTCAGAGGCAATCGCGTCTCCTCTAGCGGAGTACCAGTGCGGACCGTATACATCTCCTTGCATCCCCGGCACCGCCAGCGGTAATCCTTATTGCGCTTTTCGCCAGTCATCATCATGTACACGTCTGTATCTCCGCATCGGGGACAGCAATGGGTATCACCCCACCGCTTCTCAAGAAATGTGACAGCCTTTGATTCGTCCACAGCCGCATTTTGTAGAGCTTCCAGAACTGCCGATTTTGGCTTTTTCATGAACTAACCTTATCAATTATTTCAACAAGTATCAAGATTGATCTACGCTAAATCCATAGGCTGTCTACCCCATCCCCGATATGGGTTGTTGCGAGTCCTATAATATATTGATATAAATACACTTACCGCATAGAATTTCCGCCGTTAATGGTTTTCTTCAGAATGTCATCCTATGTCCGAAATTTATGCACATACCAATGAATAGAAACTTTGGAGTACGCTTATGGCTACTTTATGTGGATTACGCAGCGATTTCAGTTGACACATCCATATTTCCCCCCTCTGGTTAGAGTTGCATCATCAGAAAGGCGGTACTGTGGATACCTCATACCGACTCAAGATCAAGGTTGGCGAACACGAGTTCGAGGCTGAAGGTTCGCGGGAAGATGTGCGGGAGCAGTTTCAGGCCTTCAAGGAAATCATCATGGCTATGCCCACTGCTGCGGCTCCAAATCCACAGACCTCTGCGGCACAACAGCAAAATCGGGTGGAACCACCTGCCGACAAGCTTGATGTGCCCCCGGCTGAACTCCCCCTGAACAAAATCATGAAAACGGACGGACGAATGATCTCTCTCACTGTTCGCCCAAGGACCGTGGAAGACGGAATTCTTCTCATCCTTCTCGGGCAGAAAGTGTTGCGTCAGAGTGATTCCGTGACCGGAGGAGAAATAATCGACGGTCTGAAAACTACGGGCGGTCTCACCTTTGACCGCATTGACCGCACTATGGAGAGGATCGGGAAGGCTGGAGACATTATCGTGACTGGCGAGAATCGCGGAAAGCGGTACCGGATGACCAATGCCGGGGTCGCAAAGGCTCGCCAGATCGCAGCAGATTTGCTTGCGATTGTGGCCTGATGCAATTGCACTGGAGGCGTGAAATGAGAAGAGTATCGGGGCCGCGCTAGACGGCCTGAACAAAGTGGAGACGGCATACCGTGACGGGGCTCCCGTCTCCACATCCGGCGCTTTTGAATCCCCCAGTGCTGAAAGGGCAGACAGGCGCGATTTGCAATCGTGTGACCGCTCCGGTCGTCCGGGTCCGAGTCCCGGCTGGGGGACCAACTTATCCCCAACCAAGAATCCAGATGATAATAGTATCCCATGCCCAACAAGCCAAAGTCGAAGCCCAAGAAAAGTAAACCCGGACCCCGCGAGGAGCGTCTGGTCATCTCCGATCCGCGGGCCGCTATTGATGCGCTGCTGAAGAAAAAGCCAGCACAGAAATAGATGACTCATTTCTCCGAAAGTGAGCGCGAAACCCTCGTCTTTACTGAGTTTCAACAAGTACCTAGTCCCGTTTATTTTTGCATTTTTCGCCCAAAAATCGCATGTCAAGCCCCCAAACCACCTAACTCCTCCCCAAACAACAACATCCGGGTGACATGTTAGTTAGGTTCAAACCGCTAAACTGGATATACAGATCAAGACAAAGCAAACCCCGGTGCAGGAACACCGGGGTTTGCTCGTTAAAACCATTATTAGTGCCCTGAAATCAAGACTTTGCAGAAAGGAGACTTTAGAATGAAGAAGTTACAAGACAGGTCCAGACCTAAAGTCTCTCCTTTGAAGACTTTGCACACAATTCGGCCAGGTGGGGGGCTACCAACATCTCAAGCGGAAGACGTGCTTACGCCTCGACCAGCACCCGCCCATACCGCTTCTCGACATACTCATCGAGGATCACCTGAAACTCCTCGACGATCCTGTCGCCCTTGAGCGTCGTGAAAAGCTGTCCATCCACATAAACCGGGGCCTTCGGCTCCTCAAACGTACCTGGCAAAGAGATCCCGATATTCGCATGCTTCGACTCACCCGGCCCATTCACGATGCAGCCCATCACCGCGAGCTTCAACTCCTCGACGCCCGGATACTGCTTCTTCCACTCCGGCATCGAGGCAACAAGGTAGCCCTGAATCCGCTCGGCCAGCTCCTGGAAATAGGTCGAGGTCGTCCGTCCGCAACCGGGGCAACTTGTCACCTGCGGCATGAAGCTGCGAATCCCCAGCGACTGCAGAATCTGCTGTCCACACCGCACCTCCTCCGACCGGTCACCCCCGGGAGTAGGCGTCAAACTCACCCGAATCGTGTCCCCGATTCCAGCCAGCAACAGAGGAGCAAGTCCAGCAGCCGAAGCCACGATGCCTTTCATTCCCATGCCGGCCTCAGTCAGCCCAAGATGCAGCGCATAGTCGCAGCGCCGTGCCAACTCGGTGTAAACATCAATCAAATCGCGCACCCCGGATACCTTGGCCGACAGCACAATCTGGTCCCGCCGCAGCCCGCACCGCTCCGCCGCCGCCGCATTATCCAGCGCCGACACCACCATCGCCTCCATCATCACATCGCGAGCGGGCAGGGGATCGGCAGACTTCGAATTCTCGTCCATCATCTTGGTCAGCAGCGCCTGATCGAGCGAACCCCAGTTCACCCCAATTCGCACCGGCTTCTGGTGCTCCACTGCAACCTCCACCATAGTCCGAAAATTCTCATCATCCTTGCGCCCGATCGAGCAGTTGCCCGGATTGATCCGGTACTTCGCCAGCGCCTGCGCGGTAGCCGGGTACTTCTTTAGCAGCTGGTGCCCGTTGTAATGGAAGTCCCCAATGATCGGCGTCGACCAACCCTTCTTCGCCAACTCCTCAACGATGTACGGCACAGCCTTCGCCGCATCGTCGTTGTTGACCGTAACCCGTACCATCTCCGAACCAGCCCGTGCCAGCGCAGCCACCTGTTGCACCGTGCTCTCCACATCGGCCGTATCCGTATTCGTCATCGACTGCACCACCACAGGCGAGTCAGAACCGGCGCGAACGCCCCCTATATTCACCGTTACCGCACGTCGACGCTGTATCTCTGGCATTAGTTTCCCCACTCACTAGTTTATCACTGGGCCCAGCGGCAAAGCCTCGCGATACACTAGCCAGACGTGGCCCGGTAGCTCAGTTGCATAGAGCAGCGCACTCCTAACGCGAAGGTCGGCAGTTGGACTCTGCCCCGGGCCACCATTAGCCACCACAACACAAATATTCAATTCTCACTCTAGTCTTCGAAAGGAGCGGCGCAATGACGACCGATGCTCAACCAGCTCTGATACCACCCTTCACCCGCGAAACTGCCATTCAGAAGGTGCGCAAAGCCGAGGACGGCTGGAACTCCCGAGACCCGCAGCGGGTTGCACTTGCCTACACAGTCGACAGCAAATGGCGTAACCGTGCAGAGTTCATCACCGGCAGGGAACAGATTGTTCAATTCCTGACGCGCAAGTGGTCGAAGGAGCACGAGTACCGCCTGATCAAGGAACTCTGGACCTTTGATGGTCCAAGAATCGCAGTGCGTTTTGCCTATGAGTCGCACGATGATTCAGGAAACTGGTTCCGCTCCTACGGCAATGAGAACTGGGAGTTCGACGAAGCGGGCATCATGCATCATCGATATGCCAGCATCAACGATCTGCCGATCAAAGAATCCGAGCGTCTATATCATTGGCCGCTCGGACGCCGCCCAGACGACCATCCCGGATTGAGCGAACTGGGCCTCTAACGGGATCCGCCGACAGCCCATTCATCGCCGAATCAAAGTGCCACGCTCCGTCCTAATTAGATTAGGGCTGAATGTGAAGGGTCCCGTGCAACTCCGTGTCGCTGGACGAGGCGCCAGCCATAACCTTGTACTCACCGGGTAAAAGCTGCCAACCGTCCTTGTCCGTGTTGAACACCGAGACATAAAGCGGATCTATCGTAAGGGTTACGTCCTTCGATTCGCCCGGAGCCAGCTTCACGCGCTGCCAGGCCACCAGACGCTTGTAGCTCTCCTTCGCCGCGGCGGGGAGCGCCACGTAGACCTCCGCAATCTCCGTTCCCGCGCGCTCGCCTGTGTTGCGCACCGTGAAGTGCACCGTGCGCTGAGCGTCATCGACAGTAAGCCCGGAGTACGCGTAGGTCGTATACGACATGCCGAAGCCGAACGGAAACAGCGGCTGCCTGTTCTTAGCCTCGAACCACTTGTAGCCCACCTCTGCTCCTTCGGTGTAGTTCAGGTCGAAGGGTGGATGCTTGCCGTTGTCTCCGCGAATAGAACTGTTGGGTTGAATGCCGGGAACCACCGGATGGGGCAGCTGTGCGTCATCCTTCGCGAAGGTAACCGGCAACTTGGCCGAGGGATTGACCTCACCAAAGAGGATATTGGCAAGCGCCTGCGCTCCGCCGATTCCCGGATACCACACCTCCACCACGCCCTTCACCTTATGGATCCAGGGCATGCTCACGGGGCCCCCGGTCTCAAGCACAACGATCGTATTAGGGTTCGCGGCTGCAACGGCTTCCACGAGGGCGTCCTGGTTGTCAGGCAGCGACAGGGTCGCGGCGTCCCGATCTTCGCTCATGGGCTGGTTCACAAAGACGATGGCTACCCGAGAGGACTTGGCCAGGCTGGCTGCAGAGGCCGTGTCTGTTCCGTCACTGTACTGCACTGAAGCCTGCGGGGATTTCTCCTGAATATATTTCTGCGGAGAAGAAGGGAAGTAGACATGCGTGCCCCATTTAGAGCCGCCTGGCTGCAGATTGACGGCATCGCCTCCCGGAGGATCGACCTGTGCCGACCCGCCTCCAGAGAGCACGCCAACATCCGCGTGCGATCCGATCAGCGCAATGGAAGCAGACGCGGACGCCTGCAGTGGAAGGATGTGATCTGTATTCTTCAGCAGTACGATGCTCTGTTCAGCAATGTGCTGTGCATCGTCACGGCCCTTGAAAGGATCGACGACGCTGCGAACCGGCGGATCGTCGACGACACCTGCCGCAAACATGCTGCGGAGAATGCGGTGGACCATATCATCGAGCCGGGCCTTGGGCACCTGGCCGGCTTCCACCGCCTTCTTCAGTGGCTCGCTGAAGTAGTTGTCATCGCCCGGCATATCCTGGTCCATCCCATTCAACGCCGCTTTTACCGTACTATGCGTCGCGCCCCAGTCCGACAGCACCCACCCTTTGAACTTGAAGTCCTTCTTCAATACCTGGTTCAAAAGGTAGTCGTTCTCACAGGTATGGTCGCCTTCGTAAAGGTTGTAGGAACACATCACACCCGACGGATCGGCGATTCCGATTGCAATCTCGAAAGCCAACAAATCGGACTCGCGTAGAGCTTTCTTGTCCAGCAGAACATTCACCATGTTCCGGCCAGTTTCCTGGTCGTTTAGTGCGTAATGTTTGATGTCGCTCATCACATGCTGCGAGAAAACTCCCTTTTCAAGATTGCCGGTCATGGTTCCAGCCAGCACCGGGTCTTCGCCGGCGTACTCAAAGTTGCGGCCGTTGCGCGGCTCACGTGTGATATTCACACCGCCCCCGATCGACATGTTGAAGCCCTGTGCGCGCAGCTCTCGACCAATCACCGAGCCATAGAGAAACGCAGAGTCAGTATCCCAGCTCGAGGCTGCACCCAACGTCGAAGGTAGCAACGTTGCATAGCGACCCTGGTAGGCAGCCATCCTAATGCCCACCGCGGAGTCTGCCAGATTGATGTCGGGAATACCCAGCCGATCGACACCAGCCATAAATCCTGCGCCAAAGTTCGACCTCGCAGGTACCGGAGAACCCTTCCGAAGCACTCCCCATCCGGCACCGTGGACCATCTGGATCTTCTCATCGAGCGTCATCTGCTTCAGAACCAGATCTGCCCGCTGGTCCGGCGGCAAGGCCTTGTCCATCCAAGGCATCTTCGACGTGTCCGGCCCAGCCTGCGCGCACACCGCATGCGCTCCAAACAAAACCAGGGTCGCTACAGCAAAAAAAGAAGTGGTCATTACACCCTGGAATAGCTTGCCGAATGGCATTCGTGCTCCTTCGCATCGGTATGCGACCCGCTGCGAACTTTCTTGGCGACAGCCAAAGCACGGCGAGCGGGTCGTCACAAAGTCTAAATGACTAAATCAATACAGGTAAGGGCTTCGCCATATTTCCTGAGATCTGCCGCCGTCAGAAAGTCATTTTGCGAACAGTTGGCCAATGTCAGCGAAGGCCTTGAACTCCAGAGCATTCCCAGCCGGGTCGAGAAAAAACATGGTTGCCTGCTCACCAACCTCGCCTCTGAACCGGATATAAGGCTCGATGACGAAGGCAATGCCAGCCCGGCGCAATCGCTCTGCCAACCGCTTCCAGTCCTCCATCGCAAGCACCACTCCGAAGTGTGGAACGGGAACATCATGGCCGTCCACGGGATTGTGGTGCGCCTTGTTGACACCACCGCCAGTTTTCAGATGCGCGACAATCTGATGGCCGAATAAATCGAAGTCGATCCACTGCGTCGAGCTGCGGCCCTCGGCGCAGCCCAGTGTCGTTCCGTAAAAAACACGAGCAGCCTCGAGGTCGTCGACCGGGAAGGCAATATGAAATGGGGTAAGCGGCACGGTAGTCTCCACCCCTCCATCATAACGATAGGGAGCCCGTAGGTTACAAATGCTCCGCAGGCAGGCGCACGACAAACTCCGTGTGACCAGGTTCCGAAGCAAAGCGAATCGTCCCACCATACTGTTCGACGATGCGCTGCACAATACCCAGACCGATGCCCGTTCCGACACCGACCGGCTTAGTTGTGTAGAAGGGGTCAAAGATCTGAGACTGGCTCTCCAGCGGAATGCCGGTGCCATTATCGCTGATGCTAATGCACAATTCGGTCTGCGAATCGTTAGAGTCCGCGGTTGTCTTCTCCGCCCGCGTCCGCACACTGATGCGTCCATGCTGAGGAACCGCGTCGATTGCATTGTCCAGCAAATTCGTCCATATTTGGTTCAATCCCGAGCACTCGCTCCGCAAGGGCGGAAGATCTGCGGCAAAGTCCTTCTCCAGCACGATCTCTTTTTCCCGCAGCTTGTGCCCCAGAATCACCAGCGTCGCGTGAATGCTGTTGTTCACGTCGATCGTTTGGCGTTGCCCCTTGCCCTCATAGGCATACGACTTAACGGCGTGAACCAGGTCAGTGACTCGGCCGATGCTCTCTTCAATGGTTCCGACAAGCTGCATACTCGACACCAGAGCCTCCAGCCAGTTCAGCGCATCCGAAAGCAGCGGTCCGTCGAAGTCGTTCCGCACATGCTCCAGTTCCGCGGCGTCCATGCCGATCGACACCAGCGTGGGAGCCATTTTCCACGCGCCTTCGATATGCGCCGACTCCATCCACTCCGCCAACGCCTCTTCGGCGTCGCTCTGTTCAAGCGAATTCATCATCAGCGGCTGCTTCACGGCGAGCGCCTGCTTCTGCAGCACGAACATGCATTGCTTCTGCTCTTTAGTGAGATCGAGTTCTTTGAACTTCAAAGAAAGTGCATGCAGCCTCATCAGGTTCTCTCGTAACTGAGAGGCTGCCCGCCGAGCCGCCGAACCAGGATTGTTCAGCTCATGCATCAGCCCCGCCGCTAGCGTTCCCAGCGAAGCCATCTTCTCCTGCTGCAAGGTCACGCTCTGCAGCTTTTGAAATCGATACGCCATATTGCCGAGGATGGCCTTACGCACATCTGGGCAAGTCGTCATCAAACCCCAGAACTGATCTTCATCAAGTTGCAGCAGATGACTTGGCATGGTCGCTCGGATAGTGGTCGCATTCGGTATATTTGCCAGCAGCGGCAGCTCCCCAAAGGCGTTTCCTGCCTCGATCTTGCCGAGTGCCACCTCGTTTCCCTCACCCAGCGTCTGTTCAATGCGAAATTCACCCTTCAGCAGAATCCAGAAGAAGTGTGCGGCCTCACCCTGGCGCACCAGCACCTCGTCCTTTTCGATGTGAATCTCCTGCACTCCCTCGATGCAATGTAGTTCATCGTCCTTCAGCGACGACAGAATGGGGACCGTGCGCAACTGCGCAAACAGCTCCTCGCTCATCTTGTCTACGGTGTGGTTCGTGACGATTTGGGCTGGTTCGTTCATCGGAGGAATAGGTTGATTACCTTTCAAAGAGTTGCTAAATACTGGTGCACAAACTGAATTGCGATCGACCCCTCACCAACCGCAGAAGCGCATCGTTTTACTGAGTTGTATCGAACATCGCCCGCAACAAAGATGCCCGGAACGCTGGTTTCCAACAGATAGGGGTCGCGCTCCAGCGGCCATGACCTAGGCGAGGTCCCCTTCAGATCTGGCCCCGCAAGAATGAACCCCTTGTTGTCGCACGTAATTTCCTTCGGCAGCCAATCCGTCTTCGGTGCCGCCCCGATAAAGATAAACAAGGAACTAGCCGGCCGAGCCTCTGTCCCACGAGGAGACTTTAGCGTCAGGCATTCCAGATGCGTTTCGCCCGACAGGCCGATAACCTCGGTGCCGGTTTCAACCGTGATGTTTGGCATGGCTTCGATCTGATCGATCAGATACTTCGACATGCTGTTTTCCAGCGATTTGCCGCGCACCAGCAGGTGAACCTTGTTGGCGTAACGGGAAAAGTGCATCGCAGCTTGCCCTGCGGAGTTCGCCCCTCCGACGATATATACCGCTTCATCTCGGCACGACATCGCCTCGGTCAACGCTGCGCCGTAATAGACCCCCGCGCCACTTAGCTTGTCCGCTCCCGGAACGTCAAGCTTGCAGTAGTCGACACCGGTCGCAATCAGACAGACATGGCAGGTGACCTCCCGCCCATCCGCCATCTCGATAATGCGATACTGATTCTCCGATCGAATGCACTTGACCCGCTGCGTTAAAAACTCAGCGCCCAGCCGGTTCGCCTGCAGAAACGCTCGTTTGGCCAACTCCTCGCCGCTGAGTCCCTCGGGAAACCCCAGGTAGTTTTCAATCTTCGAGCTGGACCCTGCCTGTCCGCCTGGCGCTGCCGCTTCCACCACAAGCGTGCGCAGCCCCTCCGAGGCCCCATACACGCCCGCAGCCAGCCCTGCCGGGCCTGCGCCAATCACCACAACATCGTAGAACTCCTGTTGCGCCTGAGTCCTCAGGCCCACCTTGTTAGCTAGTTCATTCGAGGTCGGCTGCACCAGCGCCGTGCCGTCGCCAAACAGAATGACGGGCAGTTTTGTGTCGTCGATGCCCTTCTCCTTCAACAGTGCAAGCGCATCCGGGTTCGTCTCCGGGTTCAGCCACTGGTAAGGAATGCGGTTGCGCGAAAGAAAATCACGCACGGCATGGTCGATCGCGGACCACCGCACCCCAACCACCCTAATGCCATCGAACGGCGCCTTGTACCCTTCCTTCCAGCTCTGAAGCAGGTCGTCGAGCACCGGATAGAGCTTCTCCTCAGGCGGGTCCCACGGCTTGTTCAAGTAGTAGTGGATCTTCGCCGAGTTTATGGCTCGAATGGCAGCCTCGGTGTCCGCATAGGCTGTCAGCAAAACGCGCTTCGCCGTGGGATAGATAGCGAGAGCCCTTTGCAGGAAATCAACTCCTGTCATTCCCGGCATACGCTGGTCGGAGAGAAAGAGTGCGACCGTGTCCTTGCGTTCTTTCAACTGATTGCAGATATCAAGAGCGGCCGCGCCCGACGCAGCACGAACGATCCTGTAATCCTGGCCGTAGTGGCGGCGCAGGTCCTGCACCACCGCCTCCAGTACGCTGGTATCGTCATCGATGGCTAGAAGAATAGGCTTCGGCATATCTCTTGTTATACTTCGCGAACGGGCTTCCGATAAAGCTCCCCTCGATTCGATTACGGCCGCGCCCTCCAGGGTTCAAAAACTATCTTGTTGAGAAAATAGAGTTCTGGCCGGCGGGAGGTCTGTGGCCTGGATTTGTCCGAATTGTAGACATTGCCTCATCGCCGCTGCAATCCTCCGATAAGGTGATTGCGGGGCAAAAGATTCCCTGCGGGAGACGACGATACTCATGAACCGAATTATTCTCGCGGACAACCAAGCCATCTTCCGGGCAGGCGCAGCGCGAGTCCTGGCGCTCGAAGACGACATGCGCATCGCTGCCCAGTGTGAAGATATGCAAAAGCTTTCTAGCTCCATCGACAGTCTTCGCGGATCAATTGTCATTGTCTCTTCCAGCCTGCGTCCGGATATGAAGGAGCTTCTGGCCCGGGCCGAAATCGTCGGCAGCCGTCTCATCCTCGTCACAGAAAACTCCGAGCAAGTTGCAGAGGAAATTGCGCTGCTGCTCGACGGCATTCTGTGCCGCAACGTCGCCGGGACCGATCTGGTGGACTGCGTTCGCCGCGTAAGCCGGGGACAGCGGTTTGTGCAACGCACCAACGTCACCACCATGCAGGCTGCAGACAGCGTCGGAACCCGTGTCCGCGACCGCCTGACCCCGAAGGAGATGCAGATCGTCGCCCTCATCGTTCAGGGGTGCAAGAACAAGGACATCGCGATGCAGCTCGGAACCAAAGAGCAGGTCATCAAAAACTACCTTCGTGGGATCTACGACAAGACCGGCGTCTCCGACCGACTCGAACTCGCCCTCTTCACTATCCATCACCGCGTTCTCGCTGAGGCCGCAGCCAGGGCTGGCAACCTGATCCACATGAAGACAGCATAGGGCTCCCGAAATAGTTATCGCACTCGTAGGGAAGGGACAAAATAAGGGGCATCGTCGCGTATGCCCCTTATTTTTCACATCCCCATCGGATCCGCCTGCTTCTCAGCTGCAGCGCTCGTATGCCCGATCTTCTCCGCGATGCTCTTGGCCTGCGTAAACAGCAGTAGGTAATCCGGGCCGCCCGCCTTCGAATCCGTCCCGCTCATATTGAACCCCCCAAACGGATGCGCCCCCACCATCGCACCGGTGCACTTGCGGTTGAAGTAAAGATTGCCGACCTGAAACTCCTCCCGAGCCCGTTCCAGCTTTTCGCGAGAGCTCGAATAAACTGCCCCGGTTAATCCATACTCTGTGTTGTTTGCAATCGCCAGTGCATCGTCGAAGTCGCGCGACTTAATCACAGCCAGCACAGGCCCAAAGATCTCCTCGAGCGATATGCGTGCCGTCGGAGCAACATCGGCAATCACGGTAGGCGCGATGTAGTACCCGCCCGCCTCGTTTTCAATGGGGTCGCCGCCGTTCAGCACCCTTCCTTCGCCCTTGCCGATCTTTAAATAGTTGAGTACCTTGCAATAGGACTTCTCGCTAATGACTGGTCCGCTATAGAAGTTCTCGATAGCGCTCCCCGTCTTGATCTTCGCAACGCGTTCCTGCAGCCTCTCGCAGAAGAGGTCGTAGATGTCCTTGTCGACGATGGCCCGCGAACACGCCGAACACTTCTGCCCATTGAAACCGAAGGCGCTCAGCGTGACCCCCTCCACCGCGGCATCCAGATCGCAGTCCCCATCGACGATGATCGAGTCCTTGCCACCCATCTCGAGGATCGTCCGCTTGATAAAGACCTGTCCTGGCTGCGTCTTGGCCGCGCGCTCATGAATCTCCAGCCCAACTGCTTTCGATCCGGTAAACGCAATAAACCGGGTCTTGGGATGCGCCACAACCTCGCTGCCAAACTCCGGACCCTCGCCCGGACAAAAATTGACGACGCCGTCCGGCAGGCCGATCTCTTCCAGCAGCTCCACGAACTTCGCCGCGATCGTCGGAGCATCCACTGAAGGCTTCAAAATCACCGTATTCCCGCAGACAATGGCGGCAGCCGTCATCCCGGCCATGATGGCAAATGGGAAGTTCCACGGGGGAATCACTGCTCCCACGCCCAGCGGCACATAACGAAGCTGGTTGCGCTCCCCAGGAAACTGTATCGGCGTCGTAGCTCCATTCAGTCGCAGCGCCTCGCGCCCATAGAACTCCAGAAAGTCGATAGTCTCGCCCACATCCGCGTCCGCCTCAGCCCAGTTCTTGCCAACCTCGTAGCTTAGCCACGCGCAGAACTCAAACTTCCGCTCCCGAATCAGCTCAGCGGCGCGAAACAGCAGTCCAGCGCGCTCTGCAACCGAGGTCTTACTCCAGTTCGCAAATGCCGTCTGCGCAGCCTCCATCGCCTCTTCCACGTGCTCTGCCCCTGCTCTCTGGTGGATGCCGATCACCTGCACCGGCCGGGCCGGGTTGATCGAAACGATCTTGCCCACAGTTTGCAGCCGCTTGCCGCCGATGATGAGGTCGTATTCGCGGCCGAGATTGTTCTCCACCTCGACCAACGCAGCCTGCATGGCACGCTTATTCTCAGCAGTGGTGAAGTCAACAAAAGCTTCGTTGACAAACGGCGTAGACGAGACGCTTGCGACGGTCGATGGAGCGATATTTACAGTAGACATAAGGTATCGATTCTAGCGCGAGCCTACTCGGTCGCGCTCTGTGGATAGGTGGTAGCCAACGTCCTTTAGATGCATTCCCCGTCCCAATCGGATGCGAATACAAAACTCACGGCCCGCCTAAGCGTCCTGCGTCAACTTCTCGGTCGCTTTTGACATCTTCGCCGTGCGGTCTAGCTTGTCCCAGTTGAATGGTTTGCCATCGATCGCCCGTTTCACCGTCTTGAATAGAACGACCGAAAAAAGCTGCCGATATGTAAACCGTTGTATCCAGATGTGGAATAGCAGCCACCCATCGCCTTTGCTGGCCGGGTGCTTCCGTTCCAGAGCAAACGCCAGTGCAGACGCGGCAAAGTCGATCATCAGAAACGTCAGGAAGAAGGCAAGCAGCTTGTAAAGGCTATCCGTCGACGCCGATTCAGGATGAAAGTGCTTATCGTAGAAGTAGTTCAGAATGCCCGCCACAAACATCAGGTCAATCAGTGGCGACACCAGCGGCAGCGCGATTTGAAAGATCAGAATATTCGGAAGCGCGAACAGTCCCATCGCTCGATGCTTGCTGATCGCTCCCCTGTGCTTGAAGATTGCCTGCAGTATCCCGAACGACCAGCGAAACCGCTGCCGGATCAACCCATCCGCATTCACCGGAGCCTCCGTGAACGCCAGTGCCCGGTCCTCGTAGATCACGCTATAACCCTGCTCCAGCAGATTCATCGTCAGGTCCGCATCCTCGGCAACTGTGTTCGAGTGGTACCCGTGCCCGGCCTTCACCGCCGCCGTCCGCCAGGCTCCGATCGCTCCCGGCACCACCATCACCACATCGAATAGATCCAGCGCGCGCCGTTCGAAGTTCTGGCTGGTGATGTACTCGAGAGCCTGCCAGCGTGTCCATAAATTCACGCGATTGCCCACCTTGGCGTTGCCCGCAACGGCGCCGATCCTGGGGTTCGCGAAGTGCGGTACCAGGTTCGTGATCGCATCATGCGCAATCACACCATCCGCGTCAATACCCACATACATCTCCTCGTCAACCCTCTCCAGCGCGAAGTTCAGAGCGTCCGCCTTGCCTCCGTTGGGCTTGGTCAGCACCGTCAGCCGGCCCGAGGCAATATCTGCGGGATAAGCCTCGCACGCCACATCGTAGGTCCCGTCCGTCGATCCATCGTCGATCACAATGATCCGAATATTCTTATACGTCGACATCATCACCGACCGGATTGTCCGGACGATCACCTTCTCCTCGTTATAAGCAGGGATCAGCACTGCAACCCTCGGCGCATAGTCGGGCGTGGCATAGTTCTTCCTCTTGCGCAGCCGGTCGATGATGGCGCAGACGCCGATAATGATCAACCGCGCACTCATCAGCACATCGCCGACGAAGAATAAACTCACCACAAAATAGTGGAAGAAGCTATAAAAGAAAAATGTAATCGAGTCTGCACGTGCCTGCCATCGCTGACGGTTCGTCAACACAGGCATCACCTCAGCGCGAGTCTTTCCCACCAGCTGCGACACAGGCACAATTTGATATCCATGCGCGCGCAGGGCCTCAATCAGTACGGGCAGCGCCGCCACCGTCGCCGACCTATCTCCTCCGCCATCATGCAGCAGGATCACCGAGCCCCTGTTCCACGGATGCGTCTCCATATCTGCGATCGTCTGAAACACCCCGTCCGTAATCTCTTTGGGCGACTTTCGCGGGTGCTCATCCCAATCGTTCGTATCGATCTTGTTCCCGATGATGACGTATCCCAGCTCCTGAATCCGCTCTACCGGTGCAGCTTGATCATTTGTATCGGGCTCCTGGTCAATCGAGTACGGTGGTCGGAAATAAAGGGGCTGCACTCCGAGCTTCGCCGCGAAAAGACGCTCGGTAAGGTTCAGTTCCAGGTCCACCTGCCGGCTTGAAATTTCACTGATATCGGGATGGAACCATGTATGATTTCCAATCTCGTGCCCCTCGCGATACACCCTCTCCATCACGCCGACGTTGTCCTCTGCCACCTCGCCGATCATGAAGAACGTACCCTTCACGCCATATTTCTTCAGAACGTCCAGAATCTTCGGCGTCCAATCTGGGTCGGGTCCATCGTCGAAGCTTAGTGCCACCTCATGCGGGTGGTACCCATATTGCTCCACCGTGTACGACAGCGGGTACGACTCCATCGATTCCTGCGTGATCATCCGGTAGTTCACTGGCACCGAGTCGTCATCGTCCATCGTCACTACGCGCTTGCCATTCTGCGGCTTGCGCGTGACACGCAGGATATCTCCCTCGCCCTCGGTATCCACGTCGTATCCGGGCTCGACATCGGCCAGCGCCTTCACCGGGTCGGTCTGCATCGGATAGTCCCATATCTTCCACACCGAGTTGTCTTCCGACCCCAGCCGCCACAGCGCATACGTCTGTATCCCCAGCGCCCGCGCGGCCCGCATCTCGTTCTGCACCGTAACCGCATCCAGAAACCACACTTGATGCCGCACATGAGCGTCCTCATCGTCGTACGCGAAGTGGACGTTCAGAGAGTCGTCATCCAGATCAATCTGTGAGTCGGAGTCCCACGCAGCCTGCCACGCGTCCTGCGTCGAAAGGTCATGCGACGACAGGATCTTCTCTGATCCCGCGGCCTTCGTTCCTGCCTTCTTTTTGCCCTTGCCGGTTGGGTCAGGAATCGGCAGGGCCGTCGTCCAGTCGTACCCATAGCTGCCCAGCGAGCAGATCACCTTCTCCTTCGGCACCGTCTTCAGCACCGTCTTCAGGTTGTCCACAAACCAGTCCTGCGACGCAATCGGTCCCGGCTCGCTATCCGTCTGGTGTTCGTCATAGTTCATCAACAGCAAACCATCGGAGTGGTCCGCAAGAAACTTCAGGTCGAACGCGTCATCGCCCACCGGCGTGTTCACATACAAGCGGAGGTTCCTGGGATGGAAGTCGTCATAGAGCGCGGCGATCAGCGCATTGAAGCCTGGCTGGGCACTATCCGGAATCTCTTCCAGATCGAGCGAGATCCCGCGATAGCTCGGGTTTCCCGCCAGGAAGGTATGGATCTGCCGCACGAAGTTGGCACGGGCAGGCTCGCTGGAAAGAAAATCACCAACTTGTGGCAGAAACATGCCCTTGGTCGGATCGTAGTTGTTGACCAGAGGGAAAACATCCAGGTTCACATGGCTGACCGCGATGGTGCGGGCGACCTTGCCTTCCTGGTCGACCCGGTGAACGCCACCTCCATCGACCACCGCGTAGGGGCGGTTGTCAGAGGTGTACGAGGTCAGCCTGCCGTCTGGCGTGACCACATGCAGCCACTCCGGGAACAGCAAGTCGACCTGGCTGATGTGCTGTTTCAGCGACGAGTAGCTCGCCGGATCGTCCTCCACGTAGTACGCCGCGCGCAGGCCTTCACCCTGGTTCAGCGGCACGTCCGACGGCTTGCGGTCCGTCTTTCTGTGGGCCGATCGGCGCAGCTTCTGTCCAGGCTTCAGCACCGGCGAGTTCTGGTTCGCCAGCGCCTTGTAGTTGCGCTTCTGGGCATGGAGAAACAGCTCCGGCAGCGGCTTCATCCGCACCAGATCGACGACAAAGATGCTTCCCAGCACCAGCCCCAGCAGGGCGGCCACATCGAAGATTCGGCGCAGCCGCTTCCAGCGCTTGCGTTGTGGGTCGTAGAAGACTTGTTTGTTCATGAAGAAATTCGGGCGGCTCTGCGAAGGCGGCTACCCCTCATCGTATGCAGCCAAACCGGCTGAGTCAACGCGGCGCGGGCCAGTGCCTGATCGCCACCAGTATGATGCAGATACATGATCAGTGGTCGACTGAGGACAGGACTGTGGGCGGCGCTGGCCCTGGCGGCAGGCATTGTGCTGCGTCTATGGTTCGTCACCCACGCAGCGCGCATCGACGGCGACACCCTCATCTATGGGAACATCGCCAAAAACTGGCTGCTGCACGGTGTCTACGGCTTCACCCAAACCGCCAAAGGCATCACGCCAACCCTCATCCGTCTCCCTGGATATCCGCTCTTCCTTGCTGTCTGCTTCTCACTCTTCGGCCTCGATCGCTACTTCGCGGTCATGTACGCTCAGTGCGTCATCGACCTGCTCACCTGCCTGCTGGTCGCCGCTCTCGCCCGCCGCTTATTTGGTCAGCGTGCCACGATGGTTGCTCTGTGGCTCGGTGCGCTTTGTCCGTTCACAGCAGCCTATGCCGCCGCCCCCCTGACTGAAACCCTCACCCTCTTCTCGATCGCACTCACTTTCTACGCTTTGGAGCGTTGGTGCACCGATGGCCCTGGCTTCAATCGTTGGCTTTGGGTTACCGCGGCCGCCATGTCCTACTCCCTCCTGTTGCGGCCGGAGCAGGGCCTGCTTGTCGCGGCCGTCGTTCCGGCGATGCTCTGGATGGCTCTAAGATCGTCTGAACGTCCCTTGGCACTCCCCGGTGCCAGCGCTTCCGAACAGCTTCCAGCAGGGGGCATCCGCCGGCGAGGAACGCTGCTGCGAGCGGTCGCCCCGGTGGTCCTCGCAGCTCTCTGCGTTGTGCTCCCGCTAGCGCCATGGGCGCTGCGAAACTGGCGCACCTTCCACGTCATCCAGCCGCTGGCGCCCCGCTTCGCAACCGACCCGGGAGAGACGATACCCGTCGGGTTTCAGCGTTGGTATCGCACCTGGGCCATCGACTACGCCTCCACCGAAGAGGTTTACTGGAACTATGACAGCGCCCCGATCGATATCTCCGATCTCCCCAACCGGGCCTTCGACAACGACGACCAGTACGCCCGCACCGCCGCGCTCCTGGCTGATTACAACGAGAACTACAACGCAACCCCGCAGCTCGATGCACGCTTCGCCACACTGGCCCGAGAGCGTATCCACGCAGACCCGATCCGCTATTACATAGCCCTTCCCGCGGCACGACTGCTCGACATGGCCTTTCGTCCCCGCGCCGAGATGCTGCCCATCTCGTTGGACTGGTGGAACTGGAAGCAACATCGCCGCGAAACTGAATTTGCCACCCTCTTCGCCGGGCTGGACCTTGCCTACTTTGTCCTGGGGGCGGTTGGGCTTTGGCTCTGGCATCGCCGTGGGTGGGGGCGGGACACCCCGCTGGCCTGGTCGATGCTGGCCTTCGTCCTCCTGCGTTGCGCCCTCCTGCTCACGCTCGACAACTCGGAGCCCCGCTACACCCTGGAACTCTTTCCCCTGCTGTTTCTCTGGGGCAGTTCGGTCTTTCGTCCTGCCCTCAAAAGAGATTAGTATCTGCCCCACCCCTAATGTTTTCGCTAAAGTCTTCATTCTAGATGACTTGCAGGGGGACTTTCGCGGTAAAGTATTGATTCTAGATGCTTTAGCGCAAAGTATTCATTCTAAAAAAGATAACCCCTACGTGTCGTCAGGGGTTATCGTGTGTTGAATTGGCTTTCTATATCTATTATAGCGGTTTCGACTGGGTAACCAGGACACGCGATTGTTGTTGACTGGCGCGGGGATTGGGGGATGCAGGGCTTGACAACAAAGTTGAGGAAGGGCTGCCAGCACCCGACCGCCAGACGGCCAAACGTTAGCTCCTCGTCGTTTTGCTGTCGGTCTTGATTGCGTACTTCTTCTCGTCGATCTTCTCGTTCAGCCGGATATTGCTGTAGTAGGAGGTCCTGGTGTCCTCGGAGGGCATAAAGAACTTTTGCTTAAGAGAGATCCCGCGCGACGCGTCGACCCAGATGATGATGTGGGTGCAGTTGTTGCGAACACTGGGATCCTTCGGAACCAGGTCGAGTTTGGCGGTCTCCACGCCGTCGATCGACTCCGCTCCCAGGTCTGAGATCGTCCAGGTCTTCGCCAGATCCCTCCCGCTGCCCCCAAAGCCCAGCGTCAGAAAGGCCTCGATCTGGGCCTGGTTCTGTTTTGAGGAGACGGTCGTCAGGTGGTCCGGACCGGGATCGAAGACGCGAAGGGTGCCTTCGCGAAAGTCCAGAAACTTGGGCGCAGGCGACTCGATCCTTGCGCCCATCTGGGTATTGGCGCCCTCTTTCACGAAGTAGATGGTACCCGTCTGGACGGTGGTGACCTGCTTCACGACCCGTTCGTACAGCTCCCAGCGGAAGTCTGCCTCTGCTGACTTGAATCGCGCGCTCGCCGCGTCCATCTCCCGCAGAACCTCGTCGATGTGCCCTGGCTTGGGTTGAGCGAACGCCGTCGTCGGGATGCAGGCCAGAACAGCAGCGGAGAAGAGAAGGGAGGCGGCGATAGATCGGATCAATTTCATGCGTAAGTTGCTCCAGGCAATAGGATGCGTCGGGGGTGGTTCGGGTCTTATCGGAGAACCCAAGCGTTATAAGCGATCACTTTGCCATGAGCGTCGTGGACGGGCTCGTAGCGCTCCAGCGAGACCTCGCCCGAGATTGGCTCGATGACCCGCAGAATAGCGGCGCGGCGCTCCGAATCGGTGGTTGCTTTGCCCATATCGTCGGATCGGATCTGGTACATGAACCGGCTGCTCCCCCCGGAAGTACCAGCTTCTTTCACCAAAACCTCGCTGGCGTGCAGCGCGACCGTCTCGACCGGTCTGTCATTGAAGTCGATGAAATGCGGCGACGCGAACATGAAGACCAGGATGGTCGTCACCATGATGTCGTAGTGGAAGCTGCCACGCTCGTAGGACCAGAAGATGTAGCTGCGAAGTATTTTGAACATGGTTCAGCTCCTGCCCTGTTGCCGCGTGATGACGGTATCCCCGTTCATATAGGGTATCAGCGCCTGCGGCACGCGCACTGAGCCGTCGGCCTGCTGATAGTTTTCCAGCACCGCCAGATAGGTGCGCCCGACGGCCAGCCCGCTGCCGTTGAGCGTATGCAGAAACTCGCTCTTCTTCGCGCCGGCGGGACGATAACGGATGTTCGCCCGCCGCGCCTGGAACGCCTCGAAGTTCGAGCAGGAGGAGATCTCGCGATAGAGCCCCTGTCCGGGGAGCCAGACCTCCAGGTCGTAGGTCTTGGCGGACGAGAAGCCCATGTCCCCAGTGCAGAGCAGCATCCGGCGATACGGCAGGCCGAGGCGCTCCAGCACAGTCTCGGCGTGGCGCGTCAGCCGCTCATGCTGGGCGTTCGAGTCTTCGGGACGGACGAACTTCACCAACTCGACCTTCTGGAACTGGTGCTGCCGGATCATGCCGCGGACGTCCTTGCCGTAGGAGCCCGCCTCCGAGCGAAAACAAGGAGTGTACGCGCAATAGGAGACCGGAAGCTGCGCCTCGTCGAGGGTTTCGTCGCGGAAGAGATTGGTGACCGGGACCTCGGCCGTCGGAATCAGCCAATGATCGTTCTCCTGATACTTTCCCGGCTCGTAGCTGCCCTTGTCGTCGCAATGAAACAAGTCTTCGGCGAACTTCGGCAGCTGTCCCGTGCCGAAGAGCGACTTCGAGTTGACCATGAAGGGCGGCAGCACCTCGGTATATCCGTGCTGGCCAGTGTGCAGGTCGAGCATGAAGTTGGCCAACGCCCGCTCCAATCGCGCCCCTTGGCCGAAGTGGACGACAAAGCGAGAGCCAGAGATCTTGGCGGCGCGATTGAAGTCGAGGATGCCCAGCGCCTCGCCAATCTCCCAATGTGGCTTGGCAGGGAAGTCGAAGGCCGGTTGCTCGCCCCATACCTTCTCCTCGCGATTGCCGTGCTCGTCCTTGCCCGGCGGCACGCTATCCTGCGGCAGATTCGGCAGCGTCTGCATCATCTCCCGCAGGCGCTGATCGGCTGCCGCTGCCTTGGCCTCAAGCGACTCCACCTCGGTCTTCAGGCTGCGGGTCTGCTCGGTCTGGGCGGTCGTATCCGCACCCTCGCGCCTTAGCTTCGCAATGTCTTCGGTGAGTTTGTTCCGCTGCGCCTTCAGAGTCTCGACATGCGTAATGGCATCGCGCCGTTCGCGGTCGACTTCGGCGAAATTGCCCAGTGCAGCAGCGGGATCCATGCCACGAGAACGTAATTTTTCCTCAACAAGGGCCAGATTCGCCCGTACAAACGCTAAATCGATCATCACCAAACATTTTAGCGTCTTATCTGCTTGAAAACGGACGGCCGCAACGTAATGGCGGCAAAATGCAATTACCCTTATAAGTATGCGAAGGTGTGCCGCTGTTCTTTTGTGTTTCTTGATTTCGATGTCCGAGGTTGTCCCTGCACACGCGGACGCCTACCACGCCAAGCCGAAGCTGGTGGTGATCCTGGTGATCGACCAGTTTCGCGGTGACTACCTGGACCGGTACCGCGACGACTTCAAGGCGGCCAATGGATTCAACCTCTTTCTGAAGCGTGGGGCCTACTTTACCGACTGCTACTACGACTACGCGAATACGATGACGGCGCCGGGCCACTCGACGATTGGGACGGGGGCGTATAGCGATGGACATGGTATCGCGGTGAACGACTGGTGGGACCTCAAGCGGTCGACGACGCATATGGTGAGCTCGGTGGAAGACGAGCGGTATGCGACTGTAGGTGGCGATCGTACGGACGAGGTGGGAGCTTCGCCGCGCAATGAGCTGGCTTCGACGCTAGGGGATGAGGTGGTGCTGGGGACGAGAGGACGGGCGAAGCTGTTTGGGGTTTCGCTGAAGGATCGCGCTGCGATTCTGACGTCGGGGCACGCGTCGAAGGGGGCGTTCTGGCTGGATCACAAGACGGGGAAGTTTGTGACGTCAACGTATTGGGAGACGGAGCTGCCGGAGTGGGCGCGGGAGTTCAACGCGAGCGGCAGGGCGGACCAGGCGGTGAAGGAGGCGGGAGCGAGGCCGGGGCATTTTTATGATGATGTGGGCAAGTCGCCGGCGTCGGTGTCTTACCTGCTGGATTTTACGGAGGCGTTGGTGGCCGGGGAGCAGTTGGGGCGCCATGATGTGACGGATGTGCTGACGATCAGTATCTCGTCGACGGATATTCTGGGGCACGAGGTGGGGCCGGACTCGATGGAGCTGCGGGCGATGATGACATCGGTTGATGTGAATCTGAATCAGTTCTTTTCGTGGCTGGACGAGCATGTGGATGGAGGTTTGGGGAACGTTTGGGTGGCGATGACGGGAGATCATGGGGTGGCTCCGGTGCCGGAGCGGGCGTCTGCAATGGGGATGCCGGCGGCGGTGTTCGATGGCAGGAAGGTTGTGGAGGAAGTGAATGCGCGGTTGAATCAGCGTTATTCTCCGGGGCAGCAGGCGAAGTATTTGCTGGGTGGAGAGATGCCATATATGACGCTGGACCCGCGCGCGTTTGCGGCGGTGAAGGTGGGTGAGGCTGAGGCGGAGGGGGCAGTAGCCGAGATGCTGCCGGAGGCTCTGAAGGCTACGTTGCCGAAGGAGCCGGAGGGAGTGAGCCAGACGCGGCTGGCGTCTCAACCGTCGATTCGGCATGTGTATACGCGGGTGCAGATGGCGGCGGGTCAGGTTCCGGCGACCGAGGAGGGGAGTCTGGTACTGCACAGCTACTCGCCGAATGGGGGATGGTATGTGATGGTCGCGCTGGGGATGTATGACGTGAATACGGCGAAGGGGACGAATCATTTTTCGGCTTATTCTTACGACCGACATGTGCCGCTCGCGTTCTACGGTTCGGCTTTCCTTCCGGGGACGTATCACGATCGCGTCGCTCCAGTAGATATCGCCGCGACCTTTGCGTCGCTGCTGCGGGTCAACCAGCCATCGGCCTGCGTCGGGCATGTGCTGACTGTGGCAATCCGGCCTGAGGCCGCAGCGGCTGAGGGAACCTCGGCGAGAAAGACGGCACAGTGAGCACCCTTACGACCCCACGCAGCAAAGGCCCCGACATGCGTGTCACCATCGCAGGCGTCGAATTTTCTTCGCCCGTGATCGCGGCCAGCGGCACCTTCGGCTATGGCGTTGAGTTCGAAGAGATCATCTCGTTCGACCGGATCGGCGGCTTTGTCACCAAGGGGCTTTCGCGGGAGCCCATGGCCGGCAACCCCACCCCCCGCATCGTCGAGACAGCCGCGGGCATGGTCAACGCTATTGGCCTTCAGAATATGGGCGTGCGCCCGTTCATCGCAGAGAAACTTCCGAAGCTGCAACGCATAACGAACGCCGCTATCATCGCGAATGTCTTCGGCTTCACGATCGAGGACTGCGTTGAGGTCATCCACGCCCTCAACGACGCGCCCGGCATCGCCATGTACGAGCTCAACGCAAGTTGCCCGAACACCAGCCATGGCGGTATGGTCTTCGGCACCGATCCGCAGATGCTCTGGGATTTGGTGACTCACTGTAAGAAAGCGTCGCGGCGGCCATTGATGGTCAAACTCTCCCCTAACGTCACCGACATCGGCCTGATGGCTTACGTTGCCGCCGACGGAGGCGCCGACGCCGTCTCGCTGGTCAACACTTTTCTGTCGCTGGTCATCGACGTCGAGACGCGCCGCCCCCGCATTGCGAACTTCACCGGTGGTCTCTCCGGGCCGGCCATTAAGCCGATTGCCTTGCGCATGGTGTATCAGGCCTCGAAGGCCGTGAGCATCCCCATCGTCGGCATGGGCGGCATTGTGCGCTCCGAGGACGCCGTGGAGTTCATGCTGGCGGGCGCCACCGCCGTGCAGGTCGGCACTGCCAGCTATGCCGATCCCCGCGCTGTAGAAAACATCGCAACCAATCTTAAGCGCTGGTGTACCGCCCGCGGTATCGCACAGGTGAGTTCGCTCACCGGTGGCCTCGTGCTCTAGCAGCTTCGGAAGTTCTCCCCTGCAATCGGCAGGCTAAAATAGGAGCGATGACCGCACACGCTACTGCTTCCAGCACAACCTCCGCCGACCTTCGCCCCATCCGGCGCGCCCTGCTCTCCGTTACCGACAAGACCGGCCTCGTCGACTTCGCTCGCACCCTCGCTTCTTTCAATGTGGACCTCGTCTCGACCGGAGGCACCGCCCGCGCACTGCGTGAAGCTGGTCTTGCGGTGCGCGACATCAGCGACCTCACCGGCTTTCCCGAGATGCTCGACGGCCGCGTCAAGACGCTGCACCCCAAGGTCCACGGCGGCATCCTGCACATACGCGATAACGCTGAGCATATGGCTTCCGTTGCCCAGCATAAGATCGAGCCCATCGACATGGTAGTGGTGAACCTCTATGCGTTCGAAAAGACCTCGCAGCGCCCCGGCGTCGCCTTCGCCGAGGTGATCGAAAATATCGACATCGGTGGCCCCTCCATGGTGCGTTCCGCTGCCAAAAACTTCTCCGATGTCGCCATCGTGACCTCTGCCTCGGATTACGCCCTGCTTGCTGAGGAGATGGCGGGGAACGCCGGCAGCTTGAGCCGATCCACGCGCTGGCGGCTCGCAAAAGCAGCCTTCGCCGTCACCGCCGCCTACGACGCCGGCATCGCCACCGCGCTTGAAAGTATCGAATCGCCCACTGGAAAGGCCGTCTTCTCGCAGGATCAATTGCCGCCGGTCATTCGGGTTATCGACCCGCTCGCCGCCACTCTTCGTTACGGCGAAAACCCTCACCAGAAGGCTGCTCTGTATGTCGATGGCAGCGGCAAAGGCGTCGCCGCGGCTCGGCAGCTGCAGGGCAAAGAGCTCAGCTACAACAACATTGTCGATCTTGACGCATGCTGGGAATTGGCCAGCGAATTCGACGAGCCCGCCGTCGTCATCATCAAGCACACCAACCCCTGTGGCGCATCGACCGGCGCTACCGTTGTCGAGGCCTACCTCCGTGCCCTTGAGTCCGATCCTGTCTCGGCCTTTGGCGGGGTCATCGGCATTAACCGCGAGGTCGACGGCGCGGCAGCGGAAGCGATCGCGAAGCTCTTCGTCGAGGCCATCGTTGCCCCGTCGTTCACCCCGGAGGCGCTGCATCGTTTCTCCGCCAAGAAGAATCTGCGGCTTCTCCAGATTGATCCCACCAATAACCCGCGCGTTCTCAAGCAGGTCTCAGGCGGTCTTCTGGTGCAGGATGCAGACCACCATCGCGTCACTGAGGCCGACCTTCGCCTCGTCACCAAGCGCAAGCCCACACCCGAGGAGATGCGTGCTCTGCTCTTCGCCTGGCGGATCTCGAAACACGTCAAATCGAACGCCATCGTCTACGCCCGCTTCGCCGACGGCCACGGCCAGACGGTCGGCATCGGGGCTGGGCAGATGAGCCGCGTGGACGCCGCACGCTTCGGCGCTCTGAAGGCCGTTCTCCCGCTCAAGGGCGCAGTCGCCGCCTCCGACGCCTTCTTCCCGTTCGCCGATGGCCTCGAGACGGTGGCCAAGGCAGGTGCCACGGCGGTCATTCAGCCGGGCGGCTCGGTTCGCGACGCCGAGGTCATTCAGGCAGCCGACCAACTTGGTGTCGCTATGGTCTTTACCGGCGTCCGCCACTTCCGTCACGGATAATCCTCCATTTGCGGCGGTGACAAGATATAATTCCCGCAATACCGAGCAAACGGCCCTCTCTTTGCAGACTCACGCCGGCTGCATCCAAACCCGGAACGGCATCGTCTAATCAGTGTGTTTCGTTCTCGGCTTTGATTTCCGTTGGCACAGGAAAACTACATCTCATGACCCTGCTCTTGCGTGCCTCGTCTCTTCGCCGTTTCAGTCTGCTCTCTGTGGCTGCGCTTCTGTTTGCTTCCCACACGATGTTCGCTCAGCCTTCTGCCTCCGCCACAGCGGCCGCCAAGGCTCCCACCACCCTGCCCGATCGCGCTTCGTCCTATTACCACTACGGGCTGGCGCATCTCTACGAGGATATGGCCGTCAACGCTGGCCGCTCGGACTATGCCACCCAGGCTGTTGAGCAGTACAAGCTTGCGCTCGATGCCGACCCGAACTCCAAGCTGCTCCAGGACGGGCTCGCCAATCTCTACTTCAAGATCGGCCGCATCCGCGAAGCTGTGACCGCCGCTCAGGAACAGGTCTCGAAGAATCCCAACGACGTGGAAGCGCATTCGCTCCTCGGCCAGGTCTACCTGCGTTCGCTTGGGGACATGCAGAGTCAGCAGTCCGGTCAAATGCTTCAGCTCGCCATCGCCGAGTATGAAAAGCTCGTCCAACTGAAGCCGAACGACGTGGAGACGCATCTCCTGCTCGGCCAGCTGTACGGCCTCAACCATGATTCTGCCAAGGCCGAGGCGCAGTTCAAGGATGCGCAGAAGATCGACGCCAATTCGGAGGAGGTCGCGCTCAATATGGCACGCCTCTACAGCGAGCAGGGCGAGTCCAAGCGCGCCGCCGAAGTGCTGAGCGCCATCCCGGCTGACGATCGCACCGCTCGCGTCGAGTTCGCCCTCGGCGCCAGTTACGAGCAGAGTCACCAGTTGAAAGACGCCATCGCCGCCTACTATCGCGCGCTCGCCCTCGATCCGGACAATCTCGATACCGACCGTGGCCTCGCCAATGCGCTGCTGACCGATGGACAGCTGGACGATGCTCTGAAGATCCTTACCGGCATTGTCACTGTCGAGCCGCAGGATGCTCAGTCTCAGATTCATATCTCGGAGATCGAGCGCCGACAGGGCCACTACGATCAGGCGCTGGCCACGCTCGAAAAGGCCAAGCCGCTCGCTCCGGACTCTCTCGAACTTATCTACAACGAGGCACTGATCTACGACGCGCTCGGCCGCTACGACGACGCGACCGGTGTGCTCACGAAGCTGGTCTCCGACTCCGCGCACGCCGATGGCAAGTATAGTGATGGTGAAAAAGCCAATCGCGCCATCTTCCTCGATCGCCTCGCCATCATCTACCGCGAACAAAATAAGACTACCGAGGCCGTTGCTACCTACAAGCAACTGATCCCTCTGGGTGGCGAGTACGTCAAGAGTGGCTATCAGGGTCAGGTCGACGCCTACCGCGATGCGCACCAGTGGAAAGAGGCGACCGCCGTTGCCGCCGATGTGGCCAAGGCCATGCCAAAGGACCACGGCATTCAACTGATGTACGCCGGGCAGCTTGCCGACACGGGAAAGGTTGACGAGGGCGTCGCGCTGGCCAACGCCCAACTCGCTGCGACCAAAGGCACGGCAGACGAGCGCGACTCCCATCTTGCGCTCGCTCAGATCTACATCCGCCTGAAGCGCTGGCAGGATGCCTCCGCAGAGCTGACCAGTGCCGAGTCCCTGGCCACCAAACCCGACGAGAAGCTTTACGTCGCTTTCCTGCGCGGCACCCTCTACGACCGCCAGAAGAGGTACGACGAAGCTGAGGCAGAGTTCCGCAAGGCCCTCGATATCGACCCTCAGAACGCCACCATTCTGAACTACCTTGGCTACATGCTGGCCGATCGCGGTGTCCGGCTCCCGGAAGCTCTCACGATGATTCGCAAGGCTGTGGACCTTGATCCGCAGAACGGCGCCTTCCTCGATTCGCTCGGCTGGGTCTATTACAAGTTGGGCCAGTTCGCCCTTGCGGAAGAGAACCTGCGTAAAGCGAACGAGCGCATCAACACTGACCCGACCGTTCACGATCATCTCGGTGAGGTCTATGAGAAGACCGGCAATCTAAAGATGGCTGTCGCCCAATGGGACCGCTCGATGACCGAGTACGCGCACTCCCTGCCTGCCGACGTTGATCCTGCCGACGTCGCCAAGGTGCAGCACAAGCTTGAAAATGCCCGCGTGAAGCTGGCGAAGGTCACGACTACTTCAGCCAAATAAACATCCGCGTCTGCTGTCCGTGTGGATAGACAGCAGGCGCGGCGCATCTTCCGCGCTCCTTCCGTTACACTTAAAATCTGATGACGCCAATCGATCTGCATCGATGCGCGGTCGTAGGAGGCCCGGACGATCCTCTCCTGGCCCGCGTTTACCCCGCGCCGTTTCGCCCCTCGCGCACGCCCTTCCAGCGTGACCGCGAACGCATCGTGCAGGCCCGCGCCTTCCGCCGGCTCGCAGGCAAAACCCAGGTCTTTACGAGCCGCGCCTCCGACCACTTTCGCAGCCGCCTTACTCACACCATCGAGGTCGCACAGATCGCCCGCGCCGCCGCGACTGCGCTTGGCCTCAACGAAGACTTCGCCGAAACCCTCGCCCTGGTCCACGACATCGGCCATCCTCCCTTCGGCCACGCCGGTGAGCGCGCACTGGATGCCTGCCTCCGGCGTCATGGGCGCAGCTTCGATCACAATATTCACGCCCTCCGCATCGTCGAGCACTTCGAGCAGCGCTACGCTGCTCACCGCGGCCTCAATCTCACACTCGGCGTTCGCGAGGGCATCATCAAACACTCGCACGACTACAGCGCGGAGCAGCGCCCCGAACTCGCCCACTACCTACTGGATCAGCGTCCTCCGATCGAAGCTCAGCTGATTGACCTCGCCGACGAGATCGCCTATCTCACGGCGGACCTCGACGATGGCGTAGAGTCCGGCTTGCTTGATATCAACCACATTCGCGAGCACGTCGACATACTTGCGCGCTGTTACAAGACCGTAGAGCAGGAGCACGCCGGCGTCGAGGCGAAGTTCCTCTTCAACGAAGCCCTGCAGCTTATGCAGAACACGCTCACCGACGACCTCATCACGACCACTCGCCAGAACGTGCAGGCTATCGGCGCCGACTCCCTCGCCGATATCCGCAGACATCCCAGCCGGCTCGCCCTTTTTTCGCCGCAGGCGCAGGCCGAGCGTCTTCAGGAAAAGCGCTACCTTTACGACACGCTCTACACCTGCGAGGCCCTCGAAAACGAGCACGACAAGGCCGAACAGGTCGTAACGTCACTCTTCGACTACTGGATCAATGACCCCGAAGAGCTGCCCCTGTCCTACTTCGAAGAGGTGCCGAACGAAAGTCTTCCTCGTGTTGTGGCCGACTACATCGCCGGCATGACCGACAGCTTCATCCTCCAGCAGTACGCGCTGATTAAGCGAACCGTCCGCCTGTAGATCCGCCGGCAGATCGTTGTTCGCACAAATAAGCTGCACGACTCTTTTCGAAGCCTGTAGAATCCCCTGCACATGAGCTTCTCGCCGGCCAACATCACGGCGCTTGTGATCGCTGCCAGCTTTGCGGCCGGCTTGAACATCTATGCCACGGTCCTGACACTCGGCATCTTGGCCCGCACCCAGTGGGTCGCGCTGCCGCCGGGGCTCGACTCCCTCGGACACACATGGGTCATCGTCGTCTGCGCGGTCATGTTTGGCATCGAGTTCATCGCCGACAAAATTCCCGGCTTCGACCTCGTCTGGAATGCGCTCCATACGATAGTTCGCGTGCCCATTGCGGCGCTGGTCGCCTACCACGCCAGCTCCCAGCTCACCCCACAGATGCAGATCCTCGCGACTACCGTCGGTGCTGCCATCGCACTCGCCGCGCACGGGTCGAAGACAGCTCTCCGCACCGCCGTAACGCCCAGCCCGGAGCCCGTCTCCAACATCGCCCTGAGCACAACGGAAGACGCCGTAGCCGTCGGCCTCACATGGTTCGCCACCCATCATCCGGTCATTGCTGCGTCAATCGCGCTTCTCTTGCTGGTCGCGGCCGCTACCGCCGCACGTGCGCTCTTGCGCGCCATCCAGCGGCCTCTGCGTCGGCTCTTCCGACCCGACCTCGACCAGGAACGGATCACTCCAAAACGGATGACGTAGCTCAAGCGGCCATCTGCACGCGATATTTCAAGTTTCAACGCGCGGCGTTCCGTCCCCTCGCCCTGCGGCCAGAGGAGCGGACGCGGTGATATCCTAGGCGCAATCTGCAATTCCGAGGCCGCAACACTTCATGCCGAACCCAAGCATTCCAGAATCCGATCAGCCCACCGACACCGAGTCCACCGAATCTTTCGACAAGATCCTTCAGCAGTACGAGCAGACCCACTCCCGTCGATCCACGGACGACAGCCGCCAGATCTCCGGCACCGTCATCGCCGTCTCCGCCGAACAGATCTTCGTCGATATCGGCTACAAGACCGAGGGTGTTCTGCCGTTGTCGCTGGTTCAAAGCGCGAGCGAGACCGTCGAACCCGGCACCAGGCTCCTGGTTACTGTAAAGGGCCGCAACGAAGAGGGTTACTACGAACTCTCCCGCCTGCGTGTCGCGCAGCCGAAGGACTGGACTTCGCTCGAACAGGCCTTCGCGAATCAATCCGTCATCGCCGGTACCGTGACCGCCGTCATCAAGGGCGGATTCAGCGTGGACGTGGGCGTACGGGCCTTCATGCCCAACTCCCGCAGTGGAGCGCGTGACGCCGCCGAGATCGAGAAGCTCGTCGGCCAGGAGATTCGCTGCCGCATCATCAAGCTCGACGCAGCCGAAGAAGACATCGTCGTCGACCGTCGCGCAGTCGCTGAAGAAGAAGATCGTTCCACCAAAGAACGCCGCTACTCCGAGGTCGTCGAGGGCGCGATCCTCTCGGGCACCGTCCGCAGCCTCGCGGACTACGGCGCCTTCGTCGATATCGGGGGAGTCGATGGCCTGCTTCACATCAGCGACATTGCTTGGAGCCGCATCGACAAGCCATCCGACGTGCTCACCGCGGGCCAGCAGGTTGATGTCAAGGTACTCAAGATCGATCCCGCGAGCAAACGGATCTCGCTGGGCATGAAGCAGTTGCAACCGCACCCGTGGGACGCCGCAGCAGGGAAGTACACCTCGGGTGAGCGCATACGCGGCACCGTCACACGCGTCACCGACTTCGGAGCGTTTGTCGAGCTCGAGGCCGGCATCGAAGGCATGATCCACCTCTCCGAGATGTCCTGGGCAAAAAAAGTGAGAAAGCCCGGCGACATGCTCAAACAGGGCGACACGGTCGAGGTCATGATCCTTGGCGTGAACCTCGCCGAACGCCGCATGTCCCTTGGTCTCAAGCAGACCCTTGGCGACCCATGGGCCGATGCCTCCGAGAGATTCGCAGCTGGCTCGCAGGTCGAAGGCCCCGTCACCAGCTTCACGAAATTCGGCGCCTTCGTCCAACTCGCCGAAGGCGTTGAGGGCATGATTCACGTCAGCGAGATCGCCGCCGAAAAACGCGTCGAACGTCCGCAGGATGTGCTTCGCACCGGCCAGATCGTCAAAGCCAAGGTCCTCGCCGTCGACAAGGAAAAGCGTCAGATCAAACTCAGCATGAAGCAACTCATCCCCACCGGTCTCGACGAGTACATCGCAGAGCACAACGAAGGCGACGTAGTCACAGGGCGCCTCATTGATGTCTCGGGGGAACATGCGACCGTGGAACTGGGAGAAGGCATTCACGTCAGGGGCCGCATCACGCTTGAGACCAAGGCGGTCGAGCCAACCCAGGCCCCGGCCCAACCCGATCTGTCCTCCTTCAGCTCCATGCTGGCGGCGCGATGGAAGAATGGGCCTGCTGCCAGCGAAGCCAAACCCGAGCCCGTTCGCGCCGGCCAGATTCGCAGCTTCCGAATCACAAAACTTGATCTGGTTGCCAAGAAAATCGACGTGCAATTGGTCTAGCGAGGACCCACAGAGGGGAATCGCTCACATCCCCAGCAGTTGCAACGCTTTCACTTCTCTCCGCGCTCTCTGAACTGTGGACAGGCGAACAATCGATTGTTTTCTGAATGACAGTTCCAGTTTCAATGGCTCAGCCTCGACAGAGTGCTTATTTTCCTATCCGTTATTTTCTTGAGATATAGTAGGTATAACGTGGCCCGCCATAGCTCAAATACGATAAGCCGGAGTCCGTGGAAACTTCTCCTGGCTCTCTTGTGTATTTCGCTGGTCATTGCGTGCGGAACCATCCAGGCAATCCACGTTCATCCGGATGGGGATCTCTCCCATGCGGACTGTCCCCTTTGCGCCACGGCACACGTAGCGGTACAGGTGGTGGCGCCGCCTGTCACCCTGCACGTCGCTCCCGTCGTCTCGACGGTAGAGACGTTTCTTGCTGCCATCCCATCTAGAACGCTCAAGACCTTTGCCCTCTATACCCGCCCCCCACCTGTTGACGCTCTCCCTGTCTAGCACCACGTCAAAAATCAGGTTATGAACTCAGAGGGGTAGTGTATGCACACGTCTATTCGACGCGTCGTCTTAGCAGCTTCAGTCATCTTCTTTTCGTTTGGTGTCCCATCTCTATGGGCTCAATCCGCCGGCAACGCTGGAACGATCGTTGGCACGGTCACGGATGCAACAGGGGCGATTGTGCCCAATGCAGCCGTCTCTATCCAGAATCCCGTCAGTGGCTACAACAAGTCCACAACCTCCGATGGCCAGGGCCATTATCAATTTACGAACCTGCCGCTCAATCCATATCATCTCGTCGTAACGGTGAGCGGCTTCTCTCCCCTTACCCAGGATGTTGACGTCAGGTCCTTCGTGCCGATCACGGTAAAGTCCGTCCTCACCGTGGGCACCGCTTCCACCGTAGTGGATGTCAATGGCGGCGACCTCACGGAAAATGATTCGACCTTCCACACCGACCTCGATCGTGCTGCGTTCGCCAAGCTTCCTCTGGAGAGCCAGTCTTCCTCGCTCAGTTCGCTGGTCACCCTGTCCTCGCCCGGCGTCGCTGCCGACTCGAACGGTCTCTTCCACGGCCTTGGCGATCACGCATCCAACTCCTTCTCCATTGATGGCCAACCCATCACCGACCAGCAGAGCAAGGTCTTCTCCAACCAGCTTCCTTCGAACTCCGTCCAGTCGATTGAGGTGATCTCTGGCGCGCCACCGGCTGAGTTCGGCGGCAAAACCAGCCTGGTCATTCAGGTCACCACGCGCTCTGGCCAGGGTGTCACCACACCAACCGGCAGCATCACCACGTCCTACGGCACCTTCGGATCGGCAACCGGCGCAGTCGACCTTAGCTACGGCGGCACGAACTGGGGCAACTTCATTGAGGTCGACGGCCTCAACACCGGCCGCTTTCTCGATCCGCCAGAGTTCACGGTCTTCCACGACAAGGGCAACGAGATCAACATCTTTGACCGCATCGACCGCCAACTCACTCCGGTCGACTCCGTTCACCTCAACCTCAACTACAGCCGTTCCTGGTTTCAAACTCCAAACGCCTTCGACAATCTCAACGTGCAGAACGTCATCAGCGGCGGAGCGACGGCGAACCCGGTCTTTGGCAATGTCGGCAACACCGATCAGCGCTCGAAGATAGGCACCTTCGACATCGCCCCCACCTACACCCGCATCATCGGCGCTAATTCGGTCTTCAACTTCGGTCCTTATGTGCGGAGAGATGCGTACAACTACTACCCAAGCGGCAACCCTCTCGCTGATCTCGGCCCCCCCAATCTACAGAACCAGACCATCGCGCAAACCCGTTCGCTCACCAACGCCGGCGTTCATACCGATTTTTCGTATGTAAAGGGCATCAATAACATCAAGATCGGCGCAAACTATTCGCAGACCTTCCTCCGCGAGAACGACACTCTGGGAGTCGTCAGTTCGGTCTTCAATTCACCGTGCGTGGACATCAACAATAACCCGCTGCCCGGCTACACCGATCCCAGCCAATGCCCAGGCGGATTAGTCAATAGCAGCTTCAATCCGATTCTCCTGCCTTACGACCTTACCCGCGGTGGCGGCCAGTACAACTACATCGGCCACACTGACGTAAAAGAACTCGCCCTCTATGTCGAGGATCAGATCAAAGCAGGGAACTGGCTCTTCAATGTAGGTATTCGCGGCGATCTCTACAACGGTCTGACTATCGCTCGCCAGGCGGAGCCGCGCGTCGGTACCGCCTACACCATCAAGAAGACCAATACGGTTCTCCGTCTCTCGTATGCGCGGACCCTCGAATCACCGTTCAACGAGAACCTCGTTCTGTCCAGCCAGGGCTGCTCGAATGCAGTGCTTTCACCGCTTCTCAACTGCACTCCCGGGGTATCGGGAACGCTGCAACCCGGCTTCCGCAACGAGTTTCATGCCGGCCTCCAGCAGGCCTTCGGCAAGAATCTGGTGTTCAGCGGCGACTACATCTGGAAGTACACTCACAACGCCTTCGACTTTAGCGTACTCGGCAATACTCCGATTACTTTTCCCATCGACTGGCACAATTCGAAGATCCCTGGCTTCGCGCTTCGTGTAGATGTCCCCAACTATCACAACCTCTCTGCCTTCGTCGTTATGTCTTCGGTTGCAGCTCGCTTCTTCCCGCCGCAGAGCGCTGGAGCAGGTGCTACGGTAGGACAGAGTGGATTTCCTTTCCGCATCGATCACGACGAACGATATAACCAGACAACGCACCTGCAGTATCAGGTGCCTATGAAACATGCACCATGGGTCGGCTTCAACTGGCGCTTCGATAGCGGTCTCACTGCTGGTTCTGTGCCCTGTTACAACGTTACAGATCCAAACAGCTTGTGCAACCCTGCCAATGGTGGCCCGTCGATCACCATCAACGGTCAACCAGGAGTTGACCTGAGCGGCCTCACCGCTGACGAACAGTTTCAGGCTGGCCTCACCTGCAACGGCGTCAAGGCTACCCCGTTCATCGCTATTCCAGGCGTTCCAGGAAGTTCAACCAGCAGCAACTGCCTTGCCTCGCAGCTCACCTCTAAACTTGTAGCCATCCCGGCACCCGGAACGGAGAATGACGACCATCATCCGCCCCGCATTCAGGAGCGCAGCCTCTTCGACGCCTCTATCGGCGAGGACAATCTCTTCAATGGCGATAAACACAAGTGGAGCCTCCGTCTCACAGGCGTCAACATCACCAACAAGTACGCACTCTATAACTTCCTCTCCACCTTCAGCGGCACGCACTACGTCACACCGCGCGCCCTGACGGCTGAGGTAGGCTTCCACTTCTAACGCTCCAACAACCGAAAACAGAAAAGGCAGCGGTGTATTCCGCTGCCTTTCTTTCAAACGGGACGAAGTAGATCTAGTCGCGAGGCAACTGTGACGTGTCCCACGTGCCCCCAATGGCCTTGATGAGCTGCACGCTGGCCGACATTCGCCGGGTCTGGATGTTGGCGAAGGTCTGCTCATCGGCCAACGCCGTGCTCTGTGTCGTGATGACTTCGAGGTAGGTGGCGAGGCCGCCCTTGTAGCGGATCGTCGAAAGCTTCAGCGAGCGCTCGGCGTCTGTCACGGCGTCCTGTTCGGCCTTCGATTCGTGCTCCAATATGCGCAGCGCGGCCAGGTTATCTTCAACGTCCTGGAATGATTGCAGTACCTGCTGGCGATAGAGTGCAACGGTCTGGTCGTATGCGGCCTGTGCCTGTTGGTTCTGGGCGCGTCGTCGGCCAGCATCGAAGAGGGTCTCTGAGGCGGAGGCTCCAATGGCCCACAGGGTGCTCGGCCCCTGGATCAAAGTGCCGAGGTTGGTGCTCTCCACACCGCCGGCGCCGAACAACGTGATGGTGGGATAGTACGCGGACCGGGCGACGCCGATCTGCTCATTGGCTGCGGCGACTTGCCGCTCGGCCGCGGCAATGTCGGGACGGCGCTGCAGTAGCTGGGATGGAAGTCCCACTGGAATCGTCGGTGGTGTGCCTGTCAGCGGTGCAGGAGGCAGGCTGAATGTTGAGGCAGGCTCGCCGGTCAGCGTTGCGATGGCATGCTCAAACTGCGCGCGCGCAACGCCGACGTCGATGTCCAGAGCGCGGGTAGTATCAAGCTGAGTCTGTGCCAGTGCAAGGTCGGAGGCCGAAGCCAGGCCGCCTGTGAAGCGGCTGCGAGTCAGGTCGACTGACTTTTGGAAGGCGATGACGGTGCTGTCGAGCAACTCCTTCTGACGGTCGAGACCGCGAAGTTCAAAGTAGTCGTTCGCGAGTTCGGCATGCAGGCTGAGGCTTACGGTTTCGAGATCCGCTGCCGAGGCCTGGGCGTTGTCCCGGCTCGCTTGCACCAGGTGGCGAACCCTGCCCCAGAGGTCCGGCTCCCAGGACGCGCTGCCGGTAATCTGGAAATCGTTGTAAAGACTGGACCCGGAAAGTGGACTGTAGAGAGGGCGATGTTGAGATTCCTGCTCGCGAGCGGCAGACGGATTGAGGCCAAGGGTAGGAAACAGGTCCGCGCGCTGAATGCTAACCTGCGCATGAGCGCTCTGGTAGGCCTCGAACGCAGCCTTCAGGTTTTCGTTGGAAACATTGATCTTCTCTTCCAGCGTGTTGAGTTCGGGGTCGTTATAGACTTGCCACCATTTGCCACGCACCAACGTATCAGCAGGCTGGGCAGGAGTCCATCCCGCGTCCTCCTTGAAGGCGGGCGGCGCCGGCGCGGCTGGCCGCTGATATTTCGGCCCGACCATGCAGCCCGTGATTGCGAGCGTAAGTACGCCGCCGATCATCAAGCTGGAACGGCGAAGGTCCTGTCGTGAGAGATGTGGCCTGGTCTTCAAAACGTTCACTTGGCTTGTCCCTGGGCTGGTGCGGCATTCGATTGTTTCTGTGGCGCAACGACGCGCACTTGTTCGCCCTCGCCGAGGGAGTCAGGCGGGCTGTCGATGACCTTCTGGTTCGCCGTCAGGCCGGAGACAACTTCCACCTGTGTGCCGAAGTCGCGGCCCATCGTGATGTTTTCGAGATGGGCTCGATTGTTCTCTCCCAACGTCGCTACTTGCAGGCCCTGGCTGCGGAAGATAAGCGCGCTGACTGGCAGGATGAGAGTCGGTCTGCTGGAGTCCAGTTTGAGATGGACTGCGGCATAGGAGCCAGGCAGGAGTTCGCCGGTGTTGTTCTTCACGTCGACCTCGACCAGCAACGTGCGAGTCGCAAGATCGATCGCATTGGCGTTGCGAACCAGCTTGCCGCTAAACCTGCGGCCGGGAAACTGGTCTAAGGTAAGATCGGCGACGGTGGAGGGTTTGGCGTCATTCGAGTAAATCTGCGGCACGTTGATGAAGACGCGCAAAGTATTGATCGCTGCAATATGGAAGAGCTCGTGCGTGTTCACGGTTGAGCTGCCGGCAGCGCTGTTTCCTACGCCAGTGCTGCTGCCCGTACTCGCGTTGCCGGAGTTGATCAGTTGACCGTTGTCGATGTTGCGTGCGGTGATCACGCCATCGAAGGGCGCAGTGATCTTCTCGAAGCTCTGCAGCTGTTCGAGGCGGCTAACGTTGGCCTGCGCCGACTTGACTATCGCCTGCTTGGCCTCTGTGTCCGAGACGGCATTGTCAGTGTCCTGTTGGGAGACGGCGTCGGACGCGAGCAGGTTGGTGTAACGGGCGGAGGTGGTCCGTGAAAGCTGCAGGTTGGCCTGGGCCGTAGAGAGGTCGGCGCGCCCCTGCATCAACTGCTGGTCCACTTCGGGCGTTTCGATCTCAGCCAGCAGTTGACCCTTCTTCACGCGGCCACCGATGTCGACGTACCACTTCTTCAGGTAGCCATCGGTCCTGGAGTAGATGGGCGCGTCTTCGTAGGCCTGAATGTTGCCGGGCAGAACGATCTCCTGTGTCGGAGCTCCCTCCTTCGGCTGGACGACGAGGACCTGCGGAATGGCCGAATCATTCGTGTCCTGCACAAGCTTCTTCTCTGCCTGGATGCGAGGCAGGATGCCGACAACGGCGAGAACGACTGCCAGCACAAGCGCGCAGAGTAGAAATGCGACAATGCGATTCTTCGATACCGCTGGCGGTGCCGGAGTCGCGAGCTCGCTTACGGTATGGCCGGGTTGAGCTGAGTCCTGATGTTGCTGTTTGCTACTCATTACTTATTCTCCACTCTATCTTGCACGCAAAACGAAACAGAAATTTCAGCGATTGG
>Ga0209624_10000410_pt1 | contig 38008 bp, 26 predicted proteins | sample JacPinW_OM2H0_O1_FD_188565 | JGI IMG/M metagenome (GOLD analysis project Ga0209624, IMG submission 188565) | Forest soil microbial communities from Algoma, Ontario, Canada - Jack Pine, Ontario site 1_JW_OM2H0_O1 (SPAdes) (version 2) | ecosystem: Environmental > Terrestrial > Soil > Boreal...
CTCGCGGTCGATCAGGTCGTCGACGGGCCGCTGGAAGACGAATGGGTTACCGGATGCCACGTTCGAAGCGTAGCAAATACTACGTTCTATACGTATCGATAGCCACGTTTATCGCGAACTATTAGCGGCATGAAGTCGTCAGGGGACGATCCATCGCGCCGACCGGCCCAGACGAGCCTTGGGAATGCGACCGCCGTTGAGCTGGTATCAGTTTGCCTGCACCAGGCGCACATGCGCGGCGGCCGATGACAGCCCGAGCGACGCTCGCACACGCAACAGCGTGCCGCGGGTAAGCGACAGTCACGCGGCGTCGGCTTGCTCCAATAGCTTGGCCAGCCGCACGTACTGCTTGGAAGTCTCGCCGAGGATCTCCCGCACCCAGCCGAGCACCTCATCGGCGTCGATCGCCGTGCCCCAAGCGATCATCTCTTCGACGTCCAGCCAGTCCTTGGGACGGTCGAACACGACCTTGCACACGGTCAGGTGCTCGGGGCTGAGGATCGGGATCCGCACCGGGCCGAAGCTGACCTCGCGTGAGCGCTCGGCCATCTCCCGGTGAAGCTCGAACGTGGCGAAGAAGAGATCGAGGTATGACCCGTTCCAATCCAGCCGCGCCTGCCCGTCTCGACTGATCAGAGCCCGATCGGCGGGGGACACGGTCACGCCGAGATGGGTGAGGGCGCCCAGCACGGGGTCTGCATCCTCGGGCGGGATGGTTACGTTGATGTCGATATCGGTCGTTGCGCGCGGATTGCGATACCACGCGAGCGCTATGGCGCCGCCGAACTGATGGGTCACGCCGATCGAGTCGAGCATCTCGTGTGCCGCCACGATTCTCCCGGCAAGAGCGCCCAGGCCCCCGGTGGTGGTCATCCTCAGACGGGGCCTGGGGAGCCGCCTCGGCCCTCAGCGAGCCGCGAGAGCACCGGAAACTCCAGCGGCACGGGTGGCCGGGGAGGCTGGTTGCGAGCAACAGCGTCTGCGAAGCCCAGCAGCTCGATCAACGCCTCCCCCGGATCGACCGGCCTGAGAGCCGGCGGGCGCTGCAGAGCTCGCGCCATCCGGCGGGATGCCTCCACAAAACGCTCGCGTGAATCGTCGGTCCCTCCTCGAGCACCGACCATAGTCGGCGCCCCGGCTCGGCGCCCCGACGCTAGTACCGCCCCCACGTCGAAGGGGCGCTGCGCCCGCCCTGCGGCCTTGGCGAGAACCGCATGACTCAGCACGTCGAATCCGGCGAGACTGTGCGCCCGCGGACCGTCCGGTGTGTGCAACGACTCCCGAATCTCAAAGCGCCCTCTTGGGCGGGCTACGACATAAGCCATACCAACTAGGTTACCACTAGCACGTACCCACTAGCCAAGTGCGGTCCTAGACGAGCGTACGAACGGCTCTCGAGCTGGTCGCAAGATGTAGTTCCCGAGCCGCAGCCACGCGTCCCAGTAATCTGATGCCGATCGGGCTCACTTCTCACCCGGTTGAGCGGCATCCAGGTCGTCCAAGTCGACGAGATCACGTGGACGTCCTGCAGCTCGCTTCATGATTCTCAGATGCTCGAGCGCGCATATCGCGATCGTCGCGCCCGCCATCTCCACCTCGATCGCGCTCGCTCGAAGCTCCACGTAGGGCAGAACACCCTCCAGGCCCTGGACGACATCCAGGTCTCCCAGCCGTGTAGCGATCAGCGCCCGCTCGCCGCCACGCAGCATCGAGGCGATCGAACGCTCTGAGCCAAGCGGCGATTCCCCCAGCTGGACGTGACCGCCGAGCTCAGCCACAACGTGTGCAAGCATGTCGAGGTTCTCAGGCGCCGGGTCGGGCACACGATGTCGCAGTCCTTGGTTCCCCGCACGACGCCCCACGAACCCAACGCCAGACCACCGATGACGACAAAGCGCACCTCCGCCTGAACGAGGCGGCCAAGAAGCTCATCGAAGAGCGGGGCGCTCAACTGGCACGCCGGGCAGCATCACGCAACTCGAACAGCTTGCGTGCCAGCAAGATCGTCTCTTCGAGATTCACCGCAAGCGGCCGCTGCCCGTCCGCTCGCAGCCGCAGCCGCCGCACACGCTCGCCGTCCAGGTCAGCCGCTTGGTCTGCCGTTCGTTCAGCCATCCAGCCAAACAGTACCGGGCTCTTCACCACAGTAGATTCGATTGACCAGAGAGAGTTTGCTGAGCAGCTTATGGAGCAGGCGAAGGAGCAGAATATCGAGATGGTCGGCTCTGGCTGGCTGTTGGGCCAGCTGACCAAGAACGTGCTCGAGACGGCGCCTGACGCGGAGATCAGCAAGCACCTCGGCTAGAGTGGGTCAGAGTTCGGTGTTGATGTGGACCTCGTTGGGGCATTCGTGGCTGCCGTTGGGGAAGAACTTGCACTCGTAGACGAGCGGCTCGACGGAGAAGTTTGGCCACCTAATTGGTTCGAACAACTGGACGCCGAGGACGTTCCCGCTGATTTCATCCTCGTCGTATTCGAATCTGCAGTGGTGTAGTCCGCGCTTGTTGTGTGCGCACTTCATCAGCTTTTCACCGGCGTCGTCAAGCCACTCGTACGCATCATCAAACTGTGACAGCGCGTCGCCTGTGATGCCACCGAGCACTTCGAGGAAGTCGCCCGGTAGGTCGTACATCGAGAGGACGACCGCGGTCGATTCCGCTTCGAAGAAGGTCTCAGCCTTACTTTCGGCTTCTTTGAGGTTATAGAACTGCGGCGCACTCCACGGATCGACGACCGTTACCGCGGCTGCCTTCTCGGCCGCTTCAAGCGCCGCCTGTTCGCGGGCTGCTTCGAGTCCTGGTGCTTCGGCGGCCTCGCGTGCGGCGCCTTGCATGTTCCACGGTTCCTCCTGGGCCGTGTAGGTGGCGCCCGCACCTGAGCCGCCGGGTAGCCCGGGGGCCTCGACCGCTTCGCTCTGCAACGCCCGCCCGGTCTGGGGGACATAGGACGTCGCGCCGTAGGTGATCACACCGCTGGAGAATGAGCTTTCAAGGCCCACCGCGCCGAGGTAGGCGAACTTCGGCGGGGCTTTCCCGGCCTTGGGTACCCCGAATTCGCTGCTGTTGTAGGTCGAGAGGAGTTTCGTTTCCCCCGCTTTGTCGCCGATCGTGGCGACCACGTTGCCCTGCAGGTCGTGCAGCTGCAGTACCGGGGTTTCGCCGTTGGTCTGGGTCGCCAAGAGCGTCCCGTCGACACCGGCGATGTTGCGCACCCACTTTTCCGAGGATTCGCTCCACGCGACCGCTTCACCCGGACCGTCGTAGTGATCGACCGTTTTGATCGACCCGGAGGTCAGTTCCCGGGTGCGTCCTTCTGGGTCGAGCTTGTATTCGTTGGTGACACCGCTCTGAGTCTGGGTGGCGACGGCGTTATCGACGTAGAACGTGGAGGTCAGTTCGTGACCTTCGGCGTCCGCGGCGGAGAGTTTCGTGACGTTCCCGAACGCGTCATAGCCCACTTCCGGGTCTGCTAGCCGGTTCGCTTCGTCGTAGTTATGTGATTCGACCGTGCCGCCTTCGGTTTGGCAGACACCACCGGTACCGGGCGTGCGGGTGGTTGAGGTCGCGCGGTTGGCTTCTTCGTCATATGTGTAGGCACGGACGGTGCAGCCTTCCCCAGCGGGTGTTTCCTGGGATTCCGTTAGCCGCCCCGACGGGTCATACGTATAGGTCTCGCTCGCGAGCGAGCTTGACTGGCTGAGCATTTCCCCACGAATCGAGGACGAGCCACTGTTCTGGTAGAAGATACCCGGTTCGCTTTCTGAGCAGTTAGATGACTTCGTGTATTGCAGGCTTGTCGCTTCCCCGACCGAGTTATACGCATAGACCTCGCACATACCGTACGGGTAGCTCACGCTCGTGAGCTTGCCTTCCGTGTCATACGCGGCCGTGAACGTCCCGGCTGCGGAGTCGATCACTTGCGTGGGAAGCTTCGTCGTCGGATCGTAGTCGTAGTACTGGCTGCTCGTCCCACCCGCACTCGAATCAGACACCTCCGTGAGCAGATAGTCGCTCAGCGGGCCCCCATAGCTGTATTTAGTGACGTTCCCGTCCGCGTCGGTGTACTTCGTCAGCTGTCCGAGGCGGTTGAATTCGCTCGTCAGCGATTTCCCTTCGGCGGTCTCTTTTTCAAGGACGCCCTGTTCGCTGTTGTAGGAGAACGTCACCTGCGGCAACGCTTTCCCACTCGACGCAGTCGTTTCACTAGCGGTGCGTCGCCCGGCGCTATCGTAGTTTTCTTTCCTCGTACGAATGCTTGACCCAAACGTTTCGGTGATCGTTTCCGGCTCGTCAAGCATGTTGTATGTGTACGCCGTGACCGGCAGTGACGGCAGACCAAACAGTTCGGGCTGCTTCGCCGGCAGCGTCTCACACACCAACCCCGCCCATTCCGGACGCGACCCACACGCCGCATACCCTTCCGTGTTCGCCGCCGCACTGAAGTAGACCGTCTTCTGATCATGCGCATTCGGGCCCTTCGACCACTGCTCCAGACGATTGTTCACGGAGTCCACAACCCAGGCTTTACCGGTGGCATCGAACGCGATGCCCTTCGGTTCAGTCAACTGGCCCGCCGCGGTGCCTTTGAAGCCGACCTGCGTCACAAACCCACCCGCGGGCGTAAACGCCTCGGCGCGGTTGTTCTTCGAATCCGCCGTCCACAAGTTCCCCTGCGCGTCGATCTTCAAGTCGATCGGCGTATTCAACTGACCCTCGCCCGCACCCGCGGAGCCGAAGCGCTTCAGCAGGCTACCCGTCGTCGAGAACTCCTGGATACGGTTGTTGCCCGTGTCCGCGACCCAGACATGTTCGCCCGAGTCGACCACGATGCCCATTGGTTCTTTGAGCTTCCCCGGTTCCGAACCCGCAGAGCCGAATTCCGAGGAGTACACGCCTTCTTTGTTGAACTTCTCCACCCGGCTATTACCAGTATCCGCAACCCAGAGGTTGCCTTTCGGGTCAAACACGAGATCCGACGGGGCTTTCAACTTCCCCGATTCCGTACCCAGCGAACCAACCGTCTTCACAAACGCACCCGCCGAGGAGAACTCCTCGACACGGTTATTGCCCGTGTCTGCGACCCAAACATTCCCCGCAGAGTCAAGCGCGATGCCCTGCGGTTCTTTCAACTGACCATTACCCGAACCCACCGAGCCGAACGAGCTCACGAACGCGCCTTCCGCGCTGAACTTCTCGATGCGGTTATTCGCCGAGTCGACGACAAGGAGCTGCCCTTCAGAGTTGACGGCCACGCCCCAAGGTGCTTTCAGCTTGCCTGCTTCTGAGCCTACTTCGCCGAACTTCTTTGCGTAGCTCAGCGTCGTTTCCGCGGAGGTGGAGCGACTTTCTGTGATCTGCCCAGTGGTCGAGTTGTATTCGGTCGTGCTCTTGATCAGAGCGTTTTCTTCGGGACCGTAACTCGCCATCGAGGTCGGCGCGCGCAGTTTCCAGCCGAGATTTGATTGGCCCGCATAGGAAGTCTTGGTCGTGCGGACTTCGACTTCTTCTTCATTCGACAATTGCGCAAGCGTGCTCTTCTTGGTCTGCAGATCGTAGGTTTCCCCACCCGGAGCGCCTTCGTCGTAGAAGAACTTCGAGTGAAGGCGTGCGAGCGCTTCTTTCTGTTCGTGGCCCGCCACATACGTGATTTTGTGCTGGGGGCCGTCGCTTTCGATCAGGCGCGTACCCGGTTCTTCCACTTCGCCTTCTTTGGCGCCTTCGCCGTTATAGGTGTTCTGAGTGTCGAGCAGGTTCGACTTTTCAACGGAGCCTGCACCCGCTTCAAGCGCCGCCTGACGGTTACCCGCGCTAAGCGTCCTGATCGGATCGTTGAATTCGTTGTATTCGGTCGTAGACACCGCGCCATAGGGAGAGCTCGAGGGAGCCGCGACATTGACCTGGCGACCCTGTGCGTCCAGGTAATAGACAGTCGCACGTTTATAGCCCGAGGCCGGCCAACCTTGTGGTTCGTCAGACGCGGTGATCGCCGTGCCTTCCACCGGATCATCGCTTTGGCCCCACTTAGCGACGTCAGAGCTCGTCATGCTCGGCAGGCCCGTGCCGGAAAGCGGGATGTTGTAGTTGATCGTAGTTCCGGGTTCCGGTTCGGCGGACGGCCCTTCGACGGGCGGCACAGGTATCACCTTGCCGATCTTGCTCGTACCGTAATCGGTGAACCAGATGTTTTCTTCCGGCCCCGCCGCGACTTCGTAGGGTTCGCTCCCGGCTGGCAGCGAATATTGGGTCATCGCGAAACTCGTCGAGACGGACACCAGCTTGCTCAAGCCCGTCTCCGCCACCCACAGGTCACCGTCGGCGCCAACCGCAATACCACGCGGTGCCGCGCCTGACGGCAGCGCAGATTCCACGATTTTGTTGCCGGCAGTCGTCGCAATATGACCGATCTTGCTCGTGCCCATGTCGGTGAACCACATGTTCCCGTCGGGCCCGGCGACGATGCCGTACGGTTTGCTTCCCGACGGCAACGCGTATTCCGTGATCACACCCGCCGTGGTGATCTTGCCAATCTTGCTCGTGCCCGCGTCAGTGAACCACATGTTCCCGTCAGGTCCCGTCGTGATCCCGGTCGGTTGGCTTCCTGCCGGCAGGGCGTATTCGCCCGCGATCACGCCGTAGGTGGTAATCCGGCCGATGTATCCAGCGCCCCACTCGGTGAACCACAGGTCACCGTCGGGGCCCGCGGCAATCCCGGTGTTGTCAGCCCCTCCTCTCGTTACTTTGTACATCGTGAACGTACCCGATGAACTTACATCCCCGATGTTCGCGGTCAGGCGTTCGACGAACCAGCGTGACCCTTCCCCCGCCGGTCCAGCGGTGATCCCCACAGGTTCATTTTTTGTGGGAGTTGCGTATTCGGTTGTCGTGCCGCTTGTGGTGATCTTCCCGATCCTGTCTTTACCTTCCAGACCCGGCTCGGTGAACCACATATTGCCAGGGCCGGCCGTGATCCCCCATGGACGACTTCCGGTTGGGAGGGAGTATTCGAGGGTCTCAAATGGGCTTCTGAATCCCGTTTCGGCTACCGGTTCGGTCATGTAAGCCGTCTGCGTTGCAGATCCACCGGCATTCGTCGCTGTGACGACGACGGCTAGCGCGTGCCCCGCATCCGCCGCCTGGGCGGTGTAGCTCTGGTTCGTCGCTCCGAGGATTGGCGTGCAGGCTTCTTGGCTGGCGAGGCAGCGCTCCCACTGAAAGCCGTAGGCGAGCGGGATTCCCGACCATGTCCCGTGGCCCGCGCCCAAGCGTGTGCCAACCCTTGGCGTGCTACCCGAGATGATGGGTGCCGCGGTGCCTTTGAACGCTTCGCCGTTCCACAGTGCCGTTGTCGCTGCTGGGCGCATCGACTTTAGTAGTCGTCCTGTGCCGGAGTCGCCGCTGCTTGTCCCATACGTGAAGACCCATGGCTCTTGGCCGGGCGGGCTGATCGCGGTCACATGTCCTTGTTCGTCATAGCCGTAGGTGGTCTTCAAGGCCGGTGAGATTCGCGGGTCCCACTCCGCTCGTAGCTCGCCGCGGCTGTCGTAGCTGTATTCGGCGACGGCCGTCTGTTGCATTGTTTTGGTGGCGGGGTTGAAGGCTTCGAGCGATACTTTCGAGAGCCTGCTCTTGTATTCGCCCCACGCACTGCGGCCTTCGCCCGTCGCGGTCGTTGTCGTTGCGTAGGTGTACTTCAGCGCTCGGCAGCCAGCTTTCATTTCGGGCGCGCATGAGACGCCGGCTTGGACCGGGGCGAGCGTTTCGGTCGGCTCGGTGATCGTGCCGGACGTGCTGATCGTCCCGATCTTGCTGGTGCTGTAGGTGGTGTACCAGAGTTTCCCGTCGGGTCCGGCGGTGATGCCGTCGGGATTGCTGCCGGACGGCAGCGAGTATTCGGTGATGATACCGCTTGTAGTGATCTTGCCGATCTTGTTGCTTGTGTAGTCCGTGAACCATAGCTTCTGATCGGGGCCTGTGACGATCGCTTTCGGGTAGCTCCCGGAAGGAAGGGAGTATTCGGTGATGACACCGAGCGGCGTGATCTTGCCGATCTTGTAGGAGTACTGGTCGGTGAACCAGAGGTTGCCGTCCGGGCCTGTCGTGATCGAGGAGGGATGACTTTCGTTCGGTAGTGAGAATTTCGTCATCACGCCCGCCGGAGTGACCCGCCAGATCGCACTGTAGGTGAGGGACCCCAGGTCGGTGAACCAGATGTTGCCGTCGGGGCCAGCCGTGATTGCATCGGGTTGGGCGTGGTCGCCGGGCGGCGGCGTCACGGTGTATTCGGTGACTACACCAGTGGGTGTCATCTTCCCGATGGTTTCGTTTTCAGACCTGGTGAACCAGATGTCACTTTCGGGTCCTTGCGCTATCTGCGTGAGCGGACCATGCGACGGCACCGGGTATTCGGTGGTCTTTCCGGATGGTGTCAGCTTGTCGATGGCACTCGCTTTCGGGTCGGCGTACCAAAGGTTGCCTTCGACCCCGGTGATGATGTCGTGTGCGTGGTGACCAGCGAGCGTCGTTTCGTGAACGACGCCGGCCGGGCTGACAGACCCGAGCTTTTCCCCTTCCGCAGTCGTGTACCAGACGTTTCCGTCCGGGCCTGCGGTGATCTCTTCCGGCCAGCTGTTCGCGGCGATCGAGAATTCGGTGGCCTGTGGGATCGTCTGATACCCGTAGGTCATCGTGTCGGTCCCGACCGTGCCTTCGCTCCTGGCTGGGACCCACGCTACGCCTCCCCCGCTGGGAAGCGTGAACTTCGTCTTCGTGTGCGCCGCCGGGTCTTCCAGGTAGTAGGCGAGCTTCTGTTTGGTCGTTTTGTTTTCTTCGAGCGTGAGCTTCAGGTTGGAGTCCCCCGGCGGGGATTCAAACGCACCCGAGCCGAGGCTCGCGAAGAGCACCTGACGGCCATTCGCGTCGGTCAACATCATCGCGCCGTCGACCAGTTCGACCAGCGACTGTGCGTTGCCGCCGTTGAGACTCCACTGCGGACCCAGCGGCCCTTCGTCCCCTGCCTCGGTCGCCCGTGAGCTGTAGTTACGTCCGACGGTCAGCCCCGAGCCAAGCGATAGGTCGCCAGCGCCGAGCGTGAAGTCACCCGACTGCAGATCGACCGCGCCCGGACCAAGCGCGACCGGCGTGGAGTGCCGGATTGAGATGGTTTCTTCCAGCCGCGCCTGGTTGCCGGCCTTGTCGGTCGCGACGATCACGATCGCGTGGTGCCCGGCGCCCAGTTCAGCGCCGTTCAGCGACCATTCTGCCGTGGCGGTACATTCACCTTTGGCGACGGAGCAGCCGGCCTGTTTGCCGACTTCGGCGACTTCGCGAGGGCCCACGAACAACGCCAGCGATTTGACGCCCGAGCTCGCGACAGTGCTCCCTTCGCCGTCGGTCGCGTGCGCCTTCAGCGTGTACGGCCGTTCGCTCAATTCGTTGCCATAAGGCAGCCCTTCGAGGAAGATACGGTGCGGTGCGGTGGCGTCGACTTTGATCGTCGCGAGCCCTTCGGTGGTGAGCGACTGCGTGCCCGACATCGCCTCTTCGGCTTTGTAGCGGAGCTTGTCTTCGCCTTCGGGCAGTTTCGAGTTCAACGTCCAGACTTCGGCGTGTTTCGGATAGCACTGCACGCCCTGGCACGCGTTTTCGTGTTCCAGATAGTTGTGTTCGCCGACGACCACCCAGCTGCTCGGCGCCGATTCCTCTTCGAGCATAGTCTTGGCCACACCGATGCCTTCGTCTCTGGCGGTCGTCGAGAACGCACCGGCCGTGCTCGTCAGCCAGCTGCCAGAGCCATACAGCACGTTCGCCCGCGTGACTTTGACTTTTTTGCCTTCCGATTCGGTTTCGTATTCGAGGGTCGGGCTGCCTTTTTCGTAGTTTGTCGCCGCGTGCGTCCCCGTCGGCTCCGCGATCGAGACGATGCCCTGGGACAGCGTGTCGGAGAAGTGGTAGCTGCCGCCCGGCGACGCCGTCGCGGACTGCTGGAAGTGGATCGCGTTGTGCGCTTGGCCTGCAGCTGGCAGGCATTCTTCATGGCCCGCGTTCGCGGCACATAGCGTGGCGGCCTTTTTGGTGTATTCGGCGTCGCCTTCGATTTCGGTCGAGAGCGGCTTCTTTGTTTCCTGCGCGCCGCCGGGCTGCTCGAATTCCAGGAAGCTTTCAATCTTGGCGCCGACGTTGTGCGCCGAGGTTTCCGTGTTGATCTCGTAGATTTTCGAGATGCCCTGGGTCTGGTAGCCCCAGTACGCCCATTCGCTCATCGCGTATTCCGCGATGCCCCTCGTTTCGAGATGTTCCTGACCGGCCCCTTCGTACACAGCGCTGCCCGCGAACCTGCCCGCGTTACTCGTGAAGAATTCCCAGTTCGAGCGCTTGCCCGCGCTCGTCGTCGCAAGTTGTGAATCGTTGACTTCGGGGTCGACCGCGATCGGGTACAGGTAGTCGCCGGTGAGGTTTATTTTTAGCTCGATCGTGTGGCCGTGCAGCGTCTCTGCGACGGGCACACTCGATCCTTCGGCGTCTTCGGCGCTGACCGGCGAGATGACCGCGAGCGTCGTACCGCGATTGAGCACCCGGATCGACCCGTCACCGGCGCGGCTGAGCGACGCTCCTGCCGGCACGCCAACGCGGAAGTAAAGAGTTTCGGGGCTGCTCTGGGAGAGCAGCATGCTCGTCAGCTCGAACCCGTCCGGCGAGGCCTTGGCGAGCGTCGCAAGATCGCCTTCCCCGCTCGCGGCAGGCTTCGCGGCGTCCCACAGGACGCCTGTGCCCTCGAGCGCACCCGCGGAAGAGCTCAGCGGTCTGTCCAAGCGCGTGACGGGCGTCAGAGAGACGCCGGCGCTCGTTAGCGCGACGCCGCGGGCGAGGTCGCGTGGCACGCTCACGCCAACGTTCGCGCGAGCCGGTCGGAAGCCGCCGCCCGCTTCGGTGAAGCGCAAGTCGAGAGGCACCCGACGCCCATGCGGTCCAGACGTCGCGATCGGCGCGAGCGATTCGATCACGCGCGGACCGCTGGGAGTCGACACTACGGCACTGTGATCGGTCGGATAGCCGACGATCCGCTGACCGCGCGGCAGCGCAGGGATACCGCCGTCTGTCGATGCGACGAGCTGCGGGAAGGCGCTGGCGGCGACGGCGCGTACGCGCTGGGCGCTCAAGCCGTCGAACTCATCCCGCGAAGCCGCCCGCGCGGCGACGGCCTGCGGGCTCGCGCGCCGCGCCGCCCGCGCGGCGATTGACCCTTCCCCACCGACGAGTTGCTCAACAGCGGCAGGGACGAGCGCTTCACCCGCAAGCGACCCCGAACCAGACACCGACTGAACGGACGCCGACTGCGCGCGCTGTCCGCCGCTGGTGGCACCGGCGCGCACTAGCGCCGGACTGAGAAGCAGCCCGAATACCGCCAGCAGCAACGCTCGATCAATGACTCGCATAACAGGTCCGCTCCCCCTCGTGTCGTCGTCAATTCCGGATACTGCTGTCTGCATAACCAGCCCCCTAACTACCTTCGCCATGATCGCTGATCATGTTTGAACGAAACGCTATTTCTTGAACGTGAGTTTGGTGGCTTTGGTTTGTCTGTTGCCTTTGGTGGGCGTGAAGACGACTTTGATGGCTGTTTTGAGCTTCCCGGTTTTCTTTTGTTTGAGGCTGATTGTGAGGTTTTCTTGGCCGGTGGCGATCTTGGTGGCGGTCGTTAGGCCTTTACCGGATGCCGTGATCTTCCCCGCGGCCGGCGCGTACACGGACAGCGTGACCGTGCGCTTCTTGATGGTGTGGGTGAAAGACAGGGTGGTGGAGCATCCTGCGACCGCAACCGGGGTGCTCTGGTGGACCTGCGCACCGTTCTGCCCCGTGATCGTCGTCGGGATCGTGAGTTTCTGCCCACAGAGGCTGTAGTTAGCGCTCTGCGGGAGGTTCACCCCGAGGATCGAATGCGGCCCCTCCGGGAGCACTGTTTCAAACGAGCTGATCGGCGCGTCCGGGACCGTTTCAAACCGAGAGTAAGTGATGCCTTTTTTGATGTCGGTCTTGCCATCCAGATCGATCTGGATCACCGAGCCGCGTTCATTAGCCTGCAGCACGAACTCGACATCCGGGAACGCCGCACCACCATGGGACACCAGGATCGCGGGACCCGTGAGGGGAACATTCAGGATCGGCGTCTTCGCCGTGGCGGTCCCGATGAACGCCCCCGCGGGACAACCCGCGGGGTTGGTGTTGAACTGCGCTTCAGTACACGCCTGCTGCAACGTCGTCAAACGCGATGGCAGCGCGGTGGGGATCGTCAGTTCGACCTTGTGGATGTTTGCTTCCCCAGGCTGCTGGGAGACCTTCACGGTCAGGCTCGCACCATCGGCTTTGCTGGCCTTCCCCAGCGTGCTGGTCGTCAACGCGGGGTTGAACGGTAGGCCCTCACAACCACCAACCTGGAAACGATCAGACAGCCCCGCCGTCTGCCCGAGGGTGGAGATCGCCTGCCCGGTGATCGCCATCGCTTCGCAGCTCGTCGGGTTGAGCGTGAACCCAGGCCGGTTCGCTTCCAGCGACACTGAGCGCACATCCAGCGGGATCCCGTCGAGGATCGTCGGCAACGGATCACTGACCGCGCTGATCTGCGCCGTGCTCGGGTTGATATACAACGCGACTCGCACGACGACCGTCCCCAAATCGAACGGCCCAGCGACCGCCGGGGTAATGACCGCCAGACTAAGGGGCGCGTTCTTGTATGGCCCCGCCAAGTACGCCTTGCCCTGCACCGCATACGGCTCGGACCCGGCCCCGGCGGTGATGTTCACGACACCTACCTGTGAGGATTCCGGGCAAGACGGCGACGCCTGCTCCGCGGCGCCTTCGCCCTCGCCGCTACGCGCCGCCGCCGCAGCGATCTGCGTATCAGAGCAATACGCGACACCCGCGAGGCTCCCCAACAACCCCTCAGGCAGACTCGCCGTGAGCGAACCCAAACGCTGGGAGCCATCTTCACGAGACACCCTGAACACCAACGGCGAGAACGTGCCAGCCAACGGTGTCATAGTGCCCGCCTGCAAACCCGGGGTGTTCGGCAACTGCGCTTCACTCGCCGCGCACGCCCCGCCGGTGGGGCTGGAGGTAACCGAGAACGCGCTCGCCCTGGACACCGTAGCCCCTTCCGGAGCCGTCCACGGCACAAGCTGCGCGGTCGTGGGGTATTCACCACACGTCGAAGGGGTCGTCAGCGTCGCCCTGGGACCGCCGAAGAAATCGAAGTGCAGACCGGAGAACGGTAGCTGTGGGTTGTTCAGGAACGTCGCCTTCAACTGCCCCGTGACCGGGTCCGGTACGACCTTCCCCGCGAGCTTCACGACGACCCCCGAGACCGGGTCATCCAGAGCGATGTAGAGCGCGAGCAGCGAACCAAACGGGTTTTCGCCCTGCTTCGCGAGATAGACGCTCCCGGGGACCAGGTGGTCCAGCAAAGGGGTTTCGACCTCGACCGAGCCCACCTTAGAGGCCGCGGGGCACTTCGCCGGTTCGCTCACCGCAGCGGGCTCGGGCACCTCGGGGTCGCTCGATACGGGTAGGTTGACGCCTTCCGGGCCCTGCAGCGGGCACGCGAGCAGAACACCCGCAGCGGACGGGTTCACGCTAATCCCGTTGGGCAGCGTCACGCTCACGTCCTTCACGTTCGCTGCCGCGAGACCTTCGGGGTTTTCGTTCTGCGGGACATGGATTTCGACTCCGAGCCCGGTCGGGGAGTCCGCCGCGCTCGTTTCGGGCTGAGCGGAGAACGACGGAACGAAAGGCACCGCTTCGCAGTTTTCAAGGCCCGCCGCGACACCATTACCATCGAGCGAACTAGCAGTCATGCTGTCAACCACACCCGGGTTTTCCACCGATTCGGCATGAACCGTCGTCTTCAACGGCCCCGTACAAGACGTCGGTAGCGTCAAGAACGGACGCCGCGGAGCATCAGTGGAACACCCCAACGTTTCACCTTCAGTGCCGCACTTCCTCTCGGGGTCGTGGCCTTCAGCCGCGGGAACACCCCAGATCGTCTCCGTGATCGTGGCGAGTTGGACAGTATTCGGTATCGTCTGGTCGAAGATCGAGACGCCGTAATCGCTGCCTCGCAACGAGGCATTCTGAAAGGCGTTCAGGCCGGCCGCGCTAAAGCCGATCTCGGCCGGGACCCCAGCAGGCGGATTCAAGTTATAGATCGGCGTGGCAGCAATAAGTGTTGCTCCCAACCTGAACACGGCGACACCGATCTGGGTATCCCCCGGGCACCTAGTGGTCTGTCCCTCGAAGCTGGCGCCGTCACAGCGCGGCACCGCCTGAGGATCACCAACCAAGCCCGCAGGAAGGTCGACGATCACACTGCGCAACGTCCCTTCCGGCTTCCCGCCTTCGTCCTGATTCATGGTGAAACTCACCTTGTAGTCGAAGGGATGCGACCCGGCCTGCAGATCGAGCGAGCCGTCGGCTTCCACCGCCGTGGCGGACACGCTCTGTATCCCGAAGTCCGCCAGCGCCGGGGAGACGAACAGCAAGCATCCGCAGATCATCGCGCAGACAGCACTCAGCGCTCCTATCGATGAGATCCGCATGATTACTTGCCCCCCTTGTTGGACTTGGACTTCTTCACTGCCGTGTGGGGGCCATAGCGCTTCCTGGCCTGCGCCCGGCACACTGCTCGCTTGCGCTTCGGCTTCTTCGCGCACGCCGCCAGCGCCCTGGAGAGCTTCTGCGCCCGCGTCAGCGTCTTCGGCTTCGGCTTTACGCCCACCCCCGGGGTCGACGCCGGCGCCGGCGCGAGATTGCCCGGCCCGCTGAAGACCGAGCTCCCCGGCGGCTGCGCCCCCGAGCCGCCCGTGACCGGCGCTCTGCAGCCTTCACCCACACAGGGAGCAGCAGAGCTGGTTTCGAAGCCGCCACCGGCGCGGGCGTCATACACATCCAGCAGATCGTCCTGGTCCTGCGGAACCAACTGTTCACGCGTAATGAAGAAAGCATTCTCCCCGTTCGGGCTCGCGGTAATGAAGTTCGATTCGTCAGGGCTGTGGCCGCTCGAGATCAGCGCGAGACAGCCCTGCGCACGTCCGCAACCGCCCACCCCATCCGGAGTCCATTCGTAGACGTCGGTGACGCTGCCATTCGTGTCGGCCGGCAAAAGCGCGTCTTTACTCTCGAAGAACAGACGGCCTTCACCTCCCGCGGGCAGGTTCTCCGGCTGCTCGAACGGCACCCCAGGGGTCGGGTTGATCAAGCTGAGCGTGGAGCTTCCGATCGGCCTTTGGCCGGATGGGTTACAGGACGCACAATGAAGGCTATGCGAGGCGAGGTCGTACTCATAAACCTCGAAGCAGCTAGTCCCCAACAGGCAGTCGAGGTCGCCCGCACGACGGTTGTCGTATTCAGTCAACCGAGCGGCCGACATGAACGTCAGGTAGCGCCCGTCCGGCGTCACTTGCGCGACCCGGCCGCCTGGCGACGCCTTCCAAGCGCCGTAACCGGGGTAGGCTGGGAAATTGTTATCCCGCCCCACCAGCCGCGCGATAAAGGTCACTTCACCGTGATCAAACGCGTAGAGATTGCAGCCTTCCCCTTCCCTTTCTTGTCCTTCCGGTTCGCAGAACTCCGGCTGGGCACCCGGAGCGAGCGCTTCGGAATCGACGAAGTAGATGCGCGAGAGATCGGCGCTGCTCCCGAGGGTACCGAGAAACGCCGAACCGGAGTTCCCCAAGGTGAATTCGCAACTTTCGCTCTGCAGACTGTAGAGACACCCATCGGTCAGCAGAACCTTGGAGCCATCGCTCGACGCGGTAAGGAAACGACCCGGGTCTTTGATCTTCACCGTTTCGCGGGCATCGATCCGGACGTACACCTGGCCGCTTTCGTCGCTCCAGAAGATCCGGCTGCCATCGGCAGAGATCGCATGGTCGACATCAGGAGCTTGACTTTCGGGCCCGCCGTCACTGGCGAGACTTTCGGTAAGGCTACGCCCGGAGCCGATCGTCGCGTGCGTCGCCGCGACTTCGTTGCCGGGCAACACGTTGATCAGATGCAACTGACCCCCCACCCACTCGTAAAGGTCGCAGTCGCTTTCAGGGAAGCCGCCGGCCGGGTAGCCGCTGCAATGCGAAGCTTCGACTTCCGGCGCCGCCGGTGCGATCCCCGGGACCGCCCCCGTCAAGGAGTCGTTCGCTTCGAAGACCAGGTGATCAAACGCCGGCACGCCACCCCCACCCGAATTACCGCCGGCGAAAGACAGGTCGAAGCTATTCGTGAATTCCTGTGGGATACCGGGGACGCCCGGCGATCGGTGCGGGGGCTTTGTCGTCACCAGCGGCTGTAGGCTGGACTTGCCGGCTTCCCAGAGATACAGGTCGTTGTAGCTTTTCTTGCCACCGCTCGCCGGCACTTCCGGCGAGAGCGCCGGGGTCGTCTGGAAGATGACCCCCCGTGACAGGTCGGGGGAGAACGCCTTGAAACCGTTTCCTTCCACGTCGAGGGCGGCCGCCGCCAGCGGTGGCGTCACGCTCTGAGTGGACCAGCCCCCCGCCGAGCGGTGGGCGATGTACTGGTTCGCGCTCGAAGCGAGACCGGATGTGAACGGCTGGCCCTCGTACGCCAGCGTTTCGCCGTCGGCGCTGGCCTGCATCGGCATCATGATCGAATTCACGCCAGGCATACATTCGATACCACACGCTCTTGCGAAACCATCTCCCGGTTCGGGCGGGAACGGCTCGCCGATCTTCACAGCAGGCGAGACCAACTCGTAAGCTCTCCCCGCCCCTCCCGCTTCTTGCGGGAAGGTGCCGAACGTCGCGTCAGATCCAGCCGCAACGCCAATCCCCGCGACCACGACGCGAAAGTGATAGTGAGTGTCGGGCGCGAGGCCGCTCAGGCGCTGGGAAACCACGGCCGTCGGCGAGGTCACCGTCGCTTCGAAGTTCCCGAACCTGGTCGGCTTTGAAAGCGTGAGAAACAGTCGCTCGCCCTCGCTGGCCACCACTTTGGGTTCGATTTTGGTGACGGTGGTGCCGGCTTCGATCCCTTCCCCGACGATCTTCTGGCCGACAGCGAACGCGCCCTGCGACATCGCGGCGACTTCGAGCTGCGTCTGACCTTCTTCGAAGTTTGCCTTGCCGACCGGAAGAATCACGCTCGCGTCGGGAACCGGATGACTGGATCCATAGCCCGCAGTCGGGCCATACTCGACGTGATAGCTGGCCGGTTCGCCGGTGTTCGGTTCGATCTCCGCACTGACCGTAACCGCCGTCGCGGTGATGTCGCCTACGCTACTGCTGAGGATCTTCGGACCGACGTGAAAGTCTGTCGCTCCTTCCTTGGAACCTGGTTCGGGATCCGAGCCATTCGCGTTGCTGCCAACCAGCCGGAAGACATAGTTCACGCCGCCCGTCAGGCCACCAACTTCGGCGCTGACCGATTCTTCACCGGAGCCAGTGAAGGGACCGGCCGGTGCACAAGCCACGCTGGTCGCACCGGCGAACCCGTTCTCTTCGAACGCCACTTCAGTGGTGTATTCGAACCCACAGGTAGCCGCCGGACCTCCAGCGGCGCTGATCGTGCCGTGCAGGACCATCGTGCCGGCGTTGACCGGCGTCGCCGGCCCAGTCGCTACGTTCGGCAGGATCAGAGCAGGACTCCAGATTTCGATGTCGGGAGAGCCAGACGTCGCGACGTACACATCACCCGACGAGCCGCTCACAGCAAGGCCTGTGACCGTGCCTTCGGGCTGAAACGACGACCTTCGCGACGCACCAGAGGCTTCAGACGCGTCATATTCGACGACCCCACCTCCTCGCTCGTTCGCGAGCACATCACCATCGCTCGGGTCGACCGCAGCAAGATTGACGCCAACCGCAAGGGGAGTGACGGAATACTGGGTAGCACCCGTGGCGCTATCGACCTTGGCAAGTTCGTTGCCTTTTGGTGCGAAGAAGAACCCTGCGGTCGACCCCGCACCGGCGGCGACTTGACACGATCCTGCAATCGGGAAGTTGGCGGTGTTATCAGCCGTCACGGGCGGATTGCCCGCAGGGACGAACTTGCGGATAACTTCCGCCCCGTCGCTCACGTAGACAGAGCCCGCTGGATCAACGCCGACCCCACAGACGAAACTGAACGGACCTTCTTTGGATTCGGTCAGTTCTTTGAGGGGTTCTCCGTCGGCGGCGAAGATCTTAACGGGACCGGCGGGAATCGCGACATAGATGTCGCCATCGGCCGGGCCCCCCGAGTTATCGACGGCGACCTGAACAAGCGCGAAAGCCGCGGATTCGAGCCCCGGGACTGTGATTACGTTCGTTCCCAAAGCCGAGAAGTCCGCGGGACTGCCGTCTTCGTGAAAGCGGCTGAGCGTCCCCACGCCGGCCCCGGCATCGACGACCAGAACGTCGCCCGTCGACTGGTCAACGGCGAGGCTCTCAGCCTGACCGAACACCGGCTGATCCAACGCACCAAAGCTACCCAGGTGATGATGCACCAGCAGCGCAGAAGCACTCGACGGGACGAGCACGAACAACACGCCAACCACCGCAACAAGAAGAGCAACGAGACGAACAGACGGCGCACCACTCCCGTCAACACGACGGCCCCCAGCACCCCGCACAGCCATGCATCCGGACTCAACGGGGCTCCCCTGCGAGGTCTGCTCGTGGTGTCTCAACCTTGCTCCTTGGTCGTGGTGATGACAATCGTCGTTACGCATCTCACGCTCTCCTGCGCCGCGGTTTGCATAACCGCAGGCGGCGGTTAATCCCGTGCGGGCGCGGGTCCCGGCAGGCGCGGTGACAGTCGGGTGACAGTCCTGCGCGGCGGCTGCAGGCCGAGAAATCCAGACGTCCCGACCGGCGGGATGTAACGCCACCGATACCAGCACGTTTCAGCCCGCGAACGTAGGCAGACCAGTGCGAAAGCTAGCTACGACGCCGGACGTCCCTTTGCGTCATTTGGCATTTATGCTTGACAGCAGTACATTTCAAGGGGCGAGAAGGTCAAGGCAGGTAGGAGCTGGGAGGGAGGGGTTGTGAGCTCGATAGGCTCGCGCGTACGCCACGTGGGGATCGTGGTCAAGCATCGCGCCGGGTGCGCATCGCGTAGAGGTGCGCGCTGTAACTGCCGCAGGGTCTACCAGGCCGCCGTGTGGAGCGCGCGCGACGGCAGGCGTATCCGCAAGCACTTCGACAACCTCAGCGACGCCAAGATCTGGCGTGAGGAGTGCTACCGCAAGCTGCGCCGACGCGAACTGCGTGCGCCGTCAGCGATCACGTTCGGCCAGGCCGCCGAGCTGTGGTTGCAGGGCGCACGCGTCGGGTCCGTCAGGACCCGCTCAGGCGATGTATACAAGCCCAGCACGATCCGCTCATACGAGCAGGCGCTGCGCGGTCCACACGACGTCGACCGCGGACTGCTCGGCGAGTTTGGGGCGATCAGGCTCTCAGAGCTGACCGTCGACGACGTGCAGGCCTACGCCGACAGGCTGCTAGCTACTGGTGCCCAGCCATCCACCGTCCACAACCAGATCATGCCCGTGCGGGCCATCTGCCGCTGGCGCCGGCGCGAGGTCGCCGTCAACCCCACCGTCGGGCTCTCGCTTCCCGCCGTACGCCTCGGACGCGTAAGGATCGTCAGCCCAGCCGAAGCCGAGATGCTGCTCGCGGCGCTCAACGCACGCGATCGCGTGCTGTGGGCTACAGCCCTGTATGCGGGTTTGCGCCGCGGCGAGCTGATGGGCTTGCGCTGGTGCGACGTCGACCTCAGCCACGGCCTGCTCGAGGTCGCCCAAGCGTGGGATCCCAAGGAGCACTGCATGGTTGCCCCCAAGTCCCACGCTGGCAACCGTCGGGTGCCGATCGCCACCGCACTGCGGGCCTACCTCCAGCCGCTGGCCCACACCCTGTCGCCCGATAGTCCTAGCCTTGTATTCGGCGCAAGTGGGCTGCCGTTCTCTGCCTCGTCGCTGTACGAACGCGCGCACCGTGCCTGGCGGAGGGTTGGGCTGCGGGCGATCTCCCTGCACGACTGCCGCCATACGTTCGCCAGTTTGATGATCGCCGCCGGCGTCAACGCAAAGGCACTGTCAACGTTTATGGGGCACGCGAACACCTCGATCACGCTCGATCGCTACGGCCACCTGCTGCCCGGCGCTGAGGACCAAGCAGCCGGCCTGATGGACGCTTACCTGCAAGCTGAGCGTCTCATTACCGAGCCGCATCGAGACGGCCATGCTCGGTGACAGCTCGGTGACAGCCTGACTTCGATGCCGGTGGCCGATAAGACATGGCATGGCGGTACTTATGTGAGGAGCGTGCGAGCGCGATATGAGACGAGTGCATTGTCTCGGGGCCGACCCAGCAAGAACGGGACTGGCTAGTACGCGAAAGCGGGATTAGGAGGTGCGCAAAAACGGTATTGTGGGGCTGTGTCCTCCGCTGGCTACGTTCGTCGACTCGCTGACACGCGCTTGCAGGCGCTCTTCGCTGAGCTGCCTGCGCTGCTGATGATCGGTCCCCGCGCTGCCGGGAAGACGACGACCGCGCGCCGACATGCGCGCACCATCGTGCGCCTTGACAGGGATGCGGAGGCTGGAGCGTTTCGCGCTGATCCCGACGTTGCGCTACGTGCGCTCGAGACACCCGTGCTGCTCGATGAGTGGCAAGCGGTACCGAGCGTGCTCGGCGCCGTCAAGCGTGCCGTTGACGATGACGCTGGTGCCGGGCGCTTCTTGCTCACCGGCAGCGTGCATGCCGACCTCGACACACAGGCATGGCCCGGCACGGGAAGACTCGTGCGCGTGGAGATGTACGGGCTGACTGCTCGCGAGATCACTGGTCGGCCTGGGGGACAGCCATTCCTGGACAGGCTCGCGCATGCCGACATCGACGCGCTCCCGCCCGCGGCAGACTCGCCGGACCTACTGGGCTACGTCGAGCTCGCGCTGGCCGGCGGCTTTCCGGAAGCAGCCCTGCGCCTCACTGGCGCCAGCCGGCGCGCGTGGCTCGAGAGCTACATCGACCAGCTTCTCACCAGGGATGTCGAGATGCTCGTCGGTCACCGCGATCCGCATCTGCTGCGTCGCTACTTTGAGGCGCTGGCGCTCAGCAGTGCTGGGATGGCCGACAGCAAGACGCTCTACCAGGCCGCCGGTATCGATCGCAAGACGGCGATCGCCTACGAGCGTCTGCTCACGAATCTGCTCGTGCTAGACACGCTGCCGGCGTGGACGAGCAACAGACTCTCCCGTCTCGTCAAGACCGGGAAGCGCTACCTCGTCGACCCGTCGCTCATCGCGGCGGCGCTAAGGCTTGACCATGTGGCCGTACTCCGCGACGGCAATCTGCTCGGTCGCATCCTTGACACGTTCGTGGTTGCTCAGATCAGACCTGAGGTCGAGCTCAGCCCGGCGCGGCCGCGCCTGCATCACTTGCGCTCCAGGGATGGTGGACACGAGGTGGACTTGATCGCCGAACTATCAGCGAATCGGGTCGTCGCCGTCGAGATCAAGGCCACCGCCTCTCCGAGGGTCGACGATGCCAGGCATCTGATCTGGCTACGCGACAGGCTCCAAGAGCGCTTCCTCGCTGGTGCTGTGCTCCACACAGGCCCACGATCGTTCCAGCTAGCCGAGCGAATCTTCGCCCTGCCGATCTCCACGCTCTGGGGATGAACGCGCCGCTACCAATGGCGGCTGCTGACTGCACCCGTCTTCAGTTGATGCGCAGCCGCGCGTCTATCAGCGCGTCAGTCGCATCAGGCCCAAGGAAGGGCGCGAGGCACACGTAGATAGCAGGCGCCAACAGTCCCGCGATCGCCGGTTCGGGGCCCATGCGGGCGCCCTCGTAGCCGATCTCAAAGATCGTCGCGCCGATTGCCGCCAGCGCCACACGCGAAGGTCGGTCTCTGCCATCGAGATGCTGGTAGCCCTCCTGCAGAAAGATCGTGAACGCCGCCACAATGTCCTCACCGCGCTGCAGCGTTGGTGCTCCACCCGCATATCCCTCAACGAGCGTCGCGCGCAGCAGCGCCGGGTTTGCCTGCATGTAGCTCGCGAACGCCGCTCCAGCCAGCCAAACGCGGTCCGGCCAGCTCTTTCCGGAGAAAAACGCTCCCGCAGCGGTGCTCATCACCTGCTGGTAATGCAACTCGTGCACCGCTCTGAAGGCCGCGCGCTTGTCCGAGAAGTAGCGGTGGAACGTGGGCTCGTCGATCCCAGCGGCTTCGCAGATAGCTGCGACGCTAGCTGCGTCATAGCCCTGTGCCGTGACCTCCGCCGCTGCCAGCAGAATCCGTTGTCGCTCGTGCGCTGCGAGCTCCTCCGCTGACGCGCCGTTGGAATCAACAGGGGTCGCCTCAACAGGGCTCGTAACGTGGGCGGCTGGCCCGCCCGCGCAGGGGCTCCTCGGCAGCACGGTAGGGGAGAGCGGGCGTAGCGAGCGCCAGCGGTGCTGCGTCAATGGGCGCCTATAGCTAGTCAGCCATTTGGCGAGCTCGTCACCGAGTTGCAGCTTCAGCGGCTCCTCGCCATGCAGCATCGAGTCGAGCAGGCGGTACACGCCGCCGATCACGCTGACCGCGGGTAGGTCCGGTGCGAGTGTCTGTGCGGGCGCGAATCGGTACGCCCGCTCGATCATCTCAGCGATCTCAGCGATCCCTTCCGCTCGCAACTGCTGAGATCCCGGGCCGCCACCCATCGCCTCGCCCATGAGCAGTTGAGCAGTATGTGGTCGCGCAGCCGCGAACTGGACTAGCGCATCGATCATCGCCGCGAGCGCCAGCTCGGGCGTCGCATCCAGGACAGCGCGTACGACCTGGTCGTGCAGATGCCTGTGCGCGTCCGCCAAAGCTGTCTCGAGGCTGTTCTCCGTCGCTGCGCTCGGTCCGCTGTCATCGCTCTCGGGCAATGAACTCAGCGTGTGTTTGGAAGTGTCCACCCCCCAAACGGTAGCGGGCTTACGCGTGTTCGGCGGACCTCGAGTCGATGAACTGTGCTGCCTCCCTGGCACCCAGGAATGGCGCCAGGCACAAAAGGCTCATCGGGGCCAGCAGCGACGTTGGGTCGGCCGCGCCGCGCGCTCGTACCCGGCAGTAGACGATCTCGTAGATCGTCATCACGATCGCCTCGAGCGCTAGGCGCGAAAGCCCGCTCTCCGGTACGTGCTGGTAGCCCTCCTGCAGGAACATCGTGAACGCGAGATGGCTGTCCTCGACGCGTTGCACGGCTGCCGGGCCGGCGGCGTATGCCTCAATAAAACCCACCCGGGCGATCAGCGGATTGATCTCGAGGAATTGCGTAAAGGCGCGCGCTGCCTCCCATACACGCTCCGGCCACGAAGTCCCCGAGAAGAATGCCTGTCCAGTCACCCACATCACTTGCTGCACACCAAATTCGTGCACAGCCATGAACGCCTCCTGCTTGCCCGCGAACTGCGAGTAGAACGTGCGGCCATCGACGCCTGCCAGTTTGAGGATGTCCGCTACCGTGCTCGCCGCGTAGCTCCTCTCCGCGGCGAGTGTCGCCGTGGCAAAGAAGATCCGCCAGCGCTGATTCTCGGCCACCTCCGCGGCAGGTATGCGCGGTCGCCCCGGGCCGAGCACGTCTGGTGGTTCCAGCGGCGTGTCCGGCACGAACGGGGATCTCGCATAGGGCCCGCCCATCAGCGAGCTCCACCTCCGTTCGCACGCGGGCCGTTTGTAACTATCAACCCATACGAGCAAGTCCTCGCGCAAACGCGTGAGCCCTGGCTCGCCGCGACGTAGGCGCGTGCCGATCAACCTGTACACGCCGCCCATCAGCATGCGCGGTGAGACATCAGGGATCGCCCTCGATTCAGCTACCTCCGCATGACGGCGCTCGACGATCAGCCCGATCTCATCAAGGCCGCTGTCACGCATCTCCAGCGCCCGCGGTCCCGCGCTCAGCGCCTCGCTCGTCAGAAATCGTGCTGCGTCGGGTTCGTTGCTCGCGAAATCGACAAGTGCCGCGAGTGCGCAATGCAGCGCATGGTCTGCGTCGCCCTCATTCACGCGCTCGCAAACGCGCGCCAGCAGCCGCCGATAAACATCTTCTAGTGCCCCAAGGAAACAGTCATCGCGGTCGCGGAAATAGTCGTAGAACGTTGGCCGCGACACTCCCGCTTGCTCGATCACCGCCGACACGCTTGCACGTGCGTAGCCGACCTCGTTGCCGGTTGCGATCATGCTCGCCACAAGCCGTTCTCGCTGCGTGGCCTTGCGTCCCTTCTGCGCGCCTAGATCTATCGCCGCGTTCGATTGTGTTTGCGCGGGCATCGCCAGGCAGACTCTAGTGAAAATGGCTCTAACAAACAATGGCTCTGGCACACATTGCTTGTGTGCAGCGCTACTGGGCGACGCCCGCAGCCATCTTCGTCTGGATCAGTTCCTCCGTAGTTCCCGGCCCGACATACGGCGCAAGACACAGGAACGCGATCATGGGTGCCATCAGCGATATCTGCTCGCCGCGGCCCTCGCGTGAGCACTGGAACGTGACCTCCAAACTCGCCGCCAGGGTTGCTTGCATGGCGGTCTCTCCCAGCGGCTCATCGGCAAGCTGATTGCCTTCGTGCTGCAACAGCGTAAACGCAGGATATGTTTGATCCATGGGCTCGAGCCCATGGCGGTCGACCGCATGGGACTGGACATTCAAAAGATGCGCTAGCAAAGGGTGCTTGGCCTGGAACTGCGTACCCGCGAGGATGCCCTCCCATACTCGCTCAGGCCACGTGCTCGCGCTGACGAATGCGCGGGCGATAACCGTCATCGTGTGCTGAAAGCCGAGCTCGTGCGCTGCCATGAACGCGGCCTGCTTGTTGGCGAAAGCGGAGTAAAACGCACGCTTGTCGACACCCGCCTCAACGAGGATCTCAGTGACGTTGGTCGCGTTGTAGCCGCTGCGTGATGCGACCAGAGCTGTTGCGTACAGAATCCGTTCGCGCTGGTTGCGCACGACCTTTTGCCGGGACATCCCCCGCTGGTCGCGTGGCAGCGGTGGCGGCTGGCTGGGTAGATCGGAGACGACCCGAGAGGGTGGCGGTGGTGGACTTGGATCTAAGGTTCGCCACCGGTGCTCCACCAGAGGGCGCTCATAGCGGCGGATCCAGTCGATCAGCTCCCCGGCAGTCTCCTGCAGATCGCCTGCGCAATGTCGCAGCCTCTGAGCGATCACCCTGAACACGGCTCCCACGAGCGCGGAGCTCGGCAGATCGGCGAGGATTGTCTGTGGCGCGCATCGCGCTTGTGTGCGCTCGATCGAGCCCGCGATCGCATCGACGGCCCGGTCACGCTCATCCATGGCCGCGGGCTCCGCTGCCAACGACTCGCAAAGCAGCAGTCGGGCGCGCTCGGGTGAGCGCCGCGCGAACTCGACAATGCAGCGCACGGTGCACTCAGCTGCCCGTGAGGGGGCGCCCTGCGCGACTGCCACCCTGACCTGTTCCAGCAGTTCCGCTGCGATCTCGCCCTCGACAGCAAGAAAGCACAGATCCTTGCTGTCGAAATGTTCATAGAAGGTTGGGCGAGAGATGCCCGCGTGGGCAATCAGCTTCGTGATCGTCGCCCCGGCATACCCCTCGGCAGAGGCTATGTCTGCCATCGCGAGCAGGATGCGCTCGCGCTGGGCGCGTCGGGAGGCCGGCTCGCGTGCGCCCCCCGCCGGCACCGCGCCCGCCTCTGTCTGGTCACGAGCTAACACCGTGCTCATCGGCAGTTTTTGTGGTGAGGCGGTCGCTGCCGACGGGTTCGGCATTACGCTCCGCCAGTCGTTTATTGCGCCCCGCATACTATAAGGACATCGCCCTACTTGACGCTGAATAGCGACATCATATAGATTGCGTCTGTGGCGTTTATTAAAGCCCAAGTAGATGGCTATGTCGCGAAGCTCGGTCTGCTGTTTGGCGTGATCGTGCTGGCAATTCCCGGCGTGGCTGCAGCCACGCCGACAGTGAGCATCAAAGGCGAGGCCATCCCAATACCCGGCTTCCCGCACACGGGCAACTTCTTCGGCGCAGGCGCTGCCGTGCACGCCGAAATAGCTATCTCCGGGGACGAATACGGCGGCTTCCCACCGCCGCTGATCGGTGTCAACGTATACCTACCGACGGGTGTGAAGCTGCACCCGCAAGGCTTCCCCACCTGCCCCCCGAAAACGATCATCGAAGAAGCGGAGCCGGAAAGATGCCCAAAGGGTTCTGCCGCCGGGCCGATCGGAAAAGTCGACGGCGTGGTCTCCTTCGGTGAAGAACGTGTTCACGAGACTGTCGAACTGCTCTCGTTCTTCGCGCCCGGCGGAGGCTTCGAGTTCTTTGCGCGGGGCCGCACGCCGGTCTCGCTAGAAATCCCAACGTCCGCCAGGCTCGTGCACCCGAGCGGCGGCGGCTTCGGCCCGGAGTTCATCGGTCAAATCCCCTTGGTCGCGACCGTCCCCGGTGCTCCATACGCATCCGTCGAAAAAATCGACATCACCATCGGCGCCGCGTATCGCAAGCACGGTAAGACCGTCTACTACGGCACCGTGCCAAAGACCTGCCCGTCGGGTGGCTTTCGGGTCAAGGCAGAATTCATGTTCGCTGAAAATGGCAACACCGCCACGCCGGTGACTGTGACCGTGCCTTTCAGGGCGCCCTGCCCAAAGAAGTAAACGGCGTGGCGTGGCGTGGCGTGGCGTGCGGGCTGCGCTACCTCGCGCTGCTCCACCATGCCAGTCTCGGACGATAAGCACGATGTCTGTTTATCGGTCTACTCGAATTTGCCTCAGGACGCGCAAACAAGGCTTGAAATTCGAGATATATTGGGATTCTGTGATGGCATAATATGTCTCGCGATAACGTTTATACTTGCCTAATAGCTGGTGTGTTCGGGCCCTCGTGGACGGGGGCGCACGGGCCATTTGGTCGTTGTCGCGGGGTTGATAGCTACCACCACACCGCATGGCCCAAGTCAGCAACCGCCCATACAACACTCACGACGAGCAGCTCGTCCGTGTGTCAGCGGAGCCCAGCCAGCCGCTTGATCCTCCGCACGGCTCACCCGAGGAGATCCTGTCATGGTCGTTCGAGGACGAGACGCCGGAGAGCTACCTGACTTGGAAGCCACCCCAAGCCTTCCGGCGGTGTCCAGGCGCCGGCCGTGGCGTACGCGGAACACGATCCGTGCGCTCCGGACTGCGCGTGCGTGCAGATTTCTCGTGGCCGTTCAAGACGGCACGGCGCCCCACTTGTTAGCCCTCCGGGCGCAAGCACGCTGATGGGTGCTGCCCGCGAGACACGCTCGATGGCGACGTCGGCTCAGTGGCGCCGATCGGTCTTGGCTGGCATGCCGCGCGGTCAGCTCGCAGATATGCAGCGTGCGCGTCTGCTTTCCGCGATGGTGGACGCCGCCTGCGAACTCGGCTATGCCAACGTAACGGTCGCGGATGTGATCCGGCGCGCAAGGGTCTCGCGCAAGACCTTCTACGGCCTGTTTGACGACCGTGACGACTGCATGGTCGCGGCGTTCGAGATGGCCCTTGCCGAGGGTCGGGCAATCGCGCTTGACGCCTATGCGAAGGAGTCCAACTGGTGCGATCGGGTCCGCGCCGCGTTGGCCGCGCTGCTCGCGTTGATGGATCAGAAGCCGGAGTTCGCTGAGCTGCTGCTCATCGAGGTGTTCGCGGCGGGGGAGCCGGTAATGGAGCGCCGCGCCGAGGTGCTTGCTGAACTCGCGCGGATCGTCGACCGCGCACGCGCGATCGAAGCCAGTCGCCAACCGTCCGAGGTGACAGCGGAAGGAATCGTGGGCGGTGTGCTCGCTGTCCTGCACAAGCGGGTGCGCGAGGCCAGCGACAAGCCGCTCGCCAGCCTGCTCGGCCCGCTGATGAGCATCATCGTGCTTCCCTACTTGGGGCCGCGGGCCGCCAACCGAGAGTTGGCCAGACCGATCCCAGCCGCCGAGGTCTCGACACAGCGGCCGCGGCCAACGCGTGGCGACCTGCTGGATGGTCTGGATATGCGTCTGACCTATCGCACCATGCGAGCGCTTGTAGCCATCGCCGAGCAGCCGGGGGCAAGCAATCGCGAGGTCGCGCGCGCCTGTGGCATTATCGACCAGGGCCAGATCTCAAAGCTCCTGAGCAGGCTCGAGCGGCTGGCACTGATCGAGAACCAGGGTGAGGGTCAGCGGCGCGGCGCCCCCAACGCTTGGCATCTGACTCCCCGCGGCATCGAGTTCGACAAGATTGCCGGCGTACGGCCACTGCTGGTCGTATGAGGCCGAAAGCGACTGATCGGGCGCGTACTCGCGCCTCAGCAGACGATCGCGCGATGCTCGACCTACACCTCAGCACCGTCCACCGCTACATCTCCACGCTCACCGCAGTCGGTCTGCTCGAGCGTGAGCCTGTCACGCGCAGGTACCGGTTGGCTTGGTAGCCTCATCCCACTTTGGTACCGTCATGGGATGAGCAGGCAGATCGCCATTCGTCTACCAGATGAGCTTGTCGAGTTCCTGGACGAGACCGTGGATTCAGGTATCGGCCGTAGTCGGGCATCCGTTGTTATACGCGCACTTGAACGCGAGCGCCGGCGTGCCCTTGCTGCCCGTGACGCTGAGATTCTCTCCCGTGTCGGTCCTGATCAGGATCTCGCCAGGTTGGCCGGGCACGCGCGTGGCCTGGCCTCCGCGCTTGACTGATGCGCCCCATTCACATCGCGCATCTCGACAAGGCTCGCCCTGTGTTGGTTTTGACCCGCGAACTCGTACGCCCGCACCTCGCTACCGTGACCGTGGCGCCAATCACCACAACGATCCGTGGCCTATCAACAGAGGTACATGTGGATGAGGCCAACGGTCTGGACGGAGGTTCCGTTGTGAGCTGCGACAACGTCACCACGATTCCCACAGATGCCCTTGGGGCGCAGGTCGGTGTGCTTCTGGATCGCCAGGAGGCAGCGCTGCGGACTGCCGTCGAAGCGGCCTTCGATCTCGAATGACGCCAGCGCGTGACACTGTTGCATGGCCTGAGCTGAGCGCCGCCGAGATCGCCGACATGGCCACGTTCGGCAGCGAGCGCAAGACCGACGCCGGGGATCTGCTGTTCGAGGCAGGCGAGGCGTCCTATGACCTGTTTGTGGTGCTCCACGGCGAAGCGGAAGTGCTGCGCGAGAGCGGTGGCGAGGACGCAATCGTCGCCACGTTTGGCCCCGGCGGCTTCATCGGCGAGCTCACGCTGCTGACCGGCCAGCGGCGCTTCCTCACAGGGCGCGTGTCGAAGGCCGGGCGGGTGCTGGTGATCGAGCAGGACGAGTTCCGGCGGCTGATGAGCCTACGCCCGGCGCTCGCCGAAACGATCTTCAGTGCGCTCGTCGCGCGCCGCGAGATCCTGCGCTCGGGGCAAGGTGCGCAGGCGATCAAGATCATCGGCTCGCGCTATTCGCCCGAGGCGATGAGCCTGCGCTCGTTTGCCGAGCACTCGCGGATCGCGCACACGTGGATCGACCTCGAGCAGGCCGACGACGTTGACGCGCTGCTGTCCAGCATGGGCCTCAGCTCGCAAGACACCCCCGTGGCGATCACTCCCAATGGGATGCTCCGCCACGCCACGCCCGCGACCTTCGCAGAACAGCTCGGCCTCACCTTCCAGCCGGTGCCGGGCTTCATCTTCGACTTGATCGTCGTCGGCAGCGGCCCCGCCGGGCTCGCCGCCGCCGTGTATGGGGCCTCCGAGGGGCTCAGCACGGTCTGTCTCGACGCCGTCAACATTGGTGGTCAGGCGGGATCGAGCTCGCGGATTGAGAACTACGCGGGGTTCCCCAACGGTATCTCCGGCGGAGATCTCACCGGCCGTGCTGCCGTGCAGGCGATGCGACTTGGGGCACGGTTGAACTCACCCTGCGAAGTCGTCGGCCTGCGCGCGGAGGGGAGCTTCCACGTCGTCGTGCTACGCGATGGCAGCGAGATCCCCACGCGGGCGGTGATCATCGCCTCCGGTGCGCGCTACCAGCGCCTGCCAGTCGACGATCTCCAGCGCTTCGAGGGTGCCGGCGTCTACTACGCCGCGACCGATCTCGAGGCGCGCGTGTGCGGCGGCTCACCTGTGCTGGTGATCGGTGGCGGCAACTCCGCCGGGCAGGCCGCCATCTACCTCAGCCAGGGCCAGTGCGGCGTGACGCTCGCCGTCCGCCGCGAGGATCTCAGGCAGACGATGTCCCAGTATCTGATCGAGCGCATCGAAGCCGACCCCAACATCGAGTTGCGCACGCGCGTGGAAGTTAAGGGTCTGGCGGGTGGCGAGCGGCTTGAACAGGTCACCCTTGGACAGCTCGATACCGGCGAGCACCAAGCGGTTGCCTGCTCCGGCTTGTTCTGCTTCATCGGCGCCCGACCCGAGACCGCTTGGCTGGGCGGAGGTGTGCGTCTGGACGAGGACGGCTTCGTCCTCACCGACCGCCAGCTCGCGGGGTCGTTCGATGCGGATGCCACTGCATCGATTCCACTGCCGTTTGAGACCTCAGTCCCCGGCGTGTTCGCCGCCGGCGACGTACGCCACGGCTCGATGAAGCGGGTCGCCGCTGCCGTCGGTGAGGGGTCCAGTGCTGTGCGCTCCGTGCACGAGCGGCTGGCTACGCAGAGCTGACTACGACACGCTGGCGCGCGAGACTATCCACTGCACGCGCTGGCGGTGGGCAGGCAGGAGTGATCGTCCCACGAATCTGTATTACCACGTAATTCTCGTGCTACGATTGAACCCATGGCTACAAAGTCGGCCCCGTTCAGCATGCGGTTGTCCACGCAGATGGAGAGGCTTGTTGATCGAGAGGCAAAGCGCACGGGTCGTAGCAAGGGGGCGATCGTCGAGGCGCTTGCCGACGAGGCGTTGCGGATGCGATTGTTCCCGGGAATCGCGTTTCGTGGAGTGGACTGGGAGCGTCGCGCGTGGGTGATCGGGACTGCACTGGATGTGTGGCAGATTGTGGACGCTCATCGCGATATCGGTTCGGTAGACAGGATGGCCGACGGCGGTTCCGCCAGTGAGCGTCAGATCCGGCTGGCGCTCGACTACTACTCGATGTTCGCCGAGGAGATCGACATGGCCATAGCCGAAAATCGTCGGCCGATCGAGCAGCTCGAAGAGGAGTTCCCGTTCATAGCCGTGAGTCGTGCTGAGGACTGAGTAAGCGCCCGCAATTCCGTGAAGCTGTTTCTCGATGCGCACATCTCGGCTCGGCGTATTGCCGCGCCATTGCGCGAGCAAGGTCACGACGTGCGTGCGGCGGACGAGGAGCGCGAGCTCGATGGCTCCACCGACGAAGTCCTGCTGTCGCTGGCAGCGAGCGAAGGGCGGATCTTCGTCACGTTCGACGTCAAGGACTTTCCCTCCATCGTGCGCCGCTGGGCGGAGGCGGGGTGTGCGCACACGGGCTGCGCAATCGTGGTGGGCGTCGACCATGGGGAGTTCCAGGCGACGCTCGACATCGTCGCGCGCGAGTTGATTGCGCGCCCACGGCAGAGCGACTGGTCCGATCTCACGCTGTTTCTCGCCCGGAGTGGCTAGTGCCTATCTCTGAGCGCAACTCCCCGCTCGGCCCCGCGTGAACTCCCCAATTGTCCAGGTCTGAACTCCCCAATTGTCCGATAACTGCGGTATTCTGTCTGCATGCAGGGGACGTTGGTCGAGCGGAACATTAGGTCAACTGTTGTCGAGGCGCTGGGGGAAGCACGGGCGGTTTGTCTTTTGGGCGCACGGCAGTCCGGCAAGAGCACCCTGGCACGTGCGATCGCCGAGCGCGAGCATCCCGCTGAGTATCTGACGCTCGATAACGACCCCACGCGTCGTTCGGCGTTGGAGGACCCAACTGGATTCATCGCGGGAATATCCGGCCCGGTGGTAATCGACGAGGTTCAGCGCGCGCCCGATCTCATGCTGGCGATCAAGGAGCGCCTTGACACCAACAATGAGCGCGGACAGTTCCTGCTCGCCGGCTCGGCGAACATCCTGGCCCTGCCGAGCATTGCCGACGCGTTGCCTGGGCGTGTGGACTACGTGCGGATGTGGCCCTTCTCGCAAGGGGAGTTGAATGGACGACGCGAGAGCTTCATCGACCGTCTCCTCGCTGGCGAGGCACCACAGATCGATGATGCCGAGGTGGGGCGAGGCGCATACGCCCTCAAGATTGTTGCCGGCGGCTTCCCCGAGGCCCAGGAAAGAAGTACTCGCGGACGTGCTCGATTCTTCACTAGCTACGTCTCGACGCTCCTTGGTCGCGACCTCCCCGAGATCGCCAAAGTACGAGAGTCCGCAACCGTTGAGCGCTTGCTGCGGATTCTTGCGGCACGCTCGGCAGGCCTGGTGAGCGTGCGCAGCATCGCCTCTGAGTTGGGTGTCGATCACAAGACGGTGGCGTCGCAGGCACACATCCTGGAAGAGCTGTTTCTCGTGTGGCGGCTACAGCCGTGGCACGCGAACCTCGGCAGCCGCCAGGTGAAGACGCCAAAGATTCACATGATCGACACAGGGCTGCTCACGCACCTGATGAACATCGACGCTGCGGGGATTGTCGCAAGCCCTACTCTCGCCGGCCCAATCTTTGAGACGTTTGCCGCGATGGAGCTCGCGCGCCAATGCGACTGGGCAGAGAGCGCAGCATCGATGTTTCACTACCGTGACAAGCAGCAGCGCGAGGTGGATATCGTGCTCGAGCTCGGCAGCGGTGAGGTGGCAGGGGTCGAGATCAAGACAGCAGCAACCGTTACAGCAAAGGATTTCGCGGGATTGCGTTACCTGCGTGACAAGCTTGGCGGCCGGTTCAAGGCCGGGGTCGTCCTGTACACCGGCAAGCGAAGCCTCAGCTTCGGCGATCGCCTCACGGCTGTGCCGTTGTGTGGGCTGTGGTCGTAGGCGCCGATCCTGATAGCGCCGGAGCAAACAGAGATGGTTGCGCACACAACTACTAGCGGCTATGCTTGACGCATGGAACTGGGGCTCGCCACATTCGCCGATCTGCGCAGCGGCATCGCCCCCGAGCAGCGCATGCGCGACCTGATGGAGGAGGTCGAGCTAGCCGACAAGCTGGGGCTCGACGTGTTCGCCATCGGTGAGCACCACCGTCCTGACTTCCTCATCTCCTCGCCCGCCGTAGTGCTGGGAGCGGCGGCCGTCAAGACCCAGCGGATCCGTCTTTCAAGCGCCGTCACCGTCCTCAGCTCAGATGACCCCGTGCGCGTCTTTCAGGACTTCGCCGAGGTCGACCTGCTCTCCGGCGGGCGCGCCGAGATCATGGCCGGCCGCGGGTCGTTCATCGAGTCATTCCCCCTGTTCGGTTATGACCTCGACGACTACGACGACCTATACGCCGAGAAGCTCGAGCTGCTGCTCGCCATTCGCGAAAGCACGCACGTGACGTGGTCCGGGCGACACCGCTCTGCGCTGGCAGACGCCGGTGTGTGGCCCAGGCCCGTGCAGCAGCCGCTACCGGTGTGGGTCGCCGTCGGCGGCTCACCCCAGTCAGTCATTCGCGCCGGCAAGCTGGGGCTGCCGCTCACCATTGCCATCATTGGCGGCCAACCTGCCCGTTTCGCTCCGCTCGTCGAGCTCTACCGTCAGGCAGCCACAGACGCCGGCCACGACCCAGCCCAAACCCGCCTCGCAATCAACACACACGCATTCGTCGCCGAGAACACAGCCCAAGCTGACAGCGCGTTCTCCTCCTCATATCTTCAAATGATGAATCGCATCGGCCGTGAGCGCGGCTGGCCGCCATCCGGCCGGCGCGAGTACGAAGCACTGCGCGCGCCCGACGGAGCGCTCGCCGTCGGCTCGCCCCAGCAGGTCGCTCAGAAGATCCTCTACGAGCACGAGCTGTTCGACAATGATCGCTACATCGCGCAAATGAGTGTCGGTGCTGTTGCGCACCGTGATGTGATGCGCTCGATAGAGCTGTTCGGTACTGAGGTCGCGCCGATTGTGCGGGCGGAGGTTGCACGGCGTCGGACGACAGAGAGCGCGGCGTCAGTTGGCGCGTAGGATGCCAGGTCTATGCTCGTCTAACACAACTGCTTCTGAGGAGATTCCATGCCTGGACCGGTGCTGTTCTGCTACGACGGGTCGGAGGGGTCGCGCGCGGCGATGACCGCAGCGGGGGACCTAGTTGCCCATCCAGCACCCGCGGTCGTACTGACGATCTGGCAGCCCGCGGCGGTGATGCTGGCGATGGCCGGAGGCTTCGGTGGCAGCTACCTCAGCGACGAGGCCAAAGTCGACTCCGAGCAGGCGCAGCTCGCTGGTGAAGCTGCCGAGGAGGGCGTCAAGCGCGCGCGTGAGCACGGCTATGACGCCAGCGCTCGCGTGGAGGAGACCACCGAAGGCGCCGGGCGCAGGATCGTCGAGATTGCCGACGAGCTCGACGCGCGCCTGATCGTATGTGGGCGACGCGGCCTCGGCGCAGTCACCTCGGCACTGCTTGGCAGCGTCTCGCATGTGGTGCTCGCCCACGCCGGGCGCCCGGTTCTGATCGCGCCGGAGCGCTGAGGACGGTCTCAATGCCCGCACTGAAACGAGAGGCCACGATCAGATGGTTGGGCAATCCTCCCGACAGCGCGCCGCGACTGATTGTGGGCAGCCATTCGATGGCGCCACTGTTGTCGCTCAACGTGGATCCCGAGGAGACTGGTCCGCTAGCGACGTTGCCAGGCGAGCTGCTCGCCGGCGCGATCGGTAGCGTCTTTACCTGGTTTGTTGCACAGCAGCTCGTCAAGGAGCACACGCAGGCTCGCGAGCTTGTCAGTTACGTGACGCTCACACTCTCAGGTGAGGCCGATGACGGCGCAGATGCGGGGCTCAGCGGAATTACCTGCCGGCTCTCCGCGCGCGTAGCGGACCTCGAGGAGGCACATCTGCAGGCAATCGCTCAAGCGGCCATCACCCAGTGCATCCAGAGGCTGGGCATGCGCAGCGAGGGTATTGAGGTCACTGTCGAAGCTTCGCTCGAGGGGAGTTAGTCAAGCCCGCGGACCAAGGGAGTTGTTTTCCTTTGGTTGCCGGGGTTTGGCTGGTGGGCAAGCGTGGATACCCCACAGATGCTGGCTTTGGACGGCACGTCCGCGAACTGTGGAGAGGAGTTGACGAGACGGCAACGATTGGTGCGCAGCTGAGTTCTACCGACGTGAGCGCGACCCGCGACTGCGTTGTTCCTGTCGAGGCGGGAAGCGATGCGTCGATGACCGACGGGGTGTTGCTGACGGGTGCCACTGGATTCGTCGGTATGGAGTTGCTGGCCCGTTATCTGGAGCGCACCGAGCGCCGTGTGTATGCGCTTGTGCGTGGCGCGAGCGAGCGCGACGTCAGGGCTCGGTTGGAGCGCACGCTGGTTTGCTTGTTCGGCGCCGATCACCCTTATGCGGAGAGGGCGGTAGCAGTACGCGGCGACATCACCCGTCCCGGTCTCGGCCTTGGCGGGACACGCGATCACGCCGGGTGCTTCAGCGAGGACGACCTCAATCTGGGCCAGCGCTTTCGCAACGCGTACGAGCAGTCGAAGTTCGAGGCCGAGTGCCTCGTCACCAACGCACGCCGACGGCTACCCGTGACGGTGCTGCGCCCGAGCATCATCGTTGGCGAGCGCGACAGCGGCTGGACGCAATCGTTCAACGTGCTCTACTGGCCGCTGCGGGCATTCTCACGCGGCGCCTACGTCGCGTTGCCCGCGCGCCGAGAAGCTCCGGTCGACGTCGTTCCCGTCGACTACGTCGCCGACGCCACCGGGCACCCGGCCCGCTCGACGATCTCGCCGATGAGGTGATGTCGATGCCGCTGCGGCGCGACCGCCCGCTCTGGGAGATGTGGATCTGTGAGGACCTCGAGCGCCAGCAGATCGGGCTCGTCGGCAAGGCTCACCATTGCATGGTCGATGGCATCGCCGCTGTCGAGTTGGCCTGCCTGCTGCTCGACCCAACGCCCGAGCCACCTGCGTGCTCCAGCGATGATTGGCACGCCGCGCCGGAACCGAGCTCTGAGCGCCTGCTGGCGCGGGGGGTGCGCGACCTCGTGGGGGAGCATCTCGGGCTGCTAAGCGGGCCTACGGCACGACGGTCAACGACGTCATGCTCGCCGCGGTCGCGGGTGCGCTACGCGCCTATCTGATCCGCGAGGGCGAGCAGCCCGTTGCGCTGAAGGCGATGGTTCCCGGGAGCGTTCGTGATCCCGGCGACGTTCTCGGCAACCACGTCTCGTTTGTGTTCGCGTCCCTGCCGTGCGACGAGGCCGACCCGGTGATCCGGCTGTGCCGCGTGCACGAAACGATGAGCCAGCGCAAGCGTGATGGCGAGCCCGCAGGCGCCGACCTGGCGCTGAAGGCCGCCGCTTTCACCCTTCCAGCCGTACAGCACACACTTTCCCGGCTCATCGCCAGTCCGCGTACGTTCAACCTCGTCGTATCGAACATCCCCGGTCCCGCACAGCCGCTGTACATGCACGGCTGTCCGCTGCAGGCCACCTACCCCGTCGTGCCGCTGGCCGACCGTCATGCCCTGTCGGTTGGGATGACCACAGTGCGCGATCTGGCCTGCTTCGGTATCTACGCCGACCGCGAAACGCTGCCCCACGCGGACGCACTGGCCAGCGACATCGACGAGGCGATCGCCGGGCTGCTCACAGGTGTCCGCCAGCCGTGAGCGCGTGCGCGGGACTCGAAAGCCATTGTGCGCTTGATCGGCGTACCGAGAGTTCGAATCTCACCCCCTCCGCCAGCTATCATATACTCTACACTTCCAATCTGTAGAATGCACTAAATCGGACGCCACCGGGATGAAACGCGCGCAACACCACATTGCGGTCCCCATCTGTTGAGGATTTCGAATCCCTACTGGGTTTTCCTACTGGTACATGTATGTCACACTAATTGCACTAGATGGAGATGTACCGGTGCATCAGCCTAAAGACGGGGAAGCCACTCTAATACTCAGGCGCTACCAACCAGAAGACCTTGAGGCGGTATGGGAGCTTCATAATCGGGCACTCGATGACGTTGGCACGCATGTAGGTAACGGTCCCTGGGATGATGATTTGCGCGCAATCGAGAATGTTTATCTACGCGATGGAGAGTTTCTTGTAGGCGCGCTCGATGGGCAGGTGGTTGCAATGGGAGCCCTTCGACGACTGTCTGCCCATGAAGCAGAGGTTAAACGGATGCGAGTGGAGCCGTCTTTCCAAGGAAGAGGCTTCGGCACACAGATGCTTGAAGGGCTTGAAGAACGGGCCAAGCAGCTTGGAATCAACGTTCTACGCCTGGATACGGCTGCCGTCCAAGGGCCAGCGGTGCGCTTATATGAGGGTCATGGCTACCAGCTGACCCACGAAGGTCTGCTTGGCCCGCCTGGACAGAAACTCAAAACCTTCTTTTACGAGAAGCACCTTAGCTAATACCAACCTATTTGCCTTTGTGCGCCGGTATATCTATGTCACACTATTTCCACTTGAAGGAGATGTACCGGTAACAAATAAGCGAAGCTGAGCTCGTTGGCGAGGTAGGCGCGCAAGTCCGGCTCGGATCGCTGGACTTCGCCGACGAGCTCCTCGCGTGGAACGCCGCGCGCGAGGTGACCTCGATTACGACATCGACATCCTCGGTCGGTCGCGGAGCCGGCGCTGCCGGATCGGTGATCCAGAGCACGATGCTGGCACCGCCGAGGAACACCACTTCGCCGAGCACAGGCTCCAGCGCCTGGGCAGCACGCTCGAGAAGCTCAACACTCATGCCGCAGCCGTGGAGCCCAGACGTGCACGCAACAGTTCCTCAGCGATGCCGCGCACGCGCGCATCGCCGACCCGGACACCGTCAGTCAGCGCCAATAGTTCGGTAAGCGCCGGATCACGACGCGAGATCTCCGGCGCCGAGCCATAAAGCGGCTCGAGCGCGATCCCACGCACGCTCCCCATCGGGTCCGGCCAGACCGGCGGCAGCTCGCCAGAATCGACCAACCGTTCCTGCAACGGTGGCGCCGCCCACGCCGTCGGGACC
>Ga0209624_10000411_pt1 | contig 37883 bp, 42 predicted proteins | sample JacPinW_OM2H0_O1_FD_188565 | JGI IMG/M metagenome (GOLD analysis project Ga0209624, IMG submission 188565) | Forest soil microbial communities from Algoma, Ontario, Canada - Jack Pine, Ontario site 1_JW_OM2H0_O1 (SPAdes) (version 2) | ecosystem: Environmental > Terrestrial > Soil > Boreal...
ATCGTGGCATAAAATTTTGTTGGACAAAAACTAAAGAGTCTTTTCTGGCATTATGCCAGTTTGCCTCTGCAGTTCACAATTTTAGACTTGTTGGAATTTTCGGATAAGCTCTTATTCTATTGAGGGATTTTTCTTTACGGCGCAAAAGTAACATATTCACCGCTATTTTTTTAAAGGAGTTCTCATGATAAAAAGAATATCTGTTTTAGTGGCAACATTGGCCTGTGTATCGCTCAATGCGATGGAAACTGGGGGGAGAAAGGAGCATGTAATTACCGGTAATCCCGTTGATTTCTTGGAACCTCATTATGGGAGAGCTGAACAACTTTTTGCACGCATGGATCTTTCACAGTTTCCCGTGATCACCGAAGTTGGTGTAATGACTGGATTTGTTGCCAAAAATATTCTTGCCAAACAAGCACCAAAATCGGAAATTACTGCTATTGTGAGAGCTGATAGTCCTTTTGCTGGTCATCTTGAAGGGGATAAAGGAAGCGGTGTTAACTTTAAAAAACAAGATATCAGGAATGTGACGTTAGAAAAACCAACTAATCTTTTGATATTTTTAGGTCAGCTGCCTTATGAGAATAATAAAAAAGGATTTATTGAGAACTTAGCAAAAAATATTGCTCCTAATGGCCTTTTGGTAACCACCTGCGTTACACCAAATAATAGTTCTTTGATTAAGGCATTTTTAGAAGTCAAAGAAGATCCGCGATGGAAAAGTGATCTTGATAAAATTGACATTAACAAGATATGGATGCCTGCGCCTAGAGAAGAAATTGAGGATATTTTAAATAATGCTGGACTAGCGGTAAAAAAAGTAGAGCTTGATGAGTCTCCGGTGATATTTAAAAATAGAGAGACATTTAAACTGTTTGTTAGTGCGGTAACGAGCGGCATTAAAGCTCGTATCAGCGATTCGCAAACGCTCAATAATAAAGAGCAACTTGATACCTATTTAGAGACGTTAACACAAACGTATTTAAAATATCATCCGGCAAGAGAAGATGGTACGGTTGAATATCATATTCCTGAACATATCTTTGTAGCGCGCAAGAATTAATTATCTGTGTAAAAAATAAGAGGCAGATTGGCTTAACCGCTCGAATCCTTCGACGAGCTCAGGACGAGCGGGAAACGCTAGACTTTTATCCTCCGCTCGTGGTGACCCTTCGGTGAGCTCAGGACTAAAGGCTCGGCTTGTCCGCCGAAGCTTTAGCGAAGGCCGGATCGAACCATTCGAGCGCTTGTTTTTGATATTAACTATCGCATTTTCTGCTCAATGGCTTGCATAATTGCATCCTTTGCCAAATGCATATTTAATTGTCCAAGCCGTGTTAAATCTTGTGCCTGATCTGGCGAATAGGCAAAGTTTGTGGTAGCGCATGGCCCATCTTGAATGCATGCTTCAATGTCAAAATTGGCAAGATCGGCAAATTGATTTGCTAAATCGGTTTGGCTAGGATCATTAAACACCGTTTGGCCAATAGATCGCGGTAGATAAATAATGATTGGAGCGCGCGGATCTTGCTGACTTTTAAAGACATGCACGGCAGTACCCGTTACTTTTTTATAATCGATCGGCGGCATTTTTACATTTTTTATACTGCTTGCTTGCTCTTGCAAGTTGCGGAGCTGATTGGCGCTCTCTGCGCAAGCATCAACGATAATAATAATATCTGCCATACGGCCAGTGCGTTGGCCAGCCATTAGTGCGTATGGAATATTAGTTTTTGCATCGGTCATTTTTATGGTGCGATTATTGCGTAGTGTGCTGGTACTCATATCATAGGTAAAATTGAAGAAGTTTGAGTTCGATGATTTTTTTTGCTCTTGCATAATGTGATCAACAATATTTTTAACAAAAACAGAATTGATTTTATTTTTTATTGGCAGATCGTTGATCAACTGTTGCAGATCAAGATCAGTTGGTAAACCAAAAGTGCCCATGAGAACACCAAAATTTTGTTCTGGTGCATTATTGGTCGAGAGCCCATTTTTAAATGGTCTGCCAAATGCCCAGCTGGGGACATAGAGTGAAAGCCATGAGGCGCCTATTTCATACGGATTGAATTCATACCAATAGGGCTGCTGCGCAGTGCTTTGGGTGTCAACTGCCAGGTAGAGAGGGAATGGCACAGAGCCATCTTGAATGCGCTTAATTTGGCCCGACAATATTTGCTCCTGTTTATGCAAACCTTGCTGCGAAAAAAGTTCATTAGCCAAGAGTGGGCCATACAAATCAACAATATCAAGTGGCTGCGAATAAAAATATTTAATCAGCAGCGAATTACCAATCATGCCAACATCGGCATCAGTAATTTGGGCCAGCCCTTTATTAACATGAGTAACTAACCAGTCGTGATAGTGGTCGATTGATTGATTGCTGGTGAGCCAACCGCCAATTGCCCAGGATGCGCCAGAAGTGCCGGCCATGTAGGAGATCGTATCCAAGATGCCAGTATCATGCGCACCTTTTAAGGCGCCGATTGCATAGAGCATACCGCTATAGCCATCACCATTAACGAGTAAAGCGATGGTCGGAATTTTGGCAGTTACATTTTTACCCAGTAAATTTTCTAAGCTATTTTTTATAGCAGATTTTCGTTTTGTAAGATACTCTTTTTCTCCGGATGATATTTCATTGCTGGATGTTTGCCGCACCATTGCCACGGTGTCTTTATACGGATTAGGATGTGTTGCAATGAGCTGTTTTAGAATTTTGTTTTGTTCATTTTCTAAATTAAGATTGCTTTGATTTCTTTTACTCCATTCTAAAGAAGTGCAGCCGCAAAATTCTCCCTCTTTTTCACTAATATAACAAATACCAGCCTGTAAACATTCGATATTTTTAGCGCGATATTGTTCTAACTCTTCTTTGGTGAACTCAGATTTCAGTAATCCTTTATCCTCTACAAAGACTAAATAACGATCGGAGCCGATTTTACGCACGGGCTGAGCTATTGGCAAAGTGCTATTCGCAGTAATAAATTTAATATCTGATGAGCGCTTGGCGTTGGGCTGCTCTTTAAAGGGTAGCTTGAGTCCTAAATAATAAGTTGCAATATAAAGATCTCGCGGTGTTTTATTGTAAACAGTTATTTTTTTATTGTTTGTTATTTTTTTGTCTTGCGTAGCAGTTTTTTTATCGTACGATGCTATGCTCAATACCAGTAAAAAAAACATACTTATAAAACGATTGCTAGCATTCATACTTTTCTCCTTTACCAAGCATATTTTTTAAAGTGCTCGTATCCTTCGACAAGCTCAGGACGAGCGGATCTGTAATTATTTTTATCTTTTTTAGATATACTTGCGGGGTATATATTTTTTGCTACTAAAAATTTGTTGCTCTATTTAAATTGATAATAAAATTGGTATTATCAAGGCCTAGCAAATTTATTCCCCCGCTCGTCCTGAGCTTGTCGAAGGATACGAGCATTTATTCTCTTTTCCTAAGATAAAACTAAAAAAGAGCAGTGCTGAAAGTCAAGGCGTAGTTAATCTTTTCGCTTTAATGTCGGAAATAAAATTACATCTTTAATAGAAGTGGTATTGGTCAGGAGCATCGCAAGGCGATCGATGCCAATGCCAACGCCAACCGTCGGCGGCAAGCCATATTCTAATGCATGCACATAATCAGCATCGTAATGATGGGCTTCTGCATCGCCACCAGTTCGCGCATCAACTTGCTGCTTAAAGCGGGCAGCTTGGTCAAATGGATCATTGAGCTCGTTAAAGCCGTTGGCAATTTCCATGCCGGCAATAAACAGCTCAAAGCGTGCAGCAAAATGCGGATCTTTTTCATCCCGTTTTGCCAGCGGAGAAACTTCGATAGGAAATTCAGTAACAAAGGTCGGATTAATTAAACGGTGTTCAACGATCTTTTCAAACAGTGCGTAGATTTTTTCGCCCCATGATGCATTTTTATTTGCTAGTATGACAGCATGTTCTTTAAGGCGTGCATCAATTAATTCAGGTGTAATATCGTTGGCAGTGTAATGGCCATATTCAAGCACGGCATCTTTGATGGTGGTGCGCTTGAATGGTTTTGCAAAATCTATGATAAAATCACCAAATGATACCTGCATGGTGCCAGAAACTTGTTGCGCCGCAGTGCGGAACATATCCTCGAGAAAGCTCATGATGAAATGATAATCATGGTGTGCCATATACATTTCAAGCATGGTAAATTCTGGATTGTGGCGTGTAGAAATTCCTTCATTGCGGAAGTTGCGATTAATTTCATACACACGCTCAAAACCGCCGACCACTAGTCGTTTTAAATAGAGCTCCGGTGCAATACGCAGATAAAAATCATTATTGAGCGCATTGTGATGTGTAACAAACGGGCGTGCCGCAGCGCCACCAGGAATCGGGTGGAGCATTGGCGTTTCAACTTCGATGAAGCCATTATCATCTAAATAGCTGCGCAATAGGCGAATGAGTGCTGAGCGCTTTACAAAACGGTCTTTGCTTTGAGCATTGGTGATTAAATCAAGATAGCGTTGGCGATAGATTGTTTCGATATCTTGCAAGCCGTGAAATTTTTCTGGCAGCGGGAACAATGATTTTGAAAGAAGCGTAAATGCATCAACTTTGAGCGTGATTTGGCCAGTTTTAGTTCTAAAAGAGCTGCCCTGGGCCCAAATAATATCGCCTACATCGATAAAGTTTTTAAACTGCTCATAGGCTTGTTGGCCAACTTCATCTTCTTTAATATAGAGCTGTAACTGTTCAGTTGGATCTTGAATAGTAATAAAAGATGCCTTGCCATGATGGCGCATGGTGCGTATGCGGCCAGCCACCGCATATTCTTTTGTCTGGTCATCCTTAAATTCTGCTAGTACCTGTGCTGCAGTGGCAGTTACTTCTTTGGCTGCCGGCCAGGGATTGATGCCTGCTTTTTCTAAAGCTTTTAGTTTTTCTAAACGGACGTGATGCTCATCAGAGCCGCTGACATCAGGAGTTGGTATGGTATCTTTTTTAATATTCATAGTGTGCAATGGTTACCATTATTTTAGATCTAACTTATTGGTAGTATAAAGCATTTATTCTGTTTTGCCACTGGGCATAAAAAAGCCCTGCCAAAAGGCAGGGCTGCATGCATTCTAGATTATTCTTTAATTAACGCATAAGTCTCATTTTCTTAGAAGCTCTTGCAATCTCTTCGTCAGTTGGTTTGTATGGTTTTGATGATTGCAATCTTTTTTTTCTTGCGTTTTCTTGGGTAGCTCGTCGAGCTAGACGTAAATCTACTAAAGGTTCATTATTTTCGTTATTTTCGACTTCAGTTGAACTTTCTTCATCATTAACGATAGCTGTTGGCTCTTCTTGATGTAATATCGAACCTATCACAGATGTATTGATTGGTATCTCCATACCTTGAGTGCTGGTTGTTAGTGCGAATGTTACTAGTGCGACTATTTCATCAACATCAGAATTTTCTCTTTCCATAGTAAAAGCAGTGCCTGATAATATTAGCATTAATGCTGCAATAGAATATTGGCAAAATTTCATAAATTTTCCTTATTTGCGGTTAAGGCTTAGTAAAAAATCTATCTCAAAGCATTCCTGTCTTAGTAATCGCTGACTTTGAATACGACCAGCATCTTTTTGTTGTAATTCTCGATGAGAAATTTTAAGCTGTATCCTTTCTTTTAAGGCCTCTTTTCGTCTTTCATTGAACTCTTTAAAATGCTCAGAATAATAGTTGAATTTTCTTTCGATTGTTCTTAAAAGGTCTAATTCTTGTTCTATAGGTTTTCTAAGCTTTGGTGTTTTAAGGGGGCCTTTTTGCTTACCGCCATGATTCAAACGGTGCTCTAAAATTGTTATGTCCATATTGATAAGCTGCAATGGTGACATAAATGTATGCCCACCAAGTCCCGTTTGAGGCATATTCGGGTCGGCCCCATTTTCAAGTAAAAAATCTATTAATTGTACATCTTTTTTATCAATAGCTTTTATTAAGAAAGATAGTGGCTTCTGGAAATATTGTGTATTACTATCAACAGCTAGCCATCCTCCAAAATTCTTAGCAGCATAATTCTGGATTTCAGCCATATGTAAATTGGCTCCAGCCTTAATTAACTCTGTAGCGACAGCATAATCAATATCTTTTTTATCCGCGCGTTCTGGATCTAATAGTTTCTTTATGGCAGCTGTTAGGGGTAAACACTTAGTAGTTTTTGTATCATTCTCATCAACAACCATCTTATTAATAATTTGATTAACCACAAGAGGATTCAGCTCGAAACATTTCCTTAAGGAATCTAAATCATTTTCTTTTACATATTTCATTATTAATTCTGCTGCTCGTTGCATTCTCAATTGCTCTTCTGAATTTTTAGATTGAGCAAGCTTTAATTTTTTAGGCTCTTGCTCCATCTCCATCCCATATGCAATGTGAGCGATACCGCTTAAGCTGCAGAGAATAAATAATGTTTTTAACGTGTTTTTTAACATATAACCTCCTTTAGTGGTTCTGTTTTTAAAAATTCTTAGTACTTATTTATTTGCGGTTAAGGCTTGTTAAAAAATCTATCTCAAAGCATTGTGGTCTTCGTGATTGTTCACCTTGAATACGCTCAGCATCTTTTTGTCGTAATTGGCGATGAGAAATTTCAAGTTGTATCCTTTCTTTAAGGGCTTCTTTTCGTCTTTCATTGAACTCTTTAAAATGCTCAGCATAATAGTTGAATTTTCCTTTGATTGTTCTTAAAAAATCCAATTCTTTTTCTATCTGTTTTCTAATCTTTGGTGTTTTAAGAGGAGTGTCGCAGTGACCGCCGTGATTTAAACGGTGCTCTAAATCTGTTATGTCTCTATTGATAATCTGCAATGGTGACATAAATGTATGTCCGCCAGCCCCCATTTGAGGCTTATCTGGGCCGGCCCCATTTTCAAGTAAAAAATCTATTAATTGTACATCTTTTTTGTTGATAGCTTCTATTAAGAAAGATAGTGGCTTCTGGAAATATTGTGTATTACTATCAACAGCTAGCCAAGGATTATTAGCAGCATAATTCTTGCTTTCAGCAGCATGTAGATCGGCTCCAGCCTTAATTAACTCTGTAGCGACAGCATAATCAATATCTTTTTTATCTGCGCGTTCTGGATCAAATAGTTTCTGTATGGCAGCCGTTAGAGGTAAACACTTGGTAATTTTGCTATCATTCTCATAAACAACCACCTTATTAAGGACTTCATTAGCTATAAGAGGTTTCAGGTTGAAATATTCCCTTAAGTGGTCTAAATCATTTTCTTTTACATATTTCATTATTAATTCTGCTGTTTGTTGCATTCCCAATTGCACTTTTGAAATTTGGGATTGAGTAAGTTTTAATTTTTTAGGCTCTTGCTCCATCTCCATCCCATATGCAATGTGAGCGATACTGCTTAAACTGCAGAGAAAAAATAGTGTTTTGAATGTGTTTTTTAACATATAACCTCCTTTAGGCGGTCCTTTTTAGGACCCCAATTATTTATAATATCTAACTGTAATTAATTATACAGTGCTGGATTACTAAGTCAAGCCCCTCCTTTACGGTAGTTTTCCTCTACTTGGTCCCAATTTACCACCTTCCACCAGGCATTAATGTAATCTGGCCGTTTGTTTTGGTATTTCAGATAATAAGCATGCTCCCAAACATCGAGGCCTAAAATAGGGGTCAAATCTGCCTGGATTGGGTTATCTTGGTTAGGAGTTGATAAAAGCCTCAAAGAGCCATCTTTATCCAAAGCAAGCCATGCCCAGCCACTGCCAAATACCTTCTTAGCGGCAGTATTAAAAATTTCTTGAAACTGCTCAAAGGAGCCGAATTTTTGCTTGATCGCGGTAGCAACCTTGCCTTTAGGTTTTCCAGAGCCGTTTTTTTGTAATAATGGCCAAAAGAATGAGTGATTTAAGTGGCCGCCAGCATTATTGCGCACCGTGGTTGCAATAGCTTCCGGGAGCTCGTCATAGTGCTGCACCAAATATTCTAAAGATTTTTTTTGCAGTGCCGGATAATCTTTGAGCGCATCATTCAGGTTATCAACATAGGCTTTATGATGTTTGGTGTAATGAATTTCCATAGTTTTTGCATCAATATATGGTTCTAATGCATCATAGCTATAGGGAAGAGGAGGTAATTTAAACATATTTTTCCTGATTAAAATGTGTACATATATATTTCTTCATCACCGCGGGCCATTTGCAACTGCTCGCGCGCAATTTTTTGTAAAAAGAACGGATTTTTCTTTTGCAAAGCAAGATGTGTTTGCAATTGCAACATTTCATCTTTTGCTTTTTGTACATCGTGTGCTTGCAATTCTAGCTCGTGTTGCAATTTCCATAGTGTCAGCATACCAGTACTACCAAAAAAATAAAAAGCTCCAAAAACAACAATCTCAACGCAGAGAAATAATCGCAGTGAATATTTTTTTTTTGAAATCATACTGTTGTCCTTTTAAAAATTGAAGTTTACCGTGAGGGCGCTCTGTTTGAATGTGATCAATCCGTCTCTTTTTTTGCAAGAGTTTTAGAGTAACAAATGCTACTTATTGTTGTTTTTACGTTGCTCTGATTTACGCAGATTTTTTGTTGAGAAATTTAAGAAATCCGTTCAATCTTTTATTTCGATTATAAATTCTCCGTCTTGGTGTTTAATTAGTACTTCTTCTGGCTTTTTCTTGCAAACTTTTGTTTCCCAATCATCAAGCAATTGAACAAACTGCTGAATGGTCATTTTTAACTCAGTTGGAACCTCTTCTTCTGATAAAATGTCAGCGAGAAAAACATTACCATCTTCCTTATATAAATCTGTAAGATTCCCTCCAATTCCAATGTCTCGATCATTTAATGCCCATTGTCGATACGGTGTTATTTGGCATCTAACATCACTAGATAAAAAATTACCAAGTATATTCATCTCTATATTAGAAGCTCCATTATAATTATAGCTATCATAAGAAGAAATAATTAATTTAATAAATTCCATTTTCTGATCTCTCTCCTACTTTAAAACAGGGTAAGCAGTTGCTATCCTACCTTTTTTAGTTATGTACATTTCGATTTCTATACCTCCTTTTATAATACTATTTATTTTATATTTTCCATCTGACCCCAATAAGGGAAGCTGTCCACTTTTTATAAAGTTACTATAAGCTTCATAAAGCGTACTTATTACTTGCTCTCGCGACCAATGCCCAGGAAAAAAAGTTTTTCCTGGGAATATCTTCTCACCTAGAAACAAGTCTGTTTTATAAAAACCATCTTTATAAAACAATTTGTTAGTAAATTTAACAACTCCGCCCTTTTCTATAGCGTTCATATAATCATGATGGAAACCGTTAAGTACAGGTAATCCTTTCCGATTAAAAGATAATTCCATCCCCAAAATATGTTCATAATCTATTTTGAGGTACTTATTCGCAAATTCTCCAAAACCTTTTACTTTGTTATCAAAAAGTGATCGCAATGCCGCAATCTCAGGTTCAAGATTTTTCATAAGATTAGCGTGAAATAATTCCAGAGCTGTCGCAGATTCTTGAATAATACCTTTAACAGCAGAGCCAGCTTCTTGAATGCCCTCAGTCACTTTCATGAGAATATTCTCTCCAGCTGCAGCACCTGCTACTTTAACTGCTATTTGTTCATCCTGAATGATTTGCAATGCCGTTCTTACTAAAGGTCTCATACGCGTACAAAGTATTTTACCTGCCTTAAAAAATTTTGTTGGTAAAGCAATTTCGGTCAGAAATGCTGTTACATACTTAACTTTTTCACGCGATGGGACTTTAGCAAGCTGCTCTTCACAATAGGCAATAGCATCATCTATTCGATCAAGTAAAGTATTCCATTCTTGTTCAAAATCAACAGGCGGTCCTTCTTGTGGGCCAAGTCTTCTAAACTCTTCCACAAAAAAAAATAGAATTGTTTTAATACCCTGGCCTAATATGTTAAGTGATTCAACAGGATGAGCTATAGGATGCGCTGCAGCTTGACCGGCAAGCATAGCAAGATTTACGGGTAACATTATTGTGTTATAGCAACCGAGAGCTATCCCTTCGCTTATTGGCCGCAGAATATCCAGTAGCCACCACCCACAGTCAGCCCAATGTGTCGCTGTTGCTGCTTCATGGTTATGATTTGCTTCCAAGCCCAGTGAAACGCCGTATCCTATTGTATCCAACAATACCTGATGTTCACGACATTTATTTGGCATCGATTGTAACTGCACTGCGACATTTAACTGATCAATAAATTCGGTATGCAATTGATACTCATAGGGATTCATGAACCCATGCTCAAGCATAGATTGTTCAATCTCATATTCTTTTGCAAAATGTTGCGCATCTTCCGTGATAACTACTTTGCGTTGAATACGCGCATCGTTGACAGCAGTAGCTCGTAGTGCCTCAATGCGAGTGCGAGCATACGGCGTCTGCACATTTTTTGTTATCAACTCATGTTCAATCTTTTGTAATTGCTCGTGGTATGCAGCTTGTTGCGCCTGTTCTTGAATCAGTTTCTTTGCATGTTCTGCTCGCACTTGTTCTTGATGCAGATCAATAAACCGTTGGGCCATTCCAGATTTATAACTGCCTTTTATCCAGCTCAAACATTTGCGTGCAAACCCATATTGCACATATTTTTCGTAATACTTCTTTATGTATGCTGAGTACAAGCTGTATTTTTTAACTAATGCAATATAAGCATCACTCATATAAAGCTGCGGCTGCTCAAGAATTTCCCTTTCACTCAAATGATGCGCAGCAAAATAGTGCTCGAGCTGTGCTGTTGACATCGTTTGCAAATCTGGTGCTTGCGGAACATAGTGCATACTAGATAAAAGATTTATTTGATTTTGATTGATATCTCTCCAATAATCGCTATCAAAAACAGTTTGGGATCTTTCATTATTGGTTGAACAATAGAAGACTGGCTCTACCCTATAATCCGCATAACTTTTAATATATATTGCGCCGAGAAGAAAAATACTTATGACAAGAACATTCATTACTACGCAAGCCTCCGCTATAGTCTCCTAATATTGTGTAGCCTTGTAAAAAATATAAGAACTCTTCACATTTATTACAAGAGCGCGCTATTCTTGCCCTATCGATAAAACAAAGAAAGGAGCTGCCATGAATCGTATATCGTTGTATGTTTTTGGATTTCTCATAATAGTGCCAGGATTGTTCTCTGATGAAAAGCCTGCGCAGAATTTTGATGAGGCTATTTATAATTGGTCGCGCACCTTTGCAGAAGTTTTTCAGTTGACCAATCAAAAACATTACCAAGTAAATGTAGACAAAGTAAAAGAATGCATGACTAAATCGCTCGATGCTTTTTTAAGTTGTGTTGATCCGCATTCAAATCTTTTGGATCCAAAAACATACAAAATGATGATGGAGATGACCAGCGGTGAATTTTTTGGCATCGGTGTGGTTATTGATAATACGCGCAGCACCAAAGATAAACAGCTCGTGATCATTGATACGATTGCCGATGGACCAGCGGATAAAGCAGGAATTAAACCGTTTGATAAAATTGTTGAGATTGAGGGTAAAGCGTTAGAAGGCATGTCAACCGATGAAGCAACAGCGATGCTCAAAGGTGAGCGCAATACGAAAGTGCATGTAAAAGTGATTCGTGAAAATCAACCGGAAATATTATCATTCGATATCACGCGTGATGTGGTCAAAGAACAAAATTCGCTCTGTTTTTATATCGAAGATCAAAATATTTATTATTTATCGCTGAGCATGTTTAGTGATAATGCAACGCGGCAGCTTGAAAAGCTCTTAACAAAAGCACAAGAAAAAAAAGCAAAAGGGCTCATTCTTGATCTGCGTAATAATTCTGGTGGTCTTTTGAATGCGGCGGTGGATATTGCGGGTCTGTTTGTAGATAAGGGAAGTTTAATTGTTACCACCAAAGATAAGCATGGCAAAATCACTGAAAGTTATCGCACCAGCCGCACTCCTATTGCACCAGCGATCCCGATTTTTATTTTAATTAATAATTACACTGCATCGGCAGGAGAAATTTTGGCGGGCGCATTAAAAATACATGCTGACAAAACAGAAAATAGTAAGAAGAAAAATCATAACCCAATGGTTTTTTTGATTGGCACCAAAACATTTGGTAAAGGGTCGGTGCAAGAAGTGATTCCAGTCAGTAATAACTGTGCGGTGAAAATAACTACGGCACTTTATTTTTTACCCAATGATACCTCAGTACAAGCAGAAGGCATTACGCCCGATTTTGAAATTGAACGATTTTTACCGCCCAGCGAACAACAACAGTGGGTTGCTAAATTTTATGGCCGCGAACAGGCATTGGCAAATCATATAAAGTTATCGCCCGATGCTAAAAAAGAGGAAGCAAAAAAAGAAGAGGCGAAAGTAAAAAGCTGGACAGAACGAGCCAAACAAGTGCTCCTTGCTGATAACCAGTTTAGTGAAGCAATTACGCTCATTAATGTTTTAGATTTTGCCAAAGAGAATTGTAGTGTGGATTTGAGCAGCAGGCAAAAGGCAGTAGATTTTATACATGCTATATTTGTTTCGAATAAATCATTAAAATTAGTGGAAGTAAAAATTGATAAGGCGGCTGAGAAGTAAAGAGTTTAAACGCTTGTATCCTTCGACAGTCTTCCGTCTTCGTTAAAACTACGCCGGACTTTGCAGGACTAAAGGCTTGCCTGTCCGCCGAAGCCTCTGGCGAAGGCCAGATCGAATCCATTCGAGCGGAATTCAGGAAAATCTAATGAAAGATGAGGATTGAGGATTACATGAAGAAAATAATTTTAACAGTGATAGCACCATTATTTTTGTCTGTGCATGCTGCTCAGTTAAAAAATCTTTGTTCCACATTAGATATTGCGGTGAATAAGAATAGCCGATGGATTGCGCAATTAAATAGCTATGCATCCGAATGTGATAGGGAGGTTACCATGCATACCAGTAAAAAACATTTGCCCTTATGTGCAGCGTACCCGATGTTAGAATCGCTGCCCTACGTAAAACTATGCGCATTGCCAACACCAGTGCACAAGCTTGATGCATTAGGTAATCATATCGGTGTGCCACAATTGTGGATCAAGCGTGATGACATGAGCGGCATTTTGTACGGCGGGAATAAACCACGCAAACTTGAATTTGAATTAGGCAAAGCAGTTGCACAAGGCGTAGACACCGTAATTACGTTTGGCTGTGCCGGATCAAATCATGCGGTTGCCTGCAGCGAATATGCGCGTATGCTTGGCCTAAAGCCGGTGTGTTTGTTAAAGCCTCAAAAAAATTCTCATACGGTGCGCAAAAATTTATTGCTTCATCAAATAATTGGGACTGAGCTGCATTATTATCCTGATAATGAAGTGCGCGAACTGGGTGCGATTGCTCAATGGCTTGATGGTTATAATAGTACCGGCAAATTTCCATACATTATTCCCACCGGCGGATCCACGCCATTAGGCACGCTTGGTTTTGTGAATGCAGCATTTGAATTGAAACAGCAAATTGATGAGGGGCAAATGCCAAAACCGGATTATATATATGTGCCGTGCGGTAGCGTTGCAACAACCGTAGGGCTGTTACTGGGATGCGAAGCAGCAGGCTTAGACACTCATATTGTTGCAGTTGCTATTGAGCCAGAAGGGAAAGAGGATGGATTTTTACATGCAATCAAACAGCTCTTTTATGAAACAAACAAGCTATTACATGAAACTGATCCATCATTTGCATGCTTAGAATTTCCTAGCCACAAGCTGGAAATCAGTAAAAATTTTGCAGGTCCTGATTATGCAGTATTTACTCCCGAATGTATGCAAGCATATCATTTGTTAAAAGAGCATGAAGAAATTGTTATCGATGGCACATATACGGGCAAAGCGCTTGCTGCTCTAATAGCAGATGCGCAGGCAGGAAAAACTAAGGAGAGCGTCGTACTTTTTTGGAATACGTATTGCGGCTTGGACGTGAGCCACAGCTTGGCAAGTGCAGATTATAAAAAACTGCCCCGATGCTTCCATAGCTATTTTGAAGAGCCAGTGCAGGAGCTGGATACAACGCACGAATAAAAAAAAATTGTTTTAACCAAACCTTATTCTTCAATATTTTCATCAAGCTCATCTATCGCAATACTTACCGGAGTTGGATTATTTAAAAACTCTATTGCTGGTGTTGGTATAGATAAGAGAGCATCTGTATTTACTATGTCATGCTTTTGCTTCATATGTTTAGCCAAGTCACCCTTTGATTTAGCTGCATGCATACATCCTTCTTGCACACATACAAACGGCCTGTAATCACTATGTGCGTGTCTCATGTGCTGAATTAATCCACCTTTTGTTTTAGCAGCATATGTACAGTTTTTTTGGGTACACGCAAATAATCTTTCATCACTATGCTTTTGCTTCATATGCTGAACTAATTCCAATCTCGTTTGAGCGGAGTATGTACAGCTATCTTGTTTGCATATAAATGGTTTTTCATTATAACTGCTATGCTTGCGCTTTGTATGCAGATCTAATTCCCACCTCGTTTTAGTAGCGTATATACAGCTATCATGTGTACAAATAAATGGCTTCTCATTACTATGCTTGTGCTTTATATGACTGGTTAAGTTATTTTTTTGTGTAGTAAAATAAGTGCAGCCTTCTTGTAAACAACGAAACAATTTTTCATCGTTATGCATACGTCCTATATGTACGGATAACCCATTTTTTATTGCGGTAGAAAACATACAGCCTTCCTGTGGGCATGTATATATTTGTAAAGCAAGGGTTGGATTATTTTGATCTAAATCAAGCTCTACCTCTTGATCTGTTTGTTGACCTTCGCTCTGTCCACTTTTGCTATAAGATTCATCCGGCATACTCGGATCATTTGCAAAATTGGTTTCTCTTTCTGGCTTATCACCTAAAATACCAAGCGAGTGATCATTTGTTTGTTCCAAGCATGAGTTATGTAACAAGCTTAAAAATTGCTGATCAAAAGTGATAGTTCCCGCTCTTATTCTTTTTGATATTTCTTGCTGCAATAACTCTTGTGCTCCTCTTTTGTCCATAGATATAGCAGGTACACAAATCATTATTACTAGCAAGATCATCCAATAAGCTTCTATAGGGTATCCCATAGGAGTTCACATTCTTTATGTACTAAGTTGGTTAGATCACTCAACCGTAACTGATTTAGCCAGCGGGCAACCAAAGCTCTTTGGCAATTTATTTTATAGAAGTAATATGCGCTCCAACCGCATAATGATCAGATGGATTCTGCAAAGATGGGAGCGGCAGAGTGATATCAGCTTTGTTTGTACTAAATCCAACAGTTGGATGGTTTAATAAAAATTGCTCTTTTTTTACAATTACATAGTCTTCTGCATCAATAGCGAATTTACCGGCTTTTGCATGTTGAACGGTGACCATGCGCCGTTTTACCGTTGTTGGACCCACTTCTGTTGCGATAAGCCCGAGCTTGTTAAGAAGTTCTTTGAGTAATTGCACATCTTCTTCTGTTTTAGTATTAGCATCTATACCAATTACAAGCTTAATATCTTCATTGAGTTTTTGAGATAATTGATTTAATGTTGTTACAATTTTATCAATTTGCAGGCGGCCATCTTCAGATTTGGTTGAACTACCATGGCAGGCTGCTAATAAGAATTTTTGTTTTGTTTGCTTTTGTGTTGCAAGAATAGTTGTTAGCCTTCCTTCTTCATAACCACTATAGTCTTCAATGGGAATAATTTCATAATCAGGTTCCCAAAAATCATTTTTGAGAAAGACTACCGTACCATCTTGAAAACTCTGTTTATCAATGGGGATAAAAAGATTGTTTTCTAATAAAGCTTGAGCGAAAACTTTATCGCTTTCTTGAACAAAGATAACTTTGGAATCAGCATCAAGGAATTTCTTTTTAAATATTTCAGCTCTATCCTCTGAGTTACCCAATGTATTTTTAAATCTTTCTTTAACAATATTTACTTTTTCAATCAATTGAGGGTCTTGCCCGATCAAGTGAAGATTTAATGCTTCATAGAGCCAATAAAAAAATAATTGACCAGACGGTGTGCAAAAAGCATAGAGATCTTTGTTCTGCGCTTGATTATTAAAGAATGTTGGTAAAAAGCTTTTATCTAATTTATCGATAGCCTTTTTCAAATCACTTTCAGGTCTTGAGAAACTGGCTACTTCTTTGGTAAAAACGGCATCGATTAAGCTTGATTTTAGTTCATCATTCGTGTGGCCATGTAATAAGGCGGTAGAGCTTAATACGGGAAAATTAAAATTTTTACCTTCTTTTGCTGCATTATCACGTAAAATTTTGTCTAGTTTTAAAAGTTCTGCGGGATTATTTCTTAAGAAGTAGAAGATTTTTTGATTTCCATATTTATTGATAAATTCTAAAATATTATCAAAATCTTTCTTTGCAGCATTGGGTAATTTTTGTAATCTATTTTCAATCGTGCCAATTGCATGGCGTGTAACAATTTCCGATAAGATTGGCCCGTGATTTTTATCGTGTTGCGTAGCTTGGGCTATTAAATTTTCTTTATAAGTTTTTTCATTAGTATGGCTGCCATCTTTATCCATTAATTCTTTAACCTGCGAATCGGTAAGATTTTTAATAAGGGCAGCTTTTGAAACCACTAGATCAAATACCTGTTGCCGTGTGTGATTAGTTTCGTTGCCGTAATCGCCATCAAATTCAAAGGGATCATTAAATTTGCCTAATATATTCGCCGTGTGAGCTACAAAATTTGTACATGGTTGCTGTTTTTCCATACCGTGAGAGAGAGGCATTACTAAGAATGCTAAAATAAAGAAATTTTTCATTTTATTCAACCGTAACTGATTTAGCTAAATTGCGTGGCTTATCGATAGGGCAGCCCAGCTCTTTTGCAATCTGATACACAAACATTTGCATGAGGCCGGTCATTGCTAGTGGCCCAAGCAGGGGCTTTACATGGGGAATAATAAATGCTTGATTAGCAATTTGAATAAGCTCATGTTGGCCTTCCCAGGCAAAGACAACTAAATGGCCTTCGCGTGCTTTAATTTCTTGTGCATTCGAAAGCAATTTTTGATAGATAATGGGATCTTGGTGAGAGAAAATAAAGACTGGCGTTTGGTTATCAACGAGTGCTAATGGCCCATGCTTTAATTCGCCAGCGGGATAACATTGCGCAAAAATATAGGATATTTCTTTAAGTTTTAAAGCAGCTTCGAGCGCGAATGGATAACTAATGTGCCGACCTAAAAAGATTGCTTTTTTAAATTGCGCATAATATTTACCCAGTGATTGTACGATCTCTCGTTTATAATTTTCTATGCAATTTTCCAAAACTTCTGCGGCTACTAACATATCTTCTTCGGCAGTTTCTAGCTGGGCCGATGAGACAATGCCTTTTTCAAATGCTAGCCGATGTGCGAGCCAGTAGAGCGCAACCATCTGGGTGGAAAATGCTTTGGTGGAAGCAACGGCAATTTCTTGCCCTGCTTGCGTGAGTAAAAAACCGTCTGCTTCGCGCACTAATGTGCTCGATGGCACATTGGTCAAAGCTATAGTTGGTAAATCCATGGTGTTTACTAAACGGAGCGATTCGAGTGTGTCGGCAGTTTCACCCGATTGGGAAATAAAAATATGCGCGCTGTTGCGCTCAGCAAAAAATGACATGTATCTAAATTCTGATGCCAGGCTCACTCGAGTCGGTATTAAACAGATATGCTCAAAGAAAAATTGTGCAATGCGTGCTGCATGCCAAGAAGTGCCGCAGCCGATGAGTGTCAGTTTATCTAAATTTTTAATTTGCTCTCTCGAAAGGCCAATATGATCGCCAATGCGATTGCTGATAGAGCGAAGAAATGAGACAGTGCTATAAATAGCATTTTTTTGTTCGTAAATCTCTTTGAGCATGTAATGTTCATGCCCTTTTTTTTCTTGGTTATCCCAATCCAGCGCAAGCTCTTGAGTTTGCAGTGCTATAGTTTTACCAACAAAATCATATGCTTCGATCGCATCTTGTTTTACGAGCGCAAAACTTTCATCAGGCATAAAAAAGACTGTCTTTGTTTTGCCTGCAAAGGCAAGTGGATCCGAAGAGATAAACATTTCATTCTCGCCAATGCCGATGCACAATGGCGATCGTTTGCGGACTACAATAATCTGATCAGGATACTCTTGGAGCACCAAAACAAGCGCATAAGCGCCATCAATATTTTTAAGAAGATCAAGGAGTGCAGCTTTGAGGGTGCAGTGAGTTACTAACAACGATTCAAGCAGATGTGCAACTACTTCAGTATCAGTTTGCGAGTGAAAGATATGGCCTTCATTCTTGAGCTTATTGCGTAGCTCATGATGATTTTCAATAATGCCATTATGCACCACAGAGATTGTTTTCTGGCAATCAAAATGGGGATGCGCATTTTCTGACGAAGCTATACCGTGGGTTGACCACCGGGTATGACCAATACCAAGATGGCCATCGATAGGATGCTGGTCAAGCTGGCGAATCAGATTGGGAAGTCTACCAGCCGATTTAGCATACAAAAATCTATTGTCGAGAGGGTTTAAGCAAGCAAATCCTGCTGAGTCATAGCCGCGATACTCAAGCCTGCTCAGGCCTTCCATAACAACCCGCCGGCTTAAATTCTTTCCTATATAGCCGACTATACCGCACATGGATGCCTACCCTTTCTTTAATAAAAAAGTAACTGTATTGATACAATTAACGTTTTACAAACTGGAATTTGCGTCGTGCTGCTTTTTGACCATATTTTTTACGCTCTTTTACGCGTGAATCAACTGTTAAAAGGCCATGCTGACGAAGCAAAGGGCGTAGGCCTTCATCGACCGCTACTAATGCGCGAGCAATGCCTAATTTAACTGCTTCAGCTTGAGATACGGTGCCACCACCGGTGACATTTGCTTCAATATCAAGCTGCGATTCTACGGGGACAACACGAAACGGTGTTGATGCCTTAAGGCGGGTAATTTCGGTGTGGAAATATGTTTTAAAATCTTTGCCGTTGACGGTGATAACGCCTTTGCCGGGGCGAGCCCAGACGCGAGCGACAGAAGATTTACGTCGACCGACGCTACCTGCTATAGGTGCAACGGTTTTAACTTTAGACTTAGTAGCTTTTGCTTTGATCATAATGAATAGACCTAAAAACCTTACTTTTTTGAGCAATAAACATCATTTTCTAGAATACCTGCGGGGCTTAAAATGTCAAAAATAACTTTTATCTGGAGCCGATGATCGGATTTGAACCGACGGCCTACTGATTACGAATCAGTTGCTCTACCACTGAGCTACATCGGCGCTAGCTTTCGCACGGTAAACGGCACTAATAATAGCATATTCCATATAATTTTAAATAAAAACCTGTAAAGGTAGGGAAATGAATTGTTTATAATTCTCTACTCAAATAAGCCCTTGCCTCCCGTTCGCCTCAACCAGTCATTACCTGCACTCTTTATAAAATACCAATAAAGCCGTTCGTGGCCACGAACGGCTTTATTAATTTTTTTCTCAAAGATGCAGGTCTGAGAATGTCTATTTAAAATAAATTTAAATGTTTTTGAAGTACTCTGGGTACTACCCATTAGTTTTGTCTTCTTCAAACGCTTCTTGGCATGCTAAACAGCGGGTAGCATCAGGGTAAAGCTGAAGCCGCTTATCAGAGATTGGCAGCTCACAGTCAACGCAAATCCCATAGGTGCCTTCTTCGATCATTTTGAGCGCCTTAACAATCCGGTTAAACTCGTCAAGCCGCGTATCTTGTAGCGAGCTGCGCAAACTTTCCATGGTAGAAGTTAATGCTTGGTCACCTGGATCCTGCACCTGATCATCAGAAAATTTTTCTGAATAGGAGCGCACTAAATCCTGTTCAAGCTCTATTTTTCTTTTTTGGAGCTCTTCCTTTATATGAGTCAACTCTTTCTTGCTTTTTCGTTGTTCTTTACTCACTCTTGGTCCTTTTTTGTTTAAAGAATTCTTGCAAAAGTTTTTTTGATTCCTCTTGGCAAACGCCACCAATAATAGCAAGAATGTCTCTTTTGTATACCCAAGCAGGAGAACTGTTGTCAACTTTTTGATACCCAAATAAAGGGGATGATGCGCCAAATACTATGCCTGCCAAGCGGGATAATACGATAGCATTTATACACATAGCGCACGGCTCGAGCGTTACAAAGAGCCAACATCCTTCAAGCCGCCAATCGCCAAGTTTTTTACCTGCTTTTGCCAGTGCTTGCAATTCGGCATGATGAACCTGACTTTTTGCTCCGTGCATTTTATTGTAAGCGCGGGCAATTACCACTCCGTGATGATTCACAATAACAGCGCCAACAGGGACCTCGTTACGATTGAATGCATGCTGAGCCTGAGCTAATGCTTTGTGCATATAATAGATATGCTTGTGTGCAGGCAAAAGAGGAGCTGCCAGAGAGGATTGGTAGACGTGTGCTTTTTTTTGCATATAAGATAGTAAAAATAGTAAAAATTGTTATAATTAAAAACAAATAGAAAAGTTCCATTTTTATACGTATTATAGCACATTTAATAATTATTTACAGCAGGGTTGATCCTCTTGTAATGGGAATAAAAACCTACCTACCTATCAGGAGATTTGGTATGTCTAATAATGCCTCAAATCGTGAATATAAAGCTACCTCTATTAAAGTCTTGGAAGGGCTGGAAGGAGTACGCAAGCGCCCAGCTATGTATATCGGTTCTACTGGCGTGGCAGGGCTTCATCACTTAGTCTATGAAGTAGTTGATAACTCGGTAGACGAAGCATTAGCAGGGCATTGTGATACCATTAAGGTGATGCTCCACCAAGATGGCTCCTGTTCGGTTGAGGATAATGGCCGGGGTATCCCAACCGATATCCATCCATCCGAAGGTATTTCTGCAGCGGAAGTAGTGCTTACCAAACTGCATGCGGGCGGTAAGTTTGACAAAGAGGCGTACAAATACTCGGGCGGATTGCATGGCGTTGGTATTTCAGTCGTAAACGCACTTTCCAAACGCTTAGAAATGACGATTTTCCAAGATGGCAAAATACATTATCAAGTCTATGAGCGTGGCTTTCCGCAAGATCGCCTTAAAGTTATTGGCAACACGGAAAAGCGCGGCACGTTAATTCGCTTCTGGCCAGATCCCGAAATTTTCCAAGAAACAACCACCTTTAGTTTTGAAATATTAGCAGCCCGTTTGCGCGAGCTGGCCTTTTTAAATAAAGGTTTAAAGATAACGATTACCGAAGAATCGACCAACAAAAGCCATGAATTTTATTTTGAAGGCGGCATCGTTTCTTTTGTAGAAAGTATTAATACAAAAAAAGAGCCACTATTTCCACAGCCGATTTACTTTAAAAATGATGACGATACCAACGTGTTAGAAATTGCCATGCAGTATAATGATGGCTATGGTGAACAGCTTTTCTCTTTTGTGAACAATATTAATACCACGGAGGGCGGCACACACGTTGCCGGTTTTAAATCGGCGCTCACCAAAGTGTGCAATAAGAAAGCATTAGAGCTCAACATTGTTAAAAAAGATGAAGGGTTCTCGAGTGAAGACGTGCGCGAAGGTTTAGTATGCGTTATTAGCTTAAAGATTCCTGAACCACAATTTGAAGGCCAAACCAAAACAAAGCTTGGTAATAATGATATTAAAGGCATTGTTGATTCTTGGACCTTTGCTTATCTTGATACATTCTTTGAAGAAAATCCTGCCATTGCACGCAAAATTTTGCAAAAGGCAGAAATTGCACGCAGAGCGCGTGAAGCTGCTAAAAAGGCTCGTGATTTAACGCGACGTAAAACAGTACTCGAATCGGTAATTTTGCCTGGTAAATTAGCAGACTGCTCCAATGAAAATCCAGCAGACACTGAACTGTTTATTGTTGAGGGTGACTCTGCAGGTGGTTCTGCAAAAGGTGCTCGCGATCGTAACACACAAGCGATACTGCCATTGCGCGGTAAGATTTTAAACGTAGAAAAAGCACGCCTTGATAAGATTCTTTCTAATGAAGAGATTAAAGCACTGATCGCAGCAATTGGGTGCGGCATTGGTGCAGAAGAGTTTGATGCTAACAAAGCACGCTACCATAAAATTATCTTAATGACCGATGCCGATGTTGATGGATCCCATATTCGTACATTATTGCTCACGTTCTTTTTCAGGTACATGCAACCATTAGTTGAAAAAGGATATTTATATATTGCACAGCCACCACTGTATAAAGCAAAGATTGGCAAAAAAGAGCAGTACTTAAAAGATGATAAAGCTTTTAAGCAGTTCTTATTTGATTGGGCGCAAGAACAAACGACGTTATTTGTAAATAATAAAGAGCTTTCTGCCAGTGAATGGCACACATTACTTGCTGCATTAAATCATTATGATGATCTGCTGCAAAAAGCGAGTGCTAATTTTAAAATGACCTATGAGCATGCACATCAACTGGCACTTATTATTCAACAAGAAGGTTGGAAACAATCTGATGGGATTCCTGCATTAGTAGAGCTGCTTAAAAAACATATGCGCAATCATTTAATTGCTCATGATAAAGGCTTATTGCCCGATATTCCTGCTGATCAAGTGAGCTCTGCGCATGAATTTATTACCTTTAAGCTGCTCAACAAAGAATGGCGCGTGAACACCAACTTCTTTAGCAGCGCTGAGATGGAAAACTTGGTTACTCAGCTTACAATACTGGCAAAAGTTCAACTGCATGAATTTAAACTGCAAGTGACTGATAAAGAGCGTTTTATTGCCGCTCAAGGAATTATTTCGCTTTTAAATGCAATCAAGCAGATCAGCAAACCATACATGAGTGTGCAGCGCTATAAAGGTCTTGGTGAAATGAATCCTGATCAATTAGGAGAAACTTCCATGGACCCGAATAGCCGCCAACTGCTCAAAGTAACTATTGAAGATGCACTTGAAGCGGATTCATGGTTTTCAACCTTGATGGGTGATGATGTGAGTGGCCGAAGAAATTATATTGAAGAGTTTGGCCATTTTGCTAAGAATTTAGATATTTAAATTTGCTGAATTTTTTACAAGAGCGTCAGTTAAAAAACTGGTGCTCTTTTTTTATGTGCGTGATAATGATACGCAAAAAACAATAGTAGAATATTGATTATTTTTTTGAACAAAATCGCTAATGCGGCTTGCAACAAGAGCATTTGATGCAAAAAAGCTGTTGGAGCCGTGCATATAGCCATCGCCATTTTTTTCAATAATCTCTTGTTCAAGCAAGTATGCGATAGGATAGTTTTCATACTTAGAGCAATGAGCATGCCCAAGCGGGTATTTTGCGAATGTCTTGTTTAGCTTTTTGCAATCAATGGGCCCGGTCTTTTGTAAATGATAGGAACCGAGTATGATTACTTCTCTTTCAAGTAATGGGAGCGGAATTCCCCAGGTTTTCATTGGCCATCGCTCGCCTTGCATAAGACATTCTACCTTATTGTTGCCAAACTTATCTTTGCTGGCCATTATTGAAACAAACGGAGTGTTATATGGCCATGTAGTATTGAACATGCTGTTGAATAGATTAATTAAGTCTCTTGTTGTGTAAAAAATGTCATCGGTATTGTGAAGCTTGCAATGATTAATGGAGCAGGCTTCATATGATGATTGGCCAGCGAGTTTATAAAATAATGGGATTGCCTCTTTATTCATCGCGATGCAAGAAAAATAATAGGTGAGAGTGATGATGGCAAAGATGTAAGCAATCATAGTAAACCCTGTTCAATATCTAGTTTTTTTGTAACTCTAGAATGCCAAAATCGTTATTATTTGCAATAATTCGGTTATGCTCTAGTTGCCCACATGATCACTTGCTCAGGAGAATAGTGACGAATATTAATCGCTTGGACGGCATCTTGAAATAATTTGATTACTTGTTCAAAGTCTGAAGGCTTATAAGGTCTAATGTGTATTGGCTTCGTATTCATAAATATACCCAGCGGTTTACGTGCGACTTAATATTTTTAACAGCTCTATACCATACAGAGATTTATTCTTTACAGGGTAATCAGCAATGCGCGTTGCAATTTTTTCGTGGGCTTCATCTTTTAATTGCTGCCGAGCAAGCTCTTGCGCTTCTTTGTGCGCAAAGTAGCCTTCAGGACCATGCTTATAGCCATCGCCATCTTTTTCAATAAATTTTTTATCAATTAATTCTTGTATATAGGAAAATGTCAGAAATCCAACAGGATTTTTCTCAAAAATCGCTTCTAGCTGCTTAAAATCAATTTTCTGGTTGGGTGATGGGGTAAAGTTACTTATCTGTTTATTTTCTTCTATAACAAATGTTTTTTCTTTAATAAAAGATAGAGGGATGCCGTCGTCATCGATATTCCATATTGTATCGGTTTTGTGCAAAAATCTATTAATATAAAAGGGTTTATTAAGGTCTTCATACGATTGTATTGATACGAAGGGAGTGTGATATGGTATTTGAAATTTAAATACACGATTAAAGATATCAATCATTTCTGGTTTGTTATAAAAAATATCTGGTCTAGAGCGTTCTTCGATATTGTTGTGACGTAATCTTTTGGCTGGTAACAATTGATAATAATACGTTTGAGAGGATTTCTCCATCGCATTGCAAGAGGAGGGTATACATAAAAATAAGCAAAGCCATTGTTTCATAAGATTTTTTCCATAATATAGTTGATAAACTCTACGCCATTTTTAGTAACCGTTTGCTCTTTAATAACTTTGAATCCCATGCGCTCGGCGGGAACTTTTGCCGTGATACTGCAATGCGTAGTAATTTTAGTGAGCCCAAGAGAACGTGCTGCTTGTTCAATACGCTTAAAAAGTTTATACGCAACAAACCGTGCTTGATAATCTTTGTGAACGTAAAGCCGATCAAGATATCCTTCGTGCGACATATCGGCAAAGCCAATGATAGTAGAATCTATGGTTGCAACAAAGCAAATATTCTCTTGTAAGGATTGTTGCCACCGGTGATGCTGCTTGCTATCTACCATTGTCCACATAGTAATTTGCTCAGGAGAATAATGGCGAATATTAATGGCTTTGACAGCTTCTTGAAATAATTTGATTACTTGTTCAAAGTCTGAAGGCTTATAAGGGCGAATACGAATAGTAGTGTTGTCCATGAGAATATGCAAGGTTAAGAATTATTGGCTCGCTAGTTGCGTTGTAACTCTTCTAGAAACTTTAGATTGCCAGAAGCTTTATTATTTGCAATGAAATTAATAATGCGAGTATTAATCAGATTTTGGTATTCTTTTTGTGCAAAATAACCGTTAGGACCATGTTTAAAGCTATCGCCATTGTCATCTTTTACAACTAATCCTTGATCAATCATTTCATCGTGATGAGCTTCCATTCTTTCATAACCAAATGGATTTTCCTTAAATATCTCTTCTAACGTATTTAAATCGACTTCTTCATCGGATGATAAAATAAAGTTCATTGTTTCTTTATCTTTTTGTATAACAAAAGATTTTTTTTCAATAAAAGATAATGGGATGCCACCCGTACTAGCTTTCCATTGTTTGTTTGCTATGCATATTGAGCCAGTGATGACATTACCTTTAAGGTAGCTAAATAAGTCTCGGTGTGAAAATAGCACTGCCACAAAAGGGGTATTGTAGCTTATTTGAAAATTAAAATCCTTATTAAATTGATCGAGGGATTCTTTTGGCAGATAGAAAATGTCTTCTTTGGGAAAACCGTTGGTATACCTTTTTTTATGTATCTTAAAAAAAAGAGTTTCAACAGATTTTTCCATGGCGCTGCAAGAAAAATATAAAGTAATCAAAGAGGAAACAAGAAAATAATTTCATGTTAAGTTCTTTCTTTAGAAATGTTGATGATTGCCCTATGCAGTACGTGTATTTGTTAAGAAAAATTATAGTACAATGTTAAGGATTTGCAGTTGAATGTCAATTGAAAGCTATGCTATTTCTGCCAAAGCATTGCTATCGGCAATGCAAAAAGGTTGTGCCCGAACGGTATATATTCAGTGCCGGTATAAAGAATGATTCCTTTGATAAACTTTTTACCGACCTCTTCTTGCAGATAGCGCAATCCTTTAAAATCATGTGCAACAAACTCATGAATGCTGGATAGATCAATGATTTGTACAGGCATCCTCTAAAGAAAAAATTCTACTTGTCAATTTTTACAAATAAGAATTTTTATGATAATATAGAATATATTTAAATTTTTAATTTTTTTACAATAAACAAATGGAGGATTTATGAGTAAAAAACTATCTCTTTATCTATTATTAGCTTTAGCAGGATTCAATACTATACCGTGCCAAGGTATGGAAGTCCCCTCAAATCGCATTGACAAGATTAAAGTATTAACAGCAATCGCGAGCTTTTTGCCTATTTTGTATGCCAATGTAATCAGTGCTACTACGGTACATGAATTGGGGCATGCGGCAATGGCTAAAGCGCTCTGTAATATGCCTTCTACCATTAAAATAGAGCTTGATCCACGCAGATGGCTAACAGGTCATTTAGGGGTAACCCGTTTCCAACAACGAACAGAAGGATGGCGAGGTGCTCTTGTATATGCCGTAGGCCCATTATCAGGCTTAATAGCATGCTATTTGTTCTATAAAATAGTAAAATTCTTAATTTCTCATGTTCAGAACCCGTCAATAAAAAATGGGTTAATAGGAGCTCTTAATAATTCATCTTTTATAAATGCAACACACGAAATTGGAAATTTTTCACTATTAGCTTCAGAAAAATCTGATGGCGTTCAAATGTCAAAGAAGTTGAAAATACATTTTCCCTATAATTTGATATGGGAAGTAGCGGTAAAATTAGCCCAATTCTGTGTGCCGGGTTATATAAACAGCTAATAACAATCCTAATTTGTTACAGAAAAAGTCTCATTATTCTTGAGCAAAATATCCGTTAGGCCCATGCTTATAATGCTCGCCATCTTTTTCAATAATAGCAGCTTCAAGTAACTGATTTATGGTGGCTTGACCTTGTTTAATAGAGCTTGCCATCGGATTTTTTTGAAATTCTTCTTTTATTTTTTGCAAATTTATATGTTCATCTGATGATCGTTGGTAACAATAAATATTTGCATCAGTTTCAATTTTAAAAGATTTGAGTGCAAGAAATGCTAATGGAATTCCATTAGACGCAGCATTCCATCTTATAGACAGATGGGAAGGATATGATAATGAATACGTTTCTTTGGATTTGTCCTCATTTATAATGTCAATTTCGCAATGAAAATTATTATCTTTTCTTTGGAATGAATCTTTATTTCCTAAAAGCACTGATACAAAAGGTTCATTGTATTGTATATTGGCTTGAAAGAGAGTATTAAACTTGTCAACGAGTGATTTGTGCAAATAAAAAGTTGCTGCTTCTGGCTCATTTTCATTAGTTGCTCTGTTTAATTTGTAGAATTTATCCCAAGTAACTTTAATTTCCGGTGTTTCATTGTCTAATTCTTCTTCCATTGCGCAAGCAAGTAAAGAAAGATTTAATGCGACAAGAATAATGGCGTTTGCAAACTTCATAAGATCCTTTTATTAATAGAGTGTAGAATATTTATCTTAGTGCTTTAGAATGCCATAACAAAATTATTTGTCATCAAGGCAAGATCACAAGCCTTGCGATTGAGTGCTTGTATCGTTGAAAGTTGTATGCATTGTTTCATATGTATTAACTTTGAAGAGTAGAAAAAAGCTCTGAAATACAAAGCACCAAAGTATATATACGCTATTCACAAGTATATACCCCGTTACGGTGAGTTCGAATGATAAAAAGCGTGGCAGAACAAAAAAATTAATTAATTGTATAGCTTCCATTATAAAGAAGGATAAGGCTAAAAGTGGTGCTTGGCCTGAAAGATTAAAGCTTTTTTTCAAGCTTTGCCACACTGAGTTGTGATCAACGATAAGCACCGGAAAATAACCGAGGAATAACTGGTTGAATGGAATAATGCGGATTGATATTCCTTCAATGAGCATTGCAACTAGCAGCTTGGGTATTATAATTAATGTTTTTATGTATGTTTTAAAAGAAAATTGCTGCGTGCGATGCCAGTTGAGCGCAAGATTAAAAAAACAAAATTTACATAAGGAAGTAATAGCTCCTATGCTCAGGATATAAACAATTGATGGTGCGGTGTTTATTGAATAATCAAATATATCGCTTATAATGGTCACAACTGAGGGTACAATGAGAGGCAAGAGAGCCAGAGCCCATACAAAAAAAGCTTTTTTATAATCTTTGAAGGTATGAAGCAAAGAATGCTTGAGAAGAGTATATTGCTGAGCTGCAGGAAGCATTAAAAATCCTTGTGATACACAATATTGAACTTAAGGGAGCTTAGTACAATGATAAGGTTTGTTAGGTAAAAGTCAAAAATCAGCGTGCACCGCTTTATTTAAATATGTACTCAGATACAAAACTGGTTTATAATTTTTAAACCACAAAAAGAGATTGATACATTTTTACTCAAGGAACATGTCATGAATAATAAATATGCACTCTGCGTGTTAACAGTTTTAACTGTGCCATTGTCTATGCACGCGATGGCTAAGAAGGATAATGCATGGGATCAACATACAACTGAAGTAACAACCGATTTAGGGAATGGTGATAAAACATATACCAGTATTTATCCAGTGAACGTTGCAAAAGGATTAGTTACGGTAAAATTTTCAAAATCGTATGATATTCCCTTGGAGCAAATAGAACCTAAAGATGTTCATATTGTTGTGAAAAGGCATGACGTACAAAAGATTATTGTTGCTGCAAAACTTACTAAGGATATAGTTGCACGATGCGATAAAGCTGAGAACGATAAAGATTATAAACAATATAATTGGGTGTGGACGCCTTGGTATGATGATAGCATAAAAAAACAAGAATACCTTTTTCAAGCAATCGCTGCTGCAAAATTAAGAGGCGGTAATCGTTTGTCTGTTATCATCGGTGAGCCTGGGTATTACGAGATTACTATTCCCAGCGATGCTGATGCCAAAATAAAGACGGTGATAGGAAATATTGATTATAGATCTATAGCACCGACAAAGCTGCATATTGATGCTACCAGTGTGAATCATTGGGGTGATAACGGATGCTCTGAACCTGGGCATGAAAGCTGGGATTATTTTCGCGGTGATCAATTCGCCCCTAAAACAGAATTGAAAACAAAAAAGGGACATATTAACGTTCCGTAATAATTTTAATGCATGAAAAAAATAAGAAGGCAGGATTTGTTCTTGCCTTCTTTGTTCTCCGTCGCCAAAAAAGAAGTGAAAGTTGATAGCGAATTTGTATTGTTTCGATTATTTCGTTTAATGTAAAATCTGCTATAGTAGTTTTAATAATAATTTTTGAGGAAAATTATGAATAAAGATCTTTCATCTCTTGTTCCATCGCACAGAGAGGTAGAATTAGCAGAAAAATCTGGGCGTATTTTATCCGCCTATATTAAGAGCACAAAGAATTTTACCTTACAATTGGTCAGTAATAAGAAAGAGGATAAAAGAATTGTATTACCTGCGCAAGCATTGCAATTGTTGCTGGGGATATTAAAAGAAATGAGCCACGGCAATGCTGTATCTTTAATTCCCATTCATGCAGAATTAACAACCCAAGAAGCAGCAGATGTATTAAATGTATCGCGACCCTATTTCATAAACCTGCTTAAAGAAGGCAAGATACCATTTCGAAAAGTTGGTACGAAACGGCGTATTCTAGCTAAAGATGTGTTACGTTATAAAGCAAGTATTGAAAAAAAACGTTTTAAAACACTTGAATCACTTGCTAAACAAGCACAAGAATTCAATATGGGATACGAATAGATGCAAAAAATTCATGTTAAAAAGCAATCGCTTCCAAACTTTGTCAAACAACTTATGCCTCATTCGAATTTATTATAAAGTCTTTTCTAATTGTTTTTGTGATTCAATATGATCCCTTTTGTTATTAATTTAAAGAATAGAAAAGATGCATAAATAGGAGATTATTCTATATTTATTTTTATAAATGGCTATCATATGTGTTATTCTTACGAAAAATAACAATAACTATTTTCTCAAGAGGGGTCCTATGAAATTTTTTAAAAATATAATCGCCTTAGCTTGCTTTGGTAGTGCTTTTACCTTGCATGCAATGCAAGAATCAAAAGACGCAAAAGAGCTTTTAGCCACTCATACAACAAAATCTCCCCTTTTAACTGCTGATGAAGTCGCAAACATTCAAGATCACATGTATTCCAGGCACAAATGGCAGATGAATCTCTTGGGCCCTGATTTTGCAGAAATGGCACATGGCAATGATGATTTAGAAATAGATTTGAAAGCGATCTATCAATGTCATGGATATTCTAGCGCTATGCTTGCACTGCACGGCTTATGCAAGAAATGGGGATTTGATACGTCTAAGCTAACCAATGATTAACCATATCACCGTATAATTCTCTTGGAAAATTATGAAAAAAGTCTTCTGGGACAACCCTTATCAACAAGAGCTAAAAACCGTTGTTGCAGCAGTCAATGGCAATGAAATTCTTTTTGAGGATACTATTATTTTTTCATTCTGCGGTGGGCAAGAAAGCGATAAGGCTACCGTAAATAATATTCCAGTTTTGGCTTCTCGTATGGAAGGCAACCTGATCTATTATACGTTCTCTGAAGGTCATGGGTTTAAGCAAGGAGATATGGTGACTCAGCACATCGATTGGCCGCGCCGCAACCGCTTGATGCGCCTCCATTTTGCTGCTGAATTGATTCTAGAAATTGTTACGCAAAAATATGGGCTAGAAAAAGTAGGTGCGCATATCGCCGAAGCTAAATCGCGTATCGATTTTAAATCAGATACTAATATCTCTGTTCACTTTCCAGAGATTCTGCAAAAATACAATGAGATTATTGCAGCAGATCTACCAATTCATAAAGATTTTAGCGACGTTGCCACCCAGCGGCGCTTTTGGAAAATTGAAGGCTTTGCACAAGTGCCCTGTGGCGGGACGCATGTCAAAACAACTGGTGAAGTGGGATATGTTGCTCTCAAGCGCGATAGGCCAGGCAAAGGGATTGAGAGGATAGAGATTAGACTTGTAGATGATAAAGTTTCTAACGTATGAATAGCCAAGTAATAATAGACGCTGCGCTGGTTCGCAAGCTCATAGATTCGCAATTTCCCCAATGGGAATACTTAGCAATAAAACCTGTTGCTCATGGCGGATGGGATAATAGAACTTTCCATTTGGGCAATACAATGCTCGTGCGTATGCCTAGCGCAAAAGAGTATGCAGATAAAGTAGAAAAAGAACAAAGATGGTTACCAATTTTGGCCCCTTTGCTTCCATTGCCAATTCCTACTCCTTTAGCGATGGGAAAACCGGGTAATGGCTATCCATGGCAATGGTCAGTTTATCAGTGGCTGGAAGGTGAATCGGCAGCACATACCACTATCGCGGATCCGATTGTGTTTGCAAAACAGCTTGCACAATTTCTTATTGCACTTGAAAAGATCGATCCTGCTCATGGCCCACAGCCAGGCCCACACAACTTTTATCGAGGCGAATCACTCACGGTGTATGATGCGCAAACACAGCACGCAATAGATATTCTTAAAGATAAAATTAATACTGATGCTGCAACTAACATTTGGGAATCAGCACTGGCAACAACCTGGAACAAATCGCCTGTGTGGGTGCATGGCGATGTTAGTCTGGGGAATTTATTAGTGCAAAAAGGCGAGTTAAGTGCCGTTATCGATTTTGGTGGTTTGGCAATTGGCGATCCCGCCTGCGATCTTGCCATTGCATGGACATTTTTCAACGGTGAAAGCCGCGAAGTTTTCCGCACTACCATGAATCTTGATGAAGACACCTGGACACGCGGACGAGCTTGGGCATTATGGAAGGCCTTAATTGTGGCAGCAGAACTTTGCCAGGCCAATAACATTGAAAGTAAAAATTGTTGGCACATTATTAATGAAGTGATAAATTCCCATTTACCCACTTGACGCATATCCCACATTCACGCTATAGTATAAAATACTTATATATTAGGAGTATTTTTATGAAAAGAGTCTCAGTAAAGGTGGATTCTCGCAATCGGATATCGCTTACCAAAGTATCAAAAAAAATTGCATCTTCTTTTTATGCTCATGAAGAAGATGGGCGAATCATTTTAGAACCTATAGTAGAAATTCCTGCTCGAGAAGCTTGGCTTTTTAAGCCTGAAAATAAAGAGATTCTCGAGAAGATTAAACGAGGGCTCAAGCAAAAAACACCAGGGGTAAGCCGTGGTTCATTTGCTCATCATGTAACTAAGAAAAGTAAATCCACATGAAAAGAGAATTAGTGTTTTCTTTAGAATCTTGCTGGGAAATTACGATGATTTTACTCTCATTGTGTACCCATTTATTGAAGGACAAGACGGCTTTAGCCCCGATCTAACCAACGATCAATGGGTTTGAAGTTTTTCAATTAACTGTTTCATCGGCTCATAATGCATTATTATCGCTTTGCTCGTTTTTAATGCCTCAGATTCATCATATACATGGGCTGTTGCATTTCTGATTTCTACAACCTCAAGAAGTTGATCAAGCATTTTTTGATCGATAAGGCCTTTTGCATGGCATGCACGAAATATGCTTTTGGATCCGATAGTTTCAATCCCGTATTCTTCCATGAGATACGCTTTTAAAAATTTCCACAGCATTTCATAAAGCAGCTCGAAATGTTTTATGATTGACGCAAGATATGCTTCACGTTCTGCCTTTTGCGCATGAGAAAATTTAGATTGATATAATTCTAATGCGCGCATAAATGCTTCGTGGGATAAAATCAACGAATGGTATCGTTTTTTTATTCTTTCCATACAATTCCTTCCTCAAGAATCTTTTCTTGCAGCTGTGAAGGCGCTGATTGAAAATCTACCACATCAACATTTTGTGTCAGGTTTAGCACATCAATCATGTTTGCAATTTGTGCCCTTTCAACCAAAGAAATCGGCGCACCATTATCAATGGCAATGTCTACATCTGATGAACGGGTATAATTGCCTCGCGCATAAGAGCCAAAAAGATAAATCTTTGCCTTAGGGAAAAACATAGAAATAATCGTAATAATGCGATCCTTATGTTTGATCATAATTGAAAAAACCTTCGCTTAAGTTCATTTGCTATCATTTACCGTAACAAGTATAGATTTAAAATATTTTTCCTGGAAATTGATAGTATCTTTAAGTAGTACTCATGAGAAAACCATTGAAATAGTAAAAAATAGAAATACTCGTATAATAATAGCATTATTCTACTTTTATTTTTATAAATGACTATCATATTTGTTTTTGCAAATTTCAAGTTTTGAGAGTTCACATGAACAAAACAACATTATTACTTATTCGTCATGGCCAGACCGATTGGAATCTTGCCGGCAAACTGCAAGGACATGCAGATATTCCATTAAATGCAGTAGGGATAGAGCAGGCGAAAAAAGTAGCGCAGTTTCTTAAAAAGAAACAAGCATCGCTCGCCGCCCTTTATTCATCCGATTTGCAAAGAGCGCATCAAACTGCACAAGAGATTGCTGAGCTATTTGCATTAGAAATCATTCTTGCCGCTGATTTGCGTGAAGGCAATTTTGGAAAACTGCAAGGGTTAACCAACAAAGAAGCTCTTGATTTGTATGGTCCATATGATCACGAAAATATACCTGCAATAATTGGTGCTGAGCCACGCCATCAAGTAGTAGCACGCGTTATAAACTATTTAACAGTTATTGCCCAAAAACATACCGGTCAACAGATTGCCGTGGTAACCCATGGCGCTGCACTCGGATCGTTCATGAGACACTTGGGGCATAATTTAGAAGAGTTACCAGCATTAACCAATGAATCAATCACTACCTTTACCTGGCATGCCGATCGACAAATGTTCGTATTTGAATCAATTGAACATGCATAAACAGAGTCCACCTTATGATAGAAAAACAATCCATTTCAGACCAATGCATTATTGATTGCCTGAATACCGATTACGGCATTAAAGTTGCTACCTTGACATTCATCCCTTTAGGCGCTGATATGGATGCGTCAGTATACAAAGCTCAGACGCATGACCAGTCATCTTATTTTGTAAAGCTAAAGCGTGGTTACCATCATGATATTGGTGCTATCATACAACTACTGTTACATGATGCTGGAATTCAACAGATTATCTCCCCTATCAAAACAAATCATGGTCAGTCAACTCACCGTATTGATAATTTTACTCTCATTGTATATCCATTTATTGAGGGTCAAGATGGTTTTAGCTGTAATCTAACCAACGATCAATGGGTTACTCTTGGCAAAGCCTTGAAGCAAGTTCATGAATTCCACCTACCTCCATTAATCAAAAATCAGATTAAGCAAGAATCCTATTCATCAAAATGGCGCGAAGCTGTCCGATCAATCTATACCCATATTGATGCTGAACCAAGAGTAGCTGACGACATAGCCTTGAAGTTATTAACGTTTATGAAAGAGCAGAGAGGAACAATTCAACGCTTGGTAAATCGCGCTGAACAACTAGGTCAGAAGATCCAGAAACAATCGCCTGAGTTTGTATTGTGTCATTCTGATATTCATGGTGGCAATGTATTAATAGCCAGTGATGGCACTCTCTACATAGTAGATTGGGACCAACCTATCATGGCTCCCAAAGAGCGAGATCTCATGTTTATTGGGGCAGGCGTTGCCAATGTTTGGAATAATCCACACGAAGAAGAATTTTTCTATAAAGGTTATGGAAAAACTGAGATTAATAGGGAAATTCTTGCCTATTACCGGCATGAACGAATTGTGGAAGATATTGCTCTTTATAGTCAGCAGTTACTTTTGACAACAGACGGTGGTAAGGATAGAGAGATAATGTATAAACAGTTCATAGATATGTTTAAACCTTGGGGCGTAGTAGACATCGCACTCAAAACAGACAAGGGCTTTTAAATAAGGACTATAGTCAAAGTTCGCATCTCATTTATGAGTCTACAAACTCAAGATCAGCTCATTTTTATAGAGCCATACGATTTTTAACAAATGCATCCACTTCTTGTTGCGATTTAAAAACATATACCTGTTTTTGCTCTGAATATTTTTTTAACAGTTCCATTATTGCAGGCGGATACTTCTTTTTAAAATCCCAGACCCATTTGAGGAATTTTATAAATTCCCAATTAAATCGCTCTGGGCAGCCCTTTGGACTACTGAGGAGCTCTTTGCCGTAATGGTGAAAGGTACGTTTAAAAATGCGATAAAAGCAGATGTATCGCGGTAAATCTAGAAAAATAATAACATCGGCTCTTTGTATCCGATATTCCATCACTCTCAAATTTATGCCATCAATAATCCATTCATCTTTATCGCATAAGGCATCATGCATTTTTTTATATTCATCCGGATCAGTCCTCACCCAGCCTGGCTTCCAGAAGTACTGGTCAAGGTAATAAACTGGCAGATGAGTAATCTTGTGCAATTTTTGTGTGAGGGTTGATTTGCCCGAACCGGCATTGCCGATGATGGCTATTCTCTTGATCATTTTGCTATTCATCGTGAACTTTCATATCTTGAAATTCTTGTTCCACGTTCCATAATATTTCACAATCACAAAATCCACCATGCTTATTGAGCCATTCAATAATTTCTTCAGTGTTATCGCAATTAGTAGCAAGAAAGTCGCGAGTTAGCTTATCGGTATGATTGCAACCTATTTGTAATTTTTCATCCAAATAATCGAAAAGACGTTTAAATAGCGCTTGATCTGCAGGAAGACTTCCGACAAATTGTTCTCTTTCTTGTTGTTTTAATTGTGAGCGAATAACTTTCCGCGATTCTTTTTCTGTTCTCTTGGCATGATTCACGTCTTCCATAAGTTGTTACTGGCTTAATAGTGGCACCACAAAATATATAATGAAATCTACAATAAAGTGTGTAAATACTGCCGTTTCAAATCCTTTTTTCCAAAACAGCAACCCAAACGTTATTCCGCTGATAAGATTGAGGATTATCATTCGAATAATTATTGATGATCCTAAAAATGAAATTGCATGAATAAAGGTTGGGATATGGGCTAGGCCAAAAAGTAATGATGTAAAGAAAATACTGATTCCCATGATGGTAGACATGCTTAAGTTCTTGAATAACTTCTTTAAAAGCAAAGCAATTCCTGAAATGCCTAAAAGACATAAAAGAACTTCTTGATTTATTACTCCAAAAATAGAGGCTAATAAGCCATAAAGAGGAGGAGTAAATTTTGCTAAAGCATAAGCAGACATACCTTGAGAAGATGATGGAAGCAGCTGGTCAACTATAAGTATTGCTAGTGCGCATCCAATTCCTGCAAAGAGCCCCGGTTTAATAAGATCGTTTATATAATTGGTATTTTTATCGAGAAATAAAAAACGAATCCCTATTTTTTGTGCGAATCGTAAACCAAAAAATAACGCTAAGCCATACAGGAGAATCGTCTCGACTGCCATAGCTGCTAAGATTGCAGGGGTAAATTCAGTTGGTTGAGCTCCAACAAATAGCGTAACAGTTTGCGTAAAGGGAATGACCGCAAAAGTGCTTATGATGCAAGCGATCCAAAGTATGATGAAATAGCGTGTATTCATTATTTTACCTTTATTAAACAACGTTAATAACTTTTACGTTTTTATTCTAATCTAAAATTATGATAAATCAATGGCAAATCTGCAATCATTTACAATTGGAAATAATTTATAGCGATTTCTTGATGTTATGGGTGCTGATTTCATTAACCGTATCACCATATAATTCTCTTGGAAAAATTATGAAGAAAGTCTTTTGGGATAATTCCTATCAACAAGAGCTAAAAACCGTTGTTGCATCAGTCAATGGCAATGAGATTCTTTTTGATGAAACCGTTATTTTTTCATTCTGCGGCGGACAAGAAAGTGATAAAGCTTCGGTGGATAGGTATCCCAGTTTTGGCTTCTCGTATGGAAGGCAACCTGATCTATTATACGTTCCCCGAAGGGCATGTGGGTTTAAGCCGGGAGATATCGCGACTCAGCATGTCAATTTGCCAAGCCGCAACCACTTAATGGGCCTTCTTTTGAAGTTATTTCAAGCCAAAAAGAGCTTATTTATAGGAGTAAATAGCTGTTTTTAAAGGTTTTGTTTGCAAAATAGAGCGAAAAATGCAATAATTTAAATATGAAAACCTTAAAAGAATATATTAAAACTCTTATGAGCCAGGGAAAGCATTTCTTTTCCCGGCACGATGCAATGGCTGAATTAGGGCTGAATGCCATTCAATTTCAGTATCAAGCTTATCGACTTTCTCAAAAAAGAGAGATTAGAAAGCTGATTAAAGATTTTTTTATGATAATCCCTAGCGAATACTATTCTTTGGGATCATTGCCTCCTCATTGGATTGTTGATGCTTTAATGAGGCATCTTGATCAAGAGTATTATATCGGACTCTTGAGCGCTGCTTCTTTATATGGGGCAACCGAACAGCAACCGATGGTGTTCCAAGTAATTACAACTCATCCAGTGCGAACCATTAAATTACCCAGAACCTCAATAGAATTTCATGTTTCTAATCAATGTATATCCGCGCTAAAAACTACTATTTCAGCTCCTACCGGCTATGTAAAAATATCACGAAAAGAGCAGACTATCATTGATCTTATCCGTTATTATGATAGCAGCGGGTATTTGAGTAATGTAGCATCCGTGATAAAAATTTTGGCTCAAGAAATTGATACAGATCTTTTTAAGCAAGCGATAGAACGAGAAAAAATAACGAGAGTTCTCCAACGAGCGGGTTATATTTTGGAGTTTCTCAAATTTTCTGATCTTGCACTG
>Ga0209624_10000412_pt1 | contig 37700 bp, 47 predicted proteins | sample JacPinW_OM2H0_O1_FD_188565 | JGI IMG/M metagenome (GOLD analysis project Ga0209624, IMG submission 188565) | Forest soil microbial communities from Algoma, Ontario, Canada - Jack Pine, Ontario site 1_JW_OM2H0_O1 (SPAdes) (version 2) | ecosystem: Environmental > Terrestrial > Soil > Boreal...
GGCTCGCGAACACCAGGTGCGACAGCGCGGCGGCGGCGAGCTCCGCGGGCTCACGCGAGGCGAGATCCTCCGCATCGACGCTCGCGTAATAGGCCCGCACGAAGCGCGGCCAGTCCAGGTTGCGCAACGATTTGGGCGGCTTGACCGCCGACCGCACGACGGCCGCCACGATTCTGCGATGCTGTTCCGAGGAAGCCTGATACATGGCACGGTTCCTTGCGTTAATCCGGCTTTTCCAGATCCTTGATGACGGCGCCCAGGAAGCGGCACGCCTCGCCGCCGGTGATGCAGCGGTGATCGAAACTCAATGACAGCGGCATCCGCCGGTGAGCCTGCACGGCCCCCGCGACGACCACGGCATCTTCGCGCACCTTGCCCGCTCCCAGGATGGCGACCGCGGGCGGCACCACCAGGGGGATTCCATAGCGGCCCGCCAGCGTGCCGAAATTCGACAGCATGAGCGTAAAGTCCCGCAGGTCCTCAGGTTGGGTGCTGCGCCGGTGCGCCGCCTCCTTTTGCCGGACGATGCCTTCGCGCAGTTCCTCCGGCGATTTGCGCTCGATGTTCCGCACCACCGGCACGATGAGCCCGCCGGGCGTATCCACGGCGATGGCAAGATCGATGTGCGCGACCAGGAGCCGCGACTGCGCGACCGGATCGTACCAGGCGTTCAAGGCGGGTTCCGCGCGCCATGCGGCGATCATCGCGCGCATGAGCCGCAGCATATAATCTCCCCGCTGCGTCCAGTGGTGAATGTCGGCGTCGTCGCACACGGTGCTGCCGGGCACCTGATCGCGCGACAGCGACATGCTCTGTGCCATGGCGCGCCGGACGCCGCGCAGCTGTTCGACTGTGCCGTCGCCGGGGCCCGCCGCCGCGATCGCACGCGCGGCCGGCGAGGCGGCGGCGCCGTTCCCGGCGCCCGCGCCTGTCGACGCACCTCGGCCGGGCGAAGCGCCCGAGCCGTTGGTAACGCCCGAACCGTTGGCGGCCGCTCCCACATTGGCGTGCAGCAGAACATCGTCCAGTGTGATCAATCCGGCGCGGCCGGTGCCTTGGATCGCCGCAAGATCCACCTTCAGGCGTCTCGCGACCGCCCGCGCAGCAGGTACCGCGCGGGTGCGGGATTCATCGTTGCCGCCGCGCACGCCGGCGGCCTGTGCCGATTCGACGTATTCCTCATCGCTCGCGGCCGGCATGCTGCCGACGACGGTCCCTGAATCGAACTCGATGAGCGGCGCGCCGGTGGGCACGATGTCGCCGGGGCCGCCGTGCAGGGCGGTTACCACGCCGCCGAAGGGCGCAGGCACCTCGACCACGGCTTTGGCGGTTTCCACCGACACCATGGGCTGATCGACCCGCACGTGATCGCCCACCTTGACGTGCCATTCGACGATCTCGGCCTCGGCCAAACCCTCGCCCAAATCAGGAAGCCTGAATGTACTCATGCGATTCCTCTAGTCGGCGAAAGTAAGTTCGACCGCGTCGATGATCCGCTGCACGCCGGGAATGTAATCGTGCTCGAGCTTGAACAGCGGCATGATGGTGTCGAAACCGGCGACGCGCCGGATCGGGGCCTGTAGATCGTAAAGGCCGTGCTCCGCGACCAGAGCCGCAATCTCGGCTCCTACGCCGACGTTGCGGGCGGCCTCGTGAACGATCACGAGCCGCCCGGTCTTGGCGACCGAGGACAGAATGGTCCCGATGTCGATTGGGCTCAACGTCGCCAGATCGATGATCTCGGCGCTGATTCCGCGCTTGTCGAGCTCGACACCCGCGCGCATGGTCTCCATCGTCATTGCGCCCCAGGTGACCAGAGTCACGTCGCATCCCTCGCGCAGAATGAAGCACACATCGAGCGGCAGAGCCCGTCCGTCGTCGTTCACATCCTGGCGCATCGCACGATACAGGCGCACGGGCTCCAAGAACATGACCGGATCCGGATCGCGAATGGCCGCGAGCAGAAGTCCGTAGGCGCGCGCCGGCGAGGAAGGACACACGACGCGTATTCCCGGAATGTGACACAGCATCGATTCGGTGCTTTCCGAATGATGTTCGGGGGCGTGAATGCCGCCGCCATGCGGCATGCGCATGACGACGGGGCAGGTGAGCCGGCCCCGCGTGCGGTTGCGCATGCGCGACATGTGATTCACGATCTGGTCCAAGGCGGGATACAGAAAACCCATGAACTGGATTTCGGCGACGGGCTTGAGCCCGTGCGTCGCCATTCCCACGGACATGCCGGCAATCGTCGCTTCGGCAAGCGGGGTATCCTGCACGCGGTCCTTGCCGAAACGCTCCTGCAACCCCGCGGTCGCGCGGAACACTCCGCCGTTCACGCCCACGTCTTGTCCGATCACGACCACGTCGACGTCCTGCTGCATTTCCCAGCCATGCGCCATCGCGATGGCTTCAACCATGGTGATTTTCGCCATCAATGCCCGCTGGGTTTCGAGCCGTATTTTCGCGCGCTGAGGCGCTGTTCATGCAGGTGCGCGGGCAGGTCGGCGAACAGATGCTCGAACATCGCATCGGTCGCCGGTTTCGCGCGTCCCAAGTACTCGGTTACCGCCGCATCGACCTTGAGCGAGCACTCCTCCAGCAAGGCGTGCTCCTGGGCGTCGTCCCAGGCGCCGCGCTCCGCGAGAAATCGGCGCAGGCGAATCAGAGGCTCGAGCGCCCATGCATCTTTGACCTCTTGGGCGGGGCGATAGCGGCTGGCGTCATCCGAAGTCGTGTGATCGCTCAGACGGTAGGTCAGCGCCTCGATCAATCGGGGACCCGCACCCAGCCGCGCCGCTTCGAGGGCCTCGCCGACCACCTCTCTCACGGCGAAGACATCGTTGCCGTCGATTTGAATTCCCGGTATGCCCGCCGCCACCGCTTTCTGCGCGAGAGTCTGCGCCGCCGTCTGAGACTTCGTCGGCACGGATATCGCCCAACCGTTGTTGACGATGACGAATACCACGGGCAAGGCGCGCGCGCCGGCCAGATTGAGCGCTTCGTAGAACGCGCCTTCGGATGTACCGCCGTCGCCTATGTACGCGAGCGCGCAGCGCGGCTCCTTGCGCACTTTGAAGGCCATGGCCGCGCCGGCCGCGTGCAGGGTTTGGGTGGCGATGGGTACGCACCAGGCAAAATCCTGCCGAGGCACCGCGAAATCGTTGCCGCGCTCATCGCCGCCCCAATAGGTCAGTATCTCGGTCATGGTCACGCCGCGCCAAAGCTGCGTCCCGAATTCGCGATACACCGGGGCCAGCACGTCCTCGGGACGCATGGCGGCGCCGATGCCGATGTGCGCGGCCTCGTGGCCGAGGCACGATGGATACGTGCCGAGTTGTCCGGTGCGCTGCAGATTCACCGCCTTGGCGTCGAATACACGGACCAGCGTCATGGCCCGATACATGCGCTGTACCTGCGCCAAGTCCTTCGCGAATTCCGGCAGCGGCGCCACGGCAACGCCCTCGGGATCCAGAATCTGCCTGTAGGGGATCTTGAACTCGGCAATCGTCTTCATGTGCGAATTATGCCTGTGTTGATCTTCAAGGGCGATGTGGACCTGCGAGGTAGCGCTGCGTCTGCATCTCGACCAGCCGGCTCGAGGCGCGCTGAAACTCGAGCCGCAGCCGTTCGCCGCGATACAGCGCGTCCGGCGGCGCCGCCGCCGATACCACGAGCTTGACGCCGCGATCGTAGAACTCATCGACCGCCGCGATGAAGCGGCGCGCGGCGTCCTCGTCGGATTCGGTGAAGGGGGGAATGTTCGAAATGAAGATCGTGTGATACAGGCGCGCGAGCTCGATGTAGTCGTTCTGGCTGCGCGGCCCCTCGAAAAGATCGCCGAACTCGAACCACGCCATCCCTGCGCCCGTGGCCAACGCGCGGATGTTCCGGTCTTCGATGATGAGAGTCTTGGGTCCCGCGGCCGAGTCGCCGGCCAGCCCTGCGAAGCGCCGGCGCAGTTGTTCCGCTGTGTCGGGCAGCGACGAATCGAAGTAGGTCGGCGCCTGCTCCAGGCGGCGCAGCCGGTAATCGATTCCGCCGTCCAAGTGCACCACGTCCACGTGCGTCTGGATCATTTCGATGGCCGGCAGGAATCGCTCGCGTTGCAGACCGTCCTGGTACAGATCCTGAGGCGCCGTGTTGGAGGTGGCGACCAGCGTCACGCCGCGGCGGAACAAACCCTCGAGCAGGGCGGCCAGTATCATTGCATCGGCGATGTCCGCGACGAAGAATTCGTCGAGGCAAATGATCCGCGCACGACGCGCCAGCCTTTCCGCCACCGTCTCGAGAGGTTGCGTGCGATCGGCGACGGTGCGCAGCTCCGCGTGCACTTGGCGCATGAAGCGGTAGAAGTGGCTGCGTTCGCGGCGGGGAGACTCGAGCGACTCGTAGAACCAATCCATCAGCATGGTCTTGCCGCGCCCGACGCCGCCCCAGAGATACAGGCCGCGCTGCGGCTCGCGCTCGAGGGCAGGCAGCCAGGGCGCGAACGCTCTCAGCCTTTCGCCGGCGGAGCGGGACGATGCGAGAAGGCCTGCGCGCAGGTGGTCGAGCCGGATCGCCGCCTGCATCTGGGTCGGATCGTATTCCAGCCGCTGCGCCGCGACCTCAACTTTCAGGCGCGCTTCGACCGTTCTAGGCATGGGCTCGTGGCGAGGCGGCGATTCTAGAGACTCTGGTAGTTGGGGCCGGAACCGCCCTCCGGCGTCACCCAGGTGATCTGGCCGGCGTACGGGTCCTTGATATCGCAGGCCTTGCAATGCACGCAGTTGGAGGCGTTGATCTGTAGCTTTTTGCCGCCGGCGCCGTCGTCGATCATTTCATAGACGTTGGCGGGACAGAAATTGGTGCAGGGATTTCCGAACTCCGTTGCGCATCGGGTCGCGCACAGCGTGGTATCCGCCACATGCAGATGCACCGGCTGGTTCTCGTCATGAGTCGTTGCGGCGAAAAACACGAACGCCAGCCGGTCGCGCGGCGGCAGTTCGCGATCCCCCCAGTCGCGGTCCGGCGATTGGTAGTCATTCAGCCGCTTCAGCGCCGTATCGTCGGCATGATTGGCCAGAGTCCACGGCAGTTTGCCGAAGGTTGCGGTTTCGAGGACGGCATTGGCGAGACCGAGCCACAGGCCGCGGCGGAAACCCGGCCGGATATTGCGCACCTTGTGCAGCTCCCGGCCGCCGGGCGACTCGCGCCAGCGCGCATCGAACCCGGCGCTGGTGCCGCGCTCGATGAAGTGCGCGGCGGCGGTCATCCCCGAGCGTATCGCCTGATGGATGCCCTTGATCTTGGGAGTGTTGAGCGTGCCGCCCGCATCGCCCACGAGCATCGCGCCCGGCATTTCGAGCGTCGGCATCGATTGATAGCCGCCTTCGATCACGGTGCGCGCGCCGCCCGCGATGATTTCACCTCCCTTGAGCAGGCTCTTGATCTCGGGGTGATTCTTGTACTGCTGGAAGGCCTCGAAGGGTTTGAAGCGCGGGTCTTCGTAGTCCAACCCGATCACGAATCCGACGTACACTCGATCGTTGTCGAGGTGGTATAGAAAACTTCCGCCGTAGGTGTGACTGTCCAGCGGCCAACCCAGAGTGTGTTGAATGAGGCCGGGTTGGACGCGTCCGGGCGGCAGCTGCCACATCTCCTTGAATCCCAGGCCATAGGTTTGAGGCGATTTGCCGGCATCGAGATTGAAGCGCTTGATCAATTGCTTCGAAATGCTGCCGCGGCAGCCCTCGCAGAGCACCGTGATCTTGGCGTGGATCTCGGGACCGGGCGCAAAATTCGGTCCGGGCTCGCCGTTCTTTTCCAGTCCCATGTCGCCGATGCGCACTGCCTTGACGGCGCCGGCCTCGTCGAACAGGGCTTCCGCGCCCGCGAATCCCGGAAATACGTCGACACCCAGCTTCTCGGCCTCTTGTCCGAGAATGGGCACCAACTGTCCCAGCGAGATGATGAAGTTACCGTGATTGGTCATCTGCGGCGGGGTGGGCAGGCGGTAGCGCTTGCGGCGCGTCATGAAAAGGAACTCGTCGCGCGTGGCCGGTACGCAGACGGCCGGCGGGCGGCTTCGCCAGTCGGGGAGCAACTCATCGAGCGGGCCGGGCTCCAGCACCGCGCCCGATAGGGAATGTGCCCCCAAACTTGCGGCCTTTTCCAGCACGCAGATACTCAACGCGGGGTTGAGCTGCTTCAGACGAATCGCACAGGAGAGGCCGGCGGGGCCCGCTCCGACGATTGCAACCTCGTATTCCATGACATCGCGGGGGGATTCACTCATCAACTGGCACCTAATCGAGAGTTGACCTAGAACGCGCCCTAACGCTTAAGGGCTCGAAAAACGCGCGATAGTAGATCACAAACGTTGGGGTACCGGGAGGCGTCCAACAGGTGGACAGGCCGTGAGGGGATCTCCCGAGTAATGTCGCTTTATATAGTGGGGACACCCATGTTGACAGGCCACGGATGCCGGCTTCCAGGATGGCCAAGGGATTTGGGCATGGCTGGGGCAAGGACGCCCACCCCATTGGTATCGACCGACCGACCGGCCGACCGCAGACCGGCCGGCGGTCAATCTCGCCGCCAGCTCGGCTTGCGCTTGGAGAAGTGCGCGTCAAACCCCTCCTGAGCCTCCGCCTGGATCCGCAGTCGTGCCAGGCGCCCGGCCGCTTCCTGGGCGGCCGCCGCCCGATTCGGTGCCGCGGCTGAGGCGAAATCGCGGATCAGGGCCTTGGCTTGGGCCTGCGCCCCGGGGGCACCCTTGCGCAGCGCCTGGGCGATGCGGTCGCACGCGGCGTCGAGCAGCGAGAGCGGCACCACTTCATGCACCAGCCCGAGCTCCTTGAGATCGGCCGCCGTCAGCGTCTCGGCGGTCAAGAAATAGCGCCGGGCGGCGCCTTCGCCGATCTTGCCGAGCACGAAGGGGGAAATGACCGCCGGAATAATTCCCAGCCGCACTTCGGTGAAGGCGAATTTCGCCGCATCCGAAGCCACGACGATGTCGCAGGCAGCGAGTATCCCGAGCGCCCCGCCGTAGCCGTCGCCGTTCACGCGCGCCAGTGTGGGCTTCGGCAGTGAATCCAAGATGCTCAGCATCGCGGCCAGCTGCTCGGCGTCCCTGAGGTTGTCGGCTTCGGCGGCCTGCGCTTGCGCCTGCATCTCGCCCAAGTCGGCGCCGGCGCAGAAGACGTCCCCGGCACCCGTGATTTGCACGACGCGAACCCCCGGGTCATCCGCACAGCGTTGCAATAGGGCGCTCAGCGCGGCGATGGTCGCCCGGTCCAGAGCGTTGCGTTTCGCGGGGCGATTGAGCGCAATTTGCGCAACGCCGGCAACGGTCGCCGCGAGGACGCACTCGCTCATCGGATCGCGATTCGACGCGTCACACGAGTTCGATGGCGATCGCAGTCGCCTCGCCGCCGCCGATGCACAGGCTCGCGATGCCGCGCTTCAGACCGCGCGCGCGCAAGGCATGGAGCAAGGTGGTCATGATGCGGGCGCCGGTGGCCCCGATGGGATGACCCAGGGCGCAGGCCCCGCCGTTGACATTCACCTTTGCGTGATCGAGGCCCAAATCCTTGATCGCCGCCATCGGCACCGCGGCGAAGGCTTCGTTGATTTCGTACAGGTCGACATCCCGGGCCTGCCAATTCAATTGCCGCAGCAATTTTGCGATCGCCCCCACCGGGGCCAGCGTGAACCATTCGGGCTCGCGCGCAAAGCTCGAGTACCCCAGAATGCGCGCCAGCGGCTTCAGGCCCTGCGATGCCGCCACGGAGGCGCGCGTCAGCACCAGCGCTGCGGCGCCGTCGGAAATGCTCGAGGAACTCGCGGCCGTGACGGTACCGTCCTTCTTGAACGCAGGTTTCAGCGTCGGGATCTTCGCGACATCGAGAGTAAACGGCGTCTCGTCCTTGTCGATGACCGCCTCGCCCTTGCGGGACTTGGCCGTCACCGGGGTAATCTCGGCGGTAAAGCCGCCGCTGGTGATCGCGGCGAGCGCCCGACGCACCGACTCGGCGGCGAAATCATCCTGAGCCTTGCGGCTGAAAGCGTATTTCTCCGATGTAGCTTCCGCGAAGCACCCCATCAGCTGTCCGTCCCAGGGGCTTTGCAGTCCGTCATAGAACATGTGATCCAGGACCTCCTGGTTCCCCATGCGATAGCCGGCTCGCGCTTTGGGCAGCAGGTAGGGCGCATTGGTCATGGACTCAATCCCGCCCGCCACCACCACTTGGGCGGAGCCTGCGAGAATTTGGTCGCAGCCCAGCATCACCGCGCGCATCGCCGATCCGCACATCTTGTTGACCGTGGTCGTGGGAACGCTCGCCGGGATCCCGCCTCCTAAAGCTGCCTGGCGCGCCGGCGCCTGGCCGATACCGGCCGACAGCACGCAGCCCAAGATCACTTCATCGACCAAGGTCGCCGCAACTCCGGAATCCGCGATCGCCGCTTTGATCGCGGCCGATCCCAATTGCGGGGCGGTGACCGCGGCGAAGACGCCCTGGAAGGCCCCGACCGGGGTGCGGCGGGCCGCCAAAATGACGACGGGATCTGAATTCATGCGTGGGTACAACTCTTGATATAGCGGGGGTATCGCATTATAGCCTCTGCCCTGGGTCCTAACCGCGGTTCCTAGGGAGCGAGCGGCTCCCCCACGGCGTGGGCAATCAGTTCGCGGCTGCGCTTCCGGGCGTCGCTCGCGCTCAGAACTTCAAGTATTTCAACGCGAATCGGCCGGCGGTGTATCCAGGCTCCCCCCGGCGGCAGGACTGCGCGAGTGCCGTGAATGGCCATGGCCACCACCGGTATCTCGGAGCGGGCCGCCGTGGTAAATGCGCCGCCGAGGAACTTGCCGACCTGGCGGACCTCGGTGAAGGTCCCCTCGGGAAAGAACACCAGGGACTGGCCGGTCGCCGCCAGCCTCACCACCCGGCGCGCATCGACCGCGCCCTTGTGCCGATCGAAGCGTTCGACGAACTGAGAACCCAGGCGCCGCAGCAGCAGGCCGGCCAGGGGTACGCGCCCCATTTCCTTCTTGATCACGAAGGCGAAATCCGGCGGCAATGCCGCGGCCGCCACCAGGCCGTCGATGTAGCTGGCGTGATTGGCGACCACCACACACGGCCCTTGCGGCAGGCGCTCGGTCCCCACCACCTCGAATGGGATGCCGGCCAGACGCAAAAAGACGCGCGATACCACGCCGGCCACCAGGCGGCGCCGGCGCAGGCTTGGAAGGAAAAGATTGACGGTGAGACAGGTCAATCCCAACGCCGTGAACAGCACGAGGCAGTAGGCGAGATACACCGCCTGCGCGGCCGTGCGCAGGCTCGCCCGCTTAGTTACTGTGATCTGGTTCTCCTTATGTTAATACTTAACTGTACTGTGATTCTGGTCACGCCGACCCGCCGGGACGCCTCGCATACTGGCTCCTGCGCGCTTATACCGCACCATTTCGTGCGAATACCACGCGGAAAACTATGGCGACGGCTCTCAAACGCACGGTTTATACACGCACCACGGGCGCAGCGGTACCCGCTGTACGCGAGGCGGCGGATCCGGCCCTGCAAAAATTCCTCGATGCAGTGTGGCTGGAGCGTGGGCTGTCGACCAATACTCTGGCGGCGTATCGTGCGGATCTGACCGCGCTCGCGCGATGGCTCGAGGAGCGCGACGGCGCACTGCTCAAGGCCACGCGCATCGAACTTTTGGGTTTCATCGCCGCGCGGGTCGAGGGCGGATCCCGGCCCCGATCCACCGCGAGGCAGCTGTCGAGTTTCCGAAGATTCTTTCGATTCATGGTGCGCGAGGGTTTGATCGAGCTCGATCCGACCGCGCAGATCGCCATGCCCAAGATCGGCCGCTCCCTCCCGAAGTCTCTGACCGAAGCGGAAGTCGATTCGCTGCTCGAGGCGCCGACCGTCTCGGACCCGCTGGGGCACCGCGACCGCACCATGCTCGAGGTGCTGTATGCCACGGGCCTCCGAGTCTCCGAACTCGTGAGCCTGAAGCACAATCAGGTCAATCTGACTCAGGGCGTCATGCGCGTCGTCGGCAAGGGCAACCGCGAACGTCTGATCCCCTTGGGCGACGAGGCGGTGAAGTGGCTGCAGCAATTCATGCAAGGCCCGCGCGTCGAGATCCTGCTGGAGCGCCAGACGGACTACCTGTTTCCGACCCGCCGCGGCGATCGCATGACGCGCCAGGCGTTCTGGCACATCATCAAGCGCTATTCCAAGAAAGCCGGCGTCGAGAAAGAGCTGTCGCCGCACACGCTGAGGCATGCCTTTGCCACCCACTTGCTGAATCATGGCGCGGACCTGCGCGTGGTACAGATGCTCCTGGGCCACAGCGACCTGTCGACCACGCAGATCTACACGCATGTCGCGCGCGAACGGCTGAAAGAGCTGCATTCGCAACATCACCCGCGCGGCTAGCTCCGCGGCTGCTGCTGAAGCGCGCCTCGAACGGCGGCGCCCGTCTGCTAGAATCGCGTGAACCCTGAGGCGTCCGCGGGGTCGAACGATGAAGTATCCCCGGAGCCCCTAGCACATGAGAATTCTCGTCGCCCTGACCTTGGCCTGCACCTTGAGCGTGGGGGCGCTGGCTGCCGCCGCCGATCCGGCGCAGGCGCCGCCCGCCGCACCGTCGGCGGATCCGCGCGCGGCGCTGCTGAAACTCTTGCCGGCAGGATCGAAGCTCGAGGACCTGCGGCCCTCGCCGATTCCCGGAATCTACGAGTTCGTGCAGGGAGCCGATGTCAGCTACCTGACCGCCGACGGCAAGTATTTTCTCGACGGCAATCTCTACGACATGGCCACGCGCGAAAACCTGAGCGAGGCGCTGCGCACCCGCGCGCGGCTGGCCATGATCAGCGCGGTTCCCGAATCGCAGATGTTGATCTTCTCCCCAAAGAATCCCCTGTACACCATCACGGTGTTCACCGACGTCGACTGCGCCTATTGCCGCAAGCTGCACAGCGAGATGGCCGAGTTGAACCGCCTGGGTGTCCGCGTGCGCTATATGTTCTATCCGCGATCGGGACCCAACACCGAGAGCTGGAAGAAAGCCGAAGTCGTCTGGTGTTCGGCGAATCGCAACGACGCATTGACCCAGGCGAAGCTGGGCGCGAAGCTCGACATGACCAAGACCTGCGATGCGAATCCGGTCGCGCGCGAATACGCGCTGGGCCAGAGCATCGGCGTGCGCGGCACGCCGGCGATTCTCACGGAAAACGGCGACTACATCTCAGGCTACATGCCGCCGCGCGAACTGGTTCAAGAGATCAAGGATCTGCAGCTCGCGAAACGCTGACCCGTTCGAGAGGCGCGCTGGGCGGCCTCGAGAGGCGGGCGCTAACGTTCCAGCAATTTGAGTTTTTCCGGCACGCCTTCCCACTGCTTGGCATCCGCCGGCGCGTCTTTCTTCTCGCTGATGACGGGCCATTTCTTGGCGAGTTCGGCGTTCAGCTTGAGAAAGCTTTCCTGGCCGTCCGGGATCTCTTCTTCGGAGAAAATGGCCTCCACCGGACACTCCGGCTCGCACAGCGTGCAGTCGATGCACTCGTCGGGATCGATCACGAGAAAGTTGGGGCCTTCGTGAAAGCAGTCCACCGGACATACTTCCACGCAATCCATGTACTTGCACTTGATGCAGCTTTCGGTGACCACGAATGCCATGACTTACCCTTCTATTGTTGAGAACTCTATTCTGCCACAGCCGTGGGCTTTAGGATTTCAGCCGGCGGCTCAACTCGGTGAAATGATAGCCCTCGCGCCCGGCGCTTCGATCCTCGAAGTATTTGCGCAGCGTGAACTCTCCGCTCGGAAACGCCAGCTGCGTCCAGGGGATTTCCGCCTCGTCGTACAAACCCACCTCCAGACTTTCGGGACCCGGGGCGAATACCGGCTCGAGCAGCTTGGCCCGGAACATCACGTGCACCTGGCTGGCGCCGGTCACGCTCGCGACCGCGAGCAGGGAACCGATTTCGACCTTCGCCAGCGCCTCTTCATAGCATTCGCGCGCCGCGGCGGCCTGCAGGGTCTCGCCGTTTTCCATGAAGCCCGCCGGCACCGTCCAGAATCCCAACCGCGGCTCGATGGCGCGGCGGCAGAGCAGTATCTTGTTCTGCCACTCGGGCACGCACCCCAGCACCAACAGCGGGTTTTTGTAATGGACCGTGCCGCAGCTCGCGCAGACGTGGCGCGGCAGGTGGTCCCCCGCGGGAACCTTGAATTCGACGGGTGAGCCGCAGTTGCTGCAGAATTTCAAAGGTTTCACTCTAAAAAGGTCTGGTGCCCGGAGAGGTGATCTGCGAGCCGTAAAAATCAAGCACTTAGCCGCGAGTTACCCCAAATCGGGGTAGGACTGTCCCTTATGCGGCCCCTGCCTTGATCGCGTCAAGGGCTGCCGTCTCGCACACCCCGGCCGCACCCCTGTCGATTGTGTCGCGCAGATTGTCTATACCATCGCGTACCGATTTGATCTGCGCGGCTAGCCCCGGATCGGTGTAACAACGCGCCGTGAACGGATCGGCGGTAGCGCGATCGATTGCCGCTACCGCCGTTTCCAGTGCGTTACTCAAAATCACATGCTCCATAAGCGGAATTCTACGCTCATCGCGACACCCTGACAGGGCGACACGTAAGGCTTGCCGTGCGGCGCACCACCCACCGCTGCACCGATCAGGACGAGCATGGCGGCAAGCCACACCGCTATCAGCGGCTCCGCAGCCAGCACCTTGAGAAAGACTCTCAAGGCGTTACCTCAATCGGCTGCACCGTGGGGTCCGGCACACCGTTGCAATAGAGCGTGTACACGTTCGGCTGATACAGCGGGTTCGTGGTCTCACTCCCCGACGCGGTGCCGCCGCCCGTGAGGAACGCGCCCGCATTCGCGTCGTAGACATTGCACTCCGCGGCGGGAAGGTAGCTAAACCATGTCAGGGTAAACGATGCGTTCGCGTTCTCGAATGACGTGAACTGGTCGGCCGGCGCCGCGGGAGGCGGTACTACGGCAAGGCTCACCGTCTGAGACACGGCGGAGCCGTAGGCGTCTGAGCATGTCACCCCAATAACTACGCTGCCATCCTGAGCCGCAGGGAACGGCCCTACGCTGGTCGGTGAGTAGATAAAGCTGGTGGGGTTGCTGCCCGTCCAGATGCACACGAACGAATCGCCAGGCACGCTCGAACCGATCGACCATGTAACCGTCGCTTCGGTACTTGGCGTCACCCCCGCGGAATCATCCGTGACGGTGGTCGGGTCCACGTTCAAAGATAACGTGAGTGTGATGCTGGCTGGATCTATGCACGTCGGATACGTGCCGAGGGTGCCGGCCGGACACTGACACGCGCTGCCGTCCTCCCATACTCCGTTCACGCACACGGGCGGCGGGGGCGGCGGCGGGATGGGCGCGACGCATACCGGATACGTGCCGGTATCGCCCGCGGGGCACTCGCAGCCCGCGGCGGGGCCGCCCCAGTAGCCACCAATAACCGCGCTGCAAGATGGGATAGGTAGGCAGTTCGGCGGGGTGCCGTAGGTCGTCGACGGGCAGCTGGCTGGCGGTGGCGCAAAGCATGTTGTCCCGTCGCCCGTGTCACCCGTCGGGCAACACTGCGCGCCGTATCCGGTCAAGCTCTGACCGGCGGGGCATGACAGCGGCGGGGTGCCCGTGCACGTGCCGGACGTGCTTGCGGTGGCGCCCGTGTAGGTCTGCCAGGGCTGCGGACACTGGCAATCAGGATACGTGCCGGGGTAGCCTTGGCCCGCGCATGTGGGTCGTCCTGTGGGCGGCGGGTCCGTGCTGGCGGGCACTACGGGCGCCAGCGGCGACAAGGTCGCGGACTGCCCGCCGCCGTGACACGCGGCAAGCAGCACGCACAGAAGCAGGCTAGCGGCGCGGGTCATGGCGGTGCAGCTACGCACGGTTCGCGTCGAATTCGTTAGGGCTCATAGAAACCACACAGTGCGATAACGGCGATGGCGCATTTCACATTGCACCAATCTGTATGAGGGCACGCGCGGCACGCTCGCCACTCTCACCGCCGATGTGACCAGAAACGTACATCAGGGCCTCGACCATTACCCGCTTCTGTTCGCGCAGAGCGCGAATCTCGCGCAAGGCTTCTGGAAGGCTGAACACCAGGGCGTTGTCGTCGGACTGCATGAGCCGCTGCACCGCTTCCCTTTCCGTGGAAGTAGCCGCGCGTTGCTTGTGATCATTTGTCTTAATCTGCATGGGAATCTCCTTGAAAAGTCAATCACAGTCGATAGCGATGGCCGATGTCTTGACGGTTCGGCCACACTCAGCCTTGGCTGTTTTCTGGTGGCGTCCGATAAAGCCGACGGCGGCCTTGTGGGTACTCATACGATGTTCTCCTTGCCGTGTAGGTGAATGGTGACGCGCCCAAGGCGCACGCCTCCGGGGGTGAGACTCGGCGGGCACGCGGTGGCCCCGCATGACTCACCTGACAACACCATGCCGCCCGCGACGGGTGCCACCGCACCGACTCCGGTAGCCCATGCCGTGCCGACGGCCGCGCAGCCTGACAGCGCCATGCAAAGGATTGAGAGGAACGCGACGATGTAAACGGCAACGTGTACGCGTGTGACGATTTTTTCGGCTTGCTCGATTGTCATGATGATTCGCTCCTTGAAAAATGGCCCCCGTGTGTACGAACCACGGGGGCCGAAGTGAGCGGCTAGACGGGGATTGCGTAGAGCCGCCTCAAACCGTTACCCGTTGGTCCGGCACGCTTTCGACAGGTACGCCGAATTGACGGTGGTAATACCCGCACTCGCTGGTGCTGCGCCCGCGCTTGAACTGCCTACCGTCCAGTCGGTTTGCGGTGTCGCGTATCCGCACGTCCACAAAAGATTCCCACCGACCGAATCGACGTAGGGGGTGAACGCAAGCACCTGACCCGCTAGCGCAACGTCACTTGCGAGGAATGTCACTTCAACAGTTCCATTCACAATGGACGTTGAAGCCACATATTTCCCTTCGGTGTTTTGCGTGCCCGCGTCTTGGTTGTTGATCGGCATGGCGGCCGTCGTTTGGAACGTTTCGGCCACGGCCTTTTCCATGCTGTCGGCAAACTGCATGGCTTCGGCTACCTGTGCACGCACCGCGTAGTTTTGATACGCGGGCACAGCTATAGCCGTCAATAGAGCTATGATCGCAACTACAATCATCAACTCGATAAGTGTGAAACCCGCTTCGCGTTGCTGCTGCATGTCGCGTCCGAGTCGAATCACATGCCGCTGTCGCTCTTGCCGTTGCTGAGCTTGATGAGCCAGCAACCATGCGCGTTGCTCGGCTAGTGCTTTGGAGCGCGCCGCCGCACGGCGGAACGCTTGTTGCTGGAAAAGTCTCTGTATTAACTTCCACATAGAAAACTCCTAACTAGTGATTAGAGAGGCAAGACGGCCGTTGATATCTCCCCGCAAGCCGGCCGGCTCTAAAGTGATGCTTCGGGAATTTCGGTAGAAAAGTTTTGCGCGGTGGCGCACGTCGTCGTGGTCGCCATGCAAGTAGTGCAGACGCGGCGAGCCGTCGCCTAGATCGACAAGCACGCGCCAACGGATGGATAGGCGGATAAGGTCCACGGTTTCGCGGAGCGCAGATTCCGCGCGCCAGTCGTCCAGCGTGAAACAAGGGTTAGCCGCTACGGGCTCAGGCAGAGAAACAGGGGGTTGCGTGCGCAGCTGGAACGCATGATTGCGTGCGCGCAGCATTGCGTGATTAGCCACGGGGGTTGACCCCACGGCGGAGGGCGCCTAAAGCGAATGCGAAGAATGGCGCTTCGCGCAGTGACGCGCTAGGCTTGCAATTAACCATATGACGCTTACTCCGTCGTGTGGCCAGGGCCGTATCGGGGTGCTAGTGACACTCCGGTACGGCTCGACTTTTACGCCAGTGTGGAAAAAATTGCAAATCGGGGGGGAGTGAAAGGCCGACACTCTGCGGTGTCTTCGGGCCGTTAGATCAATCAGTGAGAAGCCATTGCGGGTATGCAGCGCGCAGTCCGTTCGCGACTGCTTGCAACTCTTCCGGTGAGCCGTTGAATTTGATGCGATTGGCGCGACCGCTAATCACAATTATATTGCCGCGCGTGTAGCCTAGCTCCGGTATCAGCTTGTCAAGCGACGGTGGGTTGTCACCCATCCCGCCGCCAGTACCCACAAACAACGGAATGCCTAGCCACGGGCAATGCGTCGGTACCACGACATCATCTAACGTGATGTCAAATGGGATATTGTTTTTCTTTGCGCGGATTCGCGCAGCGTCAAACATTCTCTTAGCGGGGTTTGCAGCATGCTTCGCATCCCTAGCTTCCAAGTACTCGGGATGATTGGCGACCCATCTAGCCCATGATTGCGCCTGGCGAGCGCGCTCGCCGTCCGGGTTTAACTCCCTTCTCTTTCTCGCGTAGTCCCTCGCGTAACCCCTAGCGCATTCCTTGCAAGTCCCGTTTGCTCTCCGTCCGGACGTGTGCCCGCGCTTGCATGGTTTCGGCCCTCTCCTTGGTACGCTCACGCCAGCGCCTCATGTACCCACCGTCGCGCCAGCCAATACCGGAGCCGCACCCGAAGGCTTAAAACGTAACACCGTTGCCGGATGATATCCGACGCCACCTTGAAGTAGGACCAAACGACGATGCACGCCATTTCGATCGGCGCAAATTTCCACATCCAGGCGCGGGCTTCTCGTTGTTGACGTTCGTTCATGGGTTTAGCCCTAGTTCAATTTCGGCCTTTATGAACGCGTCAACGTGCGATTGCTGAAAGCCTGCTTTTCTAGCTACTTCGAGCATGATGTAAACGCTTTGCGCGTTCACTGTGATACCCGCGGGTAGCTTGTACCCGTGTAGCAGCGGCGCGCACGCGTTCATGATGTCGGACGACACCCGGCCGTTCACCACGTGCTTACCCAACGCTAGGGCAAAGGCGTTCCGGTCATGAAATGTCTGCACTTGTTGCTGGTGCCGTGTCGCCTGCTCGCCGGTCATCTGCTTACCGGCTTTGACTTGGGCTTCATCGAAGGCCGCAATCTTCGCCTGCTCCGTGGTGCGAACTATCGCCCCCGTTTTCGCGGCGACGATGCGCGCGCGTGCTTCCTCCTTACGTACTTCCGGGTCCGCTGAATGAACGATACCGCGGCTGTCGGTGATCGTTGTCGGTGCGACTACGGCGAGGGCCGTGCCGCTCATGTCTCACCGCGCGCTTTGGCTGCTATGCGCTGCGCCGCGCTTGCTACTCCCTGTTCAAACGCTCTCTGATCGGTCTGCGAACGATAGTGGAAATGACCGGGAATATTCGCGGGGTCCGTGAACGGATCGGGTGGCATGACGTATTTGGGGTCTCGCGCTTTCGCTGCAGCCTCAAAGCGGGCGCGACGTTCTAGGGATAGTTCGCGTTCTGTTTTCATTTCACTTTGCTCCTTTGTGATTCGGTGCGGGGTTATGCCGCGAAAAGCGGTTAGCCACCTGACCAGGGCTTACCGGACGGGAGGGTGTTTGTTGTGGTGGTGGCGGTAAACGTTCTTTGCTCATTTCAATTTCCTCATGATGTAGGTCCGGTCCACTGTTCGCCGGATCGTAATTTGCCTTTCTTCGTTCGCACTCCTGCGAAATATTCCTCCTGAATCTCCGCGCGGCTCGGGCTCTCCGGTATGAGCGTGCGTCCGCCCGTAATGCGTGCATGCCGCGGTAGGCCGCCTAAGCGCACACCGTCGGATGCACGCATGGGCTGGCGTCCAACTGCGGGAGGGTTACGCCTCATTGCCGTTTTCCCGCGTGTGCGAGGAAATGGCCACCCTCTTTCGGCTTCTGTGTGGCGGTGGCCTTCCGCGGGGGCATGAGTGCGTAATGACCGGGACCGCCGGCCATCAGCGGTTTGCCTTTGTGCATGACGATTGCCGGGCGCCACGCCATATCAAGCAGACTCGTTCGCATCGTCGCTGCCCCCGTGTAGAAAATGGTCATACGCCTCAAGCTCCGCGGCCCGTGCGCGCTTTGCCGCTTGCACCGCTTCGGGCGATCCGGGTTCGGCGGCAGTCGGTGGCGAACGTAGCGACGTCCAGTAGTCGTTAATTTTCGTCGCGTAATGAATCGCCGCGTTGACGTGCTTATCCGCGCGCGGTGTACCCTTGTAGCGCCATGCCGCTACGCGGTGCTTCCACTCCTGTACTTGCGCCCGGTAAAGCGACCACGCGTCCTGTATGGGCTGCTCCTCAAGGATCTTTGCGGACTTCAAATGCTGCGCGGCCTTGCGCGGGTTACGCTTGGCCGCAGCACGTCGCGCCCGCGCCATTCGCTCCGGGTCCTCTTGAGTCACCACGGGCGCGCGGTGTTCCGGGGGTGTGTATGGTTCCGGCTGTAGCCAGCTCATCGTCCCGCCTTCGCCCATACGGGCGCCTTGATAGTCACTGTGCCTGCCGCTCCTTTCTCAGGTAGCCTTGCCGGGATCTCCACGTCATCCCCATACGTCGCCACCGTTTGCGCCAGCTGATAGAGATTGTCGTAAGCGCGCACGTACCGCAGCCACATATTTCCAGACGCGCCGTTGTATGCTTCGGCGGATGCACGCGCGACAGCATTAAGCGCGTCTTGGAATTGCACGCGGATGTTCGAGCGCTCTTGCGCTTCGGCCTTCACTACGTTGTCACGGTAGATCTGCGATTGCGCTTGTACCGTGTCCGGGCCGTAGCGGCGCTCTAGAAGTTCTTGGGGGGTAAGTTCGATCATGCCGCGCCCTTGAACGGTTCGCGAACATATGAGCCCTCGAACTTAGCGCCAGTGACGTCCGTGAACGTCAGATCCGCGCCCCGCAGATCCGCGCCGCGCAGATTCGCGCCCCACAGATTCGCGCCCCACAGATCCGCGCCCCGCAGATCCGCGCCGCGCAGATTCGCGCCCCACAGATTCGCGCCCGATAGATTGTTATCAATCGAATTTAGAAACTTCGCGATTTTCTCTAACCGTTTTGCTTTCTCGGCTTCGTAATCTTTAAGGCCGAAAAGCTTTACTGCTTTGCTCATGTTGAAAATTCCTATGTGTTTAAAATATGCGCCACTTCGGTGGTCTCTTCCGCCCGAATCGCCGCTTGGATGTTTGCAAACTGAACGCTACCGACCACGGCACGTTCTAACTTTGCTTTTAGCTCCGCTATCCGTTCGGGCCGTGTCTGCTCAAAGACGGATTGCGGAAGTGTCCCCAGGCCGAAGCCTGGGGTACTTGCGTGCCTTGAATTGACGAGCGGCATTAAGTATTGATGGTTTGCGAACTGAGGATATGACTCGCCGTCATAAAGCTCGGCGTGCTGCCGGTCGTCATGCCGCTGCCCGGCGTTCGGTTGGTTGCGTTCGCCATGAGTGAGCGAACTAGCTGCTGTTGCAAGTCGTCTAGCTTCGCTACTAGCTCGGCTTGAACTGCCGCGGTCGCGGTGTTCGCGGTCACTGCGGTTTGTAGTGCAGCGATTTGGGCTTGCAACTGAAAGTTGCCCGTGTCGCTGGAAGGTACTGTTACGGTCACGTGAATTTTTCCTTTTAGAGTGAAGAGTTGAGAATGAACGCGGGGGTTGTGTAGCCGTGTCCCATGAGATGCGACAGAAATTCCTTTTCCAGTTGGTCTTTCAATTGCAGGTTGAAAGACTGCTGCGGACTCGCCGCGGTGCTGATTGCATTGACGACCGTTTGTAGGTTCGTCGATGTGATATCGCTTGCCGGGATGGAAAGCGCAGCGGTACCCAAGGGACCGAATACGCTGGCAGCCAAAATCGTGTGAGCGGTCAGGCGGCCCGTGCTCAATTGATGGAACAGTAAATCGCGCTCCGCGTTGGCTTGCGCGGCCTGTGCGCCGTACAGCTGCGGACTTGCCGCGGGCGCGGCGGTAACATTCGCCTTGAGCGCCGTGTATGCGGTGTCGAGCACCGCGCCCGCGGTGTCGCCGGCTTTTGAGGTAACAGTCATCGATGATTTTCCTTAAGGTTTCAAGAGAACGTCGCACGGAATGTGCGCCGCTATTCGCCGCGCTCTAGAACGCGGCAGAATGGGATTTACCAATACCTATCAGCGTTGTCCTCATCCATGCGCTTTTGCGCGGCCTGCTGGTTGCGGATCGCGGTTATCTCAATTGGACCTATCCGCGTCGGATCGCTCCAAGGCTGACTCACATTGGGGTGGCGGTTTATCCCGCAAGGCTCGCGCCGTCCCGCGGCCGCTTCCCGTTCTTCCTTCGACGTGATGGGCTTCCAATACCCTTTGACAAAACCACGACCAGGGACGAACCGTCCGGGGACGAATGTTTGCCCCGTCGATACGGGTGTCGGCGCTGGCGTGACGACTGGCGCCGGCTCCGCTTTGCTCGCGGGCGGCAACGGATCGCGCCGTATCACCCCGTCCGGTAGGAACGTCGCAACGTAGTCCTGTACGTGCACCACGGGACGCACTGGAGGCAAATCGGCCGACGGTTGAATCTCGCGCCCGTTCGGAGTTTCGACAAACACAAAGCGCGCTGCGCATCGGGCCGCTTCTTTCGCCTCTACACTTTTGCGGTATTCCGCATAGGTCGCAAAGCCATTTTTGTTCGCGCGCTGCAACCGCTTCTGTTCGCGGTCGCGGTCTAGGGACGGAGTGCGCTGCGCCTGCGGTTTACGGCCGCCCTTGTAACTACCTACCTTTTGGCCTTTCTTGCCGCTCATTCAAAATCTACCTTGCGCGGCGGCAGTCCGCCCGATCCGCAGTTATCCCCCTCAATCCATATGCGCCCCGTGGCGCGGACCTTGTAGAACGATTCGCGCATGTTGCGCCGCTGATCTTTGGACGCATCGACGACACCCATTTGCTCAAGCGCCTTATCAATCGCGGTGTTTAGCAACACGGGATCGCCCGTAGGAGATAGCTCCTTGGTAATTGCAAACGCTTGCCGTTGATTCGCGGACTTGAGCGCCGCTACCTTCGGCCGGTAGGGGGGTGCGTCGCACTCAACAAGTACACGTGTGGTGACCGGCACATCGTCGGCGTCCCTGCGACCAAGGTCTACCGTCTCAAGTTTGAAAGTCATGTCCGGCAGTTCGGGCGAATCTTTGAAGCGCTGGCGCGTCATTGATATGGCGCCTTCCGTGCGCGTCATCATGTAGGCCGCGTCCGTGTCCGCTTCGATCGATGAGGCGCCGCGCACGCGTGACGTGTCCGCCAAGCCAGTGTGCGCAACTAGAAGCGTGGTGCAATCGAACGGCCGGCGAATTGCAGCATCAATGCCACCTAACCAGGCCGACACCGCGGAGTTATCATTGTGTTGTAGCGAACCGCTGTACTTAGAAAAAGTGTCAATCACACACATCGCGGGATTCTCGCCGTACTCATCGCGCATCGCCTTCAACTCCGCATGCACGGCGTTAAGATCCTTACTCACGGCGCCCGCATCCGTCGCACCGAAATTAAGGCGCCGCTCAACAATGCGCAGCGGCAAGTCGGCGGGGTCGATGAACGGTGCAAACTTGTTGAGCCAGCCTTGGACGTGCCGATCGGTCCCCGTTCCCTCCGCGGTTAGCACCAACACGGGCAGTCCCAGTTCCACGCAAACGTGCATGTACCAGTTCTCCGCTTGGCTTGACTTGCCGACTCCGCGCGGCCCTGCAAGTACAGCAATGACACCCTTCTCTATTTCGTCACGCTTGAGCCAGCGCACCGTCGAAGGGTTTGCCAGAATGTCCGCGATGTGGCGCGACAAACGCGGCGGAAGAATGTGTTCAACAACCATGTCATTCGCTCCGCTCATGTCTTCGGGTATCGAGTCATCCGCCAAAAACTCCGCGGCGCTGCGCACGCGAAAGCGCGACGGCGCATCGTTTGCCGATAGTTCGTTGTAATAGTCGTCGGCTGTTTTGCCCGCCGCGTCGCGTGGTAGTTCGTGAGCATTCATGGCGCCTCGCAATCAAGCAGCAAGCGCGACATCGTTTCGTTGAACGTGTCTAGCGCTATCTGCGCATCGCGCACGGCGCGCTTATCGCCTGCAGGGTCGCCGGTAAACCCGACGCGTTTCTGCGCCTTGCGCAAATTCATCTCTAAATGCTTGCCGTATTGAATCGTGGTAGCGGTCGGCCGCTTATTGACTACTTCGATCTGCATGTAGCAGCCTCCTTATGTGAAATGGTTTGGGGGATTCCCTATTAGGTGCATTTAATTGTTGACTTCTCTATTAGGTGCATTTTATTATCCGTGCATGAAAACCTACGGTTTCCGCGCCAGTCGCGGTGTGATGCTCAGAAAACAGGCCGCGCTACAAGATGCGATCGAAGCGGCGCGCGTCGAATCCGCGCAGTACCAGCACGCACGGAGGCGCGCGGGCCGGCCGCCGCATGTAGATGAGTGGGTTACGGAAGCACGAGAAATCCCGACCGCGCAGCTGTCATTGCTGGCGCTTGAGTGGGCGGCACGGCCGCGCGATGAGCCGATTAAAAGGTACGCGGCGGCACTTGAACTTGGCGAAGCCATAGCGCCGAAAGCGGACAAGCCGGTAGCGGTCGCCGTCGGATTACAGGTTGCCTCCCTGGTTTCCGGCGCCGGGATCATCGAAGACTTATCCCCGCCGCTTGGCAAGGCGCGTGATAAATCTCCCCTTACGCTGGCACCCGACGTACTCGCCTCAATTGAACATCTAATGGATGCAGCCCCCGCCAAGCCGCTCATCGCGCAGCCGACAGACGCACCGCGCGTCAAAAAGTCATGGAAGGGGCACACCGAACCGGCGACGCCAGGGCCGCGGGTTGCCGAAGCACTAGACGCGATCCGCGGCACACGGTGGGCGATCAACCCCCATATGCTTGCCGTGCTGACGAAGCTCTACCCAACGGGCAGACGCTCAAGACTCAAGCCGACGGAGCGCGCAGCACTGCACACCGCGGGTACACTGTCGGCACCCTTCTATCTAGGCGGGCACTTCGACTGGCGCGGCCGGTACTATCAGGACGGCTTGAACGGACTGCAATGGACTAGCGCCACGGACTTGACGCGCTCATTGCTTCAATTCGCTGACGGCTTCCCGATCAACCATGTTGAGGGCTTGCCGTTTCTCAAGCTGCACATTACATCGACTTACGGCTACAAGGGGGCGGACGCGCAGCGCTGGCAATGGGTAGATGACAATCAGGTGCGCATCTTGGCTCTAGCTGACAACCCCGCGTCGACGTCCAAATTCTGGCGCGGAGCGAAAGAGCGCTATCGGTTCCTTGCCGCGTGCTACGCCTATCGGGATGTGCTGGCAGGCAATCCGGTACACCTACCGTGCTCGTTCGATGTCACGTGCTCGGGTGTCGGGATATATGCGTTGCTCACACGCGATGAGAACCTAGGCCGCTTGGTCGGACTCCTTCCGGGTGGTAGCGTGCCGGACTTCTACGCGCACGTCGGCGCGCTGTGCGATCCGCCCGCGACGCGCGAAGCGGTCAAAGAAGTAGTGGTGCCGGCGATGTACGGGCAAGGTGTCAACCGACCGAATAAAATTCGCTCCGCCATGTGGAAGGCGATGGGGCCGGCCGCGCGCCAGCTATTCGACTGGCTGCGGACACAAGGCGCCGCGGATAGCGTGCTGGCTTGGGATCTACCGGACGGGTTCACTGTGGCGCAGGACTACCGGAAAATCATCACGAGTAGGCTTGCCGTGCGCAGCGGTCGGCGCCTGATACGGCTTGAGGATCACTCTCCGGGGTGGGACTTCGACAGCGTGAAATCCGCCCGAAGCACCCCCGCGAACTTCATTCAATCGTGGGACGGCGCGTACCTTCGCGCGGTGGTACGGCTTGGCCGTGCTATGGGCATTCCGTCTTGGGGTGTCGCGCATGATTGCTTTTCGGTACATGCGGCCTTTGCGCAGCCGCTGGTTACGGTGGCGCTGCAATACGCAGCGGTCGAAGTGTTCGGCCCGGATCGTTTGGCGGCGTTGGGGTGGGGCGATGAAGTACCGGGCGCGCGCGGTGTGCTTGACTGGCGTCTCGGCTATATCGTGGGATAAAGGGCGGACAATACCGTCTGATTTTACAATATTTATTCAGAAAATAATTTTTGGAAAACTCTACGGGCGCAAGCAGGCGCCTCGATCCAACGCGATTCGGGGAAGCGGTTTTACAGGACCGCGCGCATACGGCCAGCGCGGAGGGTGACGTTTGCCTGGCACAGGAGGGTGACCATCCCGTTGCGTTGCCTACTTGAGGAAACCGCACAGGCTTAGCGGTGCGCTGATTGCTCGATATGAGCGTGTGGACGGGGTAACGCGGTGCTCGGTGTCACCGTTTGGGCTCGCCGTGGGCGCCGCGCGTCACGCATCAATGTGACAATAACGCGCCGTGAAATCCCTGGCGCGCTCTCTGCACGCTTAAGCAGGCACCGTGCACGCACTCCCCTAGAGACTTGGTATTGTCGGAACCGTAGTCCGCCAAGCATTAAGTGTGCAAGCGCGTGCACACACCACGTTTCACCCGCTTTGCCCACCTTGTCACATTCAAAGGGGTGTGCAAGTGCGCGCAGTGTCTAGCGGAGCGACACGCACACACCCCTGAGTGAGCGAGACGGAAAGATATCAACTCTCAACCTAATACCCCGCGCCGCGTCGCGCGCAGCACCGTATCACCCCAACGCCGTCTCACAGCTTCTCGATATAGTCCGCCCAAGCCTGCATCATTAAGCGCCGTTCATCAATTCGCTGCGAACGATCGTATGCCCCCGCCACCGCATTACCCACCTTATGGGACAGCTGCCGCTCTACCAGTTCCGAGTCATAGCGCAGCGCCTCCCGCAGCAGGGTGGCCGCAGTCGTCCTGAATCCGTGCGCGGTGTGCTGGTCGGGGGTGTACCCCATCGTACCCAAGGCAGCGGCTACCGTGCCCGTGGACATGTGCCGGCCGTCGCGGGTGGCATGGGGCCACACATACCGGCCGCCCCCGCTGATAGCCTTCTGAGCGGCGAGGATCGCCACCGTCTGGCGTGCCAGCGGCACCACGTGCGGCGCCTTGAGCTTGGACTTGGCTTTCGGTTGCGCCAGCCACGTGCACGTCTTGAAATCGACCTCCGCCCATTCCATTGAACACAGTTCACCCTGGCGCGGGAACGTGCGTAGCAGGAACCGCATGGCGTTATTCACGGTAGGCGAACCGACGCCACCCCATCCGCCATCGATCAGGCCGACCAGCACCGCAAGCTCATCCGGGTTTGTAATCGCCCCGTGGTGCTCAGGCTTGACCGCACGCAGCCAGAATTTGCGATCCTTCGCCGGATTGTGTCCGGTCTGGTAGCGCGCGCCGGCGAATGAGAACACGTTAGACGCTGACTGCCCGACACGCTTGGCCGTCTCTCCTTTCCCTGAGCGCTCGATTGCTTGAACAATACCCATGACTTGGGCGGATGTGACATCGACGATGGGCAGGCCGTGCAACGCTTTCAACTTCTCAATTTCGCCCGTGTGCTTCTCCCTGGTTCGATCGCCCCAAGGCTCACCCGTCGGCGTGGTCGCGTAGGCAAGCCACTCTTGCGCGACGCGGCCGAACGTGAGGGACTTTGCATCCTGTATCGCTTCTTTGATGTCGCGCTTTTCTCTGATCGGATTCTTGCCGGCGGAGACTTCGGAGCGCATGGCGTCGGCGGCGAGGCGCGCTTGCGCGATAGAAACGGTGGGGTACTTGCCGAGGGAGGCTTGCGATTCCTTGCCGTGCGCCACGTATTTCAAGCGCCAAAATCTTGAGCCGTCCGGAGTGATTCGCAGGAATAAACGCTGCCCGTCGGTGAGTGCTTTGTAGCCACTCGAAGGCAGCGGCGCGGCCATGATAATTGCGTCGGTGAGTTTGCTCATTTGGGGTAACTTCCCTTTGAAGGAATTGATTTACCCCGTCATCTTACCCCGTTTGACGTACCCCATCAAGGGAAACGAAAAGAACAAAATCAATCACTTACAGAATTTTGAATCGAAAAAAGGAGTGGATAGTGCCCGGAGAGGGAATCGAACCCACACTCTTTTCAGGGAACCGGATTTTGAGTCCGGCGCGTCTACCAGTTCCGCCATCCGGGCATGCCAGGCCGGGCAGTATATGTGATCGGCGCCCTTGGTAGAATGCTCAAACGACATGCTGCGTACGGATTTCCACTTCGAACTCCCCCAGGAACTCATTGCCCAGCGTCCCCCGACGGTGCGCTCCGCCAGCCGCATGTTGGTGCTGGACGGGGCCGCGGGAGGCCTGCGCGATCTGCAATTTCGCGATCTGCCGTCCCTGCTCAACCCTGGAGATCTCTTGGTTTTCAACGATACGCGCGTGATTGCCGCGCGGATATTCGGCCGTAAGGAGAGCGGCGGACGCGTCGAGATTCTGCTCGAGCGTGCGCTGACCGCGAGGACCGCGCTCGTACATCTGCGGGCGAGCAAGGGCCTGAAGGAAGGTGCCGTCGTGCGGTTTGCCGGCGGCGACAGCGCGCACATGCTCGAACGGCAGAGCGATCTGTTCCATTTGCAGTTTTCGTGCGACGTGGTGCCTTTCTTCGAGACTCACGGCGATATGCCGCTGCCGCCCTACATCACACGCGCGCCGGAAGGCAGCGATCGCGAACGCTACCAGACCGTCTATGCGCGCACGCCGGGCGCCGTCGCCGCACCAACGGCGGGCCTGCACTTCGACGCCGATATTTTCTCCGAGCTCGAGCGGCGGCAGGTACGCCACGCGTTTGTCACCCTGCATGTCGGCGCGGGCACTTTCCAGCCGGTGCGGACGGACGACATCGACATGCATGAAATGCACGAGGAGTACCTGGAGGTGCCCGAGGCCGCCTGCGCCGCAATCAACGATACACGCGCGGCCGGTGGCCGCGTGATCGCGGTGGGGACGACGGTGGTGAGGAGCCTGGAGACTGCGGCCGGCGTTGCGCACGAGGCGGCCGATGCTGCGCAGGGGGCGGCCGGCACTGCGCATGGGTCGGCCGGTACCGCGCAGGGGACGAGCGGCCGCGCCCGACTCGTGCCGTACCGCGGCGCGACACGGATCTTCATCAAACCGGGCCACAAGTTTCGCGCCGTGGACGCAATGCTCACCAATTTTCACCTGCCGGAGTCGACCTTGTTGATGCTGTGCTCGGCCTTTGTCGGACGCGAGGCTCTGCTTCAGGCCTACGCGCATGCCGTGCGGGCGCGCTATCGTTTTTTCAGCTACGGTGACGCGATGTTTCTGACTCCCACGCCGTCGGCGCAGGCGCGATGATGCAATTCACGCTGCTGGCGCAGGACGGCGCGGCGCGGCGCGGCCGGCTGGAATTTGCGCGCGGCAGCGTGGAGACGCCCGCGTTCATGCCGGTGGGCACCTACGGCACCGTCAAGGCCATGACGCCGGAGGATCTCGAAGGCATCGGCGCCGAGATCGTGCTCGGCAACACCTTTCATCTGTATCTGCGGCCCGGCCTCGAAGTGATCGAGGCGCACCGGGGATTGCACCGCTTCATGCACTGGCAGCGTCCCATTCTCACGGATTCCGGCGGCTTTCAAGTGTGGAGCCTGGCGGAGATGCGCAAGATCACCGAAGAAGGCGCGCATTTTCGCTCGCCCGTCGACGGCGCACCGGTGTTCCTGTCGCCCGAGGAGTCCATGCGCATTCAGCGTACCTTGGGTTCCGATGTGGCGATGAGCTTCGATGAATGCACGCCGTATCCGGCCACCGAGAGCGAGGCGCGCACGTCCATGGAATTGTCGATGCGCTGGGCCGCGCGCGGCCATGCCGAGTATTACCGCACGCCGCCTGCCGGCACCCTGTTCGGCATCGTGCAGGGCGGAACCTACCCGCATTTGCGGTTGGAATCCCTCGAACGGCTGGAGGAGGTCGGCTTCGCAGGTCTTGCGGTCGGGGGACTCGCCGTGGGCGAGACCGAAGCGGAGCGCGACCAGGTTCTCGACGAGCTGCTGCCGCGGATGCCGCTCGGCAAACCGCGCTATCTCATGGGGGTGGGCAGGCCCGAGGACATCGTCGAAGCGGTGCGGCGCGGCATCGACATGTTCGATTGCGTGATGCCGACCCGGCACGCGCGCAATGCTCACCTATTCACCCGCGCCGGGGTGGTCAACATCCGCAATGCCGCTCACCAGAAGGATACCGGGCCCATCGAGGAGGGGTGCGCCTGCTACACCTGCCGGAACTACAGCCGCAGCTATTTGCGGCATCTGGATAAATGCGGCGAAATACTGGGCGCTCATCTGAACACCGTTCATAATCTGTATTTCTACCAGCGGTTGATGAGGGAGATTCGCGGGTCCATCGAGGCGGGCGGTTTCGACGCCTACGCCGCCGAGTTCTACGCTTTGAAGACGGCCGCGCGGCCGCGTTAAGTTTGGGTACCGCTCCTGTATACTACGCCGCTTTGCGTCGTGGCGTCGGCTGGGAAAAACGAGTGTAACACTATGGATTTCTTCATAAATACGGCAAATGCGCAGGCGGCGGGGGCGGGCGGCGGGCAGAGCATGATGAGTGCCTTGTTGCTGCCGGTCCTGCTGCTGGTGGTTTTCTATTTCCTGCTCATCAGACCGCAGAACAAGCGTGCCAAGGAGCAGCGCGAAATGCTCTCCAAGATCGCCGCGGGCGATGAAGTGGCGACCACCGGCGGCATTCTCGGCAAGGTGACCGAGGTGGGCGAGCAATTTCTGACCCTGGAAATTGCCAGCGGAGTCAACGTCAAGCTGCAGAAATTCCAAGTCGCGCAGGTCCTGCCCAAGGGCACGGTCAAGAGCGCATGATCGCGTATCCGCGCTGGAAGATCGCGTTGGTCGCGATCGTGCTGATCCTAGGGATTTTCCTGGCGCTGCCCAATTTGTTCGGCGAAGAAAGCGCACTGCAGCTCGCGCGCGATAGAGCCGCCGTGGTCGATGCCGATCGCACTGCAGTAGAGCAGGTGCTCAAGGACAAGGGCCTGACGCCGACCGGCGCCTTTCTCGAGCAGGGTCGCCTGACGCTGCGTTTCGCGAGTACGCAGGACCAATTGAAGGCTCGCGATCTCATCAATGAGGCGCGCCCCAACCAGTTCACCATCGCCTTGTCGAAGGCGTCGCGCGTCCCCGAATGGATGCGCAATCTGGGCTTGAGCCCCATGAAGTTGGGCCTGGACCTTCGCGGCGGCGTGTACCTCGTCTATCAAGTGGACGTGCAGGGCGCGGTGAAGCAGCTGCTCGATCATCATGAGCAGGATTTTCGCGCATCGCTGCGCAACGCCCGCGTGCCCTACCAGGACGTGCAGGTGGACTATCCGACGACTCGCGTTCGCGTGCTGTTCCGCGATGCCGACAGCGCGGCCAAGGGAAAAGCGGCCATCCTGGCGGACAGCCGGAACTTGACCCTGAACGAAACCACGGTCGATGGGGCGCCTGCGCTGCAGCTCAACCTGACGCCGCAGGAAATCAAGGAGCGCCAGGATTCCGCGGTTCAGCAGAACATCGTCATCCTGCGCAACCGCCTCAACAGCCCCGAGCTCGCGGTATCCGAACCTCAGGTCGCGCGCGAGGGCTTGGACCGCATCTCCATTCAGCTGCCCGGCCTGCAGAATTCGGCCGAGGTGAAGAAAATCCTCGGCAAGACGGCGACCCTGGAATTCCGCATGGTCGACGAGAGCAACAATCCGCTCGAAGCGGTGAGCACCGGGCGCGTGCCCTTGGGCTCCAAGCTGTACTACACCCGCGATAAGCAGCCGGTGCTGCTGAAGCGCGAAGTGGTGGTCACCGGCGATCAGCTGACCGACGCCTCGTTCCAACCGAATTCCCAGGAAGGCCCCGCCGTGGCGGTGGGATTGGACAGCCGGGGCGCGGCGAAGATGCTGAAGAACACCCAGGAGAATCTCGGCCATTTGATGGCCGTGGTGTTCATCGACCGCTCGCGCGAAAAGAACGCCGAAGGCGTCGTCGTCGACCGCACCACCGAAGAAGTCATCAATCGCGCGACCATTCGCGGCGTATTCAGCAATAACTTTACGATTACCGGAGTCAATCCCATCGAAGGCCGCGAGCTCGCGCTGTTGTTGCGTGCGGGCGGCCTGGCGGCGCCGATCACTCCCATCCAGGAGCGTGCCATCGGCCCGAGCCTCGGCCAGGACAACATCGACAAGGGCGTGCACGCCATGGTGTTCGGCATGCTGGCCGCGTTCATCTTCATGGCCGTCTACTACAAGGTGTTCGGCCTGATCGCCGATCTCACGCTGGTGGCCAACGTGGTGCTGCTCATCGCCCTCCTGTCCCTGCTCGGCGGCGTCGCGTTGACCCTGCCGGGAATCGCGGCAGTGGTGCTGACCGTGGGCATGGCGGTGGACGCCAATATTCTGATTTACGAGCGCATCCGCGAGGAATTGCGCAACGGCGTCTCGCCGCGCGCGGCCATCACGGCCGGCTTCGATCGCGCGTTTTCGGCCATCGCCGACTCCAACGTCACAGCGTTCATCGCGGGCCTGGTGCTGTGGCTGTTCGGCGCCGGCCCGGTGCGCGGTTTCGCGGTGGTGCTGATGCTCGGAATCATCACCTCGATGTTCACGGCGGTAATGGGCAGCCGCGCCCTGGTGCAAGTCATTTACGGTGGAAGACGCAAGGTCGACCGCTTGTCGATTTGAGAACGAGGACGACCCGAGGTCATTCATGGAATTTTTTCACAAGGTAACGCGCTTCCCGTTCATGAACACCCGCAAGGTGTGGTACGGGCTGTCGGCGCTCCTGATCGTCGCGTCCATCGGACTGGTCGTGATCCGCGGTTTGAATCTCGGTGTGGATTTCACCGGCGGCGTGGTGGTCGACACGAACTTTCCGCAGGCCCCGAACATCGAAGCGCTGCGCGCGGTGCTCATCAAGTCGGGAGTCGCGAACGGCCAGGTTCAGGCCTTCGGCAGCTCGCGCGATATCCGCGTCCGCCTGCCGCCCGACCCGAATGCCAAGGGCGATCAGATCGGCGCGCACATACTGCAGATCTTCGAAACCGTGTCGCCCGGGGTCAAGCTACAGAGCACCGAGGTGGTGGGTCCGCAGGTGGGACAGGAGCTGTTCGTGAAGGGCGGATGGGCGCTGTTTGCCACCCTGGTGCTGATCCTGATCTACGTGTTGTTCCGCTTTACGCTGAAGCTCGCATGCGGCGCGATTTTGGCGGTGCTGCACGATCCTATCTGCGTGGTGGGATTCTTCGCCTTGAGCCAAATGACCTTCGACTTGACGGCGATCGCCGCCATCCTCGCGGTGATCGGCTACTCGCTGAACGATACCGTGATCGTGTTCGACCGCATCCGCGAGCGCGCGCGCACGGCGCGCAAGATCACCATCGCCCAAGTCATCGACGAGTCGATCAACCAGACGCTGTCGCGAACCATCATGACCAAGCTGGTGACCCTGCTGGTCGTCCTGGCGCTGCTGTTCTTCGGCGGCGAAACCTTGCACGCCTTCTCCGCGGCGCTGGTGATCGGCATTCTCGCCGGCACCTATTCTTCGATCTACATTTCAGCGGCGCTTGCGCTCGACTTCGGGCTGCAGACCGACGACTTGCTGGAGCGCAAGCTCAGCAAGCCTGAAGAAGTCGACGGTTTACCCTAGGGACCGCGAGGCGGCGTTGTCCCCCGCCGGCGGGCAACGCTGCGGGCGGACGCCGCCGCGAATCCTAATCGTCGGGGAGTCCCGACTCTAACGCTGTTCGGCGAGCAGGCTGTGACTGCGCGAGTACAAGAAGAACAGCGCCAGTCCCACCGCGGACCAGATGAAGAAGGCTTCCCAGGTGATGGCCGGCAGGCCCGCCATGAGGAAAGCGCAGAAACCCATGCCGAGCAGCGGCACCAGGGGCACCCACGGCGTGCGGAACGGGCGCTCGAGTTCAGGACGCGTCTTGCGCAGCACGATGACGCTGGCGCAAACCATGAAGAATGCCGCGAGCGTGCCTAGATTGACCAATTGCGCCACTTTGCCGATGGGCGAGAGGCCCGCGATGAGCGCGATGGCCACGCCCGATCCCATGATCAATCGCACCGGCGTCTGTGTTTTCGGATTGACGACGGCCATGGGCTTGGGCAGCAACCCGTCGCGCGACATCGCGAGCACCACCCGGGTCAGGCCGAAGTAGAGCACCAGCATGACGGTGGTGATGCCGGCAAGGGCGCCGATGGAGATCAGCGCCTCGGCCCAGCCGATGCCGAGCTGCTTGAGTGCATCGGCGATGGGCGCCTTGATGTCGATCTGGTCGTAGTGCACCACGCCGGTGAGAATCCCGGACACGACGATGTACAGCACCGTGCAGATCACCAGCGAGGCGATGATGCCGATCGGCAGGTTGCGCTGGGGATTGACGGTTTCCTCCGCCGCGGTGGAAACCGCGTCGAAGCCGATGTAGGCGAAGAAGATCAGCGAAGCACCGGTGAGCACGCCGCTGTAGCCGAAGTGCGACTCGCCCGCGGCGTCGATGACCTGCGGGGGCACGAAGGGATGCCAATTGGCCGGATTCACATGGGGCGCTGCGACGACGATGAAGATCAGAACGGCCGCGAGCTTGACGAACACCATGACGGTGTTGAAACGGGCCGATTCGCGCACGCCGATCGACAGCAGCACCGACAGCAGCAGCACGATGACCATGGCCGGCACATTGGCGATGCCGCCGTCGAGCGGCGCGTTGGTCAGCGCATGCGGCAGATGCAGGCCGAGCAGTTCCAGGATCTTGCCGAAGTACCCGGACCAGCCGATGGCCACCGTGGAGGTGGCGATGGCGTATTCCAGGATCAGGTCCCAGCCGATGATCCAGGCGATCAGTTCGCCGATGCCGGAATAGGCATAGCCATACGCGCTGCCGGCGCCGCCGATGGCCCCCGCGAGCTCGGCATAGGACAGCGCCGCGAAGGCGCAGGCGATTCCGGACAGAATGAACGAGAGCACGATGGCAGGCCCCGAATGCTGTGCCGAGACCACGCCGGTGAGCACGAATATGCCGGTGCCGATGATGCAGCCGATACCCAGCATGGTCAGGTCGAAGGCGCCAAGGCAGCGTTTCAGGCCGGTGTCGGCATTGACGTCGATCGGTTTGGTGCGGAACAGACTCATGCGTTCTCCCTAAGCTTGACGGTCCGAGTATGCCTGGTGCCCGCGCGCCGTGCGAGACTAGGAGCGCAGCGCCGCCGGCGTGAGGGGACCCAGCACGTCGAGCAATGCCTGATAAACCTTGGGATTGCCGGCAATGACATTGGGGCCGAGGGCATATTCGGAACCCGCCGGTGTGCCGACTCGGCCGCCGGCTTCCTGGATCAGCAGGGTGCCCGCAGCCGTATCCCAGGGCGACAGGCCGAATTCCCAGAAGCCGTCTATGCGTCCGGCGGCCACGTAGGCCAGATCCAGCGCCGCGGCGCCGGGACGGCGCACGCCGGCTGCGGTGGACATGATTACCTTGAGCATGGCGAGATAGGCATCCACGTGGTCGCCGGCGCGAAACGGAAATCCCGTGCCGATCAAGGAGCCCTCCAAAGTGCGCTGGGTGCTCACCCGGATTTTCTTGCCCTCGAGCTGGGCGCCGTCGCCGCGCGAGGCGGTGAAGAACTCCTGGCGCATCGGATCGTAGACCACGGCGTGCTGCAGCCGGCCTTTGTGCTGAAGCGCGATCGAGACTGCGAAGGTGGGGAAACCATGCAGAAAATTGGTCGTGCCGTCGAGCGGGTCGATGATCCAAACGAACTCGCTCTCGCCGCTGCGCCCGCCTTCCTCGGCGAGGAAGGCATGCTGCGGGTGGCTGCGGCGAATGGTGGCGATGATGTCGGCTTCGGCTTTGCGGTCGATGTCGGTCACGAAGTCGTTGCGGCCCTTGCTGTCGATCTTCAGGGAATCGAGGCGGGAGAGGCTGCGCACGATCAAATCACCGGCGCGCCGGGCGGCACGCATGCCGATATTGAGCAGTGGTTGCATAGGGTGGCGGTAGAATACCAGAAGCATGACGGCCCTCGTTCGCATCGTCCTCATCGATCCCAGCCATCCGGGCAATATCGGCTCGGTCGCGCGCGCCATGAAGAACATGGCGCTCTCCGACTTGGTCCTGGTGAGGCCGCGCTCGTTTCCGCATGCGGAGGCCAATGCGCTCGCCGCGGGGGCGGACGATATTCTGGCAGGCGCCCGCATCGTCTTGACGGTCGCCGAAGCGATCGCCGACTGCGGGTTCATCGCGGGCACCACCTCGCGGCCCCGCTCCTACTACTGGGAATTCACCACCCCGCGCGACGTCGCGGGACGCATCGCCGCTTTGGGGCAGACGGACCGCGCCGCCCTATTGTTCGGATCGGAGCGCTACGGCCTCGCCACCGAGGACTTGAATCATTGCAACGTGCTGGTGCGCATCCCGGCCAACCCGGAATACTGCTCGCTGAATCTCGCCATGTCGGTGCAGCTCCTGGCGTACGAGCTCTACCTGTCGCGCGAGCAGCCTCAGTCGCACACCCAGTTCGAGTTGCCGCTGGCTCCCTCGAGCGACGTCGAGCATTTTTATGCGCATCTGCAGCAGGTCATGGGCGAAATCGATTTCGACGACCGTACCGGCCATCTCATGGAGCGCCTGCGCCGCCTGTTCAATCGCGCGCAGCTCGACCGCAACGAACTCAACATCCTGCGCGGCATCCTGAGCGCGGTGCAGGGCCGGCGGGGCCAGTCGGCGCAGGTACCGCGCGATGGGCGCGGCGCGCGCGACAAACGCGGCACGGGCGAGTGACCGGGCCGATATCGATGAACCGGCCCGTGTACCTGGACTATGCGGCGACCACTCCCGTCGATCCGCGGGTCGCCGCGGCGATGGCCCGATGCCTGACCGCGGAGGGCGAATTCGGTAACCCGGCTTCGGCGAGCCATGCTTTTGGCGATGCCGCCCGGGTTTTGGTCGAGACCGCGCGCGCGCAGGTTGCGGCCAGCATGGGCGCCGCGCCCGATGAGGTGGTCTGGACATCGGGCGCCACCGAAGCGAACAATTTGGCGATATTCGGCGTCGCCGAGTACTACCGCGAAAGCGGCCGGCACATCGTGACCGCCCGCACCGAGCACAAAGCGGTCCTCGATCCCTGCCGCGAACTCGAGCGGCGCGGCTGGCGCGTCACTTACCTGTCGCCGGACCGAGGCGGCCTGATTCAACCGGACCGCATCGCCGCGGCCTTACAGGCGGACACGGTACTGGTGTCCATCATGCACATCAACAATGAGACCGGCGTCATCCAGGATATCCGGCGCATCGCGGCGATCTGCGCCGAGCACGGCGGCGCGCGGCTGCACGTGGATGCGGCGCAGAGCGCCGGTAAACGCGATGTGGATTTTGCGCATCTCGGTGCGGACCTCATGTCCCTGTCGGCGCACAAGGCCTACGGTCCGAAGGGCGTCGGCGCATTGTTGGTGTCGCGCCGCGCCCGGGGGCGCGATGCCGCCGTGCAGCTCCGGGCGCTGCAATTCGGCGGCGGCCAGGAGCGCGCCTTGCGGGCGGGCACCGTGGCCACTCATCAAGTCGTGGGGATGGGGTTGGCGTTCGAACTCGCACGGGCGGCACTCGAATCGGAAAGCGAACGGCTGGCGGCATTGCGGGAGCGGCTGTGGCGGGGGTTGGCGCTGCTGGGCGGCGTCATGCGCAATGGAGATGCGGAGCAATCGGTCCCGCACTTGCTCAATGTGTCTTTCGAGGGGGTGGAGGGCGAAAGTCTGCTCGCGGCGGTGCGGGGGCGCCTGGCCGTGTCGACCGGATCCGCTTGCACCTCGGCGCTGCAGGAACCCTCCTACGTGCTGCGCGCCTTGGGCCGCGACGATGTGTTGAGCGAGAGCAGCCTGCGATTCGGCCTGGGCCGCTTCACCCGCGAGCCCGACATCGACACCGCCATCGCCGTGGTCACTGAGGCCGTGTCGCGCCTGCGACGGTTGGCCGGGGCATGAACTACAACGAGGCCACCCAGCGCTACTTCGAGACCGCTCCCGGCGCGGGCGTGCTCGGCGGTCCCGGCACCTTCCGCGGCGCCGCCGGCAGCCGTGCGCACGGGACCTGGGTGCAATTCGATGTGCAGGTAAACGCGGGCGTCATTCAAACGGCGCGCTTCCTGGCCTTCGGCTGCCCCCATACCATCGCGGTGTCGGCCTGGGTTGCCGAGCAGGCAGCCGGGCAGGAACTGCGCGCGGCCCTTCCCGAGACCGTACAGCAGTTGAGCGACCGATTTGCGGTGCCGGTGGAGAAGCGCGGGCGGCTGCTCATCGTCGAAGACGCCTGGATTGCCGCGTCCAGGGGCGCACTGGTGCATTGCGGTGCCGCCCTTGAGTGTTCGCCCGTGGCCCCCATGTCTCAAGGGTCGAAATAACGCGCTCTGGTTCCGTGCGCATGGGCCATCGGCGTGTTATGTATAAGCTTCGGCGGCCGGAATCTTGGCCGCATCTTTGAGGACGGCGGTATGGCGATATTGTTGACGGAATCTGCGGCGGATCGGGTTCGATCTCACCTGGCCCAACGGGGAACCGGCTTGGGCCTGCGCGTCGGGATCAAGAAGACCGGTTGCTCGGGATTCGCGTATGTCGTGAATTATGCTGATGAAATTCATCCGGAGGACGCGGTTTTCGAGGCTCGCGGTGTGAAAGTGGTGGTCGATCCCTCGAGCCTGCCCCTGATCGACGGGACGTTGGTGGACTTCGTCAAGCAGGGCCTCAACGAAGCCTTCAAATTCCAGAATCCCAAGGCCAAGGGCGAATGCGGGTGCGGCGAGAGTTTTAACGTCTAGTTTAGGCGCTACGCGCCGAATTTAACGGGGTCGAAGCGACCCCGTTCGCTAGTCGCTCGCTGCGCGAGCGCAACGAAGGCCAGAGTCCCACGCCGGGGGTTTTTCCAAGTAATACAGGCACTTCGGTTGCCATCCTGATTGCTTGAGCGGGCCCGCTCCAGTACACTTCGCGGTCTTTGTCGGCCCCCTCGAGGGGGGCGAATTCCCCATTCTCAAACCGAGGTCATCATGCCAGTCGAGCGTACTCTTTCCATCGTCAAGCCGGACGGCGTCAGCCGTAATTTGATCGGCGACGTTTATCGCCGTTTCGAACAGGCGGGCTTGCGCGTCGTGGCGGCGCGCATGACGCATCTGTCGCAGGCGGAGGCGGAAGGGTTTTACGCGGTGCATCGTGAGCGGCCGTTTTTCAAGGACCTGGTGCGGTTCATGACCTCGGGTCCGGTCATGGTGCAGGTTCTGGAAGGCGAGGGTGCGATTGCGAAGAATCGCGAAGTCATGGGCGCCACCGATCCGAAGAAAGCGGCCAAGGGCACCATTCGCGCCGATCTTGCCACCAGCATCGACGAGAACATCGTTCATGGATCGGATGCGCCGGACACGGCGGCCCGGGAGATCAGCTACTTCTTCCGCGAAATTGAGCTCTGCCCGCGTACGCGTTAGCTTAGGCGGTTAGTGACTAGAGGAGTGACATCGGTGTCGGGCGAACGCGTAAATCTACTCGGGCTTCCGCGCGCGGAACTCGAGGCATTCGTGGCCGAGCGCCTCGATGCGAAACCGTTTCGCGCCCGTCAGCTGATGAAGTGGATTTATCGGCGGGGTGCCGCGGATTTTTCCCTGATGACCGACCTTGCGCAGGATTTTCGCGCGCAGCTCCTCGAGGTGGCGCGCATCGCGGTACCGCAGATCGTCACCGAGCAGGTATCGAGCGACGGCACGCGCAAGTGGATGCTGCGCATGGACGA
>Ga0209624_10000413_pt1 | contig 37649 bp, 29 predicted proteins | sample JacPinW_OM2H0_O1_FD_188565 | JGI IMG/M metagenome (GOLD analysis project Ga0209624, IMG submission 188565) | Forest soil microbial communities from Algoma, Ontario, Canada - Jack Pine, Ontario site 1_JW_OM2H0_O1 (SPAdes) (version 2) | ecosystem: Environmental > Terrestrial > Soil > Boreal...
CGTCTGCGCAACCCCGACCCGCTCCGCCGATCGCATGTTGCTCCACCCGCGCCCCACGGCGTAAACAATGCCGGGGCTCTAATCGCCACCGGATGAAAGTTCAGTGGCAGGTCACTCCCATGTCCCGCCGAGAATAATCCACGGGGCGATACCACGGTCATTTGTGTTCACAAAAAAGGGCTGGCCAGTGGAAAGCTGCGTAAGCGCCCAATTTCCACCGAGATAATAGTACGGGCGCGCAACCTGCGTTGACATCATCCGATCTGATTGAATTTTTCGCTCTTCATCGCGAACCAGCATTTGCTCGGCTTGGAGAAGACGCCATGCGCAAATTGTCTTGGATTCGTGGGAACGTAGCGTAGCACATTTAACGTCTTTGACCCCGCATAGAGAATCTTACCACGCACGTATTTTAGTCCGCGATCGCTTTGAATGTGCGTGAAGACGCTCTAACACTCGCATGTCAGCCGAGTGAAGCGGTATTGAGCGCAACCGTGTCGGATTCGCTCGCTGGCGCGAGGGCGCCAATTCTCAACCCGCGGCTCTAGCCCCGACTGAATGAATGCCGGGGGTCACAGCATGACGTTGGCCGCGTCGGCTCAGCGCATCTGGCGGACGCATGAGGCCGACAAAATCGAGCGACGCAACCCGGTCGGTATGGAACATACCGAATATCGCCGCTGCCGCGCAGTCGCGTCTACGACGGCCGCTGCAACATTCCGCGCTGAAATAGGGCCAATTGGTGCTCATGGAGCAAATGGATACCGGCAGAGAGATCGGTCTTTCGCACTCCCTCAAGGTCGCGCCAGACAGTCGAACGAAAATTCAGCGATATTGACTGTACACCCGAACCGTGCCGCGTAAAGATTAAAGATCGGTGCTTGGCGATGCGAAAAAAAATGCCGACGATCTGCGCCAAACTGGTTGACCGTTCGCTTGCGAATATCTTTAGAACCTTTTGCGGCCCCCCATTCATCGTGCGCTGCAAGCCGGCAGCAATTTGTTCTGCACAGTCATCTACGAAGAGGTAGTCTCTGCGAGTGTCGAGCGGAACATATATACTTACAGGATGCCTGTAGATCAGACACCGTGACAAATGTGATATAATTCCTTGAGCTTTGCGGAAATCTTGTCCCGGACCGTAAAGCGTCGATATTCGACCGATGAGGCAGGAACAGGTCGAAAGCGAACTCGTCCAGTTCGTCAGAGATTCCTCCATGCGTAGTTTGTGCATCCCGTATTCGGAATTTGGCCGCGGCAGCGTGTATTCGGTCAGCTGCTCGGACACATTTCCACCGTAGACTCCGCCAGCTGAGCTGGCGAGAAATATGCAACCAGGTAAGTGATTGGCCAGTGTTGCGAGCTGATCCAGCAACAGATTCCACGCCAGCCATTCAGGTTCGAGGGCGGCTGTCGGACTATTCATGGCCCCCTTGCCGGCACACCAAAGCAATATCCAAGCGTTGCCCTGAGCCCGAACAGCCGCGGCAAATTTTGCCACATCTTGGCTCAGCTCTTCGGCCAATCGGGACGGATCGGTCCAGGAGAAGTGAAGAAGGTGAGACTTCCAAAATCGAGCCGACGGCAAATGTCGACGCATAGCCGACTCCATGTGCGACCCTAACAGGCCGCCACTACCGACAATCCAGATCAACGACTCGCTCGTCGCTTAGGCACGCCACGAACAGGGCGCGACGAAATCATGTAAAGCGGCTTGCCAAGCGCCATTGTGACAGCTATCCCCAGATACTCAGCAAGAACGCCCAGTGAGAACAAAATAAGCCCCGAGAACAAGCTAACAACGATCACTAGCGAGGCCCAACCCGGGATTTCGACTTGTCCCGTTAACTTGGCCCATAAACTAAACGCACTTACGCCGACAGCTACGAACACCGATGCGATCCCAATGAATGCGACCACCCGCAGCGGACCGGTGCCTGAGGTCAGCACCAGGGTCCAGAAGTGATGAGCAAGCGCACGGTACGAATATCCCGATGAGCGCCCTCGCTCGGCACGAAGTGCCACCGGGCAGTGTGCTCCCCTCGCTACGATCCACGACAGGGCAACATCAAGATAAACCCCGTGGCCGCAATACGCTGCTATGCCACGAGCGATTTCTCCTTGGATCAATCGGAAACTGTTGAATGCGCCCAGATGGCCATGACCAACTAAGGTCCTGAAGGTCCTCTTGGCCAAAGCGCTAAAGAAATTCCGCGCGGGACCATGGGGTGGGGGGTTGGTCGGCTGGGCATAGACAACCTGAGCATTCTTAGAAACGGCTACGTCGAGTAAGCTGACAATGTCACGTGGATCTTGCTGACCGTCTTCATCGAGCGTAACGACCCAATCTCCGTTCGTGCTCGCTATACCCGCCAGCGTTGCTGCATGCTGCCCATAGTTGCGCGAAAGCCACACTGTATTTATGAACGATAGCCTTGCCGCCAAAGAGAGCATAACCAAGTCAGAGTCGTCAATGGCCGCGTCATGAACCAGAATGACTTCGCAGACACGGAATTGAATTCCACCTCGAGTAGTCTGAACAGCCGTCAAGGGTTCAATTTCAGCGAGGAGAGGTTCTAAGGTCGATTCCCCCTGATACACCGGGACAACGATTGAGATTGCTCGAACCTCCATTAAGCTCTCTTGATTCTGCATCAGCTTTGAGCCCTTCACGTCGTGCCGGATACAATCCGAGGAAGCGGCCCCGGCGCGCAAGAGAATTTTGCTGGTATGAGAACTCGCTGGACCAATGGCGGCTCTTCGTGCTTCAACCCTTTGCTTATTCCTTTTTTAGGGGGCCCGCGAACCCTTGAAGAAGCTCGTCGGTGCGGCGAGCCTCTGGCTCATCGCCACACCGGATTTTGGCTACCTGTTGACTTGCGCGAGAATAACCTACTCAAATCGTTGTCGGCGAAGCCTGGCGCGCCCGAATTGAGGCGTGACCTACTCGGCGCGGAGATAACGGACAAACTTCGCATGTCTGAGCATGAGTTCGATCGTTTTGCGTCCGACTACGAGACGACGCTGAGACGCCATACCCAATTTGGCGACCGAGATCCGAGTTATTTCGCGAGCTACAAAGTCAAAGCTGTTCGCGACAGCGTCGGACCGATCGATCCCAGAGCTCGGATTCTCGACTTTGGTTGTGGCGTTGGCCAGTCAACGCGTTTTTTCTCTGAGATGTTCCCACGAGCCTTACTTTTTGGTGCGGACGTTTCTTGCAATAGCGTTGAAATAGCGCGGAAAACACACGGCACCCTGGCCAACTATACCTGCTTTCGGTCCGGCGAGCCGTTGCCCTACGACGACAATAGCATCGACCTCGCCTTCACATCATGTGTTCTGCATCACATCCCTGACGCTGATCACGAACGCGTGCTATTCGACATTCGTCGTATTTTGAAGCCGGGCGGCTTCCTTTTCGTCTTCGAACACAATCCGCTGAACCCGCTGACGGTAAGAATTGTCAACAATTGTCCGTTTGACAGGAATGCCGTGCTCATTAAATCTGGGGTCATGAGAGACAAGATGGCGGCGGCCGGCTACGGGGACATTAAGATCCGCTACTGCCTCTTCGTCCCCGGTTGGCTCCGATGGCTCGGAGCTGTTGAGTCGCTGCTGACTTGGTGTCCTTTAGGCGCGCAGTATTACGCCGTCGGTCGAAAAGGCCGGATTTCCTGAGTCAGCGGTCAGACGGAATTGGGCTGCGCGCGTGAACCTTATTCCCGCCATAAGGTGGTCGCGCAGCCGTCCCCGCGTCGCTTCCGTGGCAGTCCGCGCTGCCAAGTTCCTGGCTGTTGGCCTTGTGAACTCTGGGTTAGCCTTTGCAACGATAGCGATTTCGATTGATGTATTGGGCTGGGGGGACTTCGCCGCCAACCTATTCGGCTATGCCGTCGGCCTCGTCACCGGTTTTGCGCTCAACCGGCGATGGACTTTTGCGAGCGCGCGGCGTTCTCCCGCCGCGCTATTGGAATATGTAGTGGCCTTTGCATTCTCCTACGCGCTCAATATTTGCGTCGTGCTGGGAGCTCGCGCCTATGGCGTCGATCGCCTCACGGCGCAGGCGCTGGGGATGCCAGTCTACACCGCCTCATTTTTCCTCCTCTGCCACTACCTGGTCTTCGGAGATGTCAGACGGATCCCATGATCGCCGACCGGATCGATGCGAACCTCCATCTGCAGCGTGCTCAGCGCGAATCGCTGTGCGCGGCGGTCTATCTCGAGGGCCGTGCGCTTCTGGGTCCGCAAATAGCCGCGCCTGACGCTGGGTTCAGCGCCGATGTGGGTTTATCGGCTCTCGGCGGCGCTTCCGTGAGATTTAGGTGAGGGATCACGCGATTGCACGAATCGTCGCTATGTGGCAGCAACTCAGCGTCCTGGGTCAGCAAATCCACCTCGACTCAGTTGTGGAGCATGGAATAGAGCGTTCCGGGAGAACCTGAAAACATGTTTGAGTCCACCGTTGCCCACCCTTATCTGACACAGGGGCATCGATTGGGATCGCGTGCAACGGGTCGTCAAATGCCCGATACGCTGGACTGGGGCATCACTTTTGCCGTTTGGGCCGCCTGCTCAACATTACTGCTCGGCTTCCAGGCGTATCTTCAGAACACCAACATCGCCACAACCAATGGCTTGTGGCAGAGCGTTGAGCTCCGACATTGGATGGAAGGGCCGGGCTTTGTCAATTTCGATTTCGCTAATGCACTTTACTATCCTGTTTATGGCTTTCTGTGCCGTATACTTGGCGGGGTTGGCCTCCTTCAGGGGCCGCTCTGGTCGCAAATGGCTGAACTCAACGCCGTGTTCGCCGGTTTCGGGCTTGCAGCGGTGTACCTGTTCGTGGTGGCATGGCTACAGCGTCGTTCAGTCGCTCTTCTGACAGTGGCGCTGTATGGCGGCTCCGGGTTTTTTCTTCTACTTTCAGTCATTAGTGAATATGACATTGTACCGGATGTTTTTGTTCTGACTGCAACGCTAATGGCCTGCGCGTGGTTTGCCCAGCCGCGCGTCCGCGAAATTGCCGCCGTGGCGGTCGTCTTCAGCATCGGTTGGCTTTTTGGTTGGCATTTCCTGTTCCCGAGCTTGCCGCCGTTGCTGTTGGCGCTTTTCCTGGCGGCCGGGAGCACCGCCCAGCGATTGATCCGGCCGGCATTGTTCCTGGTCTTCATGTCCATACCGCCATTTGCGGTGACGTTGATTTATTTTTCTGCCAACAACGGACACGTCGCAGAGGCCGGCGCATTTCTGATCCGCCTGTTCTGGGTAGGGAAGGGGGTTGGCACCGGTTGGGGCGGTTTCTCCACAGCCAAGGTCCCGCTCGGGGTTGGAGGAATGGCCGAGTCCGTTATTGGTGGGACGAACTTGAGCTACGGCGCGTGGTCAACCACGGCGGTGGCTACGGAGATAGCGGTAGGCACGATCATTGAGCTTGTGCTCCTCGGGTTTGTCCTGCATTATGCTTGGCGAAATCGATCCGTGCCATCGATTGTCACCGCCGCTGTCGTACTCGGCGGAACTCTGGTCACGGGCATCGTCTTCAACCAGTATGCCCAACCCCAGGATCCAGAAATGGTCATCAATGTGATGATCTGGACAGTCCCGGCTTGGGCGATGGTCGCGCAGAGCGCATTGGACGCGGGCGGTCGCACATGGCACCACTGGCAGCACTTCCTGCGGCCGATTGCGATTGTGGTGGTTCTTGCTCCGGTCGGCTACAATGTCGCCGCACTGGCTGCATTCCGGGGAGCGGATGCAACGAACGTTAAGGTGGTGTCGGAACTAAGCGGCAGGTTCGACCCGCGGCGAACGGTTTTCCTCTACCAAGGGTTTGACGGTATCATAACTTGGCAATTCGCGCTGCAAGACGGAAGTTTTGCGGAGCCATCAGAGCTGCCGCGAGCGCCAAGCCCGCGGCCGACGTTCAAATTGATCGCTGCGACGGGCATCCCGGTAAATCATCCAAACTGGACTCCCTCTCAGCAGGCCAGTAATCTGCGAGACCAGATCAATGCAGCGCTCAACCGGGGGTATGAAGTCGTCGCCGGGGGCGGCTTCCTCGCCCCGGACAAAGCGTGGGTTGATAGCTTCCGGACGGTCGCGCCAGCGCCGGTGCCAGAGGCGATGCGGCGCATCTTCGATCAAAACTTCCAATTGACGCCTGCATATAGTGTATATATCGACCCTTCGATCGTCCGATATTCTTTCGTGACCCGCAATACGACCCCATGACAGCAGGATAACTCTCCTCGTCGGTTGTGCTTCGTGCCACGACAAAGAGCCCGCGGCGCGGGAATTCCGCGGCGTACGCGGCCGATGTGCAGTCGCCCGTGAAGAACGCGTTTTGAGGGTTTTGGGGGGTGGAAGTGTGCGTCAGGCTGGTTGGACCATCCTGGGCGGGTCGGTTCCTGCGAGGATGGTTGCGATGAGGGCGCGCCAAATCGTGGCCAGCCAGGCGAGCAGCCTTCGGAAGTTGTAGCCGGCGGCGGCGAGAACGGCGTTGGCGGCGTTGCCGTGGGCGCCCTTGAGGAAGTTGCGGCCCATGCGGTGTTCGGCCTTGGCGTGGCCGATGACCGGTTCGACAGCTGATCGTCTGCGCAATTCGCGCTTGATGGCGTCGGTGACGCGGCGCTTCTGGCCGGCTATATAGACCCTGAACTTCATGTCGGGCGGGGCGTTGTGGCCGCGATAGCCGCGGTCGGCGACTGTGCGGATCAAGGGCGCGCTGACCAGCCCCTCGATCTCGGGCACCACGGTCGCCAGCGTGTGACCGTCATACGGGTTTCCGGGCATGGCCTTTACATCCGCGATAAACTGTCCGCCCTTCGAGCGATTGAGGGTCGTCGCTAGCGAGACCTTGACGCTGAACTCGTAAGGGCGGTGCGCCTTGCCCTTGCCGATGCATTCGACTTCCGAGGCGTGCAGCGAATAGATCTTACGCCCGCGTTGCTTCTGCCGCTGATCGCGCACCCGCTCGGCCAGCCACAGGTCGGGCGCGAAAAGGTTCTCCAGTTCGGGCTCGCCCCTGATCCGGCGACCGATGTCGCGGATGACGCGCCCAAGACAGGTCCGGATCGACCTCAGCGCCCGGTTGGCGCGCTTGAACTGTGAACTGTTTGGCATGGGCGCAGCACTGATGGGCGATCAGCGAGCGCTTTCCCACTCGCGCATAGGATTGGCGCAAGCTCACGCCGGTCTTCTTCGCCAACCTCACCAGCCGCTCGCGGGCTCGATGCATCAGCTTGGCGCCGGTCGGAAAGGCGACCGCCCTGGGCTGTACGGTGGTGTCGATGATCACCTTGGAAAAGTCGGCGGGCTTGGCCGCGCCGGTGCGCGTCGCCACCGCCAGGCTCTCCTGGATCAGCGCCGTAAGCTTCTCCTTGCCCATGCGCTGACGCCAGCGGGTCAGCGACGAGCGGTCGAAGGCCGTCCTGTGCTGGAAGAATTCCTCGCCGCAGAACAGCTGATAATACGGGTTCTCGACCCAACGCTCGCACAGCGCCTCATCCGACAGATCGTGCATGGACTTGAGAATCGCCAAGCCCGCCATGAGCCGCGTCGGCAGCGGCGGATGCCCGGCCCTGTCCGAGTAGACCGCTGCGAACCGCTGCTCGAGAAACCGCCAGTCGATGGCGCGGGCGAGCTTCGCCAGCGGGTGGCCTATGTCGACGATCTGATCGAGCCGCCCCCGGAACAGATCGTTCTGTCCGCTCTCCCGCCGCTCCTTCGGCCGCATCGAATCGCCCTCCGCCCCCTGACCAGGCGAGACGCCCAAAGGCGCAGCGCAATTTGCAAGATACCACCCCCGCCAACCGCCGAAGTTGGCAATCGCCGATACTTCAAAACAACCCGAGACGCCCATAAATCAGAGCGTCTCAGCGATCTTCACGGACGACTGTGCAATCTCAATCTACCTGGAGATAGCCCTTGTATTGTGAATGTCGGTCAAGCGCGTGTGATCTTCGTCACCCCTGCATCGGACAGATGGCGCAGGCTTGAAACAGCGGACCTTGGCGCAGACGACGACGGAGATTCATCATCGCGGAGCTGTTCCAATAGGCCATGAATGGCTTGTCGGACCCCAAGATCAGGGTCTCATGACCTGGTACCTTGATCATGTAACAGCAAGGATACATTTCGAAAGTGAGCTTAGTCGTGATCAGTTGATTGTAGACGAAGTTACACGAAAACGGTGCGGAGCGCCCGTAGGGATTTCGGGCGATGTCGTCGACTTCTTCCAGAAAGGCTCCGCTGCCGGAGCTGTGCTTCGCTTTCCAGTCCTTGAGTTGAGCGCGCAGCGACTTGTCGTGGATGGCCTCGTCTCGTGAAACAACGGGAGGCGGAGTTTCGTCGATCTGGCGCCGCTCCTCGGCACCCAGTACGTCGCCGCCCCATGTTTCGGGTTGCGTCTCCACCAGAACGCGGGATCGAGCGATAGTCTGCTTCGCTTCTTCGGCGTGCTTTGCAAAATCTGGATGAAAGCGCGGCGGCTGGCGATGGTAGTTTAGGGAGAAGTTCGCTGGCCCCTGAAGGCCGACCACGGGCATCAGTGTGCGGAGATAGACCCGGAATACGTCGAGTTCATTGCCAAGATCGACGAAACGGGCCGCCTCGTGGACGTTGTCGGCCGTCAGCACCATTGAGATCGTCACTTGGAGTTCTGGCCTGCCGGCATCTCGGATGGCGATGATGCGGCGGATCGACTCAAGGATCGGCGGCAGCGCGTCGCGGCCGAGACCCATCACAATGTCGTGGGTTTCGGGCGTGATGCTGTTCAGGCTCACGTTGAACGTGGTGATGCGGGAAGCGAGCAACGCGTCCAGGTGCTCCGCCAGGAAGACGCCATTGGTGATAATATAACCGGTTGCGCGCGGGTCCACGACGGCAGCGACGTCATCCAAAATTTGCGCGATGTGCGGGTTGGCGAGCGGTTCGCCGTGTCCCTGGATGCCGATCATTCGCGCGTAGGGGAGCACCTCGAGGTACGGCTTTAGCTGGTCCGGCCGCATGAGTTTCGTGCCCTCCAACCACGAGGTGCAGAATGTGCAGCGCGCGTTGCAGATGTCAGCGATCGGCAATGCAACGCCGGTCGGGTAGCTCTTCAACTCGATCGCGCCGGTCGCGCACTCCCATAGGTTCAAGAGGTAGTTGCGGAGCCAGCGGTCATCCGCCAGCGCGGCGGCAATCTCATCGAAGGTGTAGCGCGCGATCTTCGCTCTGATGGTCTCTTCTCGACAGGTTGAGAGCTCCCGGATTGCATCGCCGGTTGCGGGGGTGTCGTCAGGGATTAGCCGCTCTGGCGCCGTCGCTGTCCGATCGCCGATAGGCCGCAGCGCGCGGTTGATCGTGCTCGCAACTGACATTCCGCCGCCTCCAAATCTCGCACACACCTGTTAGCAGTTCTCTGGTTTTCCGCCAAATCGGATTCGCCATGACGAACATCCTGTCGCTGCCCCAGTTCGACAGCACGCAGACCTCCTTCACGATCGCTCAGAACAGTGATTGGCTCGACACGATTCAGTTTGTGGCGCCGGGGTCTCCATCGACTTCACGGCCCCGATCCGGGCCTGCACCGCCGTGGCGACGAACTCTGGTCCGTTGTCGAATCGGATATTTTCGGGCGCGCCGCGCAGAATGAACTGACCGGACAGCAGGTCGATCACGTCGGTGGTCTTGAGCTTCCGGTCAACCCAGATCGCTGAACTCTTCCTCGTTTCGCCCTTGTCAGGCTACAGGTCGTTCGTTGCGGACGCCGATCAATAGCCAGCTGGGCCGGACCCAGAATATATCCGAGAGAAGGAGACGAACCCGCGTCCAGTTTGCCAGAATCGCTTTCGTCACGCCCTGCGCCGCCTTTTGGTCGCGCAAGACCTCCGGGTCTGGACAGAAATCGTGCCATATCACCAGTCCTCCCCGGCGCGCCAAGTTCAACGCGACCTCGGTGTCGCTAGCGACGCACTCCTCCGTGTGACCGCCGTCGATGAGGATCGTGTCGAAGAACCCCGCCTCGAAGCCGCTCCAGTCATAGACGCGACTGTCCGCAAGGATCTGGACGACCCGCTCCGCGTAGCCCGCTTCGCGGTAAAGCCAACCAATCCTGTCTCCAGTATCTGTTATCCCCGTCGCATCCGCATACGCAGGAGCGCCGTTTTCATCGCGTTCCCCCTCGGGCAGATTGATGGTCCAAATTCGAGCTTCACAGTTCTCGGCGCAAATCCGGGTGCCAAATCCCTCCCATGTTCCAAACTCCAGATGCCGCTTCGGGCGGAAGGCGCGATAGACCTGCTTCAGGATCGTTGCGTCGTCGGTCTCCATCCTAAACTGGGTGAGTGGCGCATCGACGATCGCGCGGGGCGGCCTGAAAGCGCCAGGCAGCCGGAGACGCACGCCGAGTTCATGAGACTCGACAATATCCAGAATGTTGGAGGGCGAGAAGTCGAACGGGTGGGGAAAGGCTTGTGCTGTCCGGAGAAGTGCGACGGATGAAACTTTCGGATCCAGCGACAGCGGAAGCCGTGACGAGTTGCGGGCCTGCGCTTGCCAAATTTTCGGCGTCGAGAAATAAACCTCTGCCGGCCCCAGGATGTGAGGTCCTTTCCGAATGATCACGGCCGCCAGACGTTCGACCGCAGGCAAGGAGATCCGGACTACGGTCTCATCGCCAGGATGCACGATCTCTTCTTGTCCCAGCACCTCCGTGAGACTGTCGGCCACGCAGAGAATACCGACGTCGGCCCGGCTTACTTTGACGCGGAACTCGACGATCGCCGGCCCGTGCGCGAGCGGCGCTACCGTCCAGACGGCCGCATATGTCCAGGAGGGCCCATCCACCGTCAGACGCTCAGCATCTCGAAACAGGGCGCCGGTTGACGTTTGCTCAGGAGGCCCTGCTATTCTCGCGGCCAGTGCGACGGTTTGTTCCAGCTCCTCGATCCGGTACACTGGCTCAAGATCGAATCGAATCTCGATCTGCGTTCGTGAAACCGGCGGGCCATCGTCGCCGCGCTTGAGAACGAAGTTCTCCCGGTCGAGTGCGAGCGCCTCCCCGTACCCCTGCCCCGCCAGCCAATCCAGGGCGGAGGCCACGCTCTCGCCCCGTTCGGCAAGCGCATGGTTGAGCTCGACAAGGATGTAGGGATTGAAGCGATCAAGCGTCCCGACCGAGCCCTTCAGCACCTCAAGATCGAAACTGTCGACGTCGATCTTCAATAGATCGAGTCGCCTCCAACTCCTTCGGCTCATCTCGAGGTCGACGGTCGAGAAATGGTAGTCACCGGACTCGGCCGGCTCACCCCAAATGCGGAAAATTGATTCAACACGATCCCCGGCGGTCGCGCCGAGTGCGACCTTCTCCAACTCGACGTTCGTCACCGCGTTGATCGATAGATTACGCGCCGCGAGATGGATTGTTTCCGTGGGCTCAAACGCAACAACGCGTCCCTCAGAGGCGAACCGCCCAAATAAAACCGAATAGTACCCGATGTTTGCGCCGACGTCGAATATGCGCCAATCTGGCCGGATGTTTCGCACAACCCAACGCTTGGTCTGGAGCTCGCAATTCGGATAGTATGCAGCGAAGCGCGGGTAATATGCCGATAATGCGATCGGTTGGCTCTCTGGGACATGCGTAAATATTGTGGGCAATTCTAAAAACGAACTTACTTGATTATTCATCTGCCTCACATTCGCGTCGCCGGAGGATAACGTTAAATTTCTAACAATCAGGAAAGTAAATTTTGGTTAATCTAATACATCTATTTTGACAGAATTCAGCTCGATTGCAATCTCCAAGAGTTTGGTCAGCCTGAACTGTATCTGTTTTGTAACGTCGCTCCTTGTAATATCGAACTCAAGGGCAAAAGTATTTTCCTTGAGGTCGGACAAAGCCAACTCGCATGTCGTACGAGTCTTCTCATCGAGCACCAACTCGACCACCATCACAACTCCCACCTTCGCCTCGGGCCGAAAAGCCCACCAGCGCCTCTTTCTCGGCGGATGCCTAAAAGATAAAGTTCCTCTGTATCTGCCCGCCCTCAGCGTCGCGTAGGGTCCGTAAGCGAAGTGACCGGTGGCCCCGGATTTCATGCGTATGCTAGAGCCATCGCGGATTCCGGCGGACCCGACAGACATGCTTTCGATCCATTCAACGGAAGGAGCCGGAGATAGCGCCTCCGAGAGAGCATAGCCATGGCGCAGTCGAGTGGAGAACGGGGTTCTCGCGCAGCCTACCGTCTGCAACATCAGTCGTTCAAATCTGTTGTGGACAGTGTTCACGCCAATAAATCGTCGGGGAGATCGCCCCATCTTCTGGTGCCGCGCCTCATGCGCCAAAAGCTCCCAAAATTTCACAACCAAATCGTCGGCCTCGGAGCCAGATGCAATAACCGGAACACCGAAATTGAATACAAAGCTTGAGACTTCTGGGTTTAAAATCCCACCATCGTTGTAAACAAGCACTTCTCGAGTAAATCCCAACTCCTGTCTGCACTTACAAAACAGCTCAAAAAGACGGTCCAATGGTCCCGACCAAAGGGTAACCTCCTGTCGAGGAGCATTAGAAAAAAGGTCGAGGAGAAACGGCAGGACATGTTCCGGGCTGACCGAGGTCTTGTCGTACGTGGCGCTCTGATAGCGTTCATTAGTCGGTTCGCTTAGGCCCTCGCCAATTGCGGAGCGTATCGCAGATCGATAACTTCCATTGAGGCGGCTATCCAACCGGATCTCCTCAAGCTCACAACCGACCAAGCCCCAGCTCGCGCTTTGTTCGGGCAGTCGGGGAACTGAGACTTGATCTACATATATCGTGGTGTCGTTTTCAGGACTCCTGTGAGCATGCATGGGAGTAACCTGTCGTGTATGGTCGCAATGATAGCCAAATACTGCTGGCGCAGCATCGCCGACCGATCCGTATAGGAGTCCCAACCTTTTCGATACGTTCGAATCAAGATGCCATCCCAACAGCATTCCTTCGTGGAAGCCATCGATTTCGAATAAGTCTTTTCTCAAGACAAGCTGAAAGTCGCCCGGCCCGTCATAGAGGATCGTTTCCGAACCGTAAACGATCTCATCCAGATGCGCGGCGGAGCCCCAGTGTCTTGTCTCTGCAATCACGCCTGCAGGATCCAGGCGATCGTAACCCTCCCAAAGCGTCTCAGGGATCTCAAACCGCGGGGCACAGTAAAATGCGTCCCCGAAAGGAGCGACCGCTTCAGTTAGAGAACTTCCACGCCTTGGAACGAAAATCATATCCGTGTTGGTGGACAAGATCCAACGGTTGGCCGGATTGGACCGCCGAATCGCGACGTTCCGAGAGACGGACTCGACCGCCTTCAGATGCGTGCGAGATTCAAAACGTTGGCGATGGATCTCGGGTCGAACGCGAAGGATTCGGAGTAGAGATCGGGCTTTTCCCGTCAGCGTGTCAGCGAGCGCCTCAGGAAAGGTTGGGAAATCGTCAGGGGTATTATAGTCGACGAAAATGATTTCATCCGTCTTGCCGGTCAGCACCTCAGCCATGCAGTTCAGGCTAAGGGCCGCGCGCTTATGCAAATTGTACCCGTAATTATCGTTGCGGCCGTAGAGTACGAGCGACAGCATCGCCGTGCTCGATTATTCCGCAGCCATTCGATACTGCTGACGGTTCATCCAATCCCCCACGCCCAACCGAATATGACGAACCCCGGGATCCAGCGAAGTGGACGCGACAACGCGCCACGGATCGATCACCACTTTTGCCTGCTCGTCCTGCCCAAACCACGCAGGTGGAATGTTTTTGTACGTAGCCCAGGGCGTCATGATGGCCACGGCGTCTGCGTCTCGAATCGCTTCCTCCGTATTCTCCGCCCGTTCGATGCGTTCATCCAAAAACGACTGCAGACTAGGCATCGCCTCCGGATCAGAGACCACGACCTTGAATCCCTTTTCGAGAAGCGCCAACGCCAAGGCGAGTCCTTGGCTTGCGTCAATTACCTCGGTGTTCGGTTTGTATGACAGGCCAAGGACCGCCACGCGACCGCCGGTTGGCACAAGTTTCTCGATAGCTTGTCGCAATCGATCTGTCTGGCGGTCATTGATTGTATCCGTGGCTTCCGCGAGGTCCGCCTTCATCCCGAGGCGGCGACCCAGCGCGGCAAAGGCCTTGTTGTCTCGAGGGAAACAAGGTCCCCCGTAGCCAACGGCGCCCTTGATGTATTTCTTCCCGATCCGGCTGTCCGCGCCGAGCGCCGATGTCACGACATCGGCGTCTGCGCCAGCAAGAAGGTCGCACATTTCCGCAATCATATTCGCGTAGCTGATCTTCGTTGTTACATAAGTGTTTACGGCAATCTTGCAGAGTTCCGCGTTAACCCAGTTCATACGTTGAAATTCCGGGTCGCTTTCTGCTGTGCTCCGGTAAATATACTCTAGCATATCGCCCGACTTCGAATCGCATTCGCCGATCAGAACCATATCGGGATTCAATAAATCGCGAACCACCGAACCGAGCGCGATAAATTCGGGGCTGTAGCACAAGCCAAGTTCGTTCCCCACCTTTCGGCCGGACGTCGCCTCAAGCACCTCCCTCAAGGCTCCGCCGGTGGAGCCCGGCATCACGGTCGAGGTGACCACGACATTGTGATATCCCTGCTTTTCTCTGAGAACTCCGCCAATCGAACGGAGAGCGGCCATTACGTTATCATTCCTGAAAAAGCGATCTTCACCGCTTGGCGTGGGCACAATGATAAACGTCGCCTCGGAGTTGAGCACTGCGTCACGCATATCTGTCGTCGCTCGGATGAGGGACCGGTTTGCATCGATCAGGTCTTGCACTCCGGGCTCAGAAATGGGCGACCGACCCGCATTCAGCGACGCAACGGAAGCAGAATCGAGGTCGATGCCAATCACTTCGAAACCTTTGTGTGCAAATACCGCAAGCATCGGAAGGCCCAGCTTGCCCAAGCCAACAACAGACAGCCGAAGTTTCACTGTTGCACTCCTCTTTTATAACCTCGTGTCGACTTATGAATTCTTGCCTCGGGCAAGATCAACTTGACTACGAATCCACGGATAGGTGAGTGCGATCCCCTCTTCGAGCGTCATTGTCGGCTCCCAACCGAGTTTCTCGCGGATCAACGCGTTGTGGGAGTTGCGCCCCCGAACACCCAGCGGACCAGGAATGTGCCGAATCTGTAACCCCTTGTCGGCAACCTTCATGACTATTGCGGCCAACTGGTTGATCGTCACCATCTCTTCAGAGCCAATATTGACAGGCCCGGCAAAAGTCTTGGATCTTGTCAGCCGGAGCGTACCATCCAGACACTCGTCAACATAGAGAAACGAGCGCGTTTGGAGACCGTCTCCCCACACCTCGATTGATCCACCTGGCGTTGCTTCAGCCACTTTCCTGCAGAGCGCGGCGGGCGCCTTTTCGCGGCCCCCGACCCAGGTCCCCTCGGGTCCAAATATGTTGTGATAGCGAGCAATTCGGCATTCCATGCCGTGATTGCGATTGTAAGCCAAGTAAAGCCTTTCCGAAAATAGTTTTTCCCAACCGTACTCGCTATCCGGATTCGCGGGATAAGCGCTGTCCTCACGCGTAACCGGCTTATTTGGGTCCGTTTGGTTATGCTCAGGATACATGCACGCCGAAGATGAGTAAAAAATACGTTTGACGTTACGCTTTCGACAGGCCTCAAGAACATTCAAGTTTATCGTCGCAGAATTGTGCATTATCTCCGCGTCGTTTTCCCCAGTGAAGATGAACCCTGCGCCACCCATATCGGCGGCAAGCTGGTATACTTCGTCGAACTTTTGGTCTATGGCGCCGCGACAATTCTCCTGCTCGCGAAGGTCCGCGACAAGAAAATCATCCGCTTCGGTTTCCGCGAACTCTGGGAACTTGACATCCACGCCCCGAACCCAAAATCCCTCTCGCTTCAGTCGCTTAACCAATTGCGAGCCAATAAACCCGCCCGCGCCACAAACAAGAGCTCTCTTCAATGCACTTCGCTCCTCAATGCACGTCGCTCCGACCTATGACTCGATGAGCGAAAATTGCTGTCAGCGGCGGCGTCTACAACACGATGTTCCGTCTGTCCACTGCGCTCGGGCCACTCCGGAAAACTCGGCGAATTCATTTCGGGCCGATCGCGAATTGCGACACATAGCTTATCCGAGCGGTTCAGGGTTGCACTGGCATGCGTCGACGCCTTTGGAAAACTTAAGTAAGGTTGCTCCCCACTGGTTAATTATCACAAACAACAACCAAGTGTGGTCGAAACTTTTTGAAGTTCGGCGACATTTTTCTCAGATATGGAGGATGTGAGGATTGGAAGGATTTACGAACGACACGCGTTATGCAGCATTGGTCGCCGAAGCGTTGAGAGGCGACAATTTTACACTAATCGATGTCGGTTGTAGCGGAGGGATCGACTCGGTTTGGCGCGTGTTCGGCGACAAGTTGCAGGCGTTTGGGTTCGATCCGAACATCCATGAGTGCGAGCGTCTCCAGAATCTAGAAACGAGCAATCGAATTCGTTACGTACCCTCTTTTGTTGGCATGAACGCCGATCATCCCTTTGCCAAACAAAAGGCCGGCCGCCCGCACACTGCACGGAATCCTTGGTCACGGCTGAGTGTTCAGCGCACAGTCGACCTGCGGCAGGCTGAAATCGAGCGGATGTCAGCCGACGAAAAAACGCAGATGAACGCTTGGACGCAGGTGGCACTGGCGGACCCGACAAAACCTGTTGTCCTTCCTGAGTTTTTCAGGACTGAGGGTGTCGGCGACATCGACTTTATCAAGATCGATATCGACGGAGGTGATTTCGAGGTTCTACAAACGCTCGGCGACGCGCTGTCCGAAAGATCGGTCTTAGGGGTTGGACTCGAAGTCAATTGGATTGGCAGCGAAAGCGAGACGGACCATACCTTTCACAACACAGATCGGTTTATGCGCAAAGCGGGTTACGATCTCTTCAATGTTACAGTCCGCCGATATTCCGCAGCTGCCCTGCCAAGTCGCTATGAGCTGACAATTCCTGCCCAATCGACACTTGGCCGTCCACTGCAGGGAGATGCCCTATACATGCGAGATCTTTGCGCTCCTGAAGGCGACGAATTCGCGAGAGGATTAAAACCTTCGAAAATACTCAAGGCTTCGGCGTTGATGTCTTTAGTCAATCTACCTGATCACGCGGCGGAAATCTTAGTGAAGTTTCGGGATAAACTGGCGGCAATTTGCAACGTCGCAGGACTTCTGGATGAACTAGTTCTTCAAATCTTGCCTGGTACGGAAATGACTTACGCGCAGTACATTACGGCCTTTGAGAGAAATAATTCGATGTTCTATCCCACTAGACCAGAATAGGGGAATCAGGGTCACACTCATCGTTGGTTGAGCACTAACTTGGAAATTGATTCAATGGTGAAGATCGAAGAGGCCGCAACTTCCTCAAGGGGAAAGAGGGAGACCCCGCCAATGCCGTGCCGGCCGCCGCCCGCTACGACTTCCGCCGGCTGCTTGGCTCGCCGCACTTTGGCGCGTCCTCATTCATCGCCATGATCCGCCCCAGGGCCTGTCTCCTCATCGGTGCGGTTAGACTTCGCTAGAAGGTCGTCGTCTCAAACCGCTCAAGCGCCGCCTTTGGGGCGTGGGCTCGGACCACCCAAGCATTCACGATCGGAAACCGACGCAGAGCATCGTAACTCACAATCAGGGGAGGTCCACGTTCAATCGGCTGAGTCATGCCCAAGGTGAGTGTTTCCTGCGCAAGATAGTTAGCCAGCGGGCGGCATCGTCAATGTCCGGCTCCGCCCATACCGCATCTTTAAATTGCATATAGAATCCCTGCGGATCAAGTGGAGGCACAAGCCTATATCCAACTGTGATGATTTCTGGCCTTGCACCAATGTCGGGCGCCAAACCCCAACCGGTGGCCAAGGTAGCAATGCCAGCCTGCGCCGCCTCAGCAATCTGCAAGCCATATCCTTCGCTGCGGTGGAGCGAAATAAATACGTCTAGCGATGAAAAGAAGTCAGCTGGCGGCCAGGTGCGAATCTGCGGGTCGAATACCGAGATCCGTCGATCTATCGCGGCGTAACTAACGAGGTGTTCAAAGAGATTGGGATGGTTGCCGCTGTCGCCAGCCCGAATTAGAAGACGCGCTGAGTCATCGAGTGGAGAAAACGCTCGCATGAACGCGTCCACCGCGGCGGTCGGATTTTTTCGCGCATAGTTTGAATCGAAAGAAAAGGAGGCGCCACATACAAATTCCGACGGTGCAATGCCATACCTCTCACGAAGTATCCGGCGTTGCTCACGATCGAGCTTTGGCATTGGGTCAAGATCGACTTGATGAGGAACGATGCTGATTTCACCCATAAACTTAGGGAGTCCGATGAACATAGCGTTTGCGACAAACGGCGAAGGAACCCATATGGCCGAGCACAATTTGGCACAATCTTGCCACGCTTCAGACACTACTGATAATTCCCACGCCCAATACGCAACAATCCTAGTGCGCTCACGCACAGTCTCAGAAAAGCATTCAACAGCGGCAGCAAACAGCGGGGGATTACAGTGAATAATGAGATCGGAGACAGGCAGCTGATCAAGATCCTCTGGCATAAGCAGACCAACCCCAGATTCATCGAGGCGGAAATGAAATGCGGCCGACAGATCAACGGCTCGCGCTGAGTAACCCCGCCGATTGAGATCAATCAGCATGAGTTTGGCTCCCCTCTGAAGCCCACACCTTGTGCGAAATAAGCCAGCAACAACAACCCGGTTGCCCGCAAGGGAAAGCTTTTCGACTAGATTGTTCGAAGACTTCTTGTTGAAAGCGCCCAATTGGTCCATCATTCCAGGGTCTCTCGCTCATACGCCTGCTGAGGCAAACTCTTCGACATTGCCTCGATAGCAAACAATATCGCACAGCGAAGTGCGCGCGAGTTCGTCCAGGGATATTTGCCGTAACACCCCGCTGTGCTGCACCGCATGGAAGGTAAATCCCTCGGTGACCAACTCCTGCAATTCCGAGGTATCTCCTCCAGGCACAAGACCCCATTCTGTTAGGATTACAAGTCGGGGTGATCTCGCAATGAGGGCCCTGGAGCCACGGAGGATGCTGGGTTCAGCGCCCTCCGCATCCAGGCGCAGAAGTCGTACGTCTGCGACGCCGTGCAACTGTTGGTCCAAAGTGCCCGCTGGCACCCGAACCAGCTTCTGATCTTCGTGGCGGATACCACAAAGTGATACGATGTGGCCGTCGCCCAGAAAGTTGTTATAAATGGCGAACTCGACCTCGCCAGTTGAATCCGTTACCGCCATAGCGCGGACGTCGACCAGGTCAGTAAAACCATTGATCTCGACAGTTGCATCCAAAAGAGCAACTAGATCAGGGTTGGCTTCGAACGTGGTTACTTTGCCTGCCTTGCCGACCAAGGTTGCGGCGAGTATCGTAAAGAAGCCGAAGTTGGCTCCCACCTCGACTACAATGTCACCGGATTTGAGCAACGAACGAAGTAGACCGGTGTTCCAGGGTTCCCAAACGCCGACAGTGGCAAGGTGAGGCGCAATTTGACGATCTCGTGTATCGACAAAAAGCCGAAACCCTGAGTAAACAGTAGTCAAACCAACGTGATCTCCTAAATAAGCGAACGAGCCGTTCTCGCGGAAATTCAAGTGCGCTGTCTGATCTAACAGGCTTTGTTGCAACCGCACGTTCGACTGCTGAGCCTCACGGATATCGTCCAGAAGGTGGTGCTGATAAGCCAATTCTCGCCGCCAGTTTGCTATAATGTCGTCAGTGATCTGAGCAGCGCTCAACTGCAGTCGAGTAGCCGATTCGAGACGCGCGCTAACCTGTTGAACTTGGGCACTTACGTTCATAACATCTTCATTCAAGCTCCGAACGCCTTCGTTTAAACTTTCTACGCCTTCGTTAATCTGTAGCATTTTTACGCTTAAACTTCGAACGTCATCGGTAACCTGAAGAATCTTCTCGGTCTGGGCTTTTAACGATACAGGCAAACGGCGAAAACCCCGCAATCTTTCCTTGAAGTGTCCAAACATAGCTAAGATACCTTGAGTTTTGTGAGCAGACAGTATTTCGGCCACAGTACTGCCAAGCGTCGTCCATTTACTTCCAACACGTGCGTCTCGCGCAACTAGTACGCAGCCCTCACTATTAACCCTATCGAAGTAGTAACGAAATCTTCAAGGCGTAACTTCAAGTGCTTGTCTGGGTTGTATGGTGGATGATCGACGTAGTGATCTAGCGGCAGGTTTCCCATATTCAGGTTTAAGGTCATTTCATGCCCCTGAGCTGCTAACCTCTGGCACAGTGCGATAATATCTTTTCGTCGAAACAAAACTGTACCACCGCGCTCAATAGTTTCGTCGTCTGACGAGCAGTTTAGCTCTGTCGTGTGGATCGCTATACCGCCTGGTCGAAGTGTAGTCAGCGTTCGCTCAATGAATTTGCAACCTTCATCAAGCGATCCCAGATGTTCCAGCGCGCACGCTGACCACGTAAAGTCGAAATTCTTTAGGTCGTGCGGTATGTCTTTCATGTCTACGTTTTGGAGCGAAACCAACCCGTCAAACTCAACCGGGTCGCATATCGCTCGTGCGTTGAGGGCTTCCTTCGAGGTGGCATGCTGATTGGTCTGGCTCCAGCCTGCAGTTTGCGCTGACGCTGGGTCGAGATCGGTTGCCAGAACTTCGCATCCGTACGATGCCATCACGGCGGGCAATGGCTCCTGGCCAACACCATACCCAAGGCCACGATTGGCTGGGGCGAGGGCGCCGAGGGACGCGAGTGCGTGGAGGATATAGCAGAACTCCCACTGTTTACGGTGGGGTCGAGGGGTTTCGCGAATCTTTCTGCACCAGAAAGCGTAGGCGGGTCCTTCAAACTGTCCTTGCGTGCATATCTGCGACACGGGATGCTGAAACGATGGGGGCGAATCGATTACTCTTAGAGACCGTTGTTGTTTCATCGGTTATTCCCATCGACTAGATTCTAAACGTCAAGCGGACTCGTTCCCGGATGAGCAATGCCGCTCTTTTGTCCAAAGCCGGGCCCATCCAATCCTGGGACGCCGTGACGCGGGTGGTGGCCGTGGTTCCGGCTCTTTCGTGCAAGCCTACGATCGCCGCGTCAAGGAGTTCATCGCGAACAGGGCCCACGCCTGCGCGAGCGGTGATCCACGAGGCGCTGGAAGCCGAGATGACCGATACGCCGGAGCCGAAAAGAGCGAGCGCACCATCGCGCGGCTGGGCTGCAGCTTCGGTAAGCCCAGGCCGAACGCCTAAGCGCGGCGCTTTTAGGGTCCCGATTCAGGCAGAGCGGCATCATCGGCCGTAAGTTTGCGCCAATCCGCTAGCACGGCCCCGAGCGTTTGTGTCCATGGAGTTTCAGGCGTCCACCCAAGAAGCTGCCCTGCGCGGGCAGTGTCGCCGCTCGCGCTAATGATCTCGGAGCTTCGCAGGCGTGCCTCGTCAGTAACAATTTCAGGATGAACGCCCGCTATATCCATCAACTCGTCCAGTATGTTGCCAATTCTACGTGGTATTCCCGACGCTATGTTGACGATAGTTCCAGGCAGTAGTTCTGGAGCGACACGAAGGCAGGCGACGTATGCGCTGCCTACATCACGTACGTCGAGAAAGTCTCGCCGACTGTCAAGCGCGCCCACGTGAATGCGTGGCGGTTGGAGACCCGCTTCGATCCGAGCGATCTGGCGGGCGAAGGCCGGCACGACGAATGCTTCTGATTGTCCCGGTCCGGTGTGATTGAAGAGGCGCAATCGTACGACGCGCAATCCTTCGCTCGCCATGGAGCCCAACGCGAGATCTGCTGCCGCCTTGCTTGCAGCATAGGTATTCATGGGAGCTAACAGCGCTGATTCATCGAGCGGACGGCCTTCTCGGAAAGATCCGCCGTAGATTTCGGCGCTTGACGCAAACAGCAAGTGACAACCTGGGGCATATTCAAGCACGACCTGTGCTACATTTAGTGTGCCGTGCAAATTCACGCGCCATGTCGACTCCGGATCGCGCCTGGCTGCCGGGACCGAGCTGATCGCAGCAAGATGGATGCAAGCGTCAGGTCGTGCGTCGCGCACGACTTGGATGACGTCGTCTCGATTCGTGACATCCATCCTGTTTGTGAATATCTGAACGCCGGGAAACGAGGCGTTTAAAAGCGGGAGGAGATGACGTCCCACAAACCCGGACGAGCCCGTTATCAGTATGCGCCTGGGTTCCGCCACCGCCCTCACCGGCTCATATTTGCCCGGTGTCGCTTGAGATCGGCCTCGACCATCTCCGCGACCAGGTTTTCAAGGGTTACCGTCGGCTCCCATTTGAGATGCAGTCGCGCCTTGCTAGCGTCGCCCCGTAGGAGGTCCACCTCGGCTGGTCGCTTCAGCGCGTCGCGCGTCACCACATGATCGTGGTAATTGAGGCCCGCAAAGGAAAACGCCAACTCACAAAAATCTCGTACGCTGGCCGTCCGGCCAGTGGCCACAACGTAATCGTCCGGCTTCTCTTGCTGGAGCATCAGCCACATCGCACGGACGTAATCTTTCGCATGTCCCCAATCCCGCTTCGCCTCGAGATTGCCTAGCGACAACTCTTGGGCCAATCCCAATTTGATCCTGGCAATCCCGTCAGTAATGCGGCGAGTGACGAATTCGATGCCGCGCAGCGGGCTCTCATGATTGAACAAAATTCCCGACGATGCGTGCAGGCCGAAACTCTCGCGGTAATTGATCGTCATCCAATGCGCGTATAGCTTGGCGGCGGCATACGGGCTGCGGGGGTAAAAGGCAGTCTTTTCGCTTTGGCTAGCCTCCTGGATCTTTCCGAACATCTCCGACGACGACGCCTGGTAGAAACGCGTGCTGGGATGAGCTGTGCGTACCGCCTCCAGCACCGCTACGGCGCCCATCCCGGTTACGGTTCCGGTAAGTAGCGGCTGATGCCACGAGGTCGCAACAAAACTTTGGGCGGCTAGGTTGTATATTTCCTCAGGTGCGGTGTCGCCTACTACCCGTATTAAGCTGGATAGATCAAGCAGGTCGCCATCGCGCATCTCCACATCGCGATCGATGCCCAACCAGCGAAGGCGTTCTCCAATGACCTCAGCTGAGGCAGAGCGTCGCAGTAATCCAATGACACGGTAGCCTTTTTCCAGCAGCAGCTGGGAGAGATACGCGCCATCTTGTCCTGTTATGCCGGTTATGAGAGCGGTGGGCAATTGTACCTCCGACTTCTGTAAGAAACAACTATACTCGGCTGAATACTCGGCCGGGGGCCAATGTCACGCCGAAATTGTAAAACGTCGTGGATGTGAGCGAACCCATGCGGGTTGGGCTAGTGCTACGGAATCGATAGCCCCGTCAATGCTGCGGGCAGTTCCCATCTCAGTGCCCGTTCCTCGCGTTTTCCCTCAGCAGACCGCGGAGATTCGTATTTTCGGTCGGATTGTCCTATGCCAAGGCGATCGAGTAACATCTCAGAGCTTTGTGCCCAGGTCAGCCAATTCATTTCCGAAGATTGAATGTGATTCTTCGCCTTGTAAAGCTTAAGCCACTCCGTCAAAGCCGCTGCCAAGTCTTCAGGCTGGAGGCCACTGAAATAGAAGGCATACTCTCCAGCTACTTCTCTGAAAACGGGTAGATCGCGCGCGATGATCGGGAGCCCATGCTGCGCCGCCTCAATAAGCGGTAGGCCAAATCCTTCACCTTCGCTCGCCGCAATCAGAGACGTGCTGGCTGAATAGATTTGCTCAAGATATTCGTCGGTCGCATTTTTGTGCCAGAATACTCTTTTATCAAGTTCTTGATGTTCTTTGACGCGTTCGACGAAATCTTCGGTCTTCCAACCGGGCTTGCCGACGATGATGAGGTTGGCTTCGATACCCCTTCTCCAAAGGATCTCGAATGCCCCGAGCACCTGTTGATGCCCCTTTCGAGGTTCGACGGTCCCAACCATCAGGAAGGTAGCAACCCCGCGCAGGCAGCGCAGCGAACGCTCCTCGTCGCTTGTCATACCCAAAGAAAGAACGGACATTCCAAAATCAGCACCAAGGTGAAACCAATCGATGACGAAAGGAACTGAACGCCCCTCGGTGTGAGCGTCGCACCAATCACGCAATTCGCGCGCGACCGATTGGGAAATGCAAATAGCGCCGTTAAAGCGGGTGATGAAAGCAAGCCAGTTAGCGTGACTCTCAGCTGCGCCGTCATAAAAGCATTCCGGCCTCAGAATCGGGAGCAAATCGTACACGACAAAGCGGATATCCACCCCGCCTCGATACCAGCGGCCGAGGAGTTCGTGCTGAGCCGGAATCACATGTGACTGAAAGTCCAAACCGATGAATATGTCGCCCGACCAAGCGTCCACGGGCTCGTCGTCTGTCCACGAAGCGTCCATTTCGAGAAAGGCGCAGGTGAATCGCCTTGCATAGCGATATCCAGGACGTTCCAAACTTGCGTATACGGGTTCAACCAACCAACCCTTAGGCGGGTTCGACAGCCAATGAGTGAGAATGGCGCGGACGACACGTTGAATGCCTGTCTTCGCATCACGGTGCACGAGTTCGGATACATCCACTAGAAGCTGCCGCAGACGCGGCCGCGGGGGAAAGTTCCGGCTCAGAGTCGAGGCCAAAATCGGCGTGTCGGACTCGGCGAACCACGCCTCCGACAACTTGCGCATCAAACCACCCACTTCATTCGCATCCCTGTCGTGGAATTTTTCTATCGCGTCATAGTAAAGAGCGGCGCAACCCTCAGGTGAATGCCAGGTGCGAATGAGGTCTTGCGCCTTGGCTCCAATTTTTTTGCGGAGCGCAGGGTCGTGCGCCAGCGTCTCGAGCGCCTCCATTAATTCCTTATCCTCGAATGAACAGTTCAGCATCCACACCCCGTCGCGATCGATATCAGCAATCGCCTCGTTGGCGCTGATCACAGTTGGCACGCCATGGCTCATGCAGTCGAGAATCCCCCCTGCGCCATCGCCGTTCAATTGGACAGCTATATCCGCTGCTTTGAGATACCTCCCTAACGTTTCGCGGCTTGCGGAACCTGTAATCCGGATGCGCTCCTCGACACCGCTTCGCGAAATTAGCCTATAGAGCCCTTGTTCAAATTCCGCCCCGGCCGTCTCACCGACAAAAATCAAATAAGTGTTAGCTTCCTTTACTAACCTAGAGGACAGAAAAGACGAAATTAAACGATCGTTTAAGCTTGTAGGCGTTAAAGAGCCAAAGCTACAGATCAACAAGGCATCCTTTGGAAAGCCAATGCGGTTCCGAGCTTCTTCGCGTTGGTCCGTGGTGACATTTGATAGCGTGTATGTATAGGGTATCACTTCGAATTCATCGCCAGCTCCGTCGCCATACCACTGGCTTGCTACCTCACGTAACTTCTCACTATGAACGACTACGCCCTGCGCGCTCTGTATCACAGCGAGATTAGCAGGAACTTTGCCGCCAGACAGCGACAGGTACCCCATAACTGCCCCGTAGCCATGGCTTTCCTTCAAAGCACGCAAAAATAATCTTTTGCCGCGACGTGCTTGAAGTTCTGATAAGAAAAAATCATGAAGCACAACAACGCCAGGCACCTTCTCTATTAATGCGACCGTATGCTTGTGAATCGGAGAATTACCTAATTGATAGAGAAAACGATCATATCTGTGGAAATGCTCTTGAAACCATTCGACGCCTCGCGGTCGACCGGTCGCTTCGATCCAATCTCCGGAAACCTGCGGCTGGTCGACGATGACGTCGATCTCATAAAATGCGCGCAATGCGGGCAAAAGCTTCGCACTGTAGTCGCTGATGCCACTCCGTTCAGGCGGAAGCGGCGAAACGTAGGCCAGACGCTTTCGTTCCCGCGGGCGTTGTCGATCTTTTGTCCACTTCGGCTTTTCCACGGCACTTTCGATTCCTGCGAGGGCGCGGCGCGCCGTGTTGTCCCAGCTGAATTTGGCCGCTTGCTTAGGTCCATGTTGCTCCAGCTCCGCTCGGAAGCCATCATCCTCAATCACTCGCTTTAGCGCGGCTGCGATTGCCGCATCATCGCGCGGATCGAATAAGGCATCGCGTCTCCCCACCACTTCGGGCAGGCTACTAGTGTTCGCCGCGAGAACGGCCTTGCCACACTGCATCGCTTCGAGAACCGGCAAGCCAAAGCCTTCGTGGAGGCTAGGCAAAACAACCGCCAAGCAGGCGTTGTACAAGATCAGCAAGTCATCGTCGGATACGTATCCCGTTACGATCACCTCGTCGCGCGCCAGCCCAGCATCCTGCGCCAACTTCTCCAATTTTAACTGCTGATTGGGGTGCAATGTGCCGACAAGCGCTAACTGATGTTTCTCGCGAACTGACGAGTTCAGCCGGGAGTAGGCGCGGATCAAACGTTCGATGTTTTTGCGCCAATCGAAGGCGCCTGTATACATTAGGAAATCGTGTCTGATCCCGTAGCGCTCGCGTAAAAGCTCTTTTTGAGGTTTTGAAACTAGACGAGGCCGAAAATGCGAATCGGTGCCGGCTGCGATGTCTATAATCCGATTTGGGTCGACGCCGAGCAGGTCGATGCCCTCGAGGCGCGACGATTTGGAAATGGCGAGGCAAAGATCGGCCCGTTTCAGCTGTGCCAATTTTTCGTTGTACCAAGAAGCGTATACAGGGTCGCTTAGGTATGCGTCCTTGTATATAAGGGGAATGAGATCATAGAAAACCACGGCTGTCGGAACAGTTGTGTATCTTTTAATGCTCGTGACGCAATCGTCGCCAAAACCCTCAAACAGACTGGCGACGACAACCATGTCAGGGCGCAGTGACGCCAAAAACGCTTCCCGCTGAACCTCCGCATTCCGTCGCCGTACCGCACTCGACTCATCAAGCATCGCAACCCCGGGCTGACCGCACCAAACGTGGATTTTGTTTTGCGGCAGAACGCGGCCGATTGTTCCGCGTATGCGTTCAATTGTCTCCGGAAAAAGATCGCTGAGCGCAATGTGTACATCGTGAATGCCCCGATTGCGGGCGATGCCCAGGGCGAGAGCGAGAGCGTACCGGCCCATGCCGCGAGTGCGGCTGTCGCCCTGCGCTCCTTGAAGGTCGATCAAAATGCGCATTTAGAGATCTTTCAATCTGCGACCATCTGCGAATGCCGCGAGTCGAGTCAGAAAATATCGCTCGCGCGGAGTAGTCAGCGCTTCAGGCGCAGTCACTTCTGCCTGTCGCAAATGATCGCGCTCCGAGCTATTTAGCCAATATGAAAAGGCTCTTCGAGGCTTCCCACTCTTGCGTAGGACTAGAATACGAAATAACCTACGAGGTTTGTTAGAATTGTGGAATAGCAGGAGACGTAAAGGCTTGATTGGTCGCCCGTCTACTCGCAAGAATATTTTCTCCAGAAGTGATCTATTAAGTATATAGTGCACAGAAGCTTGCAATTTGCTCAATTCGTTTACAGTTTTATTGTAACTAAAAAGAAGACTATTATACTTTCTGGAGAGTCGAAGTACTCCGTCTGACAAAGTGTGCAGGTCGTCGCGCGCTCCTCCAATCTCCGATTCCAGTCTGGCGATCTGTGTGGTACTAGCAGCCTGTGCGTCAACGAGCGCCTCCGCGCGCAGGGTCTGCCGAACCAGATCATCTTGTAACCGCACTTGAGAGACGGGTAAAAAGTCGTCAAACACGTTCGGTGGCACCGCAAGCTTCTGCTTCAGATGTATCTGCTCGCTTGCCGTGTAGAAGCAGTTCAATCCATCGAAGTAGACGAGCTCGTAGCCGCGATCGACGAGAAGATGTTCCCAGAGATGGCGGGTCAGGTTTTGACAATTGGGCTCCGTCGACTCGACAATGACAATCCAGGGCCTGTACACGTTTAGGTCTATGCCTGAGAGTACCTCTGCCTCAGTGCCTTCGACGTCGATCTTGAGAAAATGAATTGGCAGGCCGGACCGCGACTCCAGTAGTTGGTTCAGCGTCAGTTGGGGCACCATAAGTTGGCGGGACTTGAAACCCATGTCGGCGTGCCTCGACGCGAAGGCTTCGTCCAGCGTGGAAAGGCCAGTGCCTTCGATGACGTAGAGGGGGCGAACTCCTGCTTCAGCGCTGGCCAGCACACGCAGGTTGACGTCACGCGAACGTTGCGACTGCAACGCCGAGAAGTAGGGTTCGGTCGGCTCAATGTTGATACCTGACCAACCGCGCTCGTAAAATGCCTTCGTGACCGAGTCCACGCTGGGATCTGCCGCGCCGACGTCCACGTAGAAACCGCCCGCTACATCGCGAAGGGCGCGCCACAATACAACGTCCTCGTAATTTTGCGCGTACGAGATAAAGCTCATTGAAACCACTTCAGTTTCGACGGAATCAAAAGCAACCTCCTTATGCGGGTCCTCTACCATTAGTCTACCAATGGGCATCATTTCCTAGTTAGTCTATTTCACTCTATTTGTCGTATAATAGGCCTCTTTGGCTGGAGAAGCATCAAGGCAGTCGTCTAGCTATATTTCGGGCCAACCTAATGGGGGACGGCTGCGTTTGAGGCAAGGTCGAATGGCGCGGTTTTCGCCTTGCGGCCATTCCACGAGCAGCGTTCTCCGGAATAGACGTCACGCCCACGCCGGGCGTCGGCCGACAGACGAGCGGCCGATTGAGGCTCGCTTGCACTCGCGCCGCGCCAGCGTCGACGGCTCGGGGACCTCCGAAATTCACCTCAGGCGGTTGATGCTCGCGCGGGCAATCTGTTCTCGAACATGATCGCAAATGGGGTCCTTGGCCCGAAGGCCTCGGAAGCGCTACTGGATGGGTGAGGTCGCGCGGCCGTTCTTCGCTTTCCATGATCCAACAATTTGCTTGATCATGCGGAAACGCTCGCCGAATCAGTCCGTTTTGGCAAGTCTCCCAGGAGACTTATCGGCAGGGGCGGCGCCCATTGGAATTCTTGGACCGACGTACGCTTGCAACTCCGGGCCTCAAGACCGTATGAGTGTTGCGCAATCCGACCCCAACTCACCTAGTGAATTGCCACGATGCGTGCATTTCGATTCCTAAGCTTTGCTTCCGCATTGCACCGGCCGAGCGACGTCAGCCGGATGGAAGTTTCGGCGAAAACGCCGGAAATACCGGTCGTACAAAAAATTGAATCGGAGATCACGCGAATCACTCATGAACAACTCGATCAATTCATTGCTGAAAGCGATCGGCTTGGCGGCCCCGAAAGCCCGGCAACAATACAATACTGGAAAGATATGGAATACGCCCCCGCGGTGATAGTGGACAAGAGCCTCGATCCGTTTGGAGATGAATATCTTAGCCAGCAATTGGTCCTTTACAACGAAATTTCTGGACGACGACTCAATCAAAACGAAAATGAGCATGTGCACTTTGAACTTGCTAAGCACATTGTGGCTAGAAATCCGTATGATCATCCAGATCCAACAACTTTAGCAGTACACGTGATAAGGCTATGCTCCGCTATGAGATTAGCAAAAGCGCACAGAGGCGCAAGACTACTTGACATGGGCTGCGGGTGGGGCTTGTCGTCCGAGCTCGCGTCCTACCTCGGCTTTGAGGTCCACGCACTAGACATTAACGACAATTTTATTAAACTTGTGGATGAGCGCTCTCGGCGCCTGAATCTTGGTATCAAGTCGATCCATTCATCATTTGACGAATTTGTGACAGAAGAAAAATTTGACATGGTGCTGTTCTACGAGTGCCTACACCACGCGGTTACTCCTTGGGTCTTACTGGAAAAGATGGCTGGCGTTCTGGCAGATCAAGGGAAGATCCTGCTTTGCGGAGAGCCGATAAACGAATACTGGTGGCCGGCGTGGGGTCTACGCTTAGATCCATTATCTGTGTACTGCATCCACAAATTTGGATGGTTCGAAAGTGGATGGTCGAGGGACTTCATCTTGAAATGTCTAGATCGCGCTCTCCTTGATAGCACTTTTGTTCCTGCCGAAGATCCACTGTTAGGGCCGATTATCGTTGCGTCTAAGAGAATTGTTTGAATGTGCGTTGGTTAGTTCGGATTGCTCTATGGATGAAGCTGAACTGAATGGTCAATATATCGTGAAGTTAGGACAGGTCCGTATGCGTTTAAATATAAAGCCCGGAGACAATTCATCGAAATTGGCGCTTCATAACTTTAGACCAAAATCGATTCGAGCCTTACTGCGAATTAACGACAGAGCCGCAGTGCCAATAGAGTTGAATGAAGGGCAAACGCGACTTGGTGGAATTGACGCCGGGGATGAATTCGCATTGAATCTGAGACATGGGTTCCTGCCGAAGAGGTCTCCAGCAACGATTGGCGTCGGTTGGGTTCATATTTCATGAATTCAGTTTGCTTAGTCCTCGTCGGCAATAGTTACACAGAAGAGGGGGCGCAGTTCGTTAGTGCGCGTCGCCGCAATTCTCGCTTCCGCTCTATCCGGACTATGGCGAACGCAACATTGGCCCTCCTGGAGAGCAGGGCGCCTGACCCACGTCGACTCGCCTGACCCGGCTATGCCTTGCATATGAATTCTCGTCCAGGCCGACGGATTAGGGGGCGAGCGGTCAGGTTAGCCATTCAGTTAAGCCGATCGGCCGTTGCCCTGTCGGTGCTCCGGCGCCAAATTCAGGCAACGACGCTCGTCTCAAACGGATGCACCGCTGATCTGGCTGATAGCGGCTAGGCAATAGAACAGGGCAATTATGATTCGGCCGGCCGACGGAGAAATTTAATGTGGCCAAAGTCAATTCTACTAAAGCCTGTACCGCGTCTCGACGAGTCCCAGGTTGTGTCATCACTATACCGAGCAATTCTCGACCGCAATCCGGACGCACAAGAACTCAAGTCCAAAATAAAAGCGTTGCGTGAAAACGGGCTTGACGCCATCGTCCTAGAGTTCCTACAATCTATTGAGTTCCAGCGGGCAGCAAAGCCAAGTACAGTAGGGAATTATAGCAATTCACTGTGGAACTACACTGCCATATTCGATCCGGTTCAAATCGTTCTCGCCCATGAAAACCGGGAACGGACGGCTTTGTCCGGCCATCGGGTCAACTACCTCGGGGTTGCGGTTAACGTCACCCGCTTCGTTCCCGAACTGAAGTTGGAAAATATTGTCGAAGGGCCCCCGATCCCAGGCAACTGGCACACAGATCTCGCCGAGATGGGCGCGGTTTTGAGGGCGGTGGATCTCGCGGCCGATTCGTTTGCCATGATTGAGCTCGGTTGCGGGTGGGGCTGCTGGATGAGTATCTCAGCAATAGTTGCTCGCCTTGCAGGCAAGACAGCCCACGTCACAGGCGTCGAGGGGGATGAGGGCCATTTAGACTTTGCTCGCGAGGCCATGGCAACCAACGATATCGCGCCCTCGCAATACAATCTCTTTCACGGCGTCGCTGCGACAAGGACCGGTCGCGCATTTTTCCCATTACAGGAGCGCGCGGGGATCCACTGGGGCCTTGAACCTATCTTCGCAAGATCGCCGGACGAGCTCGAACGTCTGAGGGGGAGCGGTGAGCATAGTGAACTTGTGACCGTGTCGATAGAGGAAGTGATCGGGGATCGTCCTCGCATAGATCTGCTTCATATAGATATCCAGGGTGGCGAGACCAGTCTAATTCGGGACAGTCTTGACGTACTTAACCGAAAAGTCGCCTACATCGTCGTCGGCACACATTCGCGCGCGATTGATGGTCAGATTATTGACTTCCTTAGCCGCGACGGCGGCTGGATGTTGGAAATTGAGCGTCCTTGTATCTTCAGTATTGAAGGCGGTACTTTACTGACACGAATCGACGGGGTCCAAGGATGGCGAAACGCCAGGATGTAAAACTGTGAGACCGCGCGCTTTTAGGCGGCTACTGCCTAGCACCGCGGCCTTTGTCATCTATGCTCTGCTGTCTCTCTGGTTCTTCTCTCCAATTCGCGATCTGCGTAGAGCCTATATCGGCTTAGGCAGCGACCCCTTTATCTTCATCTGGGCCTTACACTGGTGGCCCTGGGCGGTGGCGCGGGGGATGAACCCGTTCCTCACGGAATTCGTCTGGTACCCCGCAGAGGTCAATCTGACCTGGATTACCTCGGTTCCTACCGTGGCCTTTCTGATGCTGCCGGTCACGCTTCTTTGGAACGCCGTCGTTTCCTGGAACGTGACCGCCTTGCTCGCACCGGTCCTCGGAGCCTGGGCGGCGTTTTTGCTAACGCGACATATCACTCGCGATTTCGGCGCGTCCCTCATCGGGGGCTACATTTTTGGCTTCTCCACCTATGAACTGGCGCATCTGCGCGGCCACATGAATCTCTACGTCGCGTTTATCCCGCCGTTGCTGATCCTGCTTGCTCTGCTCCGCTTGGGCGATGGGCTGGGGCGTATAAACTTTATCGCCGCGGCGGCAGTGCTGCTGCTGCTCCAGATCGGCCTGTCTACAGAAGTCCTCGCCACCACTTGCGTTTTCGGCGCGATCGCGTGGCTGGTGTTCATCCCGTTTGTGGATGCTGAGGGCCGGCGGCGCCTGGGGCGGCTCGCTTGCGAAAGCGCCGTTGCCATGACGCTAACGGCTCTTCTTGCGGCACCCTTCTTCTACTACGTCATTGTCGGCATCCGAAGCATTCCGGACGTCATGGCGCCGCCACAGGCCTATTCCATCGATCTGCTCAATTTTATCGTTCCGACGCCGATGACTGCATTGGGTAAGACTGTCTTTGCCTCCATCGCCGCGCGCTTCACGGGAAACTCCGCCGAGAGTACAGGCTATCTCGGCCTGCCGCTAATCGTCGCGCTGATCGCGAGCTTCCAGTCGCCAGCGCGCTACAGGCTGCCGCTCGGGATTCTGGTGCTCCTTTTCGCGATCTTCAGCCTTGGACCGTCGCTCTGGATCAACGGTGTGCAGACCGGAATCTGGCTGCCGTGGCGCACCGCAATCCACCTGCCGATTATTCGCCACGCGCTCCCTGGGCGCTTCACGATGTTCCTTTTCCTGGTGGCCGCCGTGGTCCTTGCCTGGTGGCTGGCGGAGCGATGCCCTGCACCAGTCCGTGCGGCGCGCTATGCGCTGGTCCTGCTCGGGTGCCTTTTCCTACTACCGGCGCCTATTCCCTGGAGCCCTTTACCGACGCATCCGTTCTTCGCGCCCGACGCAATGCCTCGTGAATTGCCGCCCGGCGACAACGTCATCGTCCTACCCTTTAACTGGGCCGGTCCAGGAGTGCTGTGGCAAGTACAGTCGGACATGTATTTTGCCCAGACCGGCGGATACCTCGGTCCAACACCGAGGGACTTTGCACCGTATACCGCGCTGATCGACGCGGTGGCCAACGGTAGGCCTGGGCGCACCTTCGCCAACGATTTCACCGCCCTCGTCGCCACCAATCACGTGAGGGACGTGCTCGCCGCTCCCGGCACGCCGCGGATTCTGCTGGACAATCTGGCTGCACTCGGCTGGTCGGAGAGGACCGTTGGCGATATGCGCATCTTCCACCTCCCCGCCGAAAGCGAACTACGCTACCTCGACCTCAAAGGCGATTATTGGGGATCCACCGGCGAGTGGGACTGGGTGGGCCGCCGCATCACCATCACCACCCATAACCGAGCAGCGCGGCTGCAACTGAAAGGCTCAGGGTTCACCGGCAATGGCGGCCAAAACACGTTGCGCATAACCATGAACGGCACGACCGCCGACTACAGCGTCGACGATGCTAATGTCCTGACGCTTGACCTACCGGCCAACGCGCGCGTCGACGTCGAAACTGCACAGACCTTTGTCCCCGAGGAGGTGATCCACAACGGCGATGTGCGTGTCCTCGGAGCGTTGATCTCGCTGCAGCCCCTATAGTCTTATCGAGGCTCATCCCAGATTGCATGGGCGGGCGTCTGCCGGGTCGCGGCTAACATGCCACGGGAGTTTGGCAGTTCTTCGACTTTCACGTCCAGTTCTTTTACGTTCGAACCACGAGCCTTTTTCGCAATGTCAAAGCCTTGCTTGCTTTGCATGCCTTGGCCGCTCCAGCAGTAATAATCGGAAGCCATCACGATTGCGCCGCGGCGTTCAGCCTCAAACGAAAAAAAGCCATCCCACGCACCAATGTCGAGCACTGTTTTCCCGATAAATCGGCGGGCATGCCAAGGGCCGAGAGCTTATTAGGAGAGTCGTCCACCCTGGGTGTGACGATACCGTCGCCGAGATCGATTCGATGAAACCAATCACGGACTTCCACGGTCGATTTTAGTTCATCTATATTCAAGGACGCGTTCCTTTAGCGGAGGTTTTTCTTGAAGTCTTTTAAGTAGAGGGAGGTAGGTCGACCCCAACTGTGGTCGTTGCGCATCAAATCAACGCAGCCTCGGCGATTTGACCGAGAGATCCTCCAGGGGAGGCCTCCATCATCTCAAGATTGCCGCTGCTGCTAAAGTTTTCAAGCCGGCCGCGTCGACGACGCCCGTCCACTGCGCTTCGGAGGATGCCCGCGACCGGTGGCTCGTATCCCTTCGAACCCTTTCCGCGAGAATATCTGACAGGCGTCCTTCCACGGTCAACTGTACAGTTTTGGCCGCATGATAGGTGGCCATGAATGCGTTGGCATTGACGGCCCGCCGCTCGCGTTCTGCTGGGCTGTCGATGACCAAACGCATAAGTCTAATGGCGTCAGCCTGATCAGGCTCAGCCCAATACTGTCCTTCATGGAACGGATACTCGCCGGCGCGCACAGGAACCATGGCAAAGGCGGCCGGGAAACCGGTCTCATCGGAAAGAAAAGCGGTGTTTCCCGAAAAATTCGTTCCGATGACTGGACGCCGCAATAGCATGGCCTCCGCCATTCCTAGGCCGAAACCCTCTGACCGATGCAAGGAAACGTAACAATCAGCGCATTCTATCAGAGAGAGCATCTCGTCCCGGCTCATCGGCGCATCGATAACACAAATCCTAGAATCAGCCGCGGCCGCCGCTGCAATTTCCCTTCCGACATCCGAGGCAATTTCCGTCGGGCCGATCGACTTAATGATCAGACCGGCATTCTGCGCATTCGACGGAAATGCGGCCTGGAACGCGCGTAACACGGCAAGCGGATTTTTACGCGCTGGAAAAGAAAAATAATCGAAACTGAAAAGAAAATAAAATCGCCCTTCGCGCATTCCGAAATGGGACCGATCGAATGTCTGCATCCTATCCACCAGAACCGGCTCCGGGACGTTAATGATCGGACCGTGGAAACATTCTCTGAACGCCGCCGCCACGAAATCATTGGGTGCCCAGATTTCGTGAACGTCTCGCAGAATCACCCCCCATTCGCGCGGCGCCCGTGGTAATTCCCAGAATGCGCGCAGAATATTGTAGGTTCCAGTGGTGCGCAGGGGTCCCAGTTCGCGTATCGCATAGGGTAACTGATCTGGGGCGGTTTGGATCAAATTGACGTCGTAACGCCCCTCGTTGTCATAACGCTCCTCCATGAACGGACCGATCCGGCGATTCTCGACGTTCACATTGAACGGATAGACGCTGAAGGGGATCGACATGCCCTCCATCGACGTCAACAAGTCCCGAAAGGATTGGCCCAGGCCAAGAGCGGCTTCCAGGTATCCAACACAGAGCACGCCCGCCCGGTGAACAGGCGATGGTTTCGGCAACCAGACCGGGGCCGCTTTGGCATCGTAGACAGCGGGACCGCGCTTCAACCACGCCAGCTGCGGACGAGACGCCTGCATTTGGGCAAGTGGCGAAGGCGCGCGATCCGCCGCTTTGAGCGCCGGATTCTGCAGTGTCCGCAACGCGCGCGCGATAGCGAAGCCGGTATGGCGCCACGTGTAGTTCCCCGTAATCTTCTTGACAGCGCGCGCGGACAATATGCGACGGGCCTCCGGGTCCATTGTGCAGGCCTCGTGCAGCAATTCAGTGAGATGTCCTGCGTCCGGTTCCCACCAGTTACCGACGTCCCCAAATCCCTTGTCAGAATAATCTGCCCTGGCCTCATTGCCGCGCAATGTCAGCGCATCTCCGAAGGCGAACTCTCCGGTTGCCCCATAGGCAGGGAAGATTGGCACGGTGCCGCAGGCCATGGCCTCAGCGACGACAAATCCAAACCCTTCGCTGCGGGCCGTGGAGACCACAAAGTCGACACTGCGGTACAGGGCCGCCAGATCGTCGGCGGTTAGTGGTTCCATTGTTTCCCACACAGAAATTCGGTCGTCGGCATAGTCCTCGATGATTAGATTCTTCCACCTTCGGACTGAAACAGGCACGTGAATCAGCGCACCGCGCACAAACTCCCCAAGGATGATCAACCGGGCGGAGCTGTTCCGCCGCCGGAAGTCCGTCCAGGCCCGCAGCATAACGTCGAGCCCCTTGCGGTGCTGATTGCGCGCGAACCAGAGGAAGGTCGTTTCCACGGAAGGACGTTCGGATACCCCGGAGGGCATGAAAATGTCGGTATCGACCCCGAGCGGCACATGGAAGACATCGACGAATCCGGCATCAGCGAACACCTGTTTATTCCACAGGGAGGCCACCATGATGGCCTTATATCGACCAAGCCGCGCCAGCCACTCATGCGGCAGTTTCGTGGTTTCCCACACGGTGTACAGGTAATCGAACGGCGCTGCGCCAGCGTGCGCGAAAATCAGCTCGGGTCGCGCAGAATCAAGAAGCCCCATCCGCTGTAGGATCGGGTGAAGGTTCTGATTGATTATTTCCCAGGACGTCGCGCCCGCCGGCACTAAATCATCGTGGTTAACTCCAAATCCAAGATGCTTCTCAGCAAAAAGCCAGCGGTTGTTGGCAACGTATACGTCCTTCCTTTCCTTTAGCTCACGCGAAAATGTCGAACTGCTGTAATGATCAATCTGCGCGGCGGGAATATAGGCTGCGCTGTAGCCCGCCATGCGCAGCCGGTAGCCAAAATCGGCATCCTCGAAATAACCATACTTGTCGTCGAGAAATCCGATTTCCTGGGCCGCCTTGAGACGGATGATGGCACAGGTCAGCTCGCAAAAATCCGATTCGTAGCGGACCGGATTGCCGCGTGGCGGCGCGAAATCATGAAAGAAGTCGAGGTTCTTCAGGTCCCAGGCAGCGCGATAGACAAGGCGCCGGAAGCCAACGGCGTTGTCTATCAGGAACTGGGTTGGCGCGCAGATCGCCAGGTTCGGATCGTCCATCATGGCGGCGAATAATTGCCGCGCCACGTCGGTTTGAAACGTGATATCGTTGTTGGCGACGTAGACGAAATCCGCGCCGCGGTCGGCAGCCATACGGGCGGCGAGGTTACACGCCTGAGTATACGTGTGGGGGCGGCCCAGCTGCACCAACTTAACACCGGCGCTCCGGCAAACTTCCTCGGTGTCGTCGGTGCTGCCTTGGTCAAGCACAACGACAATATCGGTCGGTACCCGCAATGTCGGTAACATACGGTCCAACAAGCGCCCACCATTGATCGATGGAATAGCGAAAAGCGTCTTTCGCAAAGCCTGCTCAATGTCCATTCTCGGTCCTGTCAGGCGGGCTAATGCGGATGATTGAGCGCGTAATGAATAATCGGATTGGTTCCGGGCGGCAGGGCATGCGCTTCCAAATACTGGCGGGTGGAGAAATAGGGCCCGGGGTCGCGCTGCTCGGCTGCGCCGTGGTGGTAGTAATGCA
>Ga0209624_10000414_pt1 | contig 37619 bp, 38 predicted proteins | sample JacPinW_OM2H0_O1_FD_188565 | JGI IMG/M metagenome (GOLD analysis project Ga0209624, IMG submission 188565) | Forest soil microbial communities from Algoma, Ontario, Canada - Jack Pine, Ontario site 1_JW_OM2H0_O1 (SPAdes) (version 2) | ecosystem: Environmental > Terrestrial > Soil > Boreal...
TCCCTGGGACAAGCCCGGCCAGGACGCTTCGGGCCCGTCTCGCGCCGCCACAACATGCGGAATTTCTGTTGCCAACAGCCAACGCTAGAAGAGCCTTTTCCTCGGCTTAGCCAGACAGGCGCTCCGGTAATTCCAAAATCAGCTTGACAATGTTCCTATTATGTTCTAGTTTGATTCATGCATACCCTTTCCGCCCTGCGCCGCAAACGGGATGAGATCGCAGCGTCGATCGCCGTCTATGAAGCACGGATCGAGGCTGCCAGAATGGACCTGGCGGCGCTCGAACAGGCCGCGCGGCTTTTCGACTTCGTAGCCGAACGCGAAGAGACCGCCATCCATCTGGAATGCGTGAAACCTGGGAGCCTTCAAGAGGTCCCCGCGGCGCGATGGGAAGTCTCGCAGTCGGAGCGGCCGTTCGCGCTGGGCCAATTGGAGCCTCCCGTCGCCAGGGCAAGGGGCTCTGACACTCACGACTCCGGTCCGTTCAACTCACTTGGCCTTTGGGAGGGCCAGCTTACGCGAGAGGCCGCGGCGGGAGAACGGATACCAGCTGAGTTTTTTTATTTGAATTGGCCGTAACCCATTGAAAAGTCTAGATTCGAAAAAATAAACGCTAGTAAACGCTAGCAAATTTACTAGCGTTTACTCGAATTTACTGGCGTTTATGCGCGTTTAACTCCGTCTCGGAACAGACCGGCCGGTGTACGGATCGCTTGCCGCCCGCGCCGTTTGGGCGTCATATCGAGCCTGCAAACTCGAGGGAGGATCCCGTGGATCTCGGCGCCACCGATAAAGTCCGTCCGCTTATCGCTGCCGTCCGGGCGATGGTGCGCGACGAGATCATGCCGCTCGAGGAGGAATTCCATGCCGAGGTCGGGCGCGACGGCGATCGCTTCAAGCCGACCAAGCGCTTTATCGAGATCCGGGAATCCCTGAAAGCCAAAGCGCGCGCCCAGGGCCTGTGGAACTTCTGGCTCACCGGCTCCGATAAGGGGTTCGGCCTCACCACCGTCGAATACGCCTATCTCGCCGAGGAAATGGGCTGGTCCCCGCTCGCCTCCGAGGTTTTCAATTGCTCCGCCCCCGACACCGGCAACATGGAGGTTATCGAGCGCTTCGGCACGCCCGAGCAGAAGGCGCGCTGGCTGCCCGATCTGCTCGAGGGACGCGCGCGTTCCGCCTATCTCATGACCGAACCAGGGGTCGCCTCATCCGATGCAACCAACATCGCCATGGACGCGCGGCTCGAAGGCGACGAGTGGGTGCTCAATGGCGAGAAATGGTGGTCGTCCGGCGCCGGCGACCCGCGTTGCTCGCTCTATATCACCATGACGCTGACCGATCCCCACGCCACGCCGCACGCGCGCCATTCGATGCTGTTCGTGCCCGCGGCGACGAAGGGCATCGAGGTCTTGAGAGCGATGAAGGTGTATGGCGACGACGACGCGCCGCACGGCCATATGCACATTCGCTTTCGCGACGTCCGGCTGCCCAAGGGCGCCATGATCCTTGGCCGCGGGCGCGGCTTTGAGATCGCGCAGGGTCGGCTCGGACCGGGGCGCATCCATCATTGCATGCGCGCGATCGGCCAGGCCGAGCGGGCGCTAGAGGCGATGTGCCGGCGCGCCGCCGCACGCACGGCGTTCGGGCAAAAGCTGGCGCGTCTTGGCGCCAATCCCGACATCATCGCCGAAGCGCGCATGAGTATCGAAATGGCCCGCCTGCTTTGCCTGAAGGCCGCCTGGACCATGGACACTCAGGGCGCGCGCGCCGCGGTGCCGCTTATCTCGCAAATCAAGGTGATCGCTCCGCGGATCGCGCTCGAAGTAATCGATCAGGCGGTGCAGATGCATGGCGGGGGCGGCGTCAGTCAGGATTTCCCGCTCGCCCGCATGTGGACCCATGTGCGCACGCTACGCCTCGCCGATGGGCCGGACGCCGTGCATCGCCGCGTGATCGCGAAAGCGGAGATGAAGCGCTATACCAATGAGGCTGGCGCACAGTGAACGGCGTTTTCCCCGAGGATACGACCGCACTCCACGCGTGGGCGAAAGCCAACGTCGAGGGCTGGCGCGGCCCGAGCGTGGCGAAGAAATTCCCGACCGGACAGTCGAACCCGACCTATCTGATCGAGGCTGCGAGCGGCCGCTATGTGCTGCGGCGCAAACCACCGGGCAAGCTGCTCAAAAGCGCGCATTTGATCGAGCGCGAGTTCCGCGTGCTGAAGGCGCTGGAAGGGGCAGGATATCCAGCTCCGCGCCCGCTGGCGCTCTGCGAAGACGAGGGCGTGATCGGCACTGCCTTCTATCTCATGACCTTCGTCGACGGCCGCGTCCTGTGGGACCCGGCGCTGCCCGACCTTCAGCGCGAAGACCGGCGTCCGATCTATGACGCGATGAACGAGGGCCTAGCGCGACTGCATTCCATCAACGTCGCCGCCGCGGGCCTGTCCGATTACGGCAAGCCGGGCAGCTATCTCGCCCGTCAATACCAGCGCTGGACCGACCAGTACCGGGCGAGCGAAACGGCGCGGGTCGAGGACATGGAGCGCCTGATCGCCTGGCTTGCGGACAGGGTCCCGACGGACGACGGACGCGTCGCGCTGGTGCACGGCGACTGGCGCATCGACAACATGATCTTTGACTCGACCTCGCCGCGCCTGCTCGCGGTCCTCGACTGGGAGCTGTCGACCCTTGGCCATCCCTTCGCCGATCTTGCCTACCAGTGCATGCAATGGCGGTTGCCGAATGGCCGGTACCGCGGCTTGGGCGGCGTCGACCGCGCCGCGACCGGCATACCGACCGAAGCCGAATATGTCGCCGCCTATTGCCAGCGCATGGGGCTTGGAGCCATTCCCGATTGGACCTTCTTCATCGCCTTCAGCTTCTTCCGCAGCATCGCAATTCACCAGGGCGTCTATAAGCGTGCGCTCGACGGCAACGCATCGAACCCGGAGCTCGCCCGGCAAGTCGGCGAGTCCATGCCGTTCGTGGCGCATGTCGCTTGGAAGGGGGTTGAGGAGGGCCGTTAGGCGGCTTTCGCGACTTCCCACGGGGCGAGGCCGTCTTGCCGGCGGTGACCGCCCATGCTAAGCGGCGCGCCGACCTTGCGGCGGGCGTTTTAAGCCTCGCCGTCGCACCCGGAGAGGTGGCAGAGTGGTCGATCGCGCCGCACTCGAAATGCGGAGTACGCGCAAGTGTACCGGGGGTTCGAATCCCTCCCTCTCCGCCACGACGTCTGTAAATTAATTATATCATTGACACATCAGGCAGGCATCTTCCGGCGCACACCAGGCTCCACATTTTGTCATCGCTTCCCGCCCCGGTGCGCGCCATGAAGCTGTCTTTCGTTCGGTCAAGACCCCAAGGGGCTCTTATGGCGTGCGTTCCATGCGCTCCAAAATCCGCTGCACTGATTTCGGGCCGTGTCCCGTAACGGCGCCGATCGCCCGGTATGTCGCGCCCTCTTGCCGCATGGTCTTCATGCGCCCGATAACGGCCATCTCCGCCGCGTTCGGGACCATCCGGCTAGTTTCCCCGTCCAGCACGATATCATAGCCGAAAGGGCGTTTTCCGCCGCCAAAGACGCCCTGCGACGTGAGGTGCCGTTTGGCGTCGCGGATGCGCTCGCGAATCCTGTCGCGCTCACCCTCGGCGACGGCTGCCAGGATCGTGAACACCATTTTCGAGATGCCGTTGCTGGTGACGTCGCCGCCAAGGTCGATCATGTGAAGACCAACGCCCTGCATCTTGAATTCCTCCAGCACTGCTAGCGCATTGGCAGCAGAGCGAAAGGCGCGGTCGAGCTTGGCAGTTACGATGATGTCGCCCTTGCCGACCGCCAGCATGCGACTGCCTTCCGGTCGAGCGGCGAGCGGCGTCGAACCGAATACGCCGCGCTCTACGAAGTGCTCGGCGACCTGCCATCCCTTCATCATCGCATAGCCGGCGATTTGCTGTTGCTGAGCGGCCAGGCTTGCGCCCTCGTCAGCCTGCCTCGGTGGTCGAAACTCTGGCATATCCGAAAACGCGCATGGCTGTCCCTGTGTCCTTGCATAAAACCAACGACACACACTCGACCAACGACACAAACCCTGTCAACCGGCCATTCGGCGCCACCAAAAACGCGCGTGTGAAAAATTGCTCGCCCCTGCGCGGGTTTATTTGCGCGGTCGAGTTTGGAAACGAAGATGCGCTATGCGAAATAGTAGAACGCGCCGCACTAATGCGACCGGGCTCGAACGCAGGGGCTCATAAATGAGCACAATCAATTGGGAAAATGCGCTGGGCGGGGATTGGTCGGTCGGAACGAATTGGGAGTTGGGGTTAGTCCCAGCCGGCGATACTGAGATCACTCTCCCCGGAGTTTATACGGTCTCGATCTCCGGCAACGTTGCTGCTGCCAACCTAGCGATCAATGCGAGCGCAGCGACGCTTGCTGAGTCCGCCGCCGGCTCGCTGACCCTGTCTGGCGGTTTGTCCCTCTATAATGGCGTGGTTTTTCTCAACGGCGCGAACTCCATCGAGGGCTCCGTCCAGCTTGTAGGCGGCCTGCTTGCCTTGGGCAACGGCGGCGCATTGGGAAATGGCTTCGCTCTTCTTTCCGGAGGTGTGCTGCTCGCGACGACCACTCAGACGTTGACCACAGGCATGGATTTCAGTGGGACCCCGACGATCGCCGCCGCCCCCGGCCAGACTTTGTCTTTGCAGGGCGAGCAGCAGTTGAATGGACCTGTCACGTTAACATTCGGCGAGCCGGGCGAAAACGACCATTTCTATGGGGGGGATCTTCCTTCCAGCTCTCGGGCGGCACGCCGGACGATCTCGACATCCGGGACGGAGAGTTAGTTTTTGCGAATATCGATGACGGCTTAGCCTTCTTGTCGTCGACGTGGAATTCGGTCGATATTGAAGCCGGCGCTACCCTTGACCTTGCAGGGGTCCCGTCATCTTTCAGCAATTTGACTGGTAGCGGCACGCTGACGGCCAGCGAGACTTCGTCCGTCACGATCGCCGGAGGCACGTTTTCCGCCCATCTTACAGGCTATCTCAATCTGATCGTTACAGGCCAGGTCGAGCTAGCGGGTTCAGGTACGGTCGGCAGTATTCAGATAGGCAATGGCGGCGCCTTCACCAGTCTGAGCAATGAAGTGGGCGGCCTTATCGATCTCGACACCAGCAGCGACGTATCCATCGCGCCCGGGGCTTCAGCCGCGTATTTTATCAACGACGGCACGGTCCTCCGAAACGGCTTTGGGGGAGCGAGCACGGTTTCAGTCCCATTTTACAACTATGGGACTATGAGGATAACCGCCGGTTCCATGACTTTCACGGACGGCTTCGCGAATTCCGGCACCATCGAGGGCCGTCTCGCGAAGAACGGCAGCTCTACTACTTTGACGCCCGATGAAGCCGAGAACGACTTCAACGGCGACGGCCTCTCGGACCTTCTGATGGAATACAGTAGCGGTACTTTAGCCGATTGGACAATGAATGCTTCGGCAATCACTTCGGGCAATACCAAGGCCGACATATTGATAAGCGACACCAACGGCACATTTTACGATTGGAACGTAAACGGGCCAGTGGTTACTTCGTTGAATGAGCTGACCAGCCAAAATCAGCCGGTCGACCTGGGCCCCTCTTCCCCGAGGACAGTCGCCGGTCTCGGCGATTTCAATGGTGACGGAATGGCGGATATCTTACTGCAAAATACGAATGGCACGTTCGGCGATTGGACTATGGACGGCTCGACAATCGAGCCCGCCGGAAATTTGACCTATCAGGGCAATACAGTCGATCTAAGTGCGGACTGGAGCGTAGCAGGAATAGGCGACTTCAACGGCGACAACAAATCGGACGTGCTTTTGCGGAACACCAATGGGACACTGGGCGAGTGGTTCATGAGCGGATCGACGATAGATTCGGCTCAAGGCATTAGTTTTGATGGCGCGCCGGTGACACTTCCCTCATCTTGGAGCATTGTTGGCGTGGGCGATTTTAACGGGGACGGCATGGCGGATATACTGCTGCGCAATACCAATGGCTCGCTTGGCGAATGGATGATGAACGGATCGCAAATCGAATCTGCCGAAGCGGTCACGTTTCAAGGAACGGCCGTATCGCTTAATTCTTCCTGGACCCTGGCGCGATCGGCGATTTCAACGGCGAAGGAAAGGCGGATCTCGTGTGGGAGAATTCTAACGGCGCGTTGGCCGAGTGGACGATGAACGGAGCGGCGATCACATCCGCCAATTCAGTCACGAGCCAAGGCCAACCGGTCAGCCCGAGCGGCTGGCATGTCCTGGCTACGCCAACAGACCTTGTCTTCGGTTGAGCGCCGAATTTCGCTTGTTGCCCCAGGACAGTTCGCCACACCCCCCGAAACTTCGACCTGGGCGATGGCGGTTTATGGGCTTCGCCGGCTTCGGCTGGTTCGCTCGCGCGAGGAGGCGCAAGCTCACGCCGGCCTGACGCGAGTTCGGGCGGGACGGCGCGGCTGAAACTACAGGTCGGAGATCGCTCTCTCCGCGCCGCGGGATCAGAACGGGGACAGCCCGCATCAACGCCTTCTTATAGTCCTCGGTCGTGTTGACCCGTGCCTCAATCCGCGTCACATGATTCTCCGCTCGGTCGTAGAGTCGACGTCGTTTCATGGAGTTGCGATTGGCCGGACGGACGCGGACGCCAAGGTTTGCGCGATCTTCGAGCATTGCGCTAGGGCGTGGGCTCGAACATCGAGCTCTTCAGCTATCAATCGCCGGATCAGAAGGTCGTGCAGGCCAAGAATAGCGACATCGGCGGCTATCACATCGCGTTCTACGTGAACGACATTGAGGCCGCGGCGGACTGTCTCCACGCCAGGGATTCTTTGGACACCAAAGGACCCGTCTAAATAGCGCCTGACCTGGCCTGCTTTATTCCTCCGAAGGGATTGGCGAGGGTGAAAACGCAAACGACGGACATCTTGGAGGGTGAAGCGATGGTGGCTTGGGACAGCGTAAGTCGCGATCACGTGTTGCGCGCGATCAAAGAGTACGATCGACTGGGTCCGAAGCGCTTCTTCTCCGAGCATGGCTTCGCCCCGACGACGACTTATGAGCTGGCCTGGGAAGAACGCCGTTACCCGCCGAAGGCAATCTTGGGCACAGCTTATGAGTTCGCCACGAGTCGGCGTCTTGCCTCGGGCGACTTCGAGGGCGGCAAGTCAGGGGCTGTCAAGGTGCTCGGAGAGCTCGGATTCACTGTCCAGGAGAAGCGACGACCAGGCAAATAAAGCGGGTCCGCTCACTCCCACTCGATCGTGCCCGGCGGCTTCGAGGTCACGTCGTAGACGACGCGAGCACCTCGCGACCCTTCGCTCCCACTCCATAACGCCGCCGGTGCTGACGGCGCTGCGACCGCCGCTCTTCTCACACCCCGCGGTCGTGCTCGCTGGCGTCCAGGATCCAGGTCCGATCGGCGAACGCGACGTAGATGCGCTCCTGTCCCAGCGCGGCGCCGAGTTCGGCGGCGAGTTCGTTGAGCATCGCCTCGATCGCAGCATCCGGCAGGTGACCGAGATAGGCATGCACCGCCTCGCCCGTGAACAGGGCGACCGGTTCGCGGTCCGAACCGACCGTGCCGTCCTCTCGCGGCCAGGCGTAAGTCACCTCCGCGCGGGTGAACATGCCCGAAAGCGCAGGCTGGCCCGCTTCGACCCGTCGCCGCATCCAGCCTCGCGCGGTGCGCACCGCTTCGGAGACGTCAAAGACCCGGCCCTCCGCGTCCCAACCCTCGCGCAGGCCGACGCTGATCCTAAAATCACGCCGCGGCCCGTCCGAGCCGTCGACAACGATGTAGTCCTCGGGTTTCGGCGGAGGCGTCTGGGGCATGTCGGGCTCTTCGGTTTGCCGCGGCCGTGGGGTGCGATGATCGTTTCGCGCCCGCAAGCATAAACCGGAATTTTAGTTTCGCCTCACTCCCACTCGATCGTGCCGGGCGGCTTCGAGGTCACGTCGTAGACGACGCGATTGACGCCCTTGACCTCGTTGATGATGCGCGTCGCGGCGCGGCCGAGGAAGGTCATGTCGAAGGGATAGAAGTCGGCGGTCATGCCGTCGACCGACGTCACCGCGCGTAATGCGCAGACAGAATCGTAGGTGCGCCCGTCGCCCATCACGCCGACCGTGCGCACGGGCAGCAGCACGGCGAACGCCTGCCAGATCTTATCGTAGAGACCCGCTTTCCGGATCTCGTCGAGGAAGACGGCGTCGGCCTGACGCAGGATGTCGAGCTTCTCGCGGCTGACTGAGCCGGGGCAGCGGACGGCGAGCCCGGGGCCGGGAAAAGGATGTCGGCCAACGAACGCCTCCGGCAGCCCGAGCTCGCGGCCTAGAGCGCGTACCTCGTCTTTGAACAATTCGCGCAAAGGCTCGACGAGCTTCATGCGCATGCGTTGAGGCAAGCCGCCGACATTGTGGTGGCTTTTGATGGTCACCGACGGACCGCCGGAAAACGACACGCTTTCGATCACGTCGGGATAGAGCGTGCCCTGCGCCAAAAACTCGACCGGCCCTTTGCCGTCGCTGGCGATGCGGCGCGCCTCCGCCTCGAACGTGTCGATGAACAGTTTGCCGATCATCCTGCGCTTAGCCTCGGGGTCTTCGATGCCTTGCAGCGCCTGTATGAACTCCTCTGCCGCGTCGACATGAACGAGCGGAATGTTGAAGTGGCCGCGAAACAGGTTGACCACTTCGTCCGCTTCGTCTTGACGCATGAGCCCGTGATCGACGAACACGCAGGTGAGTTGGTCGCCAATCGCCTCATGCATCAGCACCGCCGCCACGGCCGAATCGACTCCGCCAGACAAGCCGCAGATGACGCGTGACCTGCCGACCTGCGCGCGAATGCGGGCGATTTCCTCGTCGCGGAAGGCGGCCATCGTCCAGTCACCTGTGATGCCTGCCACCTTGAAAAGGAAATTGGCGAGGAGCTTTGCGCCGTCGGGCGTATGGGCGACCTCGGGATGGAACATCGTCGTGTAGTAGCGGCGCGCTTCGTTGGCCGCGACCGCGTAAGGCGCATTCTCCGACACCGCATAGGCGCGGAAGCCCTCGGGCAGGCGGGCCACGCGATCGCCATGGCTCATCCACACAGGGTAGCGGCAGCCCGTTCGCCACACGCCATCAAACAAGGCGCACGATTCCAAGATCTCGACGTCCGCCCTGCCGAATTCCGCCGCGTGCCCGCTCTCCACCTTGCCGCCGAGCTGCTCGCACAGGGTCTGCTGGCCATAGCAGATGGCGAGGATCGGAACTCCGCTTTCGAAGATCTCCGCCGGCGCGCGAGGGCTCCCCGCTTCGGGAACGGACGCCGGGCCGCCGGACAGGATCACCGCCTTGGGTTTCAGGCGCGCGAACGCTTCGGCCGCCTTAGAGAACGGGTGGATTTCGCAATAGACGCCCGCCTCACGCACACGCCGGGCGATCAGCTGCGTGACTTGCGAGCCGAAGTCGACGATGAGGACGAAATCATGGCTCATGCCGCCTCATGTGGCGCAAAGAGCGGCGTGGTGCAACGGCGGCAAGCGCAATTGGCTTATCCGTAACCACGCATTGCCTTGCCGGTGGAAAATCTATAGCGCTGCGGCCGCTGCTTTGATGAGCTTCGCCGTTTCCGCGCGCCCGGCCACAGTCACCGACCAGCCGCGCGTAATGCTCGTCATCCCTCCATCGATCACAATATCTTGCCCGTTGAGAAACCCAGACCCGTCGCTGGCGAGAAAAACCGCCATTTGGGCTATATCGTCCGGAAGCCCCGCTCGCGGGATAGGCTGGATCGTGGCGAAGCGCTCCTTCATCACGCCAGTCACCTGGTCGGCCTTGGAGCCTTCCAAACCAGCGTTCTTCCCAAAAATTCCGGTCACGATCGCGCCAGGCGAGATGCAGTTCACGCGAATGGCCTTCTCGCCCAATTCGGCGGCGGCCGAGCGCGTCAGCGCCTGCACGGCGCCCTTCGAAGCGCTGTAAATATGGGCGGAAATTCCTCCTCGAAGACCGGCCACGCTTCCGATATTGATGATGCTGCCGGTCCCCGCAGGCAGCATCACCCGCGCCGCATGCTTAATGCCAAGCACGACCCCCCGAACGTTGACCGCCAGGACCTGATCGATGGTCGCCACGTCGATTTCCGTGATGCTGATCATCGGCGACGGAATTCCGGCGTTGTTCACGAGGCAATCGAGACGACCAAACCATTCGAGCGTTTGATCGACCATGGCCTTTACGTCCGACTCGTTGGCCACATCCGCGCGGACGAAACGGACGCCAATGCTGTTCTCGAGCGCACGGCCCTCCTCCTCGCGGCGCCCGACGATCACGACTTTAGCCCCTTCGGAGACAAAAGCCTTGGCGATGCCTTCGCCGATGCCGCTCGTGCCGCCGGTCACGATTGCGATCTTCCCATCCAACGCGCCCATGTCAGCCTCCGATTGAGGTCAATGCCTTTGCAGACCGCCTAGCCTCTTATGGCGGCGATGAGCGCCTCGAGCGATTCCGAGAGCCGCCGCGTGCAAACCGTGTCCGCCAGAACATCGTCCGGTGTCACCGCCTTTCCCGTCAGTGAAATCGACACGAACGCTTCAGGGATGAGACGCGCAGCCATAGTGGACAGGATCTCGCGCAAGGAAGCCTGTGCGTGAAACGCGCGGGGCGACGTGTTGAGGAGCGCGGTGGGCTTGCCGGCGAAGGTCTCGCTCGCCACCAGCCAGTCGAGCGCGTTCTTGAGCGCGCCGGGGAGCCCATGGGCGTATTCCGGGGCGGCAATGACGAGCGCATCGCTCGCATCGACGAGCGCGCGAAGCGTCTCGACCGGCTCGGGCTTGGGCTTGTCCTCAATGTCATCGTCGAGGCTGAACGGCGGTAGGTTTGCGAGACCCCGGTACAGGAGTACTTTGACGCCCTCGGGCGCGAGCCGGGCCAACGCCTCCAACGCCGCCGTGTTCGTTGACGCCCGGCGCAGGCTTCCCGAGATGGCGAGGATGCGCGTGGGTTTGGTCGGGGACGGGAAATCGCTCATCGGTCGCCGCCCCCATGGTAAGGCTCAGCCGGCGCGGTCGATGCTCAGTCCTCGTCGCCGGGCCAGACGATCGACGCTGCATGATCTCGGCGTGTTCGAAAGGACGCCGCACGGGAAAGATGCTTAAGGGCAAGCCGGTCTCGTTTGGTGCTTCAAGCCGCGCGTCTTCATAGGCAGCCTCCAGTGCCTCGTCGACCTGGGGTCTTAGTCCCGGATTTTTTCGCAACTGCCGCTCGGCGCGCTGTCGTTGCTCTCGGACGGTCAGGGTCCACGAGCGGCTTCGCATGGAGGCCTGATGGTCCCATTTGAGCAACATGGAGCATCAGGACGCGGAGAGCGCTCTCCAATTTGTCATACTGCTCCTCGCCCACGTCATCGATCTCCTCCGCTATTGCTGCGGCGTCGATTTCCGAGAGCCGGCCGGCGCGCAGAAGCTCGGCCTGACGGCGCGCCCAGGAATAAAGATCAGCCTCTTTCGCGGCTGGCCGCTTCGTTTCCTCACGGACCGCGCTCTCGACCATCGCTGTTTCCTTACGCCGCTCAGCTCAAAGCGACGTTGAGCGCGCTCTCCGGCAGCTCCTGGCCAAAGCAGCGCTGGTAGAACTCGGCGACCAGAGCCCGCTCGAGTTCGTCGCACTTGTTGAGGAAGGTCAAACGGAAAGCGAAACCGATGTCCTTGAAGATTTCCGCGTTCTCCGCCCAGGTGATGACGGTGCGAGGGCTCATCACCGTCGATAGATCGCCATTGACGAAGGCGTTGCGCGTCAGATCGGCGACGCGAACCATCTTGTTGACGGTGTCGCGTCCATCCTTGCGCGCCCGGTGCGCAGGCGACTTGGCGAGCACGATATCGACTTCCTTGTCGTGCGGCAGATAGTTGAGCGTAGCGACGATCGACCAGCGGTCCATCTGGCCCTGATTGATCTGCTGCGTGCCATGATAGAGACCGGACGTGTCCCCGAGGCCAACCGTGTTGGCGGTCGCGAAGAGACGGAACCCCGGGTGTGGCCGAATGACGCGGCGCTGATCGAGCAAGGTCAGGCGGCCCGAAATCTCCAGCACCCGCTGGATGACGAACATCACGTCGGGACGACCCGCGTCATACTCATCGAAACACAACGCGATATTGTTCTGGATCGCCCAGGGCAACATTCCGTCGCGAAACTCGGTAACCTGCTTGCCTTCCTTGAGCACGATCGCGTCCTTACCGACGAGATCGATGCGGGAGACGTGGCTGTCGAGGTTGATGCGCACGCAAGGCCAGTTAAGGCGCGCGGCTATCTGCTCGACGTGTGTAGACTTGCCCGTGCCGTGATAACCCGTAATCATCACCCGGCGGTTGAAGGCGAAGCCCGCCAAAATCGCGAGCGTCGTGTCCCGGTCGAACAGATAGTCTGGATCGAGATCGGGAACGTGTTCATCGCTTCCGGAATAGCCCGGGGCCTCCATGTCGGAATCGATGCCGAACACCTTGCGCACCGATACGCGCGTGTCAGGCAGACCGGGCGCCGGTTGGGATCCCACCATGGCTTGTACTGAATTCATAGGTCCTCCACGCTCTTCCGCAGCCAGAAGAGAGCGACTTTCTCATACTCGAATTCCGGGCGCGCGCAAAAAGCGCGCGCTTACAGCAACATCTTAACTGCCAGAATGGCGCGCCGTTTCACGGGCGCCAGCCTGGCAGTCAGACGAGCTTATTGGCGCGCAGGAAATTGTAGGCCTGGATGATCTCGCGCAATCTTTCTTCCGAGGAACGATCGCCCCCGTTCGCGTCCGGATGATGGCGTTTGACCAATTCCTTGTATCGCGCCTTGATCTTCGCTGGAGTCGCATCGCCGCCAAGTTCGAGCGTCAACAAGGCCTTGATCGCCAGAGCGTTGTACCGCGGTGGCGGCTCGGTCTGCGGCGGCTTGCCCTTTGCTCCGCGCCGCCGCGCCGCGCGGGCCTCGGCAAAAACGGATTCATCGACCGGCTGGCCCGCCGCCGCCACTCGCGCGCCCATCTTCCACGTTGGGCGGTGGCCAACAGCGTCGGCTTGACGGAACCTCGCCATGGAGGCGTCGTCCATGCCGCGAAAATAGTCGTAAGAAGCGTTGTATTCCCGCACGTGATCGCGGCAAAAGCTGAAATACTCGCCCTCGCGCTCCCTGCCCTTCGGCGCGCGGAACACTCCTTCGGCCGAGCAACCGGGGAACGAACAAGGCGTGGTCGGCGCCTTTTCCGGCGCGCGCTCGGCCGGCTTGACCCGGATACGGTCGAACAGACGAGAGTTCAAATCCATGCCATGACCTTTATGACCGCCAACGCCATCGGGCAAGCCCGAAACGCTCGACGCCAGCAAAAGCCAGCAAATCGTGTGCTGATCGGGATATTCAGCGTCCAGCCCAGCGTAAGATATTTAGGGTCGCGATCTGCTTAACGGGAGTGCTCAAACCGTGATCATGCAAAAGAGAATTGTCGCGCGTTTGACGGCGGCGCTCGATCCCATTCTTCTCGACGTCGTCGACGAGTCCGATCGTCACGCGGGACATGCGGGCGCACGCGAAGGCGGAGGCACGCATTATCGCGTCCGGGTGGTGTCCGCCGAGTTTGACGGTCGTAGCCGGGTCGAGCGGCACCGTCTCGTCTATGATCTTTTGACGGCGGAATTCGCCGATGGGCTGCATGCTCTGGCGTTGGTCGCCCAAGCGCCCGGCGAGCCATGACGACGGATCGGCTCCCCGATTCGTTCGGGCCCTACGCTTTTACGCTTGCGCCTGCCGAAGCCGAAGCCGCAGCCGCTCGCGCGGGACTGCGCACGGCGCTCAAAGGCGGACTGCTCACCAATCACGTGGCGCCTCTGACCGCCTTCGCGCTGGTCATGGCTTTTGCTACCGTGCTGGCGCTGACCGGTCTCGTCAGTCGCCGCGCCGGCGAGGCGACGATCATCCTGGCAGCTGCCGCATTCATGATCCAACGACTGGCCAGTCATTGGCGGATTCGCCGCGCGCGCGGCGACGGTCAGGCCGCGATCGGGCGCCTTCAATCGGCGGGCGCGCTCAAGGCCACGTTCGGCGATGAAGCCCTCTCGTTTGACATGGACGGGCGCACATTGAACCTGCGCTACGCCGATTGCGAACAAGCGGAAGATGCCGGCGGTCTTATTTACATATGGCCGCGCAATGGCGCCCCGATCGTCGTGCCTACTCGAGCGATGGCTGACGCCGAGGAGGCGGCCCACCTCCTTTCCCGCCTCTCGACTCGGATCGGAAATGGGCGGCGAACCGCTCTCGCGGGTTAACGTATCGCTATTGCTGCTGCGGCGCTGTCGGCGGGGAAGAATCGGGCGCGTCAGCCTGAGTTTCAGCGGAATTGGGTCGTGTCGGCGGAGTCGGCGACGTATGCAGCGACGCCAAATGCACGTCGTCGCGGTGCGGCGGCAGTGGTGACGGAGGAACCTGTTGATCGGGATCGCTCACGGCCGCAGAAATCGGCGGAGGCGCAGGATCCTCACCGCCAAGATGCAGCCACTTTTGAACGTTCTTGGCGCCGCCGGTGACCCCCCCGAGCATCCCGCCGGACTGGTTCGCCGGCGCCGAGGTGGCGGCCACGGCCGTCGGAGCGGGCTGCGCCGCCGCCGGAGCCTCGACGGGCGTCGGCACAACGCTCACGGCGCGCTTCTTGTCCGCATCGGCCACGGCGACTTTCACCGCCGCGGACACTGGCTTCGCCCGGTCGCTGAGGACGATTTCTTGGGGTCCGCTCGCCAGCGCCTCCGGGTCGCTTACGTCCTTGTAGCCGGTGAAAGCCGGATTTTGGCCGCCATCGGCGTAAACAAGATGGATCGGCTTGACGCCGGTCGCGACCAGTTCGGCGACCTTGGTCTCGTCCTTGTCTTCTTTCTCGGCGACGAGCGCCTCAACGTCCTGATCGCGCTTAAGCGCCGGGCACGGCTCGCTGCCGGAAACCTCATCTTTCGTGGTCGCATCGAAGACGTAGTGCTTGCCGCAGACCAGGACGGACGGCTCATTCTTGGTGACCTCGAAATGGTCGGAGCCGTCTTTAAGGTTTTTCCAGAAATCGATATTGGGGTCGAGCCGGAATTTGGCCATGTTCTCGGCCGTCATGTGGAACGGATAGGACTGGAGCTGGATCTCGCGTTGACCGCCCGCAAACGAGTCGCGCGCGATGGCGTAAATGTCAGCGACCTGCTCGTCGGTCATCGAGAAGCAGCCAGCGGACGAACAGACGCCGTGAACCATCACATTGCCGCCGGTTCGCCCATAAGCCCGGTCATAGGCGTTCGGGTACCCGACGTTGAACGCGAGATAATAGTGGGAGTTGGGGTTCATCTGCCCCGGCGCGATGGAGTAGAAGCCTTCGGGCACCTGCATGTCGCCTTCGCGCTTCTTCGGGCCAAGCTGCCCCGACCACCGGCACATCGGGTAGGTCTTGAGCAGCGCATATTCGCCGTTCGACTTCATCTTCCAGATTTCGAGCTCACCCTCCTTCTTGTAGGTCCGGATGACCGTCGGCGAGGAGGGCGTGGTGTCAAGCGCCTCCATCTTGGCAAGCGTGGCGCTGGAAATCGGCTGCTGGGATCGCGCAGAGCTCTGATCGAGGTAGGAGTCGTCGTCGCAACCGACGATCCACGCGCACGCTGCAATGGTCAGTCCAACGGCGGTCCCGCGCCGGATGATGGAGTTCATCGATCTCCCCGCATTCGACCCGACTCTTAAGCGCGCGGGCGCCAAAAGTCCACCCGGTCATCAAGAGCAGCCGTCCTTACCCAACCGTTAACGGATTGTCTTCCCGACCGAAATTGTGGGTCGAAATCAGAGCAGTACGGTTAAATTACGGGCCCGCGGCCGTCACCAGCGGTCGGAAAGGGGCGCGGAATCGAAGATCTCGGCGAGCCTCGCTCGAGTCGCCCGAGTCGTTCCTTCCGGAAGTGCAAGACGTGGAAAAAAACGTGCTTCCCGGATCTCCCAATCGGGCGTGCGCTCGCCCAAAACCCGGAAGTTTCGGATCACGTAAGCGGCCACGTGGTCGCGCCGCGAGGTTTGGGTGTTGAAGAAAAGCCCATGCAGGACGGGCGGCCCTTCCAGCGCGATGCACGCTTCCTCCTCGAGCTCGCGCGTAACAGACTCGACGCAGGTCTCTCCCACCTCCACTCCGCCGCCCGGAAAATGCCAGCCGGAAACGTAGCCGTGTCTCACCAGCAGGATTTCGTCGTCGGCGCTGATCACAATTCCGCGAACGCCAAGCGACATTGGCCGCGTGACGAGGACGCCCCAGTGCAAGACGCGGAGCCTTAGCCTTTCTCCAATCGACGCGGCCATATTGCGGATACTCCCGACCCCATCCAGGATTGTCTTTCCGTTCAAGCAATCTTATTTCCATCCGGTCAATGGCTCGAGGCTCCTCGCCTTGGCGGATCGCCGAGAAGGGCGCCTTAGGATGAGCTTCGTCATTGCGCATATCACCGATCCGCATTTAAGCCCGGCGCCCATGCCTGGCTTCGCCGATTTGCGGCTTAAGCGCGTCATGGGATTCATCAACTGGAAGCGGGGGCGCGAACGGCTCAACGACATGGGCCTGCTCAAGCGCCTGGTCGAGGACCTGCGAACCCAGCGCCCCGATCATGTCGCGGTCACCGGAGATCTGGTCAATATCGGGATGCCGATCGAGTTTCACCGTGCGGCATTATGGATGGAGACATTAGGCGAGCCGTCTGACGTTAGCTTCGTGCCCGGCAATCACGACGCCTATGTGCGCGCGTCCATGCCGTTGCTTGCGACCACCTTCGCGCCCTGGGCCACGGGCGATGGCGCGCCAGAGAGCAGGGCGACCTACCCGTACCTCCGCGTCCGCGGCGAGATCGCGATCATCGGCTTGAGCTCGGCCGTGCCGACGGCTCCCTTGATGGCGACGGGCAGGCTGGGCAAGAGGCAGCTCGAGGCGTTCGCCGAACTCTTGCGCCAAACCGGCGCCAAAGGCTTCGCCCGCGTCGTGCTCATCCATCACCCGCCTTTAGCTGGAGTCACGCCCCCGCTACGCGGACTCTCGGACGCACCTGCGTTCGAACGCGTCATCCGCGACTTTGGCGCCGAGGCGATCCTGCACGGCCATATCCACCGGCAGGCTGTCCGCTCGCTGCCGTCGCGCGCCGCGCGCACGGTCGGCGGCGCGGTGCCGGTCCTTAGCGCGCCGTCGGCCGCCGCGGCGGCGAGTCACCCGCGCTATCGCGCCGCCTATCATCTGGTTCGGCTCGATCGGGAGGGCGAGCTCTGGCGAATTGGCGCTCGCTCCCGCGGGCTGACCCCGCAGAGCCAGGCAATCGGCGAACGCGAGGCGCTCGGGGTCTGAAGCCTCCCATACGTCTGGCTTCGCCCTACGCCACAGCGACTTGCGAGGCGTCGAGCATCTTCGTCGCGGCAGTCTGGATGTGTGCGACCCGTGTCGCCCAGCCCTGTTCGAACTCGGGCATATTGAGGCTCTGGTAGAACGCCAACCTCGCTTGAGCAAAACGCCCGATCAAGTCGCCAACGTTGAACTGTCGGACGGCCGCGAGCGTTATCGGGCCGACCGAGCCGTCCTGCGTCACACCAACGAGCCTTTGCAGCGTCTTCACAGATTCGGCTGGACCGGAATTTACGCCAAAGTCAAACACCTCGAGGTCAAGGCCGACCGGCAACTCGCCACACTGCATCCTGTTCCAGTACGCGGTCCGGTAGATCTCCTTGGCCACGGCGGGAGTCAGCTTCTTGACGTCGTCCGCGGTCAGATTCGAGTCGCCCTCGTAGGCCCTCAAGGTTGCCAGTGTGATGCCGAAATTGGTCGGACCTCCGGGGTCACCCGGGTTGTCGGAATAGCCACCCTCCGCCTTGAAGATGAATGGCATGCAGGCCTCGAATCTTGACGAGCCTTGCTGATCGGCCGGCTTTGCCTGGGCAGGCGCTTGCATCGGCGCCGGCGTTTGAACGGCTGCCTGTGGCGATGGGGCAATCTTGTCCTGCAGCGCCTTTATGTTTGCGCTGGCGCGCTCGGCCTGCGCCTGTTGCAATGTGAGATTCGCGTCGTCTTTCTTTTGCGACCCGGCGGATGACCCGAGCCAGAAATTGACGACGGTCGCGAAGGCCGCCGTCAAAGCGCCGACTACGATATTGATGATCTGAACGACAAAATCATTCTTCCCCGGGCTAGGCCCCCACCAGTAGAGCCAAACAAGCACAAACAGAAAGATGAAGAACCCGCCGATCACGAGGTAGGAGATCGTCGGCGCCGTCCGAGCGATCGTCGTATTCGTCGTGGCCAACGCCTGAAGCGCGCTGCGCGCCCGCTCGGCATTGCTGACCGTATAGTGTCGTTGCTGGTCGGCTTCCGCGTTCTGAGCCTTCGTCGCTTCGAGCGCCAATTCGGCCAGCTTCTGTCGAAGCGTGGCTTGCACGGCCGGATTCGCAGCGAGCTTCGTTTGCGCTTCTCCGGCATCGGTCGTTCCGACTGCATCCGCAACAGCCTTGCCGACCTGGTCGGCGAGCTGACCGGTCTTGTCACCCGCGATCAGTTTGATGATGTCCGGCACGATGCCCGCGGCGACGCCAATTAACGGATTCATTTGCCCCCTCCCCTTGCGGTCGTCCCCCTAATTGCGACGGTCCCGAGATGCAATAATCCGCCGGCGAGCGTCGTTGTATGAGCTATGCCACAACGTGGTGGGAAAGCCAGTCCCATGCGTCCGGCGTTCGGGCGCGGCCAGTGCATTTCTGCGCGCGGCTTGTCTTTTCAATTACTTAGGCTTTTTTTTCTGCAACTGGCGGTTCGATTGCGGGCGACGATGGTCGCGGCCGGCGCATAACTTTGCTTCATTGTATTACACTAGTATAATGTTATAATCTCGCCTATCCGTGTTCATTGCTGGGACCTCGGGGGCCTTCTGACTCGCAGCGGCCAAGCGTTGCGAGCACGGTCCGGAGGACCGAAGGACGGCTATGTTTCCTCAGCCCTGACCGATCGGCAGGATGAGCTCTCAGGGCTGGAAAGTAGCCCGGACTGATCGTGGACTTCGCGACGAAATAGCGGCAGGCTGCCGCGCGGCCCTACCCGAATCGAATAAGGCGCCGCTCTTTCCTAAAGGGGGGACATTCGATGTCCGAAGCCACCGACTCCGCAGTTGAGGCGAAGGAAAAAAGTCAGGCGGTCGCTCTCGTCATCGCGATTCTTGCGCTCCTGCTGGCTCTGGCCGAAGCGGGGGCAAAAAACGCCCAGCACCTGTCGACGGAAAAAAACATCGAATCCTCCGACCTCTTCAATTTCTATCAAGCCAAGCGAATTCGCTCGACGGTCGTGGAGACAGCCGCGGCCACGCTCGAGGTGCAAAAAAGCGCGGTGAACGATCCCAAAGCGCAAGAGGCGTTCGAGAAGCAAATCGCCGACTTCAAAGCGACTGTGGCGCGATACGAAAAAGACCCGAAGAAGCCGGAAGACAGCATGGATGCGATCCAGGATCGCGCCAAGGAGGCCTCGGAATCTAGGGAATTGGCCAATCGCCGACTCGGACATTATGAACTTGGAAGCGGCCTGACCCAGATCGCGATTGTGCTCGCGTCCGCCGCCATCATCACGGGGATCAGCGCGCTGGTGTGGCTTAGCGTCGCACTCGGGGCGATCGGCGCGACGCTCCTCGCCTTCGGCTTTCTCGCGCCGACGGTGTTGAGTTTCATCGGCTGACCGAGGGAACCGCCCTCAAGGCAGCGAATGCACGATCACAGGCCCGGCGGTCACTTCCTACAGGATTCGAATCTCCCGAACCGGAGGCAGAAAGCGCCCCGGCGCAGCTCACCCGTTCGAAGCCAGCGCGCTCGGCAACGCCGCGCGGAGGCGTGACGGCGCTGCAGGAAGAAGCTTTTTCACCGCGGCCGAAGCGGCGATTTGGCCGCGGTTGACGAAGGCTTCGTGATTGCGCTCGATTTCATCGAGGTCATAGAGATAGTTGACCATGATGCCGAAGGACTCGGCGAGCCCCTTTGGCGATAAGTCCCCCTCCCAATCGATGCGCTCGAGCCGTGCGCCGTTGCCGAGATGAAAGCGGGCGACCGGGTCCTGGACCCGGCCGTCGGGACGGCGTGCTTTCAGGAAATAGTGCGCGGCCAATGGCTCGAGCATCGCGCGCAACCGCGGCGCGACGCCGGGCGCCGTCAGCCAATTGTCCTCGGCCGCCAATTGGAGCGCGGCGCTCTTAATGGGCGCGATCGCCGGATCTTCGGTCGTCTCAAGCCAGGCGCGGAATCCCGGAACCGGCGAGAGGGTGACGAAACTCTCGATCTTCGGCAACTCGCGGCGGATCTCCTCGACCACCTGCTTAATCAGGAAGTTGCCGAAATTAACCCCCGCGAGGCCCTGCTGGCAATTCGAGATCGAATAGAACGCAGCCACACGCGCCTTGTCCGGCGCAACACGCGCGCGCTTCTCCGCGAGCAGCGGCGCAATCGCCGCCGGCGGAGTCAGGGTTAGCGCAACTTCGACGAAGATCAACGGCTCGTCCACCAGCCTAGGATGGAAAAACGCATAGCATCGTCGGTCAGCAGGATCGATGCGCCGCCTGAGCTCATCCCAGTCGCCGATTTCGTGCACCGCCTCGTAGCGGATGATCTTATCCAGAAGCGCAGCCGGCGACGACCAGTCGATGCGGCGCAACACCAGGAAGCCGCGATTGAACCACGAACTGAACAGATGGAGAAAATCGCGATCGACAATGACGAGCGACGGGTTCTGCTTCATAAGCTGGAGCAAATCCATGCGCATCGCGACCAGCGCCGCTGTACCGGCCGGCGCGCGATTGAGCCGCCGGAACAGCTCGTGACGACGCGGCTCAGAAGCATAGTGGATTTCGCTCGCCGCCGCTTCGTCGCCATCCGACGCGAACTTGGCGACCGCGTCCCGCACCCGATCGCGATCAGGCCCGAAATCATCGGCGAGCGCCGTGAAGAACGCAGCATGATCGCCAGGATCGAGCGTGCGATAGCGCCCCATGACCTCGGAGGCGAGCGCGATGCCCGACGCCTCGCCCCGCCCTTCGACCAAAGCCCGGCAATCCTCGACCAACTGTTCGACGCTTCTATCCGCATCCTTTGGCCATGGCTTGACCTTGAGCATGGAGCGGCCGCGCTCGGCGACCGAGGTCAGGAGATCGTAGAAGAAGGCGTTGCTCATGATTTTCCGTTGGCCTTCGCGGGTCCGCTTATCGGACGGGACGTATTGTCCTGCCAGGGCGGAAGCAAATCAAGTCCGCGTTGGGGCTCAGAACGGAGGCGGGCCGATCCAGTGCGCCCAAAGGTCGCGCAGGCGCGCGATCCAGGCCCAGTAGACGCCGACCCCGAGTAGAAGCGCGAACGTGATCGACCCCAGAAGCATCAGAAACAAGCTCAACGCATCGCCGAGCCGCCGGGCGATCCCACGTCGGCGCGGCGCCTTCGGCTGCTCGACGGCGGGAACAGGCTCGGTCGCGCCGGCAGCGGGGAAGTGCAAGGCGCGCGTCCGCGGCCTGGCCATCGGCCAGGTCGCCGGCCCGTACGCTTCTGCGGGTTGTGCACGCGGCCCCTCGGGCATGCGCGAATCCACGGTCACCGCGCGCTCGCGCTCGACCAGACGGCGCGCGACATAATCGGCGACAGCAGCAACGATCGTGTCGACCGATTGGCTTTCGGCCATCAGCACGCGGCCATTACGCGTGTCTTGGAAGAATCGGTAGGTGCGCTTATCGTGCGCCATGTCGACAAACGCGATCATGTCGAGGAAGAGGCGCGGATGCTCGCTCTGCGTCAGCGCCAGATCAAACAGGTCGAGCCCTTGAGGCGCCTGGTCGACGACCGGCTCCAACGCGCTCTCAAGCGCTTTGAGGCGCACAATCTCGAGCTCGCGCACCTCCGCGATCGCATCGGCGCGTTCGGCGTTCTCGACCCGAGCCTGCCGGATCGAGGCGACAAGGTCTGGCTGGACCGGGGCGTTCTGAGGGTTGTCGTCCATCGACTCGTTTTTTGCCCGCTCTTTCGGCGCGAAAGTAGCGCGAATCCGCCGGACCGCAAGCTGGCCGAGGCGCCGTGAGTATTCGGCGCAAATCGGCGCCATTGATCATCAGGTTGAAATTGCCGATAAACCCGGCGCGGCTGATCGCGGCCGCGAGCGACGAAGGTTGTAAGCGATGAGCGCCGCGGATCTACTCGATTTTTCCCCCGAAGTCGCCGAGGCGCGCTCGACCAAGAAACCGATCGTCGCGCTCGAATCGACGATCGTCACCCACGGCATGCCCTACCCGCGCAATGTCGAGACGGCGCTTGCCGTCGAGCACGCGGCGCGCGAGATGGGCGCCATTCCGGCGACGATCGCCGTCATTGAGGGCCGGTTGAGAGTGGGCCTTTCGGGCGAGGAGATCGACCGGCTCGGCCAACTCTCGGGCGGCGTCGTGAAGGCCTCGCGGCGGGACCTCGCGCTGGTCGCCGCGCGCAAGGGCTCGGCGGGCACGACGGTCGCCGCGACGATGTTCATCGCGGGGCTTGCGGGCATCGAAATCTTCGCCACCGGCGGCATCGGCGGCGTGCACCGCGGCGCCGAGGAGACGTTCGACATCTCGGCGGACCTGGTTGAGCTTTCGCGAACCGGCGTCGCCGTCGTTTGCGCCGGCGCAAAGTCGATCCTCGACATCGGGAAGACGCTCGAGTTTCTCGAGACCCAAGGGGTCGCGGTGGTCGGCTACCGCACCGACGAGTTCCCGGCCTTCTACGCCCGCTCGTCCGGCTTTAAGCTCGAGCATCGCTGTGACGGGCTCCACGATCTCGCCCGCATGATCCGCCTGCAGCGCGATATCGGCCCCGGCGGGCTCCTGATCGCCAATCCGATTCCCTTGGATCACGCGCTCGAACAGGTCGCCATCGAGGCGCGCATCGCAGAAGCCGTCGCAGAAGCCAAGGCGCAAGGCGTGGGCAAGAAAGAGGCGACGCCGTTTCTCCTGAAGCGCGTGGTCGAACTCTCCGGCGGACAAAGCCTCGAGGCCAATGTCGCGCTGATCAAGAACAACGCCATACTAGCCGCGCAGGCGGCGGTGGAGCTCATGAAATTATAAACGTACGGGCCTAGTCTACGGCCGGGACCGAATGATGTTCGTGCGCGATCATCCACCGCCCGTCGATCTTCCTCAGGCAGATTGTCAGGCGAAAATCGAGCGCCTCGGGCTTGCCGTCGGACCCCGGTCCCTCGCAGCCCATGCTCGCAAAAGCAAAGGCCACATCAGCGCCGGCCGTCACGTCCATCTCTCGAAATCTCAAAGCGCACCGGACCGCGCGACCAGGAAAAGAAAAGGTCCCAGCTCTTCCTGTAAGCGTCGAGCCCAACGCTTTTGAACGGCGGCGGAACATCGAACATCACGAAATCGGCGGCATGACTTCGGAGGATTCCGTCGTAATCCTTCCGCCGCACCGCATCCGCCCACGCTTCAATCAAATCCCGCACCTCAACTTCATCATCCGAGATGTTTTGCTTGTCCGCCATTGCCGGTCCCCATTAAGCTCGATTGTTGGCGTGTGGCGGGAGGAGGGCGCGATGAAAACTTGGCTGGCCGCCCGGACGTCCGCGGTTTTCATTCTCTTGGCGTCGGAGGCTTTTGGCCCATGCAGAAAGAAGAAGGACTTGTCAAAATTCCGAGCCATCATTCCGTGGACGAGACGGTCGACAAGCTCAAGGCGATTCTCAAATCCAAAGAGGTGACGCTGTTCGCGCTGGTCGATCACAGCGGCGAAGCTGAAAAAGCGGGGATGAAGATGCCGCCGACCAAGCTTTTGATCTTCGGCAATCCGAAGGGCGGCACGCCGCTCATGCTGGCCGCGCCGAGCGCAGCCATCGACCTGCCGCTGAAAATTCTGGTTGCGGAAGATTCGCAAGGGAAGGTGTGGATCTCTTACAACAGCCCGGAGTATCTGAAAGAGCGACACGGGTTGCCGGACAATCTCTTGCCGAATATCGCGGTCGTGCAGGCGTTGGCGGCCGCGGCGGCCGGAGAGTAGCTCGACGAATTGCTCGTCGATGCGACGACGAAGGGCCGAACATCGAGAGCCACGAGCGGGCGCTCCGATGTCCGGCGTATGCGCTTTTAGCGCGCGCCCTTGGTGGCGTCGCCGGCGCTATACGAATGCGCGCCGGCGCCTGCCAGCTTGCCGCCATCGACGATGAGATATTCGTTCCGGATCGGCCGCTTCTCGAACCAGCATTCAAGAATCTCACGTGTGCCGGCCGCGTAGCGCGCCTGCGCCGACAACGAGGTCCCGGAAATATGCGGCGTCATGCCGTGATGGGGCATCGCGCGCCAAGGATGGTCTTTCGGCGCCGGCTGCGGGAACCAGACGTCTCCGGCATAGCCGGCGAGCTGTCCGCTTTCGAGCGCTCGCACGATCGCGTCGCGGTCGCAGATCTTGCCGCGCGCGGTATTCACCAGGTAGGCGCCCCGCTTCATCTTGGCGAGAAGCTTGTCGTTGAACAGGTTCTCAGTCTCGGGGTGAAGCGGCGCGTTGATCGTGACGACGTCGCAGATCTTGACCATGTCATCGACCTTCGCGTGCCAGACGAGACCGAGCTCCTTCTCGACCGCCTCGGGAAGACGATGGCGATCGGTGTAATGCAGGTGCATGTCAAACGGCTTGAGACGGCGCAGAACCGCAAGGCCGATCCGGCCGGCGGCGACCGTGCCGACATGCATGCCTTCGACGTCGTAGGAGCGCTCGACGCAATCAGCGATGTTCCAGCCGCCTTTCACCACCCACTGGTAGGAGGGGATATAGTTGCGCACGAGGCTTAAGATCATCATCACGACGTGCTCGGAGACGCTGATCGAGTTGCTGTACGTGACTTCGGCGACCGTGACCTTGCGGTCAATCGCCGCCTGCAGGTCCACGTGGTCCGAACCGATGCCCGCAGTGATCGCAAGCTTGAGGTTCTTCGCCTTGGCGATGCGTTCGGCGGTCAGGTAAGCCGGCCAGAAAGGCTGGGAGATGACGATTTCAGCGTCCGGAAGCTCACGCTCGAAGCGCGAATTCGCCCCCTCCTTGTCGGAAGTGACAATGAAAGTGTGGCCGAGCGACTCGAGATACTTCCTTAAGCCCAATTCTCCCGACACGCTGCCGAGCAGCGCACCAGGCTTGAAGTCGATCGCCTTAGGCGTCGGCAACGTCTGGCCGCCGGGATAGTGTTCTATCCTGGGCAGATCGTCGCGCGGATAAGACTTTGGATAACCGTCGACCGGGTCGTCGTATAGGACGCAAAGAACTTTGGCCATATTGGAAACTCCTCTGATGGTCTCTGACACAAAGAGGAAACGTCCGATCGTGCGCGGACCGGCTCCGACGAACCGCTCGTCCATAGGTTGCGCGTTGATCGCGCGTCGGCGTTCCCTCGCTCAGCCGGCGCGGAACGGTCCCGCCCCGCGACCGGCATGGAACTTTGGCGGGTCATTGCCGCGAAATCCAATCGAAAACCTGGAAAGCATGATAGCGGCTCTCGATCAATATGGTCCGTTCCATGCGCGTTGAATCGGCCGCCTCACACATCCTCGTCATTGGCGACGTGATGACGATGTCATCGTTCGTCCCGAGGGGCCGCTCGGACCGACGCGCCTCGATCACGGTTCAGCCGGGCGGTTCCGCGGCCAATCAGTCGGCGTGGCTCGCCGCTTTCGTCGTTCGCCCCGCCGCTGTCCGGTGCTAACCTAGCGCATCGCGAATCACGGAACTCGGTTGCGCTGTCCGACTCTTGGCGAATCGCGCACGCGGGGGCCGATACAGGAAGGCCCGCTGCGGCATGACGGCCGAAAAGCTCCCACGTTTCGACATCGCGGCTCTAAAAAGGCTCGCCGGAGGCGCCTTCGTCCGCGGCGAGGCATACCATCAGGAAGGACGCGTCGAGATCCTCGCCATCGAACCCAGGCGGGTGCTGGCGCGCGTCATGGGAACGGAGGACTACCGCGTCAATCTCCTCGGCCAGGGCGAGACGATCAAAGGCGAGTGCGACTGTCCCGCCTTCGACGATTATGGCTTCTGCAAACACATGGTGGCGACTGCGCTGAGCGCGAACGAGAGCGATCGCGGCCCCGAGTCGGCAGGCGCCGACGCGCTCACGCGCATCCGCGCCCACCTCGCGGGCAAGCCGAACGCAGCTCTCGTCGCGATGATCGTCGAGCTTGCCGAGCGCGATTGGGCCCTTTTCCGCAAGCTGGAGATCGCCTCGGCCGCCGACGGCGCCGACGACCAGACATTGGCTGTGCGCCTCAACAAGGCGATCGACCAGGCGACGGCTACGCGCGGCTATGTCGAGTACGGAGAGGCCGGCGGCTGGGCAGCCGGCGTCGACGAGGCGCTCGACGCCCTCGACGCGCTGAACTCCACGCACGACCGCCTCCTCTTCAAGCTGGCGGAGCGCGCGATCGACCGGATCGAAAGCGCAATCGAGTCCGTCGACGATTCCGATGGCGAATGCGGCGCCCTGCTCGAGCGCGCGCGGAACATGCACATCCGCGCCGCCCGAGGCGCCGGGCCGGACTCCGTAGCGCTCGCCCGCAACCTCTATGAGCGTGAGACGGGGGACGGCTACGGAACATTCGACGGCGCGGCCTGGCTCTACGCCGACGTTCTCGGCGAAGCCGGATTGGCCGAATATCGCAAACTGGCGACCGAAGCATGGCAGAAGCTGCCGCGACTGACCGGCGGCGGCCGGCAGAAGCCGCAAGGCGACTATGACGGCCTCTCGGGAATTCTCGACCGTTTCGCCGAGCTCGAGGGCGATGTCGAGGCGCGCATCGCGCTGCGCGCCAAGGACCTGTCGTCGCCCTGGAAATACCTTGAGCTCGCTGAGTTCTGCCTCAGGCACAGGAGCGCGAATGAGGCGTTGCGCTGGGCCGAGGAAGGGTTGTGGACGTTCGAGGACGGCCCTTCGGACGCGCGCCTCGTCCTCTTCGCGGCCAACCTTCTTATGAAGGCGGATCGCCGGGGCAAAGCCGCAGGCGTCCTGAAGCGCGCGTTCGAGCGTGCGCCGGACTTCAACGTCTATACGCGCTGGCGCGAGGCAGGCGGCGAGGCCGCTCGCGACCAGGCGCTCGCGGTGGTTGAGCGCTGGGCGGCGGCCGAGACCGGGCCCTCCTTCGGCCACCCAGCCGATCTTGGCGTCAAAATCCTCATGCACGAGAAGCGGTTCGACTTGGCCTGGGCGATGACGCGAAAGCATCGCGTCTCACGGGCGGTCAAGGAGAGCCTCGCCCGCGAAAGCGAAGCCGATCATCCGCGCGAGGCGTTGAACATCTATGCTGAACACGTCGATGAACTCGCGAACGAGGGCGGCAATCGCGCTTATGAGGAGGCGGCCGGCTTCGTCGTTCGCATGGGCCGATTGCGTGCCTCCGTCGAACAGATGGCTTATGTCGCAACCCTCAAGGAGCGCTTCGGCCGCAGGCGCAATTTCGTGAAATTGCTGGCTTGACGCAAATCCCGGCGAGTCGCAGCGCGTCCCGCGCCCCCGTCGCGCCGGCCATGCCGCTATGACCAAGCTTCCGCGCGTCCTCCTCATTGGCGACGTGATGACCGATGTCATCGTTCGCCCCGAAGGGGCGCTGGCGCGTGGCTCGGACCGACGCGCCTCGATCACGGTTCAGCCGGGCGGTTCCGCAGCCAATCAGGCGGCGTGGCTCGCGTCGTTTGGAGTCACCGTCGACTTCGTTGCCCGCGTCGGCGCCGCTGACCTCGAACGAGAGAGAGCGCGCTTCGAGGCGATCGGCGTCACGCACCATCTCGTCAGCGATCCCGGACGCGAGACGGGGCGGCTCGTCGCCCTTATCGATACTGACGGTGAACGCAGCTTCCTCACCGATCGCGGCGCCAATGAAGCGCTCGAAGCGCGCGATATCCCCGACACGCTGATCGAGGGCGCAGCGCTCATCCATCTCTCCGGCTATTCGTTCTTCGCCCCTTCGCCGCGCGCGGCCGTCCTCGACGTCATGCGGCGCGCGGGCGACAAGCCCATCAGCGTCGATCCGGCGTCGGCGGAATTCCTGCGCGAGTTCGGAGCGGACAAATTCCTCGCATGGACGCGAGGCGCGGCAATCCTGTTCCCTAACGCCGAAGAAGCCGCGATTCTCGCTGGCTCGGACGATCCCGAAACTCAATGCGCGCGACTTGCGGCGTACTACCCACTGGTCGTCATCAAGCGCGGCGCAGCCGGATGCGAAGCGGCTGCGGGCGAAAAGCGCTGGCGTATCAGCGCGCCGAAGATCGAGGCGATCGACACCACCGGCGCGGGCGACGCCTTCGTCGCCGCTTTTCTTTCCGCACGACTGTCCGGCGCGGACATCCAGCCCGCGCTCGAGCGCGCCGCCGCAGCCGGCGCCGCCGCTTCAGCAATCGTCGGCGGCAGGCCGAAAGCAGCGGGCGTTCAGCGCGACTGATAGATACGATCGTTTCTTTTGATAGACTTGTGGCGGTTGCGGTCTATACCTATCTTCGCCCCCAGCACGGTTTCCGATCATAGAACCGGGCAGACTTCTTCGGTCTCAAAACTGGATTAGCGGCAGTATTTCGGAAGCCAAGACCTATCAGCTCGATCAGGAGGGCTCATTGTCCATTCGTCCCGTCAAGCGCGTCAGCCAGTCCGTTCCGACCATGGAGGGAGCGGGTGTCAAGTTGCGCCGCGCCTTCGGCTTCGGCGACACGTCCGATTTCGACCCGTTCCTCATGATGGATGATTTCCGCGGCGATCGGCCCGAGGACTATCTCGCCGGCTTTCCCTGGCATCCGCATCGGGGCATCGAGACCATCACCTATGTGCTGGCGGGCGAGGTCGATCACGGCGACAGTCTCGGCAATCGCGGCAAGCTCAGCTCCGGCGACGTCCAATGGATGACCGCCGGCAGCGGTATTCTGCATCAGGAAATGCCTACGGGCGACGCCAAGGGACGGATGCACGGCTTCCAACTGTGGGCGAACCTGCCCGCGCATCTCAAGATGACCAAGCCGCGCTACCAGGACGTTCCTGCAACCGAGATCCCCGAGGTGATCGACGACGACGGCACCCGCGTGCGCGTGATCTGCGGCGAGTTCTGGGGCAAGAGCGGTCCGGTCGACGGCGTCGCCGCAGAGCCGCGCTATCTCGACGTCACCGTGCCCGCTGGCAAGAAGAAGCGCCTCAAGGTCGAGGATTTCCGCCAGGCGTTCGCCTATATTTTCGAGGGCTCGGCCATGTTCGCGGACTCGTCCGAACCTTTCGGGGTGCTGCGCGAAGCTGAGATCGACGGGGACGAGGTCCTGGTGCGCGACAAGGTCGGCAACCGGTCCCTGGTCGTATTCGGCGCGGGCGACGAGATCGTTGTCCAGGCGGGTGACGAGGGCGTGCGCTTCCTTCTTGTCTCCGGCCGGCCGCTGCACGAGCCGATCGCCTGGCACGGGCCGATCGTCATGAACACGCAGGATCAGATCCGTCAGGCGCTCAGCGATTTACGCAGCGGCGCTTTCATCAAGAATTAGCGAAATCCGGTTCGAGCCGCGCGCCCCGCGGCTCGAACCGAACCCCAATCGTCACTTCAAATCGAGGTCTTGTCGGAACCGAGCTTTAATCTTCGCGTTTTAGATGGTGAGCGCGGGCTCGCTCGCCTAGCGGAGCCAAGCAGACATGGCCAATTCGACGATAAAGACGCAGTGCTGCATCGCGGGCGGCGGGCCCGCCGGGATGATGCTCGGATTCCTGCTGGCGCGCGCCGGCGTTCAGGTTGTGGTGCTGGAGAAGCATGCCGACTTCTTTCGCGATTTCCGCGGCGACACGGTTCATCCCTCGACACTCGAGTTGATGTTCGAACTCGGTCTGATCGACGAGTTTTTGAAGCTGCCGCATCAACAGGTCGAAACGCTGTCCGCGCAAATTGGCGCCGAACACGTTCAAATGGTCGATTTTCGCCATCTGCCAACGCACTGCAAATTCGTTGCGCTGATGCCGCAATGGGACTTCCTCAACTTCCTCGCCGAGCACGGCAAGCGGTACGAAACGTTCGACCTGCGCATGCAGGCCGACGCGACCGACCTCATCGAAGAGAATGGGCGAATTGTCGGCTTGATCGCTAACACCGCGGACGGAGCGCTCACGATCCGCGCCGACCTCGTGGTTGGCTGCGACGGACGCCATTCCGTCGTGCGCGAGAAAGCCGGCCTCAAGAGCGAAGACTACGGAGCGCCGATGGACGTGCTGTGGTTTCGCGTGTCTCACAAGGACGGCGACAGCGTGGACACGTTCGGCCATATCGAAGCCGGCAAGTTGATGGTGATGTTCGATCGCGGCGACTACTGGCAATGCGCCTATGTCATTCCGAAAGGCGGGATCGAGCGGATGAAGTCGGAAGGCCTCGAAGCCTTCCGCGCACAGGTTGTCGAGATGTCGCCGTTCCTGTCCGACCGCGTCGGCGAGCTCAAAACCTGGGACGACGTTAAACTGCTCAGCGTCACGGTCGATCGGCTGAAAAAATGGTGGCGGCCGGGCCTGATTTGTATTGGCGATGCGGCGCATGCGATGTCGCCGATCGGCGGCGTCGGGATCAACATGGCGGTGCAGGATGCGGTCGCCGCAGCCAATAGGCTCGCTGGCCCGCTGCGCGCCGGCAGGGTGACGGATGAGGATCTTCAAGCCATCGAGCAGCGCCGCACTCTGCCGATGCGGTTCACCCAAGGGCTGCAGCTCGCCATCCAGCGGCGGATCATCAGCCGCGTCCTTGCCACTCACGAACGGCCGAAACCGCCGCCGTTCTTGAAGTTGTTCGGCGTCTTTCCGATTCTGCGCCGCATCCCAGCCCGGTTGGTTGGGATCGGCATTCGCCCCGAGCACGTGCGAACGCCCGAAGCAGCGCCCGCCTTGGAGGTCGACCGCGAGGTCTCCCGTCATCGCGAGAGCGCCTCGGCGTAGACGCTGAGCGTGTCGCGCGTCATGCGCTCAAGCGAATAGGCTTCGGCGATCTTCGCCCGCGAGCGGCGCCGCATGGCCTCGCGCGCCGAGGCGCCAAGCGAAAGCGCCGAAGGATCGGTCACCCATGGGGCGGTTTTCAGGCCCGCGCTTTGGGCCTGAAAAGCTTGTGGACGGGGCCCGCCACGACAGCTTGCGCCCGTGGGTCGGCGAATTAGGCTCGGAGCCTCCGATTCGCCTGACGAAAGGGATCCACATGAAGAAGCTTGCCGGCAAACCGCGGGAGCCGGCGCGCCGGAAACGCAGCGCGACGGGGACGGGCGTCTCCTTTCGCGACGTCGACATGACTGCCCTTCGACGGCTCCTGGCCGAAGCATTGCCGCCCGATGACGACTTGGCGGACAGGATCGCGGACATCCTGTCGGCTGATCTGGATGACCCCGACGACATCCCGGACGCCGAGATGCTGTCCGAACTCAACGAGGCGCTGAACCAAGCGCGCCTCGATGCCGCGGGCGGCGACATCGAGGCGCGCCAAACGCTGAAAAATATCCGCGCGATGATCGACGAGGCGGCGGCGCGCGACGCCATCCATCCGGCCGTGCTGATGGTGCTCGGACGATTGCTCGCAGGCGCTCAGATCGAAATCGGCGAACCCGCGCGCGCGGCGTTGGGCCGGGCGCTGGACTCGGGAGCTCTCGAGGGCTCCACGGCGCGGGCCTATGAGGCGCTTTTGCGGCCCGCGCTGTCGCAGAGCGGGTCCGATCCGTTCGAGCTCTACGAGGAGGTCGAGGCCCTCATCTCGATTTTTCCCGGCGCCTACAGGTCGGCGTTCATCGAGCGGATGGCGGTCGATTCCGATGCGCTCATCCACCGGAGCGCGATCGGTTTCCTCCTCCATCGCGACGAGGCCCCGGCGGAAGCGGCCATTCGCGGCCTTGGCACCGCGCCGCGCGGCCTCGATGACGAGCGCCGCCGCTGGATCGAAACCATTCGTCCCTGGCTTGCGCCGCCGCAACGGAGCGCGCTCGACGCTGGGCTTCCCGGCGCGCGCCGCGCCGCCCCGCGACCAGCCGCGAAGATTGTGAAGACGATCGCCTCGGTCTGCGATGGATCGGGCGTAAGCTTCCTGCTCGCGACAGTGAAAGTTGGCTCGCGCTGCCTTCTCGCCTCAGTGATGATCAAGCCGACAGGCATCAACGACTGCATGTCCTACGAAAACCTGTCGTCGAACGAGGCGACCGTGCTGGAACGCGCGCTCCGCTCGTCGGCCCTATCGTCCGAGATCTCGTTCGCAGCCTGGGAGAAGCTGCTGCGGCTTGCGCTCGGCCACAATCTGAGCTGCGGCGAGCCGCCGCCCTTCGCGCTCGTTGGCCTCGTCGAGGCGCTCGCCCTCGGTTCGCTCGCGCCCGATTTCGCGACACCGTCCGAGATTATCGCGTCTGCGCTCGCCGACGTCGCGGACCGCGATCGCGCCGAAACCATCCGCGCGGCGCATGAATTCGCGGCGAAGACCGAATTGACCGACAACTGGTTCGAGGCTGGCGAAGAGGTCGAGGCGGTCATGAGCGCGGCGAGGTCAGCGAGCGCGGGCGCGCGCGCGCTGATCGAAAGCTACCTGCCCAGCCGCCGGGAATTCTGGGCGGCGCAATGCGCGCGATCGGCGCTCGCGCTCAAGGACGGCGCCCGCCCGCGCGACCAGACCTGGAAACATCTCGCGCTCGTCGGCCGCGATCTTGCCGACGAAATGCCCTTGAGCCGCATTCCGTTGATTCACCGCATCGCCGAGATAAGCGCGCGCGCCTATTCCCTGCAGAAGGCGTAGCGCTCAGCGGCGGCCTGAACGGCCGGCGGCCACCCACGTCGTCTTATCGCTCGAGCGCCTCGGCGTAGACATTCAGTGTGTCGCGCGTCATCCGCTCGAGCGAATAGGTTTCTGCAATTTTCGCCCTCGACCGGCGCCGAACCGCCTCGCGGGCCGAGGCGCCAAGCGAAAGCGCGGCATGGATTGCCTCTGCAAGCGCGGCCGGCTCGCGGGGCGGAACGAGCCATCCGGTGCGAGCCTCGGCGTCCGCGTGCGGTGGCGCGGCGACGATTTCGCGAGCCGATCCGACGTCGGAGATGATCGTGAGCGCCCCTATCGCGGCGGCCTCGATCGAAGTGCGCGTCACGCCGTCGACTTCCGTGGCGGGAAAAACCACGATTGCGGCGCCGACGAAGGCCGCTGGCGGATCGGCCGCGGCGCTGCCGCGTACAAATATGGACTGGACGCCACACTTGATCGCGAGCGCGTCAAGCTCGCGCGCGAATGCCGGCTTGGCCGCTTCGCCCGCCAGCACGAACCGAACGTCGTCGAGGCCTTGGCCCTTGATGAGGGCGGCGGCTTCGATGAGCGTCTGCTGGCCCCGGCCGGGCGCGAGTCGCGCCGGCATCAGAACGACCCGCTCATGCGCCGCGACGCCCCAGCTCGACCGGACATCCGACACCCGGCGCCCGCTCACCCGTTCCGGCTGAAGTTTTGAGAGATCCATTCCCGGACGGACGATCCTGAGGCGCTTGGGAGGCGCGGGGAAGAGCGTTTCCGCCCGCCCGGCGACGAATTCGGACGACGCGATGACAGTGTCGCCCTCGGCCACGGCGGTCTCGAAGCTAGAGCGCGGACGCGTGCGGACGCCGTTGCCCGGAAGCGAGGTGACGAGCGGGCGCTTCGCCCTGCGGCAGGCCTTGACCGCCGTCCAGGCGGCCCAACGCGAGCGCACGTGGACGAGGTCGACCCGCTCCGAAGCGATGATGTGCTGCAGACGTCGCATGTTGAGCGCCATCGCGAGCGGGTTCTTGGTCGCGGCCGTGAAATGAAGGAAGACCCCGCCGATCGCTTGCAATTCGCCGGCCAGCCCGCGGGAATCGGTCGCCACCAGCGCCCGCGCGCCCGTTTCCGCGAGTGCCGCAGTGACGGCGAGCGTCGCGCGTTCGTCGCCGCCCGCAGCGAGCGGCGGGACGATCTGGAGGATCGTACGGCCGCTGAGTGGCGCGTTTGCCCCGCGCCCGAAAGGAGAGAGAGAGTCCACGCTCACGGCGCGCCGCGCCACGAACACGAGCGCTTGACCGGCCAGCTGTTGACATGCAGCGAGGGCTCGGCCAAGTCCGCTCCGCTCCGCGCGCCCATGCCGAGGCTCATCCAGGCGCGGTCGGCGAGCGGCGTCACCAAAAGCGAGCCTAGTGTGTCGGACGGACAGCCGCAGGTCTTCATTGTCGGAAACGCCCCGAATCAACGGCGTATCGCCTTTCGCCGCCGCGCGCCAGTGCGCAGCCAAAGCCCAGGCGTTGTTTGGCTCAGCGGTTATCGCTCCGACATGGACTCGACCAAGGCGACCGCGCTCGACGCGGAGGCCGAGCGCCGCGGTCTAGGACTGCTCAGGTTCGACTATTCCGGCCATGGGCGATCCGGCGGGCGGCTCGAGGATGGGACCATCTCCCGCTGGCTCGAAGAAACTCTGATACTCGTTCGGGCGCAGAGCGAAGGTCCGCAAATTCTCGTGGGCTCCTCGATGGGTGGTTACCTTTCGCTGCTCGCGGCCCGGGCGCTCAACGAGGCCGGCGAGACGGAGCGCGTGAAAGGCCTCATTCTTATCGCGCCTGCGGTCGACTTCACCGAAGCGCTCATCTGGGCCAAGGCGCCGGACGAGGCGCGGCGCGCGATTATGGATGACGGCGTGTGGCGCAGGCCCTCGGCCTATTCGAGCGAACCCGATTGCTTCACACGGGACCTGATCGAGGACGGGCGCAAACACCTTCTGCTCGGCGGCATGATCCGCACCGGCGCGCCGACCGCGGTGCTGCAAGGCATGCGGGATGACGACGTGCCGTTTTCGCATGCGCTCGCGCTGATGCAGCGCTTCGGCGGCGACCCGGCCACGCTTACGCTCGTGAAGGACGGCGATCACCGTCTTTCGCGGCCGCAGGACTTGCAATTGATGTTCGACGCGCTGGAAAGGATGGCGTGAGCCTCGAGGGGGAGATTACTCCCAGGTCGCGCCGAAGCGATGCAGGCTCGCGCCGTGAACCTTGAGCCAGATTTCGGCGCGGTCGGTTCCGGGGTGCAGACGGCGCGCAAGCTTCCAGAATAGGGCCGAATGATTCATGTGCACGATATGCGCCACCTCGTGCGCGGCGAGGTAATCGAGCACAAAGGGCGGCGCGAGAATGAGGCGCCAGGAGAAATTGAGCCCACCCGTCGACGAGCACGAACCCCAGCGGCTCACCGTGTCGCGCAGCACGATGCGGCGCGGCTTGACGCCGAGCTGCTTCGAATGCCGGGCGACCGCAGCCTCGAGATCCTTGCGCGCCTCGCGCTTGAGGAAATCGGTGACGCGACGCGCCACATGAGGCCGCTCGCCGGAAACGCAGATGAGCGGTCCCCGCTCGCTCGACTCAAGCCAGACTCCGCCGCGCTCGCCGAGCCGGTGCACGATGCGATGATCGGCGCCGCGCAACGGCATGACGGCGCGCGGTTCGAACGCGACCGGCGCCGGCAGACGCGCGAGCCGCGTACCGATCCATGCAGCATGACGTTCGGCGAATTCGCGCGCCGCCTTGAGCGATGTGCGCGTCGGCATCGTCAGCACCACATCGCGCGTCGCGGTGCGAACCCTTAACGTGAAACGGCGCGAAGTCGCGACGCGTTTCAGCGCGACGCGATAAGTCTCACCGTCATGCGCGATGTCGAAATGCGCCGCCTGCACCGGCGCGTGGCGTTGGAAAAGACGCAGCATCCGCCGAATCCCCAGCCCCGAACGTCTTGAAGTGAAAGCCGACGGCCCGCGCAGCCGGCAATCCCTTCCACGGACGCGAATCCTAGTCCAGCCATGCCCCGAGTCGCCAGAGGTTTTATTCAGGAAAATGCGTGGCTTCAGCCCAATCGCACGCTTGGGGTTGCAGCCGGCTTCAACTGGAGCGGGAACCCGGCAGCGACGAAGATCACTGCATCACAGACCGCGCCGATTTCCTGGTTCGCCCGTCCCTGCCAGTCGCGAAAGTCGCGACCGAGTTTCCGATCCGGCACAATGCCCATGCCCACTTCGTTGGATACGAGGATCACCGGGCCGGCGAGCCTGCTCATGGCGTTGGCGAGAGCCGCGAGCGCGGGACCCGGATCGCGGCCGGCCAGCATGAGATTGCTGAGCCAGAGGGTCAGACAATCGACAACCACCACCCTGCTTGGCTGCGCATGTGTCATGAGGGCCGTGGCGATTTCAATCGGCTCCTCGAGCGTCGTCCAGCCTTGGCCCCGGTGGGCCTGGTGGCGGGCGATCCGCGCCGCCATTTCCTCATCTCCCGCCGCCGCGGTCGCGAGATACAGCCGCTGTGGACCGTGGGCCTCGGCTAGCCTCTGCGCATAAGCGCTTTTTCCTGAGCGCGCCCCGCCGAGCACGAGCAGGCTGCGGGCGATCGTTCGAGGCTCACTCGCGCGCGCCATCCCGACTCCGGGCCGCGCCCATTTGCGCCGCAAGCCCGGCCGGGACCTTTCCTTCGGCCGAGTCCGTTCTGCGTTCGGACAAGCCCTTCGGCTTCAGTCCCGGTAGGCAAACCAGAAAACGTTCCGTGGGCATCCACCAGACCTCGTCGGGGCGATATTTCTCCACCTCGTTCCAGTCGAAACCGCAAACCATGTGGCTCATCCAAACCACGCGGCCTGCGTGTTGCAAAACCATCGGGGGGAAATATCCGCTGGTGAAGGAGTCGCCGAGGATGAGTATCGTCGGGCCGCTCTTCTCCGACGTTTCAGTGAAGTCTGCGGCCAGATCAGAGGGTTGAAGGACTTTCCTTGCATGCGGGAGCGTTAGAGTCTCAGCATATTCGGAAACGGTGTCGCCGGCCCCTAGCATCCGCGCGAGGTCGCCGCCGTTGCGCAGAGTCATAGGCCCCAGCGCGGAGGCCGGCTCGATCCGCCAATCCGCGTGAGCGTCCGCCTCGACGATGGCGTTATATGCCGCGAGCGCGCCCCGGAACGTCCAATGCGTATCGTGCACGTAAAACGCGGGGCCTTGCGTCCGCGCGCTCTTGAGCGCCGGCCGCAGGTCGACCGCTGTCACACCTTTTGCGGCAAGGTTGGCGAGAAGCATGTCATACTCGGTCGGCTTGCCCGGATCTTGCGCCCAAAGAGGGAGGTCGTCCTGGTAGATCGTGGCCGCATTGGGCGGCATGGCGACCAGGAAGCGAATTCCCCGCGCCTGAAGCTCGTCGTTCATGCGCACGAGCATATCTGTTGCGCCGGCCACCCGCTGGTCGCGAACCAGAAGACCGGCGCTTTGACGCACCGTGTCCTCGCCGAGAAAGAACATGCGCCCATCGCGGCCGACAAGCACCGAGTCGTTGCCGAAGCCGAGCATCGGTTTGGTCAGTTCCCGATGCGCCGTGATCAGCTTCTGTCGCAAGCCGAAATGGTCCCTAAGATAGGCGTCGACCGCCGCTGGCAGTGCGAGCCAGCTCGCCCCGCTTGTGGGCAGCCGTGGCGCCGGCTCAAGAGAGCGCCCTTCCCTGAAAACGCTCGCGGGACTGTCAGGCGCGACGAGGCCGACCACGAGCGGCGCGGCGAGCAGACAAAAAGCGAGGAGG
>Ga0209624_10000415_pt1 | contig 37570 bp, 32 predicted proteins | sample JacPinW_OM2H0_O1_FD_188565 | JGI IMG/M metagenome (GOLD analysis project Ga0209624, IMG submission 188565) | Forest soil microbial communities from Algoma, Ontario, Canada - Jack Pine, Ontario site 1_JW_OM2H0_O1 (SPAdes) (version 2) | ecosystem: Environmental > Terrestrial > Soil > Boreal...
AACCTTAAGCCCGCAGAAACCGATCGGCAGGCCTACGGGTCATGAACCGGGGGGGTCTATCCAAATCTCTGCCAGGTACCGGAATATGATCCTGACGTGGTTGAGTCCCCACGCGGAGGTTTACATCCGTCGCTGTTTGACTCAGTGTGTGCGCCGCCGAAGCCAAGTTTTACCCAGCGCCTGGCAGGCCAGCCGTCAGTTCGCAACCACTGGCTGGGCAACGAAGGACGATCCGAAGCGCGAACCTTGTTCTGGATTCTGGGCGCCGTCAGCATTTGCAGCGTGGGTCCCGATTAGTCGGCAGCCATCTCCTGTACCTCGGGCTCGGGTTGAATTGGCTGCGACGCCATTGACCCTCGCAGTTCCGTTTCCAAGGCCGCTAGTTGAGCCTCAATTTCGTCTTGTGCTTTGCGCTTGCGGATGACTTCGTCGCGATACCGCCGCAGGAAGTAATCGATCGTTTCGACCCGGATCCTGATCGAGCCCGAGGGTTTGTTCTCGTCCAAATCCTTGAAGCAGAAGTATGGAGTGCCGGATTGCTCGATGATTCCCTCAATTACGCCGTAGATGGGCGCATCGTGCCCGCACTTGAAGCTCGAAACCTCAAGCGCCACCAGGTTGGGATGCCGCGCGGTAAACTTCGCCGCCCATACTTTGTGATTGGTGCTGCAGGAATACGAATTTTTCCAAGCATCGCCGATGTCCAGAGGATGGCTGATCACCCCGGCGCGTACCTCGTCGCCGAACAGACGCTCCAGCATGTCCTCATCCAGCGGCAGCGTGTTTTGGGAGAAGATGGGATAGCCCAGCTTCTGGAACTCCTCCATGATCTCGTGATTCAGTCCCGGATCGTGGTGATAGGGCCGCCCCAACATGACGATGCCGATGCGGTCCTCGCGTTCGAGCTGGTCGAGAACCTGGCGCGCCTTGCGACGGATGCTGGTTTCGTAGTCGGACAGAGCCTTGTAGCCCACTTCCACTGCCCGATCGTTTTCCTCCTGCGATAGCCCGAGGATGGGCTGCCATGCCTGGAGCATCTGGTGGGCGAACAGTTTGCGATCCGCAAAGTTTAGGACCGGATCCAGGTATTTGACATTGTGTTCGGCGAAGACATCATTCTCTTTTGTGAAGGCGGCCTTCACCGTCTCCGGCGTTGCAGTCACGGTTGGGCATGCGTTCGCGCCAACGATCTTGACCAGGGGCGAAGTCAGCACGTCGTACATCGGGAAAAAGATGACGTCCAGAGGTTTCTTACGATGTTTTTCCTGGATCAGGTTGTAGACGTGAGAGATGCCGATCTTGGCAGGGAAGCACGGGTCGATGGCGCCCCGGCTCGCTCCCGCTCGATAGAGATCGGAGCTGGTGTAGTCGGAGTAGACGATATTTTCCGGTTGCACACCCAGGCTTTCCAGGTATCCATTGAAGAGCGGCGCATAAGTGTAGATGTTCAGTACGCGCGGAATCCCTACGCGAAGCTTCTTACGCTTTTCCATGAGGGGAATACGCTCTTTGCCCGCCTTGTTCCAGAATTTCGTCATCGGAATGGGGTCGGCCACGCTCTTCGCGTTCACTGGGCGGAAGACTTCGTGGGCAGCGATATCGACGAAGTTGGGATGTTTGTCTTTGATTTCGTCGAGGCCCGCTTTGATGTCCTTCATGTCATTGACGTCTTCGACCAGGCCTTTTTCGCAGGTGGCAATGATCAGCCGCTGCTCCCCATGCATCAACGGAACCTTGGTGACCTTCTGAATGGGAACGAAGCTCATCTCATCGCTGGGAGCCGTTCGGATATCGATGAAGGTTCGCAGGCAGTTGTTTTTGCAGAAATTGCAGCGCGTGGCTTCGTTGCGCGTGCTGCGGTAATGGATCTTGCGTACCGCATCCAAACCGACAAATGTGGTCTGCTGGCCGTTGCGCCACAGCCGCAGAGATTCTGCCGCCGCTCCAATCGCGCCTGACTCGCCGCAAAACTCGTGCACGATGATCTCCGGTTTCTTGCCAGCCGCGCGGAAGCTGTTATGGATAAAATCGACTTCCGCCTTCACTACCGCCATGTTGTTCTGCGTTCCGCCCTGCAGCACGAAGCGCGTGCCCAGCGCCGCGAGATTGGGAATGCTGGCGACATACAGGAACACGTTCTTGGGCAGCACGGCCGCCAGACCTGCGAGGATTTCCTCGGCCCGCCAGCCTTGGCGCTGGAAATTCACGATGTCCGACTGCATGAACACCGCGCAGCCGTAGCCGAAAACCGGCATCGATTGAGCGGAGAAGGCCAGGTCGGCGTATTGTTCGACTCCCAGGCCAAATCCTTCCGCAGTCGATTGCAGAAAATAGCCATTGCCCGCCGAGCACTGTGTGTTCAGTTTGAAGTCTTTTACCCGGCCGTTGTGCAGAATGATGATCTTGATATCCTGCCCGCCCACGTCGACGATGACGTGCGGATCTTCATAGAACTTGAGGGCAGATTCGGTGTGCGCCACGGTCTCAACCAGCGCGACGTCGGCGTGCAACACGTCTTTCAAAATGTCCTTGGCGTAGCCGGTGGTGGCTACTCCCAGGACCTCGAGCTTGGCATTCTGCGCCTCGACTTGTCCGCGCAGATTTTCGAACATCTCAATCGTGTCCTGGATCGGGTTGCCGTTTGAGAGCTGGTAAGCCTTGCAGAGGATGTCACCGCGGTCGTCAAGCAACACGGCCTTAGTGGAGGTCGAGCCTCCATCGATGCCGATAAAACCGCCGACCGTCTGACCTTTCTGGAATGTTGCGGGGGTAAACTTCTTTCGCCGATAGGCTTCCTTGAATCCGTCGAGTTCTCCTTCTTTCGAGACCAAGCCTTTTGCCCCGGATTTCGCCTTCTCCTCCTGGCGGCCAAACTCGATGTAGTAGACGAGCTTCTCGTAGCCCTGGTAACAGCCCACGCAATCCTCTTCGCTCTTGCCGAATTCAATCGCGCCCAGGGCGGCGAAATACTGCGCATTATTGGGAACCTTGATCAGTTCTTCCGGCTTCGCGCCATCGGGGATGGCAACTTTGCGCTCCTGCCACATGCGTGGAATGTTCGCCTGCCAAGCCTCGCGCATGCCCTTGATGAAGCTGTTCGGCCCTCCGAGAAGAAGCACGTGTGGCCGCAGCGTGTGGCCGCGCGTGAGGACGCTCAAGTTCTGCAGCACGATGGCCTCAAACAGTGAAGCCATCAGCTCATCCGATGGCGTTCCTACTTTCTGCAGGCTGTTGATGTCGGTTTCGGCGAAGACACCGCACTTGCCGGCCACCCTGTGCAACTTGATCCCGTGGTAGCCCTGCACGGCTAGCTCCGCCGTGGGAATTTTCAGCTTCGCGTTGATCTTGTCGATGACGGCTCCGGTGCCACCCGCGCACTTATCGTTCATCGAGGGAATCTTTTTCTTGCGCCCGGTTTCGTCGTCGTCCTTAAAGACGATGATCTTTGCGTCCTGTCCGCCCAACTCAATCACCGAGTAGACTTCGGGATGGAGTTTCTCGACCGCCAGTGACACGGCCGTAACTTCCTGTACAAACTTCGCTCCAATCTGCTCGGCAATCCCGCCACCACCGGATCCCGTCATGAACATCCGCGTGTTGTGCCGGTTGATCCCGACCTCCGCCTCCATGCGGCGCAGAAATTCCAACGACTTCTCCGGCTGCTTGGTCTCATGGCGCTGGTAATCCTGCCAAAGAATCTGGTCGGTCGCAGCGTCTACCACGGTCGCCTTCACCGTGGTCGAGCCCACGTCCAGCCCCACCAGGAACTGGGTGTGATGGTCGTAGGGCTTTTGATACGGAGCCGCGGCAATGTGAACCAGCTGAGGCGGTTTTTGATCGTGTCCAGCAAGATGGTCGTGCATCGAATGTTCTCCGATCAGGTTACGAAAATGAATGAAGGACCGGCAGTCACACCGCACTGCCGGTCAGATCAGTTAAGCCGCGTTTGGAAGTGCAATCCCGGGCACGTGCGTGCGACGCCAGAGCCGGCTGCTCTTGTCCATGCGGTCGCTCACATGAAGGATGAACTGTGCTGCCGTGCCTGCGATCCCTTCGCGATGGGGCACGTGATAGAACGGCTGCTTCAACTCGGGATGCTGGGCAATATATTTGCGAATTTGCTCCATGGTCTTGCCGGTAGAACTCAAGCACTCCTCGAACTCGAGTTTGGCCTTCACCTTGGCCTCCCCTAGCGCCATCTGCACCCGACTCTGCGCGTTCACCTCGCCCTCGCCCGAGGTCTCGATCGGGAGAAAGATCATGTCCTTGAACTTGTTGATGACTGCCGATTGAACTCCGTCAGACTGGGATGACGGCATACACCCGAACGGCTTGAGCGCCAAGACCATATGGCACAGCCGGTGGACGGTGTAGTAGACGTTTTTCCCGACCTCAAGATGTCCTTCTCCACCGCGCGCAAATTGGTTGTAGAAGGGATGGGCCATTTCGGCCAACTCCGTCTGCGGCACGAGGTGATGCGTAATCCCGCCGAGATGCTTGATCGTGCGGTGATACAGGCCATTCCACATCCACTCGCCGACCGCGAGGCCCATCAACTTCTTGCGCAATCCCAGATCATTGGCCAATTGTTTTTTCAATTCCCACCATTGCGGATTTCGGTGGGGACGATTGGCGGGCCACTTGGCCTTGGCGTGCGCCTTGGCCTGGTACAGCAGATAGGCAACCCAAGTCGCGATCGGCTCGACCAGCACCTGTGCGCCTTCCCGCTCAAGAAAGTCGAACATGTGGAAGTTGCCGTCGCCCTCCGTAATCTGCGCCCAGAACTCGCCCGTGATTTTCACCACTGGCTTCACTTTCGTGCGATCCACTTCGATCGAATTGAGTTTCTTGCGGGCAGCGGCCAGGGCATTGAGGTAGTCCTTGCCCCAGAGGTGTTCATGCATCTTGCCGAAAACATTGACGGTGTTGCGGAGGATCTTATTGCTCTTAAATTTGGGCTTTGCCCAGTTGGGCGCGATTTGCTCAATTTCGAACGAGTGACGGCTCCTCAGATCATGGCAGAGTTCGTTGACTACTTCCCGGAATACTCCGTTGGTCTCGCCCTTATCCACCTCGAACGGGCGAATTTGATAGATCATGTCGTTGAACACGTCACCCAGGTGCATGGCGTTCAGCATGCCGAATCCGAAGTCGACGGTGAACTTCAATCCAGGCTCGCCCGATGCGGCCTTGATTCCATCGCTGTCCTTAAACAGCAACACGCGGAAGCCATCGAAGCCGGCGTTCTTGAGCGCGAAGCGATACTCCGCCTCATACATGCCGAAGCGGCACGGACCGCATGAACCCGCCGTGAAGAAGACATAGTTGTCCAGAATGTCCTTGCGGGGAATCCCTTCTTTTTCCAGGAACTGGAGATATTGCACGAGATTCCCCACCGTGAAATAGGTTGGGTTGCACTGTCCGTTGTTGCCGTACTCCTTGCCGATCTGGAATGCGGGCACATCGGGCACGGGCAACTTCTCGCAGCGATATCCACTGCCTTGGAATACCGCGCGAATCAGATCTTCGTGTTTCCAGGTGAAGCCGCCGAAAAGGATCGTCACGCGGCTACGTTCTTCTGCCGTAAACGCTCGCTCGATTGGGCGGTGGAAGTGGGTCGGATGGTCAAGTCCGGCAATCTTCCGCAGGCGCATGCGTTCTGCTTCCAGGCGCTTCTTGATTTCTGAGTCATTTTCAATTTGCACGAAATTCGCGGCCATAGGATCCTCCGACGGTGTATGGAATTTGAGCGGTGGTTCTGAAGTGGTTCTGAAAGGGATTGCGGGACGGTGGATTAGTCGCCGCTTTGCCAGCGGCCGAGCCTTTATCTACGGAAGGCAAGACATAGCCGAGCCGGGGAGGAGAGGACACCCCGGTCGCTACCGAGTTTCTACGGAACAGCATCCGAACTCCAAAACGGGCTAGGAGGTTCGAAATTTTACACCGGCGGAACTGCAGCGAGGGAGTCCCGTAGGCGCCGGAATTAGCAAAGGACCGCGATTGAGATGCCAGCCGTTCTGGAGTCAGTTGCCCAGGTTCTTTTGGGATCTCACCCACGGAAAATATAAAATTGATCTTGAACACTATTTATCAAAACTAACGTCTGAAATCAAGCGTGCATGTTAAAAGGCAAAGCCGACGGTACGGCAACGTACGAATTGCTCAAAACCATCTTCAAAAGGCTGCCCGGTTTTCGATCGAAAGCGACCCCTCGAGAGTGACTGAACGATTGACAATGTAGTCGTGATGATCAATGGTTAGAACCTTCTTGCCATAAAGTCGAACGTCGACAAATGTCAAATCTCTTTGCGGAAGCCAGAAACCGTCGATCTTTTGGTACTGACGCACGAAGTCGGCTCGTTGGATCCAGAAGGAAAGCTTCTTCGCGGGATGGCCTTCAATCCGGACCACCGCATAATCTTCAACGTCAATCCATACCTTGCCTTCGAATAAATATTTATCATTCCGTTTGGGGACCGCCTGCACAGCAAAACAGCGGTAAGGTCCCACCTGCTGTTCACCGAGCAGGTCCAGGGTGTAGTTTGCCGGGGAGATCGCGCTATCGTGATGTTGCTTGCCCGCCGTTGTTTCGATCTCGCTGGCGATGAGGGCATTGAGTGCCAGACGACGAACCACGGCCGATCCCTTCTCGGACATGACCACAAATTTCTTCTGGTCCGGTGCCCGGTACTCCATCCGTCCGGCTTCCTCGGCATGCACCTTCCCCTTCAGATCGACGACCTGATAGGTCCTGAAGGCGGTGTAGTTCAGCAGTGTCGCGGCCCGAAGGGCATTGTGGGCAAGCAGTTCGTCAAAGATCTGGATTTCAGTCAAGCCCGGTCGCAAGGGCTCAAGCGGGGCTGTAAGTTCCGTCTGTCCCAGTTGATTCACCTGCGCGTGGGCGCCTACCGCGAACGTTGTCATGGCAAGGAATGCGGCATCGACAAAGAAAAGTCTGATCTTGGTGTTCGGCTTCGTGGTGTTTCTTCCCAGCATGTCTTGGTTCTCCTCATCAATCCTCGAAGCTGCGCACGCCACCCTGGAATCTGTTCTTGGCGTTGGCCCAAAGCCACTTGATCACCCTGGCATCGTTGTAGCAGTACGCGAGGTTATGGTTCAGAGTCGAGAAACAATGGCGCTGGCAGGTTGACTTCATAGCAGACAGCTGAGTCTGATCGAATTTCGGTTCGTCGATGTTTCCCCAGTCGAAGGTGGCCCCGTACATCGGGAAGCATGGAGCGACGGTGCCGTCCGTGCGGATGATGACGTTGTTCTGACCGGCGCGACAGTTCCACTCCGCAAAATGCAATTCGCCGTTGGGCTCTTGGACAATCCCAGGCATCGAGGCCAACAGTTCTGCCTGATGTCCGTTTCCCTTCGTGCCATCGCCGTTCCAGCCATACTCCTGCAAATCGAGCCCGGAAGACATACGCACAAAAGCCTTGATCTCTTGCAGGCGTGGCACCGAGTTCACCATCTGATAACCGGCTTTATTTTTCTCGATCAGCCAATCGACCAGAGAGTCGATCTCGCGCCAGTCTTCCGGTCGGATGTAGGTGGGGTTGTCGTACAGGTGCTTAAAGTGGTCATCCTGTTCGAGCATGGGAGTCTCATTGATGTGGTAGTCGGTAGCAATCCGATGGTCGTGGGCGTATTCAGTGAGCTTTCTTACGTCCTCCAGGTTATTACGGCAAATATTGATGTTGAAAAAAACCAGGTATCCGTCCACGTACTGCTTGCGCAGGATATGTTCCAGATTTTTCTCCGCGGGGACAAATGCTTTGGGCAGGCTCGGCTGCAGATCCCACGAGTCCAGCGCAAAATTGAATACCGCCACGCCGGCGTCGCCCAGGCGGTCTGCGACGTCGGGGCGGAGCAAACGCCCGTTCGTGGCGATATAAACCCAGAAGCCCTTCTTCGCCGCGTAATAAACGACTTTGTGAATGAATTCCGGCCGCAGCAGAGGCTCGCCACCCATGAGCGCCAACACGCGACAGCCATTGTCGTGCAGCCAGTCGATCGAACGGCGGGCCACGTCCTCGGTCATACCCTTGACCTTATTGTTGTAGGACCAGCAATACCAGCAATCGAGGTTGCACTTGTACTCGACAAACAGATAGGCGGTGATGGGGTGGAACTCTCCGGGCAAAACTCGCGAACGGACGTAAGGACCCAGCCATCCGCGTGAGTAACGGTACACATCCTTTGCGCCCCATTTCCGCTTCTCTGGCGGAGTCTCGGGGCCAAGATCGTCAAGGCGCTCCGGGAATTGGGGAAAAACCGGCTCAGGAAGGGCGAGACCCTTTGCCTGAGCCGGTGCCGGGGGGCGCTGGCTGGAATTCACTAGAAGGTCGTGGATTGCTACGTCGATGCGGAACTTGGCGGCTGTGGCCATTGCAAAATCACCTCGGACAAGGTTTGCATGGGGCGGTTCCTCTGTTGGGAGAACCGTCGGCATTTCCTCTCAGACTCTTGCAAAGGAAATGCCAAAGTCATGTAGGGCGAATGCCCGTAGTGAAATCCGTCATTGAGCCAGGTTACGAGTCGGCCCCAAGGCTATCGGAAGCAACTCATCGAGGCAGCCTCTGGCCCACAGTCCGCGAGAATCGCTGGGCAAAATAGCAAGCCTGCCACATTCGGTATTCCGTGATCGAGGCCAGATTCGAAAGCCCAACAACGCACATAAGGGAATCCGCCTTCCGCCGGATCCCCGTTGAAACTGCCAGAATTCTGACACTTGCTGGCAATCTGTCGTTCGAGATTTAGTACTTGGGATCGAATTTGTTTTTTACGCAACTGCAGAAACCCACCCTTAATAGGCCTGCTGGATCACGCTCTCCCATGCAATGGCGGGTAACAGTCGGTAAGTCGGCAAGCCGCCGGCCGATCGGAGAAGGATGAGGACTAAAGTGTCGAAGGATGACATCGACACTGTCGACACCATCGTCGCGAGGTAATTGACTCACACGGAAGCTGGCGCCCTGGCGGTGAAGTTGAACTGAGCGGCGCCGAACATCTACCGGTTGGGAAGCCTCCGCCGTTGGTGAGAAATGGTTGGATCCGGCGGGAGTGAAGAAAATTGACTTGTGCGCCGATGGGACTCCCGCAGTACCGTAGGCATACACTCGCTGGCCATTCGCCCGCGGGTCGCCTACCACCGACAGTGGTACTTCGGCAACATAGCGTAATGCGCTCAAGCGATTCGTGAAGATGAGACGTCCATATCGGATTTCGACCTGGTACATGCGACTATCAACTGTAGTGCTGCCGAAGGCATGGCCATTCCCGAATTGCCCCAAGAACAGACCCCAAACTCATAATATGTGTGGCGCGCTCTTGGGCACGAGCGGGCTGACAAGGAACGTCGTTGCAAATACTGTGCGCGAGAGCAGCGAGATTCCTCGGGCTAACGTGAAAAGTCGTCCCTTCCAAGCGCACAGAGTCTGAGCCAGAGCTTGTCGATCGAATTCAGCGCTGAAGTTCAGGCAAGGAAAATGCCCACGTTATGACCGGTAAATCGTGCTGAGGTCCCTCATCAAGCCAGGTTGCGGGCGTGAAGTGAAGGCAAACTACAGGGTCTGTCAAATCGTAGCAGTCAGGTTTCGACAGGTGTCGGAAATCCTGCCAATCGGTCGAACCTTTTTCTTTCTCCGCATTGCGAAAGAAATTCTTGATGATTGTTTCGGCACTCTTCCTCTTCCGGCAAGTGCTTCTCGGCTCTTCGTCGAGTTTGCGACCTCCCGCACGTATCGACGGTGTCATCTTTGACGAATGTCGAAGATGTGTTCGACACCTGTTGACACTATCCCCGCACGATCCTCTCTGGTTTCACTGAAGTCAGCGGTTTGCGAGACGTCTCCATAGCGGGTCGCTTTGGTCGATTAGTTGCCTACTGGGTTCTCGGAGAACTGACGTTAAAAATTTCCGTCATGATGGGAGGACGCGGAATGCAGTGGCGTGTCTTTGTAGCGGTGCTCTACCTTTGCGGATCCATCGCTTCCAAAGCGCAGGAGCAGTTGCCCTTATTGTCTGACACGCCCAAGCCGCAGCCGGGAATTATTGTCGGCACTGCAGTCGATGTGAACGACGATGCCATTCCGGGCGCCACAGTCAGTCTCGAAGGCCGAGTCGTCAGCGATTCCCGCACGATCGTATCGAACGACAACGGATTCTTTGAATTCAAGGATCTCGAGCCGGAAACCTCCTACCACGTGACCATCAGCGCCCCAGGATTTGCGAACTGGACTTCACCCGAGATCATGCTCAAACCAGGCCAATACGTAATCGTGAAGGGCACCAAGCTCCAAGTGGCGATGGCGCTTACCACCGTGACTGTAGGTTACTCCGCAAACGAGGTCGCAACCGAGCAGGTCAAGATCGAGGAGCAGCAGCGCATCTTCGGCTTCATCCCCAATTTCTACGTATCCTACGATCAAAATGCCGCGCCGCTCACAACCAAGTTGAAGTTCGAACTCGCCGCCAAGGTCTCCTTCGATCCTGTCACTTTTTTCGGCGTAGCTATAGCTGCCGGCGCCGAGCAGGCAGGAAACGACCCGAACTACCCCCAGGGTTGGAAAGGTTTGGGTGAGCGCTATGGCGCCGCCTATGCGAACGGTTTCACCGACATCATGATCGGTGGCGCCATCCTGCCATCACTACTGCACCAGGACCCGCGCTACTTCTACCAAGGCACGGGCACAACGAAGTCTCGTGTTCTGCACGCCCTCACGACTCCATTCATCACCCGAGGAGATAACGGGCAGCGGCAGCCGAACTACTCAACCATAGGTGGCGATCTGGCCTCGGCTGCCATCTCGAATGCCTACTATCCGGCGTCGAATCGCGGAGTCGGGCTGTTTTTGGGGAATTTCCTTATCGCAACCGGCCAGCGGGCGGCCGCCAACCTGGCACAGGAATTCATCCTGCGCCGACTCACGCACAAAGCCAAAGATCAGAAGTAAGCATCCGCGGCAGAGCGAGGCTCAGGCGGGGGAGTTCGAAGGTGCATCCGGGAAGTTGTATTTTCGTGCATGCCGAAATTGCTAGATGTGGAGCACGTCTGCGAGCGCAGAACCGTAGTTGTCATCCGAGCCCGGCTTCTCTGCGCCGACGCTTACCGGCTGATTAGCGAGCAATTCCATCGCACCTCGGAGTTGCTGCAATGCGCGATTTCGCCCTGCAGTCACGTCACGCCGAGAGCCGTGCAGCAGAAGGGAGCACTCGTGCTCGGAATAATGTTCGAGAACCAATATTACGAACACAAAGCGCTCGAACGGTTCGAGTTGGAGAACCGCCCCAATTTCCCCCTGCTCGATTGCGTCCGTCCTGCGATTACGATTGAAGATCACACGATCATGCTCTTCTGTCGGTCGCGGGTTGATGACTCGAAGGGCGCTCTGAATGATTGTCCGCCGAGCCCATGAACGCGCCCATTCCTTGAACACCGGGTTCCCCTTCACCGAATCCTGCACTCCGGAAACAAAGCACAGCTGAGCCTTCTCGTGGTCCGCGGTCAGCAGGAACGACAGCCGATACAGGCTGTCTTTTTCTTCATGAAAGATTCGGTCGAAATCACCGGTGCTCGCGTACGGCATAGGGCTTGCGATGTGCTTTGTTCCCGGCATGTTCACCTCCGTGGTGCTTCCTGCTTTTTCTTTCGCGCAAGTTGTTTCAGCACGTGCCTGGTGAGGACGCCGCCGCAGGTAAACCTCGCCCCTTTCTTCATCAGATCGAAGATCGCTTCTTCTCCTTCACAGCTAATGATGGTCAGGTTCCTCAGGTCGATGACCAATTTGCGTCCCTCTAGCTCCCGGCCTGCATTTCTCCAGGTTGTGCCCAGCTCGGCAACCCAGGGTCCGGTGAGGGCTCCTTCTACGACTAGCGTGCGCCGTGACGGCGTGTCGGTGATGGAAATCCTGAACATATTGGGCTCGTGCCGAACTTGACTATCGCAAGAGGCTTGCCATAGCCAGAGTGCCTTGGTGCTGTAGCAAACTATTGAATCCATTGCCGGCCGGAAAGCAGGGCGACGAGGCGAGTCGGAGAATGTCAAAGCCAGAATCGACGATTGTCGAGTGTGGCGACACACCCACAAAGCGGCCGCAAAGTCGAAGCCTAAGTCCCTATTTGGTCAGCAGCAACGCCGTATCCGACAATTAGGGCCGGCGAGGATGACTGAACTGTTCGCGGTCTGAGAATCTGTGCAGCTCCGATCCGAGCGCGGCGACGGGTGCTTAATCGAGACAGGCGTGAGACTAGTACTCTTGTGTCGTTTGGTGAATCGAATACGGGTCCTGCTTGCCTCTCTCAGAAGAGCACATAGAAATGCCAGCATGAACAAGGCCGCGGCGCCGCAAGCGCTCGTGAACGCAATCGGTCCGATCACATTAACCTCCGTTCCACGCCTTCAATCTCATGAACGCCGTTCCTCAAGTATTCGGACTCAGTTCGTCCAAAATGAGACCCGACACCATCAAGTCTGCACATTCCAAGTTCGGGATACCTGGGTTCTCTGGGAATGTTGTTCGGGCGTGATTCACGCACGAAAAGGCGACTGAGCAATAGGGGCTCTAAGCAAAACCGCAGACGAGATACAGACGTTTTGGACCGAACGAAGGCGAGAGCGTGGTTCGAGTGGCACAGTTCATCTCATCTACCGCCGCACAGCATCACCGAGGTCAGAGGGAAGCCTCGTTCCGCCCAAGCCTGAAGGCCGCCGGCAAGTGGTCGCACACGCTCAAATCCACGGCGGTGCAGCTCCAGGGCAACCCGTGCGCAGGTGAGCTCATGGGGAGCGGTACAGTAAAGGACGACCTCGCAATCGCGGGCGATTGGCGTTCGCTTCTCGGGATGATCGTGTTGTCCCAGCCTATGCGGATCGATGCACACCGCGCCGGGAATGCCGTGATGGCTTCGCCTGCCATCCCGGCGGCCGTGTAGATCAAAGATCACGACTTCTTCGCCCGCGTCCAGCTTCTGTTTAAGCTCTTCTGGCGAGATCCGAGCCATTCGAAATTCGCGCACAATGCGATGCCATTGAACAAGCTTGCGGCCAACATACGCAGCTAGTGCCACGAACACGACAATCGCCCAAAGCGTGCCCAATCTCATTGCGTACGCAGCAACACGATCCAGGTCTTGGCCGAGGACATAGCCGAGTCCGGCGTAAGCACCTGACCAGAGAGCGGCTCCAACGGCGTCAAAGGCAATGAAGCGAAACCGGCTTATGCCGGACAGCCCGGCTAAAGAAGGCGTTGCCGCATCCAGTCCCACGACGAACTTGGCGAGCATGAGAGTCCGAAGCCCATGGCGGACGAAGATCTCTTTCGACCGGCGAGCGGCGCCATCCGGGTCTAGGGCAAAGCCATAAATGAAGTGCAAGATCTGGTCACCCCACCGTCGACCGGCCTCGTACCACACCATGTCGGCCAGTAAACAGGCGATGATGGCAAGACCGAGGGCGATCGCCAATGTCATCCGTCCGGAGCCTGCCAGCGCCCCAGCAGCAATCAGAACCAGAATTGCCGGTACAGGCAACCACATTTGGCGCGCGAACACTGATGCGAACAGAACCGCGTAACCGTGCTTCACGAGAAGCTGGACAATAGGATTCATAGCGGCACCTCCCGCGCCGCCTCGGTCGTCGCATAGTCCGCGAACGGTTTGCCTGGAGCCTGCGGCGAGTTCGCCTTCTTGTCTGGTTTGCCAAGGCGACGTTCCCAAACATCGCGCCAGTCCCTTAGACATTGACCTTGACACTTGAACTCTTTTGCACGTCCGCCCATCGGTCCGCCGCATTCGGGGCACACCCAGTTAAGAATGCCGGAAATGATCTCTTCACTTGTTTGCGACGTTGCGTGCGGCATTTGCAATTCTCCTTGTTGGACTAGGCCCTCGTAACATCAATGCGGAACCCCTCATTTGGCCTCCTCGGTCGGAGACGAAATGCCGAATGTTCCAAGCCTCGTCCTAAACCCAGTTCTCGGAGGGTCCTTTCGTAGACACCGCTACGAAGTGAACCGCTTTGGGACCGCTGCCTGAAAGGCTGCACGCGTAGGATCGCGGCAAGCTTGGCGCGCGCCCGAGCGAGCTGCGCTTTCACTGTCCCTTTGGGAACACCCAAAACAAGCGCAGCTTCCTTCGTGGTTAAACCGTCGATATCGCGCAACTGAAATGCTTTGCGCAGCTTTGGTGAGAGCTGCTTAAAGCCCTCGACCAGCCGGTCTCGTGCTTCCGCTGTGGAGCACACTTCTTCTGGATTTGGCTTCAAATCAGCCAGCCGGTCCGAAAACGTGAGACCCTCTTCCCCCTGCTTCTCGTCGAGCGACAAGTAGCTAGCCCGGCGGCGGCGTAATTTCATCCGGGCAGCGTTGCTGACGATTGTCGTTAACCAGGTTGAAAGCTGTGCTTGCCCCCTAAACTGGCCTAGATGTTGGTACGCGGAAAGGAGAGCATCTTGGACGGCATCTTCCGCGTCGGGCATGTTGCCCAAGAAGCGGAAAGCCCTCTTGTAAAACATTGGTAGGTGGCGGGACACGACGCCGTCCAGTTCGTGAGCACGCTCGCTAAGGAGACCGTTCGGAACCGCTCTGTCTCCTTCCATGAACATTGTTATTGCCGACATAGCGTGTCCCCTTTCTAAGCGACTCCAGGGTGTGCATACGACTCACTTCCTACAGCGTGGTTCGACTCCGTCCCTGCCAGCAGCCACCCGAGGACAGCGCCAGCTGGTCGAGTCGGGCCTGACCTGTTTGCCTGCGAATAAAACTTGATAACCTTTCCCGGTTGGGGCTGGCCGGCACGCGCGAACCTATGCCGAAAGTTCTTCGGTATATGAAACTCAATCACCTTCGCCATGACCATCTCCTTGATCGTGTGAACCTCTGTGCGAACGTGTCGTGCAAACGCGCATGATCGAGCTCACGTCTCGTGGGCCCACGAGCTACATCGACTGCAAGTAGGTGAAAGCAATTGAAGGACCAAACCGAAGCGCTGCAAGGACGTCTCTTAAATCGCTCACTTTAACGGAAGAGATTGATCGGGAGCGGGATGGTGTCGGGAAATCCCGACGACGATCTCTCGACACTTGTCGACGATTGCTGACAGGCGGCAATTCTAGGGTCGACAGTTCGAGGAAGCAGAAAGAGCCCGTCGGAGGTACGAAAGAGCGCTTGATAGAGGGTGACAACACGGTTCGCGGCTCGATGCCCAACTTCTTCATGCGCGAGATCATCGTCGTGCGCTTCATGTCCATGCGTGCCGCCGCACCGTCAGGCCTGCGACTCGCCCGCCGCACTTCTCAGAATAATGCGACCTTTAGCGGAATGGGATCATCAATCTTTGGGTAACGCCGGCCCGCACCCCACACTGAGTTGGTGTATCGGAACAGGGCATGAACGACACAGTACCTGTCATCGCGCGTGAAACGAGCAGCCATCGCTATGAGGCTGTGATGCGCATCAGTGAAGCGATCGCGGCTTGCGGTGAACCTGAAGAACTGGCCAGTACTCTGGCGGATGAAATCGGCGACTTTCTCCACTTCGATCACCTCTACTTCACTGTATTCAAGGAGAACTCCAGGGAAATCGAATATCTCGTTTGGGGTAAGGGTTCTTTTCCTTTCCCGGACCTGCCTATGGAAGAGTTGCCAATGTGGCACGCTATGGCGAGCGGGGATCCACAGCATACTGCCGATTGGAATACCGAGGAGCGATTTCCGCAATTCAGGGTGTGGGCCCAGAAAATGCGGCTTGGCTCGGGGGTCCGCGTACCGTTGACGACGCCGCATCGACGACTGGGTGTTTTCGGAATCAGCCGCGACACCGTGAATCCATTCAGTGAGGAAGACATATGCTTCCTCCGGCTGGTCGGGCGTGTCGTCGCCTTCGCGCTTGATGATGGTTTGAATCTGAGTCGCGCGCAGAGTGCGCATGCGTGCCTACAAAGTCAAAACGAGCGCCTCCAATTGCTTCTGAACCTGACCAATCGAATAACCTCGAATCTTAAGCTTCGGGAACTGTTACGAGCCGTCGCAGCTAACATCCGCGAGGTCATGCAGTGTGATGCCGTGGCGGTTTCGCTCATGGATTCGGCTTCAGGCACGTCCAAGTTATATGTCCTTGATTTTCCTCAGGGCAAAGGCCTCATCAAGGAGGAGCGGGTCCTTACCATAGCTGGTGCCTCCAGGCGCGTTCTGGAGACACTGAAGCCAGCAATTTTTCACAAGGCCGATACTTCCGAAGTCCCCCCTGAGATCTACAATGATGTGGTCGCCGAAGGCCTGGAGAACATCTGTCTGATTCCGCTGATTAATCGGGGTCGAGCACTCGGAATCCTGACCATTGCGCGGACTACCGAAATTCCTTTCACCCCATACGACGTCGAATTTCTGACACAAGCCGCGGGACAGATAGCAATCGCCATCGAAAATGCATTGGCGTACCACGAGATTTCGGAACTTAAGGACAAGCTCGCGCAGGAAAAGTTGTACCTCGAAGAAGAGATCCGCGGCGAGACGAACTTTGAGAATATCGTTGGAAACAGCCCGACATTAAAGCACGTTCTGGAACTGGTTGAGACCGTCGCTCCAAACGACTCTACAGTGCTGCTGCTTGGCGAGACCGGTACGGGCAAGGAATTGATCGCTCGCGCCATCCATGACCGCAGCCGACGCAAGGATCGCACCTTTGTAAAGACGAACTGTGCTGCCATTCCAACGGGGCTACTGGAAAGCGAACTATTCGGGCATGAAAAAGGAGCGTTCACTGGTGCCATCGCGCAGAAAGTCGGGCGGCTGGAGTTAGCCGATCAGGGAACCCTCTTCCTGGATGAAGTGGGGGACATCCCGATCGAGATTCAACCAAAATTACTGCGCGCTTTGCAGGAACGAGAGTTCGAGCGTCTGGGCAGCACTCATACCCGCAAAGTGAACGTACGACTGGTGGCGGCCACCAATCGCGATTTGGAAGAGATGATTGCCCAAAAGGAATTCCGCAGTGATTTGTACTATCGCCTCAACGTATTTCCGATCCGCATACCGCCCTTGCGGGAGCGCAAGGAAGATATTCCTCTGCTGGTGAGCTACTTTGTGCAAAAGTTTGCGAAGCAAATGCAGAAGAATATCAGAGGTATTTCACCGGCCGTCATGAAAGGGCTGACAGCATGGGAATGGCCCGGTAACATCCGGGAGCTGGAAAATTTCATCGAGCGTTCCGTGATCCTGACCCGCAGCAAATCGCTGGAAGCGCCGCTGGCGGAACTGCGCAGATCCAACGCTCAGGAACCCGCGGTTACGATGCAGGGTTCCGGCAGGGAAGACATTGCACGAATCGTGAAAGAGACTCTCCATATTCTCGATGGGAACAAGACTGCCGCCGATGCAAGGGCCCAGAAGCAACGCCAGGAAATTGTGCGCGCACTTGGCGAAAGCAAGGGTCGCGTTGGCGGTACCGACGGAGCTGCTGCACGCATGGGTATCAATCGCACCACACTTCTGTCACGCATGAAGAAATTCGGTATCGACCCCGGTCAGTACGCCTGACCGGGTTCCCGATCGGGAGCTTCCCTCCGATAACCTTGACGGTACAGATCGAACGAACGCCCCAATCTTCTTCGGGTGTTTCTAACTCGTAAGAGAAAGCGAAACAGTTCGTTTCTTTCTTGGTCGCTCGCAAACTCCCCCTGGCATCAAAATTGGGTGAGTCTTCCGCCTCGTTGCCGCATCTCAAACTCATATCTGCGCCGCGGATGCCGCGAACCCAGACTGTATGCTCGATGGGACTCAAGCGCCTCATTTTATCGACGGGCTGTATGAAAAGCTGATTGAGGGAGGCGTCGGCTACTTCTTTCCCTCGGCAAAGTTTGAGTCGATCGAGCGCGATCCTGCCTTGCCGCAAGAGCGAGTCGCCTTAGGATCCGATGGCAGATCAGTAACCATGAACTGGCTCGGGTCGCGCTGCTCGTTGACCCGCGACGAGCCCTTTTCTGACTCCGAGATACGACTTCTTACCTGCATCGGCGCGGTGTTAGGTGCGCGCTATCGAATGATCCAGGATGCAGATCGAGTCGAGCAGCGATTCGAACTATTCCGCGGCCTGCCCGAAGACCGCTATGTTTCGGCATACGTAGACCGAGCACCATATAGCGAATTGACGTGGACGGGACCCGATCGCGTCGAAGATGCGATTGAGGTCCTGCGCACGACTTCCTTGAGCACCTACGAGAACCGGCGCATCTCCACCGGAGCGCTGCTGTTCGGAAGAATGCCGGATCCGTGCCACGAGCTGCCCGCCAAACCTCCGGACGCCTTACGTTATTCTCCCTCGTTGACCTTGATTCGCACTTTCTATCGCTTGTGTGACGGACTCCAAACACTCGCGTTGGTCGATGAAAACGGCTTTCTGGCCGAGATCGTGGATGTCGAGGAATGGGCTCAGCTTTACTCCGATATTGCTCTGCCAGTGCCCAGCACTGCGCGATATCAAACTCATAGCCGGGCCACATTGTGCGGCGGTCATGTGTGCATGATCCTAACCCCCAACGGAGAGATGAAGATCATTGCCGATGGCGTACAGATCTTCCGATTCTGGGACGGCCGATGGAGGTTCACGGAGGCCGAGCGCAAATATCGACTGTGGGTCGAAGCTGTGGGGAATTCGCAACTAGCCGAACGTCTGTTTGTTGCCGCCCTCAATCTGGCCGAAGACCGGCGAGGTGGGCTGCTGGTTGTCCTTGGTGACCCTCGGAACGCACGCAAGCTGGTTTCAGTGACTGATCTCGTTAGCCACTTGCCGGGCAACGGTCAGCAGTCCGTGACCAGCACAAAAGACCAGTTGCATTACTTGTTGCATCAGAAACGGATGCTCGAGGTACCCGGCTCGGTCTTAGAAACGATCGCGCGAATCGATGGTGCGATTGTGCTGGACCAGGATGCACAACTGCTGGCTTTTGGGGCCATTCTGCGGCACCACGATTTGTCCGAGTTGCACCCCGAGAATATCGAAGGGGGCCGTACGACGGCGGCCATCGCCGCCTCCGAGTTTGGCAACGTTCTCAAGATCAGTGAAGACGGGCTGATTTCATTTTTTCAAAGAGGCAAATGCGTTTGGGATGTCTAAAACTGCAGAGCGTGTGTCCTCCCCCTCAGACCCTCAGAGGCAGCAGAACGAATAGATGCTGCAGGTGTGGGGGCCAAGATCCCGATTGCTCTCGTCGAGGTCACGGGTAACAAAGCGCGAGAGGCTGGAGAAGGTCCAGACCGCGATAGCAACAGCGCCCCGTTGGCTGATCGGTGAAGTCGCCGGGATCTTGCGCCTCCAGAAGACTGTCAAACGTGTTTTCGACATCGTCAACTCTCAACACTGGACTTCTACTACTCATATTGAGAACTATTGAAAACTCATGGGCTTACGGTTCGTCTGTTTGGCACGGGCGTTGCCCTTACAACGGATGAAGAAAAGGGGCATTCTCAAGGCCATAGTTGCCGAGTCCCGCAATCTGGGGGGCATTTGAAGGAAGCCCTTGAGGCTGCGCCATAAGCCACGCGTCGAAGCGGCAATCGAAAGCTTATTGAGTGAGAAGAAAGGCAGTTGAAATGAAGAACAGGCTGGTTGTCATTTTAGCCCTATGCATCGTTATTCCATCCGTCGCGCTGTCTGCTACCGACGACGCGAAGGCGAATGATCAAATTAGGGTCTCTCGGTCCCCTATTTCTGAGTCTGAGAACCCGAGTTCGATAATCCATTCAACGAGTCCGGATGTTAGGACGAGCGAGCAGCAGGAAAAACCCGAGGACTACGAGGGGGCGATGATGGCGATCACCCAGAGGTTCTCAGCCACACTTGCAGCAATTGCCGAGGCCGTGCAACAAGGAAAAATCAGCAGCGAACAAGGGAAGGAAATGAGCGCCGAGCAATATCAGCTGACACAAATGCAGTTTGAATTGCTGAGCCTGTGGCGTGAAATCGAGCAAGAAGACGTGGGGCGAATCACCGATGCTCCGGCAAAACCCGCTTCGACACAGGACAGCGAGATCGTGATGGTGGCTCTCCCGTTCTCGTCTCTTCAGCTGAACTCTTCGCTCTCTGCATATCTCAGCCTAACGCCTTCGCAGGTCGCAGCCATCGAGCAGGTGATGGTGCGCGAACGGCAGAGTCAACAACCCCTGATGACACAGCTGCGTATCACGAGGGAGAAGCTGCTGGCGACCAGCGGTGACCGCATGGATGAGAAGGAGGTCAAAAGCTTGGCCCAGGCCGAGGCGGCTCTATTGGCGAGACTGATCGTAGCCAACGCTCGTATGCAGTCCAAAATCTACAGCGTTCTCACTCCGGACCAGCAAAAGAAACTCAGCGATCTCGAACGAACCCAGGGATCATCGGCCGCAAAAGAAAGTCAGTAGGGAGCGTATGAAATCAGCTCCAAGCAAGAAGAGTACGAACATGCATTTGAGTGCCCAAGAAATGCAGATGAGTCTGAGCCAGCGATGATTTGAAGGGAAGGCCTAACAATCTTGCCCTGTATACAGATGAATTGGGCTCCTAATAGCCGCGGTAAGTCTTTCGCTATACGTTCACGCATCGTGCCCTTCGGCAACTGCCACTCTCCGTTCCGTTCCCGGTCAACATCCTGGTATTCGTATTCGGAAATAGGAATCGTCCAATTCTCACTTTCCACACGATCGAGTCGACTTCAGGATGAGTTCATGCACCAGGATTTGCGGATTCTCGCAAAAGAGGACGACGGGGTCATTTAAGCGCGATTCCACTTAGGCCACGTGCAATGTCCCCCTGCGTAGGCAGTCGGTTTCCGCCCAGTACCAATTCGGCAGCAAGAAGGGGATTCGGATTGTTTGCCGAATCCCCCCACTTCACCTCTGTGTCGCGCTCTTAGACTCCCGTTCGATTGACTGTGAGCCCTGCGGCTATCATCGATGCCTCGGCTTAGAAGCGGAAGACGATGCCGGCCGAGGGCTGCGCCGTATGCGTCCAAGCATTGGTATTCAAGCTGGCGAGATTGAAATCGGGCGCCTTATACACGTAGCCGCGATACTCTGCCCGTAAGGAAAGGTGTTTGGTGAAGGCGTAGTCAGCGCCGACGCCATAGACGAACGCGCCCTTGGCTTCCCATGTTGCACCTGCAAAACTGCCGCCAGCGTTGCCGGTAGGATCGAACATGAGGGCTCCGCCGCCGGCAAGAGCGTACGGTTGTAGCCTGAGAAGGCCGGGCAGTTTCACCACGGCTTCGCCGGTGACCTGGTGAACGTTGGACTGTACACGCCCTAATCCGCTGTTGAAGTAGATCTGTGTATTCCGGTCATAGCCGTAGTTGGCCTCAGCAGCTAGCCAGCGATTGATGTTGTAACGATAGCCAATCAGAAATCCGCCTGTGTTGGTGACGTGATCTTGAACGCCATTGCCTTCGCTATCTTTGGTGAAAAACCCAGTGCCCTGGACGCTGATTTCTGATCGAGTTTCTTGCGCGATTGCAGTCATGGACTGTAATGCTGCAACCCCCACAGCGCTTGCCAGTGCCAGCTTTATGAAGTTTCTAAACTGCAGGTATGCTCCTTTTTGTGCTGTTCTGCGATGTTCCTTGCCCGCGTTTCTCGGCCGCTATCACGGCGGCAGCGATGTTCATTGCAGCCAGAATTAGGACGTCTTGTAGCGTGAACGCGCCAGTTGTGATTTTCCACATAACCGCCTCACCACGTGACTCGAAGCGTCGCATCTCAAATCAAGGCAACTTCTGTACCAAACGGAGTGCGTCCATACCATCGAACGAAATGAGCCGGTTGGTGCAAACTCCCTGACGCAGCACTGTCAAAAGTTGAAAGTGTCACGCGCTCATCAACACTGGGGGCACCTGCAGGTAAGAATGGGTGCTATCGGAGGAGTCGTCACTCCATCGGTTGCGCGCCGGTACTCTCTCGCATGAGAGGGGAGGGATCAATCTCCGGCAGTACGCATGGCTACACAGCCTCGCTGACTCTGATTCCCACTCCGACATGCGTTCGGCTGGAAGCGGGTTTCATATCGCTCATCTCGGAGCTTTTGTAGCTGGGCCGCAACTCTAAGGTTGGGATCGCGCGAATAGGTAACCGAAATGAAGTTTCGAGAACCTTTTCGAATGGGGATGCTCATCAAATCATAATCGGAATATGAGGACCACAGGGGTTGTCGGTCTCGAACTTCTTGGCTCCTGGCCGAAATAGTCAGAGTGTAGTCCGAAGCTGCGTTCGCAATAATTTCGAGTTTATAGGTTCCGCTTAGCGCTCCACAGACTTCGACTAATCCGCGACATGCATCCTCGCCGTCCGACTCATCACAATCGATCGAGCCTTGGGCCACGGGCAATTCCTGCCAGCCACGTTTTATGAGCGGATCGAAACCAATGCGGCGTCCGCGCGGATCCGTTAAAACGATGCCTATGGTTGGCGGGCCGCTGTTATTGGTATGAAAAGCGATATCGAGTTCGCCGAGTGCAACGCAGTCCCCTGCATCGTTAGGATCTCGTTCATCCTGCACTTCGCGTGGGTTTGCGGCCGACACAAATGCAACATCACCAAGATGCACATCGCCGAAGATTGCCCTTGGAGCGAGTATGAGCAATGAGAATATCGTCACAATCCTAATATTGGTCACAGAAGCCACACCTTGGGCATCGAATGTTTCGCAGGGCGACATCGTTCGTCGCCGATGGTTCGATCCAATAGTGCGCTCGCAATCGCGCTTCCACATTGGTGAAATAAATACTGCCTCAAGACACTGCGGGGGCGAGAGTCTGTCCGGGCAGCCAGTGGCTTGGTGCTCAGTTATTTGACACCGGTCGGAATCCGTCCCTAATCGTTGTCGCTGATTCGGAATCGAAAGCCACTGTTGTGACGGGATGTCGACGAGCTTCGACACTTTCAACCCACACAGCGCCCCGGCCCATCTATCCGGCGGCCCTGTGTTTCCAGCAAATTACGGGTCCACAGCCTTCAACTCCGTTTTGGCATGTCGTTTGCCTTTGGGTTCGTTGGAGGTATAGGGCCATGACTCCACAAATCAGCCAAGCGGCAGACACGCGTATCGAGTCCGAGCTCGATCGGCTTACGTATTCCGCCTATCTGTTGACACTCGATCCCGGAGTGGCCGTTTCAGTCGTGATGACGGCGATTGATGGATCTCTCGAGGAAATCACCACCGGGCCAGATTTGCTCGAACGAACGGTCGAACTCGCGTTAGAACAGATACGCCACGAATCCGGAACGGAAGGGGATGGTGAGTCGTCGGCCTTCGATGCTGTGTTTTATGGACATTCCGCGGCGATCCGCTCACCCACATTTCAATCGCTCAAGGACCTGAGCGGCAACCCCATTCTGCTGCTCGATTGCAATTCCCGTATAGCCTTCGTTCTGCACCATGTGCTCGGGTACAAGCTTGGGGCAGCGGCTGCCAAGGCGCACATGGACGAGACAGAATATCGCGCGCAGTTGCGAAAAGCCTACCTGCGATTGGCATCGTTTCACTTTGAGGGGCAGGTCTCAGGCAGCAAATTTCTCGAGGAGCCTGCGCTGGCCTAGGAGAAAAATCATGAGCTGGCTGAGTTGGATTTTGGCTTACTTGTTTGATTGCGTCCATCCGCACACCACGTGGCCGCGCCGTCACCGGGCTGGATTCGCGTATGTCGCGTGCCTCGATTGCGGCAGAGAATTGCCCTATTCGCTGGATCGCATGAGGATCGTAACCAGAGTGGAGCTATTGGCAGATCGCGAACGGGACGCATGGCACGGAACCTGGCGCCCCGATGCTTCTCCACGCTGAATCACAATGTTTCCTACTGTTACAACGACGCGCGGTGATCAAGTGGATGTGGGAGAACGTAGAGCGCGGGTTCCGCGGCGGGGTTCGCAGTTTTGAAGACTGAAATGCAATATCTGGTTAGAAGTCAAGTTCGACAACAAACTCCCTCTTTGGCCGGCAAAGTCGCGGTTGTCACGGGTGCAAGCCGAGGCGTCGGCGCAGGTATTGCAACGCTGCTTGGTGAGCAGGGTGCGACGGTCTACGTGACGGGGCGGACGACGGCCTCCAAGCCTGGGACAACTCCCGGGACAATCAGTGAAGTCGCGGACTCCATTACGAAGGCAGGCGGGGTTGGCATTGCCGTTGTCTGCGATCATGCAGATGACGAACAGATCAAGGCCCTCTTCGAGAGAGTGAAAGCCGAGCAAGGTCATCTTGAAATCCTGGTCAACAATGCCACGGCGGCGGGCCCCGATCCCTTTGCACCGCCGCCGTTCTGGACCAAGAGCCTGACGATCTCCGAGCAGTTTACGGTTGGTTTACGCTCAGCGTTCGTTGCCAGCTACTACGCGGCACCTCTCTTGATCGCGGCAGATGGGGCGCTGGTGGTGAATGTTTCCTATTATGGAGCCGTTTCCTACCACCTGGATCCGGCCTACGGTGCCACCAAGGCCGGTCTCGATAAGCTCACGTTCGATATGGCGCAGGATTTCAAGCCGTACAACGTTGCAGTGGTATCGATCTGGCCCGGGCCGACAGCCACCGAGAGATCCAAGTTCGTCATCGCGAAGATCCCTGGGGGTGACAAGATACTCGCAAACCAGGAGACACCTAAGTTTTCTGGTCTCGCTATCGCTTCGTTGTATTCGGACCCGCAACTGATGTCGAAATCGGGAAGCGTGGTCATCGCAGCCGAAGCATCCCTGGAGTATGGATTCAAGGACTTCAATGGCAAGCAGCCTCCCAGCCTTCGAGAACAGAAGGGCGCTCCGCGCCCGTTCTTCACGAAGAGTTGATTCGACGACTGCGAGATCCGCCTTTCCGTTCGCCATCCCGAAACTGCACATCCAGGATCGAAGCTGGGGTGAATAGAACGATCGGAGGAAGGCTTGCGCCAGATCCGCGAAGACCGTCTCATGCGGTTGCGGGAGGATGACGGCAGGATTTCCCGAGAACAGCTGGCAGTATAACCGCTACTGTGACTCAGAGCCTGCGACCGAGCGACTTCAGAGAACTCCTTCGATAGCCGGTGTTCGCGGCTTGGAAGACTGAAATGCAACGTCGTGGTTAGACGGGCTTTGCTGTCCGACGCTAGATCCGCGGTCGGGCTACAGCTTGCGCTGCGGAAGGTCTGACAGGTTCAATCTTTGTGGTTGCCGTACGGGTTTTCTTCACGGCTGTCACAGCGCTGTCATTTGGTTTCGACACTTTTCAACTCTTGACACTGCTGCTCGCATTCACAGTGCCCAAATTCAACCACTTAGCTCGAATTGCGATTGGCATATTCCTTGCTTGACAGGGAATAAGGACAATCGCATGTCAATTTTCTCTCCCATCCGTTCTGCGGTCGTTCCAGCGATGGCCCTGGTGCTCTCCGTAACCATGCATGGGCAGAGCTTGCAAGGCAAGCAATCTAACCCAGGAAAGCTAGTAGGAACGGTTACCGATGCGAACGGTGATCCGATACCCAATGCGACGGTTGTTCTCGAGACTCGGGAAAGCAATGATCGCCGTACACTGGTCACCCCCGAAAGCGGTTTTTTCGAATTTAGCGACGTAAAGCCGGCCACTCCGTACCAGATCAACGTCAGCGCAAAAGATTTCGCGGACTGGAGATCTCCCACCGTCACCATAGGTCCAGGACAATTCAAAATTGTTACTGGCATCCAACTGCGGATTGAGACCGAGCGAACAACGGTCGACGTTCATTACGATCCTGTAGAAGTCGCGGCCGAGCAGTTCCAGTCCGAGGCCCGGCAGCGCGTTTTCGGAATCATTCCCAACTTCTACGTTGCGTACGACAGGGATGCGGCGCCACTCACCGCGAAGATGAAATTCAAGCTCGCCCTCAAGGTGTCCACTGATCCGGTTACCGCTGCTGGTGTTGCCTTGGTTTCTGCCTCCAGGCAAGCCGCGAATACTCCGAAATACGGCCAAGGCTGGGGGGCTTATGGAGAACGCTTCGGCTCGACTGCCGCCGATGGTTTCTCTGACATCATGATCGGCGGCGCCATACTGCCTTCACTGTTGCACCAGGACCCACGCTACTTCTATCAGGGAACTGGCACGACCGGTTCCCGAATCCGCCATGCCATGTTCAGTCCGTTTGTCGCGAAGGGGGATAACGGAAAGTGGCAGCCGAACTATTCGAGTTTAGGCGGAGATTTGTCGTCATCGGCCCTCTCCAACCTTTATTATCCCCAGGCCAATCGTGGTGCTGGACTAGTGTTCGGAAATTTTGCGATTGGCACGGCTGAACGGATCGGCGCAAGCCTCGCCCAAGAGTTCCTTTTCGGCAAGTTCACCCGAAGAGGTGGTCACATGAACTAAGCGCACGATGACGAGACTCTCGACCCGGGCGCGAGCACCAGGAACCTGGCGACTTGCGGACTCTTCCTTACCCGCCTCTTACCCCCGCCCGTGACTCCTGCCATCCGGCCCGGGCTTTATTGCCCGGGCCCCCGCCTCTTGTATAACCCAATCCCGAGAAGGATTCAGAAGTCAGAGACGCCTTCGACAATTTCAACTCTCGACAACAAGTCTGAAAACCAGCATTGCAATCCTTGCACTTAGAGTGCGGGAGGTTTGGCAATCTCCTTGCCTATGTCCCTAGGTTACGGAAGGGACCCATGCTGAAGATCTCGATCATTGAGGGCCACACTCAGCGGCGGTTGATTGTGGAAGGCAGGCTCGTTGGGCCCTGGGTGGCAGAGCTAAGGGGTGCCTGCGAAAAGGCGAATACAGACCTTTTCGGCCGGAAGCTCATCATCGATATGAAGCATGTATCGGCAATTAGTCAGGAAGGCGAGAGCGTGCTGTTTGAATTGATTCAGCAGGGCGTCAAATTTCGCTGCCGCGGTGTGTTCACGAAACACGTTTTCAAGCAGGTCGCCCGCCGCGCAAACGGCAACCCTGGGAAGGCGGGGAAATGAGGGAGCAGGCCGGCAATCAAGTTCACAGAAACGAGCCAAATCCATTCGCGACTCGCGAGGACTTTATCAAGGTTTTTCACGAGGATATGAATGGACTTTATCAGCTTTCGTTTCTGCTTACCGGAGCTCACGAGCAGGCAGAAAAGTGCTTTGTAGCCGGTATTGACGATTGCGTTGAAGAGAACCGCGTGTTCCGGGAATGGGCACGTTCCTGGGCGAAGCGCATTATCGTCGCAAACGCAATTCGTGAGCTGAAGCCGCGCCCGGGACTCCCCAGCTCTTCTCCCTCTGCGACTGTTTTCTCGCCCAGCGAGCAGTCAGGCGGTTCAGGGGGGCATTTCGACCTGGAAACAGTGCTAAAGCTTGGAGATTTCGAGCGCTTTGTTTTCGTGATGTCGGTGCTGGAGAACTATTCGCACCACGAATGCGCCCTCCTTCTCGGTTGCTCGGTCCTGGAGATCCGGCAAGCTCGCCTCCATGCTCTTGAAGCGCTGGCGAGCTCCGGCCAAGTGGTTACTTTCGCACCGTAGCTTTTGACCGAATCCAATCAACGCCGGCTGGGTCTTGGACAGCAAGCCCGTCGCTCCTGGGGCGGCCGACCAAAAGGAAGGACAAGCATGCCAAACACCAATGCATACGTAGGGGCTGACGGACCTCTCGAAATTCCTGGCAGAGAGGGAATAACTAAGGGGTTTGAGCGTATTTTATCGCGGCGCCTCGCATCCTTTTACCGGAAGGCCTATCGGATGCTGGGGAACGGCGCGGACGCCGAGGACCCCCTGCAGGACGCTCTTCTCGCTGCCTATACGCACTTGGGTCAGTTCAAAGGGCAATCAGAGATGTCCACCTGGGTGACCGCCATTGTCCATAATTGCGCCCTACTACAACTGCGGAGGCGGAGGCGTCACGTCCACGTGTCTCTCGACGAGCCAACGGAAGAACCTGATGCGGTTTCGGGAACGAAGCAACTAGCAGATCACAGGCCTAATCCCGAGGATGAGTGTCAACATTCTGAGCTAAGTACACGCTTGACTCATTTTTATTCTCAGCTATCGCCAGCGCTGAGTAGAACATTTCGGTTGCGCGACATGGAGGGTTTATCGATCCGTGAAACTGCGCGGGTTTTGAGAATACCTCAGGGTACTGTGAAGGCTCAGTCAGCATGTGCGCCAAAAAAACTCAAGAAGTTGATGCAGCGCGCGCTCAGGCCACGATCTCGTAGTCTATTCAAGAGCCAACCGGGAGCAAATGCCAAGCCCCAATGCACGAACGAGAAGGTCTTATGCTGACAGACCCCGAGCCAGATCGGAATATCGAAGAACTGAATGATGACGAAATCTATGCTGCGATTCGCTACCTTGAGCCCGAGCCAAGAAACGCAAGTAAGCAGAGCGACGATACCTCCGCAGCCAAGGAGAATGGCGATAAAGGCGGCGTGATCTGCGTCTGTATATACATCGCAGTGTTAGGTTGCCTAGCCGTCTTCTGGCTGTACTTGAGATGATGCTGGTTTCTGGCAACTTCTGAAAATGAGATTGATGGGAGGATCTTGGGACCGCAGCCAGCATCTCGGCGCTGGCGGCCGAGCGCCAGGACCTTTTGCGCGAGTTCAGCAGCATCTGCCGTGCTGCATCCCAACGATGAAAAACCAACTCCTACCGAGTTCCAAGCGCGGAATCGCGTGGCCCCGCTTCAATTTTCTTGATTCATGGTTCTGCTCGAAACTAATGTCTGTCGGCGCGTCTCAACACGTTTCGACACTCAATCGACACACGTGAAGTACCTCGTGCTGGCCCCCTTTAGATTTCAATCACTTACTCCAACAATACTTTTGGCACAAGTCGTGCCTTGTCTTGGAGTGACTGGAACGGAAATTCCAATCGGGGTTCGGAGATATGGCATACGCACCGGCTCTTTCGCTTACGCCGCAATCTTTTCGTTCTGTTCCTTTCGTTGAGCTCCGACAGGCGCTCGCGAGCCGGATCCCGATCATCTCGCCATTCGTCGAACAACTCATGTGTTTCATTGCGAGGTTCCGAAACCGTGACGGCAGCGAATTGGACATTGAAATGGCGCTGCGCGAAGCGCTCGCCAATGCCATCCTCCACGGCAACCAGCAGGATTCCCGCAAGTGCGTGCACGTCGTCTGCCGCTGCACCACAGACGGTGAGGTCTCGATTACGGTCCAGGACGAAGGACAAGGGTTCGACGCTGACTTAATAGCCGACCCGACCACTCTGGAGAATCGACTGCTTACGCAGGGGCGGGGGATCTACCTGATGAAAACGTTGATGGACGAAGTTCGTTTCGAGCAGCGCGGCGCAATTGTGTTCATGCGCAAGGCTTCCAACGCGAGGCCGGGGGCAGGAAGGCAAAAAGGATGATCCGACGACTCGCCCTCGAAGCGCTGTCGATGGCGGGAATCGATGACGTAGCAATTGTTGTGGGCTATGAAAAGGAACAGATCATCGAACACGTGAAGTCCAGAAAACCCAGTGTCAACCAAAGGATTCGCTTTTTCGAAAACCCTGTATTCGCAATCACCAATAATATCTATTCCCTCTGGCTTGCACTGGAATGGCTGCGCGGTGACAGTTTCGTCGTTCTGAACGCGGACGTTATATTCGATCCAGAAATCCTTTCCGCGGCCGTACGCCTGAGTGCACCACCGATCTCGATGATCGTAGACCCCTTGTGGCGGGATGAGACGATGAAAGTAGTTGTCGAAGGTGATCACGTGATTCGCATGAGCAAGAAAATCTCCCGGGAAGAGTTCAGCGGCACTTATATCGGCATTACTGTTTTCTCAAAGGCGATCCAAGACAGATTCTTGCGCACAATGAACGAACTGATCTCCGCTGGCCGGGTGAATGAATTCTTCAACGTCGCGGTACAACAACTCGCGAACGAAGGCACGGGTCGGCTATAGCAGCACAGACGCCTTGGCTTGGGCCGAATTCGACGATCCCCTAGACCTGACGTTTGCCCAACAAAATGTATTCCCACAACTGCGAACGGCAGCAATTTAATTGTGTCAGTGAACGAAATCCTTGCCGAAAACTTTGCCCCGAGCCAATGGCTATGGTGGCCACGCAGTTCGGTGCGAGTTGTGGATTGGAATATTGATCGTGGTTTGAAGCTGCCTGCGATCATAGATTTCCTGGCGGATACGAATGCCGATGTTTTCATTCTTCAGGAAGTCGACATCAATGCTCATCGGACCCATCGGCTGAACATTGCGCGGGAAATCGCCCGAAAATTGCGGCTGAATTACGTCTTCGGGCGCGAGTTTGTGGAACTGACGCAAGGCACGAAAACCAGCCCCGCCTATCATGGTCAGGCCGCACTTTCGCGCTGGAAAATCTTGAATCCGCGCGTGCTCCACTTTCAGCGGCAATCGGACTTCTGGAAGCCGCGCTGGTTTAAGCCCAAGCTGCAAACGTTTCAGGAGCGGCTCGGGGGAAGAGTGGCGCTGGCCGCGGAAATCAATATCGCAGAGGCTTCGACGCTGTGCTACAACTTGCATTTGGAGAGCCGCTCGAATGACAAGCTGCGTCGTGCCCAGTTGAACGAGGTCCTAGAGGATTCCGCGAAGTACGATTCGGCCTGCCGCGTCATCCTGGCCGGTGACCTTAACCTAAATGCATCGAAGCCTGGCATAGCAGGGGCCCTGGACCGGGCTGGTTTTCGCGATGCCGTGCCTACCGCTTGCCTGGCTTCGACTCCCGCACGTCATCTCCTTGAAGCTGGCCGGCGCATCGACTGGGCATTTGTTCGAGGCCCGGGTGAGGCCGACGCTGGCAAAGTTCACAGATCCGTGAGAGCTTCTGATCACTATCCGATTTCATTCGAATTGCGTCTTCCCGGTTGACGTTGCGAAGCGATCGCTCGATCTGCGCCGCGGCAGCGAATGTACCGGGGCCGGGCTATTTCGCGGCGCGCATCAGCCTGCATAACGCCCGATGGCGCTTTTCCTCTTTCAGAAGTTCTTCGAGCGAGCGTGCCAGAACTGAAGAACCGCAGCGAATGCATTTGGATTCAAGCAAAAACACCCGATTCTCAACGACGGGATTGCGAGCAAAATCGTACTGTTCATATACCATAAACGGCCATTCCCTCGATCTGGCGGTCAACGAGCGTGAGCCGACGGCTTGGCTCAACGTCGTTTGCCTTCCATCGAACTTAAGCACCCCCATTGCCATATCCACTGGCGCCGCGGAATTGCCCTTCTTGCAGCAGTCTTTTCAAGGGCTTACACCGAAGTGCCCGCAGGCCGTTGGATGGTCCTCCGGGTTGTCAAAGGGTGGCCTGGTTTCGACAGTTTCAGCATTCACAACCTTGCCCGCCTGGGTCGTGAAGGAAAACCTTCATGCCGCGCTCGAACTGTCGGAGTAGTTTCGACAGTGTCAACTCGCAATACTGCGGTCTTCCAGCCGGTGCTGACATTTCAACTCGTTAGGCACGCGTAGGTTTGGCATGCGCATTGCCTTAACCGCATGGCAGAAGGTCGCACTGCTCGGCACGGCTTATGCCATTGAGCGGCCCGGAAACAAGAAATTCAGCGGCTGGCAGTCGCCTGATTGGGGATGGAACTATCACATGAGACGGATATCTATAGGTCTAGTTGCCGCGGTTTTATTGGTGAATGCCCTCGGTTGCAGCAATGGCAAGGTGCGAGCCGCCACTCCACCTCCGCCACCGGTCGTCGAAGTCGCACCGGTTATTCAAAAAGGCGTGCCGGTTCAGGGCGAGTGGGTAGGAACGCTCGAAGGCTATGTCAATGCACAGATTCAGCCGCAGGTGAGCGGTTACCTGATTCGCCAGGATTATCACGAAGGGGGCTTCGTCAGAAAAGGTCAGCTCCTGTTCGAGATCGATCCCCGTCCGTTTCAAGCGGTGCTCGATCAAGCCAAAGGACAACTGGCGCAAGCCGAGGCGCAGATGGCGAACGCCGAGCTGAACGTAAAGCGTGATGTTCCCGAAGCGGAAGCTCATGCCATTCCCCAGAGCCAACTGGATACCGATACTCAGGCACTCCGCGCGGCGAAGGCCTCCGTCGAGGCAGACCAGGCGGGAGTAGAACAAGCCGCGATAAACCTTGGCTACACAAGGGTCACTTCCCTCATCGACGGAATCGCCGGTATCAACACCGTGCAGGTGGGCAACCTGGTGGGACCGTCTGCCGTGCTCACTGCGGTGTCGCAGGTAAGTCCGATCAAAGTCTATTTCCCCATCAGCGAACAGGAATACCTGCGCATGGCGGACGGCAGCGGTCCGGGTAGCGTGGATTGGCTGACTCACGCTTCACGAATCCCACTGCGCTTGAGCCTAGCCGACGGGGGTGTCTACCCGCATCCCGGCAGAATCATCTTCGCGGATCGGCAGGTGAACACCCAGACCGGAACCATTCAGATTGTAGGAGAGTTCCCCAACTCCAGAAATCTGTTGCGGCCCGGCCAGTACGCGCGCGTTCAGGCGCCAACCGGAAACATTGATGGAGCACTGCTGGTGCCGCAGGCGGCAGTGAATCAGCAGCAAGGAACCTATCAAGTGACAGTCATCGGCGTCGATAATCGGGCGCAACTACGCACCGTACAAGTCGGTCCAACAGTGGGCACGCTCTGGGTGATCACCTCGGGCCTGAAGCCGGGAGAACGCGTGGTCGCTGTTGGAGCAGACAAAGTCAAGGAAGGTGGGCTGGTGAACCCCACACCATACAAAGAGACGGAGGATCGCTAACCATGGCGAACTTTTTCATTCGAAGACCTATCGTCGCGATCGTGATTGCGACTCTCACGGTCATCGTCGGCGTGATCAGCATCGCAACTTTGCCGGTAGCGCAGTTCCCAAACATCGCCCCACCCGAGATCAGGTTGCAGGCCACCTATCCGGGTGCAGACGCGCAGACCCTCGAGCAAGCTGTTGCCACCCCCATCGAGCAGCAAGTCAGTGGCGTGGACAACATGAATTACATGTACTCGCTAAACGCCACCGCGAACCAGCAAACAACATTGCTCGTCGATTTCGACCTCAAGACCGATCCCAACACGGACCTGCTGCTCACGCAGTCGCGTCAACAGTTGGCCAACGGTCAGTTGCCGCCGGAGGTGAACAATTACGGAATCACTTTGAAGAAGTCGACCACTGCTCCGCTCATGCTGATTTCCCTGTACTCGCCACATGTCACCCACGATTCGAACTATCTGGCCAACTACGCTTACATCAACCTCAACGATCCGATCGCACGCTTATACGGCGTTGGCCAGACCCAGGTGTTCGGCTCGGGGCAGTATGCCATGAGGCTATGGGTGAAGCCTGACCAGTTGGCGAAGCTGGGCATAACCGTCACAGATGTGGTGAATGCGATACAGGCACAGAACACGGTGAATCCGGCTGGTCAGGTCGGGGGCGAGCCAGCTCAGAAGAATCAGCAGTTCACCTATGCCGTGCTGGCTCAAGGTCGTCTGACTTCTCCGGAACAGTTCGGTAACGTCGTCGTGCGCGAAGCACCGAATGGGGGAACCGTTCGAGTCAAAGACGTGGCCCGAGTCGAGCTGGGCACGCAGGACTACAGCCTGAGTGGTCGCCTGAACGGCAAGCCCAGCGCCATCATTGCTGTCTACCAGTTGCCAGGAACCAATGCTGTGCAAACGGTTGCGGGTGTCCGGAAGCTCATGACTCAGATGAAGCAACGCTTCCCGCAGGACATCGACTACACCGTTTCGCTCGACCAGACACGCCCGGTTACACAAGGCATGAAAGAGATCCTCGAGACTCTCGTGATTGCGATTGTGCTGGTAATTTTTGTGGTTTATCTCTTTTTGCAAGATTGGCGCGCCACCCTGATCCCCATGTTGGCCGTGCCTGTCTCGCTGGTGGGAACGTTCGTCATCTTTCCGCTGTTCGGTTTCTCGATCAATACGCTTTCGATGTTTGGATTGGTACTCGCGATTGGACTCGTGGTCGACGACGCCATCGTGGTTGTCGAGGGGGTGCAGCACCACATCGAAGAAGGACTGAGTCCGAAAGATGCGGCCATCAAAGCCATGGCAGAACTCTCCGGGCCGGTCGTAGGTATTGCTCTCGTGTTGGCCGCAGTATTTGTGCCAACGGCTTTCATTCCAGGCATCACCGGCCGGTTGTATCAGCAGTTCGCCCTGACCATCGCGATCTCCGTGATGCTGTCAGCGTTTAACGCTCTCACGCTGAGCCCTGCACTTTCGGCATTGCTGCTCAAACCCAAGAAGCAGACTCGCGGACCGCTGGGAAAATTCTTTGACTGGTTCAACGCCTATTTCAACCGCTCTACCGACAGCTTCGTCCGCTGGTCGGGAGACCTGATTCGCAAGGCTGCAGTGGTGATGGTGCTGCTTGTAGTTGCGGGCGTGGCAGCCTGGTTTTTTAGCAGCCATCTGCCCACCAGCTTTCTGCCGGATGAAGATCAAGGGTACTTCTATATCAACATGCAACTCCCCAACTCGGCGTCCATGGAGCGGACAAGCGAAGCTGCGAAACAAGTGGAGGAAGTTCTCGCAAAGACGCCGGGAGTTCAGTACACCACAAGCGTCATCGGTTTCAGTTTGCTCAGCTACGTCCGGACCTCGTATAACGCGTTCTTCTTTGTAACCCTGAAGCCCTGGGAGGATCGCAAAACCCGGGCCGAACAATATCAAGCCATCAAGGCGCGTTTGAATCAGGAACTCAGGGCGTTTCCAGAAGGCACAGTTTTCGGTTTCTCACCACCCGCGATCCCCGGGGTCGGTACTGCCGGCGGCGTTACGTTTGCCCTGGAGGACCGCGCCGGCAAGGATGTCAAGTTTCTGGCGGATAACCTGAACAAGTTCATGGCCGCCGCTCGCAAGCGCCCTGAGATAGGCATGATCTCCACCACCTTCATCCCGAGCGTGCCGCAAAAGTTCATCAATGTGGACAAGGACAAGGTGTTGAAGCAGGGGGTGAATTTGACGGATGTCTACAACACCATTCAAGCGTACATGGGCGGCTTGTTTGTTAACTACTACAACGATTTCGGCCGTACCTGGCAGGTGTATATAGAGGCCGAAGCACCTTACCGGGCGACGACCGACGATCTCGGACAATTCTATGTCCGCAACGGCCAAGGCCAGACGGTGCCTCTTACCGCGCTGGCAAAGTTTGAGACCCGTTACGGCCCTGAGTTCACCATGCGCTACAACGAGTACCGGTCCGCACAGATCAATGTTAGCGCGGCGCCTGGTTACAGCTCCGATCAGGCAACCGCGGCCCTGGAAGATGTTTTTCAGCAAACCATGCCCCGCGAGATGGGCTTCGACTACATCGGCATGTCCTACCAGGAGCAAAAGGCGCGCGAAGGAGTGCCGTCCTCCGTCATCTTCGGATTTTCGCTGCTGTTCGTTTTTCTGATTCTGGCGGCTCTCTATGAGAGCTGGACAGTGCCCTTCAGCGTGCTGCTCAGCACGCCAGTCGCGGTATTCGGCGCTCTGGCTGCGCTCTGGCTGCGTCGTGTCGTAGTCGGCCTTTACCTTCCTCAGTACATGGTTCAAATCGAGAACGATGTCTACGCCCAGATTGGCCTGGTAATGCTCATCGGCCTGGCCGCGAAAAACTCGATTCTGATTGTGGCATTTGCAAAGGAAGACTATGAAAAACGCGGCATGTCCCTCGTGGACGCCGCACTTTCCGCAGCGAGGCTTCGCTTCCGGCCCCTCATGATGACCGCGCTCGCATTTATTCTCGGCTGCGTGCCGCTCTGGACAGCGTCCGGGGCAGGCTCGGTAGCACGTCAGATCATGGGCACGGCGGTAATCGGAGGAATGGTTGCCGAGACCTTCATCGGCAGATTCTTTGTTCCCACGATTTTCTACGTAGTGGAGAAGATCTCAGGCGCTGAGCGACCGAGAGCATTGCCACTCTCACCCGCCGAAGCGCCCAGTCAAGGGGATTGAATTATGCAAAAGGCTGCACTCTTAATAGGAATGGTTACGGCGCTGGGCTTGATGACCGGCTGCCTGATGGGGCCGAAATACCAACGGCCTGCGGTGAATGTCCCCCAAGAATACCGTGCACCCGCTCCACAACAGGCCGCCCAAGCCTCGTCGCTGGGCAACGAGCAATGGTGGCAGGTATATCAGGATCCGGTGCTCACGCAGTTGATCCACACCGCCATTGCGCAAAATTATGATGTGCGCATCGCCGCTGCCCGCGTGCTCGAAGCCCAGGCACAAGTCGGCATCACCCGCGCCGATCAGCTCCCCTCCGCAAACGTCGGGGCCGATATTTTCAGCCAGCAAAACGCCAAAGTTACGAACCTGTTTCCCGCTTACCAGGTCAATGGCGGCGAACTGAACCTGTCGGTGATCTGGAATCTGGACTTCTGGGGAAAATATCGCCGACAAACCGAGGCGGCTCGCGCCCAGTTACTCGCAACCGAGTGGGGGCGGCGCGCGGTACTTTCTTCGCTGGTGGCCAATGTAGCGACGGCCTATTTCGAGCTTCGCGCGCTCGACAGCGAGCTCGAAATCTCGCAGCGCACTCTGGCGTCGCGGCAACAATCTGTGCAGTTAACTCAGACGCTTGAGAGCCATGGCGGAGCCTCGGGGCTCGACGTGAGTCAAGCCGAGCAACTCGTCTACACGGCTTCGGAGACGATCCCCGATCTCGAACGGCAGATTCAACAGCAGGAAAACCTGCTGAGCGTTCTGCTCGGTGAAAATCCACAATCCATTCCTCGCGGACGCCCGCTTACCGAACAGCCCGTCCCTCAGAACGTTCCGACCGGCCTTCCATCGGAATTACTGGAGCGCCGGCCGGACGTTCGCCAGGTAGAGGAGAACATGGTCGCTGCCAACGCACAAATTGGGGTTGCGAAAGCCTCATTCTTCCCCAGCCTGTCACTCACGGGACTCGGAGGGCTCGAGAGCAACGCCTTGCACAGCTTCATCACGCAGCCCTCGGAAACCTGGTACGGGGCCCTCAACGTGAGTCAACCCGTCTTCCAGGGTGGAGCGCTCCGTTCGCAACTCAGGCTCGCCCGCGCAAACTGGCAGGAAGCCACGCTTTCTTACAAGCAAACCGTTCAGACCGCTCTGGAACAGGTTTCCAATTCACTCGTTGCTTCTCAAAAAGATCGTGAATTTCGCGAGCAACAGGAACTGCTCACGCAGGCAGCGCAGCAGACCGACCAATTGTCCGAGGTGCTTTATAAGAACGGCGGCGCGAGCTACCTCCAGGTGCTGACCAGTGAGACCAATTACTTCTCCGCGGAACTCAACCTGGTGGGAGCCCAGCTCAACGAGCGTTTGGCGCTGGTTCAGCTTTACCAGGCGCTGGGAGGCGGGTGGCAACAATAGGGGTGGGACAAAGATGCTTAGGAGAACCCTAGTTGCGTGCGACGGATCCACTGAATCCGGACCTGCATATGAGACGAATAACGTCTCTTTCAATCCTCATTCGCCGCGCCCATCGAGTTCGCGATCGAGAGCGCAAGGTTCGATCTGTGGATTGTCGCGGTAGTTGCGATCGTGACCCTACTGTGGAACGTCGCGGGACGAACGCTTACGCCCTGAAGTGAGCTCGAAGAAGCACGACCGCAATATGTCCACTTCCAGGGGATGGTTTGTAAGTTCGATGAACTGG
>Ga0209624_10000416_pt1 | contig 37538 bp, 37 predicted proteins | sample JacPinW_OM2H0_O1_FD_188565 | JGI IMG/M metagenome (GOLD analysis project Ga0209624, IMG submission 188565) | Forest soil microbial communities from Algoma, Ontario, Canada - Jack Pine, Ontario site 1_JW_OM2H0_O1 (SPAdes) (version 2) | ecosystem: Environmental > Terrestrial > Soil > Boreal...
CGCCGGCGCGGCTCAGCGGAAGGGGTTTCGCCGCCATCACGCGAACTCCGTGTCTGCCTTATGGAAATCGTCGGAGATGACGCGCGGATCCTCGGCCATCCATAGGGCGACCGTGAGCTTGCCGGCTTCGCCCTTGGCTGGCGGAACACGCTCCACGCGGATGGCGGAGAGACCCGCCTCGGCGAGATAGCCCTCGACCTCGTCGACCGCGAAGCCGAGCCGACGGTGAGCGAACTCGTCGCGCAGGAATTCCTGGTCGTGGGCGTCAAAGTCCACGATGACGAGCCGCCCGCCCGGCGCCAGCGCCCGCCTGGCTTCAGCCAGCGCGCGGGCTGGATCATCGAGGAAATGCAGCACCTGATGAACGACCACGAGATCGTAGGCGTTACGTTCGACAGGAGGAGCGTAGATATCGCCCTGCCGCAAGGACACATGCCTGAGGCCGGCCTGATCGATGCGGGCGCGCGCCAACGCCAGCATCGCTGCGCTCTGATCGACGCCGACGGCGCGGGCCGCGTGCGGGGCGAGGAGCTCCAACATGCGCCCGGTGCCGGTGCCAAGATCGAGCAGATTGCGGAACGGCTTCGAGCCGATCATGTCGAGGAGCGCGGCTTCCACTCGCTCCTCCGGCGCATGCAGCGCGCGGATCTGATCCCAATCGGCGGCGCGCGTGGCGAAATAGGCCGCCGCCTGCTTGCGGCGCGCCTCGCGCGCAATATCGAGGCGGACGCGGTCGGCGTTGACGATCGGATCGGCCGGATCGAGACGGCGCAGCCATTCATGCGCCAGCGCCCCGCCCGGTTCGGCGAGACGGAAGAAGGCCCAGGCGCCTTCGCGCTGGCGCGTGGCGAGACCCGCCTCGACCAGCAATCGCAGATGACGCGAGACGCGTGGCTGGGACTGGCCGAGAATGGCGACCAGCTCGCTTACCGTGAGTTCGGCGACTTCCAATAGGCAGAGGATACGCAGCCGCGTCTCCTCGCCGGCCGCTTCGAGGCCCGTAAGCAGGGCCCGAAAGGCGAGCAGCGGTGCTCTTCGTTCATTAGACATAAGCATATCTTTATGTCTGTTTTTGACGCGAGTCAAGTCGGATGGCGGCCGTTATACTAGGCCGCTTTGCCTTTGGATGGAGTCGGTTTGGCTCCGTCTCGTCAGCGGTCCCGCGACATCGGTCCAGTCGATCCGTTCGGGTTTTCTTGGCCCCTGGCCTTTCGTTGCGAAAACCACGCCGATGAGCGTTGGATGGATTTCCTTGGATTTCCTCGTCAGAATCTAGATTTTCAACGGGTTACGAGCCTTGAAGCGGAGAACTTTTCACTTACGCTTTTCCCGTGGTGCTCGAAGCGCAACAACGGGCCTGTGGTCGAGGCCATGCGGAAGGGCAGGATTGTTCATAGAGCGAGCTTAACCTGTCTTCTGTTTTTCTGCACGAGGTTGTCGTCCGAGCCGTTCCCTTTCGGCCGGTTTCAATCCAAAAGCAGCTCGCTTCTAGGCGAGACGGAAGTGCTGCTCGCCGTCGGCAGACGCTTCGCCGACCACCATTCCGCGCTCGCTCAAATCCTCGAGATGGGCAAGGGTCGAAAGGCCAGCGGCACGCGTCAGGGAAGGGTTCAGGCCGACATAGATCCTGGCGACGAGCGCCGGAATCGTCCGCGGGCCGTCGGCCAGCGTGTTCAGGATCGAGACTTCGCGCTGGCGCCGGTGGTGGATCAGCGCGCGTACGTACCGTTGCGGTTCGACGACGGGGCCGCCATGACCGGGCCAATAGATCGTCTCGGGGCGCCCGCGCATCTTGTCGAGCGAGTCCATATAGGCGCGCATTGAACCGTCGGGCGGCGCGACGATTGACGTCGACCACCCCATGACGTGATCGCCGGAAAACAGAGCGTTTTCCTCCAGAAGCGCGAAACATAGATGATTGGAGCAATGTCCGGGCGTGGCGACGGCCTCCATCGTGCAGCCCGCGCCTTGCCAACGCTCGCCGTCGGCGAGAATCAAATCAGGCGAATAATCGCGGTCGTGTGCGGAATCGAGGCCGGTCGAGCCGTCGCCTCGGGGCGTGAACGGCGCGGCGCCGACCACCCGCGCGCCCGTCGCTGCGCGAAGCGCCCTCGCGCCGACGCTGTGATCGCGGTGGGTATGGGTGATGAGAATGGTCTCGACCCGCTCGTCGTCAACCGCGGCCAGCAGCGCCGCGAGATGCGAATCGTCGCCGGGGCCCGGATCGAGGATCGCGACGCGATCGCAACCCAGAATATACGTGCAGGTGCCGTTGAAGGTGAAGGGCGAGGCGTTCGGCGCCACAAGGCGGCGCACCATCGGCGAAACCTGGGTCAGAGCCCGCTGCGGCGGCTCGCGCGCGGAAACGAAAAGGTCAGAGTCGCTCTCGTCGTCGGCCATCGGGCGCTCTTTGCTTTCCCCTTCGCGACAAGCCGGCTCGCCGCCTTGTCACCATCGCCAGGCTCAGGCAATGTTGCGTAGCGCCGCTTCGCGCCAAATCTTACAGGACATTCCCATGACTCTTCACACGGCGCCAGCCGCCATCCCTTCGTCGGCAGAACGAATTGTGCGGGGTTTCGCATTCGCGCTCGGCGGATCGCTCATGCTTGCCGTTTCGGCCAAGGTCCAGGTTCCCTTCTATCCGGTACCGATGACGCTGCAGACGCTCGTCGTGCTCCTACTCGGCGCGGCGCTTGGCGCGAGGCTCGCAGCCGCCTCAGTCGGGCTCTATCTCCTCGAGGGTCTGGCGGGCCTGCCGGTCTTCGCCGGCGCGATCGCCGGACCTGTCTATATGGCGGGGCCAACGGGGGGATTTCTCATTGGATTCCTTGTCGCGGCGGCGCTGATCGGTTTTGCCGCCGACCGGCGTTGGGACCGGTCCTGGATGAGGCTCCTGGCCTCGCTCAGTCTTGGCCACGTCGTCGTGTTCGCCTTTGGCTTTCTGTGGCTGGCCCAGCTCATCGGCGCCGAGAAGGCGTTCGCCGCGGGCGTCGCGCCGTTCGCGCTTGCGACGGTCATCAAGACCCTGCTCGCCGTCGCGCTGGTTGGCGCGGGCAGGAGCGCGCTCGAGCGAATGGGCCGAGCCTAGCACTGGCGCGAATCGGCGTGGCGGCGGACCCCGATCGCCAAGGGCAGCCTTCGCGGGCGGCTTTCCCCCGATTCGTGAACCTGACGACCCGCTGGAGCGACAACGACGCCTACGGTCATCTCAACAACGTCGTCTATTACGCGCTGTTCGATTCGGCGGTGAACGCGATCCTCATCGAGGCCGGGCTGCTCGATCCGGCCTCGAGCCCAATCATCGGCCTGGTCGTCGAAAGCAATTGCCGCTTCTATGCCAGCCTCACCTATCCCGAGCCGGCGGAAGTCGGCGTCGCGGTCGAGCATCTCGGCCGCTCCTCGGTCCGCTACCACCTCGCAGTGTTCAAAGCCGGGGCCATGGAAGCCGCCGCGGCTGGCCGCTACACCCACGTCTATGTCGAGCGGGCGACGAACCGCCCCGTCCCGATCCCTGAAGGGCATCGGCGGTTGATGGAAGGGCTCAAGCCGCCCTGAGTGAGGAGCCGGCGCTCCCGCGTTATCGGTTCCGGACGGCGATCATGGCGTCGCGCAGAACGTTGACCTCGTCGCGCGCTTCCTGCTGCCGCCACACCATGACGTCGCGGATCGACAACATGCCGACGAGCTTTCCGCCGTCCATGACCGGCAAATGGCGAACGCGGTGCTTGTTCATGAGCCTCTCCGCCTCGATCATGGTCGTTTCCTGCGTGCAGGTCGTGACCTCGCGGGTCACCAGGTCGTGAACGTGCATATCCGCCAGCCTGGGTCCGTCCTTAGCGAAAGCGCGCACCACGTCGCGCTCGGAGATGATGCCGATCAGCCTCCCATGAGCGTCGCAGACCGGGAAGGCGCCGATGTTGAGCGCGCTCAGCCGCGTGCAGATGGACGTGATCGATTCTTCGGGAATGCACGTCGCGAGAGATTGGCGGTTGGATTTCAGGACGTCTGCGACCCTCATGGAGTGCCTCCACTCGAAGGTTTCGCCCGTACGCCCGACTGTGCCGCCGGAGTTGGTCTGAAACAAGGCCAGCGGTGTCGGAGGCTTGCGCGCCCTTGATCATGGGGCTCGTTTGAGGCATACGAGCGCCTCCTCATTATCCGCCGGTGGGTTCGTCCCTCGCGGGAAGACCTTCTGGTGATGTCGTGAAAGTCCGTAATTCGCTGAAATCCTTGCGCAACCGCCATCGCGACAACCGCCTCGTGCGTCGCAAGGGCCGCGTCTACATCATCAACAAGACGCAGAAGCGCTACAAGGCGCGGCAGGGATAGTCGCCTCTATCGCCGATTTTTTTGACGAGCGCCGCCTCGCGCGCTAGAATTGTGCGATGCGGCATCCCGGGCGCGCTCTCTTCGCCGGCCTAGCGATCGCGGCCTTTCTGGCCGGCGCGTCGGCGTGGGCGGACGAGCCGGCGGCTGCGCCTCAGGACACGCCCGACGGACAGGCGCCGGAGGCTAAGCCGGACGGGCCGCCGCCGCAGGCGAAAAAGGACGAGCCGCCGGAGAAAACGCCCGCGGAAGAGCGCGCCGAGCTGTATACGCGGCTCGCCGCGTCGAAGGACGCGGACGAGACTTCGGGGATCATCACCCGGCTTCTGCACAACTATTCCGAATCCGGTTCGGACACCGCCGATCTCTTGCTTAAGCGGGCGCGCCAGGCGATCGGCGTCGAGAACTACTCCGACGCGCTCAAAATCCTCGACGCGACGATCGCGCTCCAGCCGGACTGGGCGGAGGGCTGGAATGCCCGCGCCACCACGCGTTACCTCGACGACGACTATAAGGGCTCCATGGCCGACATCGCGCAGACGCTCAAGCGCGAGCCCAAGCACCTCGGGGCGCTCATGGGCATGGGGATGATCCTCGAAGCGCGTGAGAAACGGGAAGAGGCGCTCAAGGTCTATGAGCGCGTCCTCACGATTGCCCCGCACTGGCGCAACGCCCAGGAGGCGGCCGACAAGCTCAAGGCGGCGCTCGCGGGCAGCGAGCTTTAGCGCCGGCGCAGGGCGTTGGAGACGCGCTCCAGAGCGGCGTGCAATTCTGCACGCGATCCCATCTTTTCAATCCCTTAGGCTCATTTTTCTGCAACTCGAGAAGGCGCGCCGATCGCGCCCTTGAGTCCGCATAAAGTTGTGGAGCTTGCGGCTGCCTCATCCGCCCGCTAGTGTTGTCTGGGACAACACTAGGAGTCGCCGCCATGACGCTGACCGACGAGGTGCGCGCCTTCAACCGGTTCTATACGCGCGAGATCGGCCTCCTGAACCGCAGCCTGCCGGCGACCGACCTGTCGCTGCCGGAGGCGCGGGTTCTCTACGAACTGGCGCAGGCGCCCGAGGGCGGGCAGACGGCAGCGCAGATCGGCCGGACACTCGACATGGACAAGGCGCATCTGAGCCGCGTCGTGGCGCGCTTCGTCACGCGCGGGTTAGCGAGCAGCCGAGTCAGTCCAAACCATCGCAAGCACAGGCTTATCTCGCTCACCGACGCCGGGCGAAAAGTCTTCGCGGGAGCCGAGGCCGCCGCCCGGGGCCAAGTCGACGCCCTGCTCGAGCCTATCGACCCCGGTGGCCGCAATCGCATCATCGAGGCGATGCGCGACATCCGCATGGCGCTAAGGGATCGTGAGGCAGCGGACGGGGAAGTGAGCCTGCGGCCGCTGCGGCCAGGGGATGTCGGTTGGATCATCCATCGCCAGACTGTCCTTTACACTCAGGAATACGGCTGGGATTGGACTTACGAGGGGCTCGCCAGCCGAATTCTCGGGGCCTTCGTCGCCGAATTCGATCCCGCCCGCGAAGACGGTTGGGTCGCCGAGCGCCGCGGGGCGATCGTCGGCTCGATTTTCCTGATGAAGAGCGACGATCCTCGGGTCGCGAAACTCAGGCTGCTCTATGTCGAGCCAAGCGCCCGCGGCGGCGGCGTCGGGCGCAAGCTGGTCGACACGTGCATCGCCCGCGCGCGAGAGCTCGGCTACCGTGAGCTCACCTTGTGGACCAACGACATCCTGGTCGCCGCGCGCCGCATCTATCAGGCGGCGGGGTTCCGCCTCGTCAACGAAGAGCCGCATCACTCGTTCGGCCATGATCTCCTCGGGCAGACCTGGGCGCTCGATTTGGACTGACGGTGCGCGACGATCGTCCCAGCGGCCGGGGTTTCCTCCCCCTTCGCGGGTAACAAAAAGGGCCGTCCTCGCTTAATCCGTCCAGCGCTTGGCGGCGGCGGCGGCTTGACAGAGCGGCGAACGCCCCCACACAACGCGCCCGCATTTTTCGCTCCGGCGACGAGGGCAGATGGGCATGCTGACGCCAGACGAACTTGCCGCGATTCCGATCTTTTCCAGGCTTTCGCCCGTCGCTCTGGCGGACATCGAACGGGCGGCTGCGGACATCCATCTCAATGCTGGAGAGTACGCGGTCTATGAGGGCGAGCCGGCGGCTCTGTTCGTCGTGCTCGAAGGTGCGATCGAAGTCATCAAACTCGTCGACGGCGCCGAGCGCAAGCTTGGAATGCGCCTGCCGCGCAATCTCTTCGGCGAGATTCCTCTTGTCTACGGGGCGCAGTTTCAGGCCGGATTCCGCGCCAGCGCGCCGTCGCGGGTCCTGAAGGTCGACGCCCGGCTTTATTACGACATCGCCGCTACGGCGCCCGAGCTTGTGAGGCGAATGGACGAACTCGCCCGCGAGCGCATCGGCGGCTTGCAGAAGCTTGCGGCGGAGCCGCACAATGCTCAAGTCACGCTGCTCGGAAACCGTTGGGACAGCGCCTGCCTCGACCTGCGCCGCTTTCTCGAACGCAACCAGATTTCCTTCAACTGGCTGACGCTCGACGATCCCAATCTCGCCGACCACTGGCCCGGACCGCCGCCGTTGGATTGCCCGGTGCTGCGGCTCGTCGATGGGACGACGCTCACGAGGCCGCAGCCGCGAGAGTTCGCAAGCCTGCTCGGTCTTCAGACCGCTCCGCGCTTTCAGGAATACGATACGGTCATCATTGGCGGGGGACCGGCGGGGCTCGCCGCCGCCGTGTACGGCGCCTCGGAGGGCCTTCGCACGATCGTCGTCGAGCAGGAGGCGCCGGGAGGCCAGGCGGAGACGTCGTCGCGCATCGAAAACTACCTCGGGTTTCCGAGCGGGATCTCGGGGTCCGAGCTCGCGAGCCGGGCGCTTCGGCAAGCCAAACGCCTGGGCGCGGAGATTCTCGTCGCGCGCAAGATTGTTCGCATCGATCCTGACGGTCGCCGCATCGTGCTCGACAACGAGGAGGTCCTGAATGCGCGGACAATCATTATCGCCTCCGGAGTGAGCTGGCGTCGCCTCGCCGCGGACGGTTTCGACCGGCTACTCGGTAAGGGGATCTTCTACGGAGCTGCGCGGAGCGAAGCGGGCATCGCTCACGGACTCGACGTGCATCTCATTGGCGCCGGAAATTCGGCCGGCCAGGCTGCGATGTTTTTCGCCAACCATGCGCGAACCGTGACCCTGATCGTGCGCGCCGATGCGCTCGAAAAGAGCATGTCGCACTATCTGATCGATCAGCTTCGCAGCAAATCGAACATTCGCACCGCGCTGCGCTCCGAAGTCAAGGCGGTTTACGGCGACACCCACCTGACCGCGATCGACATTTTCGATCGGGGCGCCAATGAAGTCCGCCGAGAAGATTCAGGGGGATTGTTCGTGTTCATCGGCGCCGACGCGGAAACCAGTTGGCTGCCGCCTGAAATCGCGCGTGACCCGCGAGGCTATATTCTGACTGGCGGCGACGTGGTCAAAGCGGGCCGCTGGAAGGAGAGCCGCGATCCTTATCTGGTCGAAACCAGTGTGCCCGGCGTATTCGCCTGCGGGGATGTGCGCTACAGCCCCGTGAAGCGCGTCGCCTCCGCCGTCGGCGAAGGCAGCATCGCGATCGCCTTTGTCCATCAATATCTGGCAAGCGCCGGAGCTGCGTAGCGCCGCCCCATGAGCGAGAATAGGAAAATCGCGGCGATCCTGGTCGCCGATGTCGTCGGTTACGGCCGGCTCGCACGCGCGGACGAGGAGCGAACGCTCGCGCGGTTGCGCGCGCTCCTCGGCGATCTGATCGAGCCTGCGATCGCCGCTCACCATGGCCGGATCGTCAAGCGCACCGGCGACGGGTTCATCGCTGAATTCCGCAGTGTGGTCGATGCGGCGCGCTGCGCAATCGAAGTGCAGACCGGAATGATCGAGCGCAATGCGGGCGTCGCGCCCGACAGGCGGATTGAATTTCGCATCGGCGCCCATTTGGGCGACGTGGTCGAAGAGGCCGACGGTGACCTTATGGGCGACGGCGTCAATATCGCCGCGCGGCTGGAAGGGATTTGCACAGCAGGCGCCATCTCGATGTCGGAGGACTTTTATCGCCAGCTGAAAGGGCGGCTCGATGCCCCCGTGAGTGATCTCGGCCAGAAACAGCTCAAGAACATCGCCGAACCTATCCGCGTCTATTCGCTTGATGTCGGCCCACCCGCGCAGGCGAAATCCGCGCCAACGCCGGCGCCGGAAAAATCGAGCCCGCCGCGTCTCTCGATCGTGGTTTTGCCGTTCGCCAATATCGGCGGCGACCCTGAACAGGAGCATTTCGTCGACGGGGTCACGGAGAGTCTCACGACCGATCTCTCGCGTCTCCGGAGCGCCGTCGTGATCGCCCGCAACACGGCTTTCACGTACAAGGGCAGGCCGTTCGACGTGAAGACGATCGGGCGCGACTTGAATGTTCGCTATGTTCTCGAGGGCAGTGTTCAGCGCAGCGGCAATCGCATGCGCGTCAACGTGCAGCTCGTCGACGCCGAGACCGGCAGTCATCTTTGGGCGGAGCGGTTCGACAAGCCGCTGACCGATCTCTTCGACATGCAGGATGAGATCGTTGGGCGTCTGGCAAATGCGCTCAGCGATCAACTCGCGGCTGTCGAGGCCTGCCGGGCCGAAAAGGCGCCCAATCCCGATTCGATGGACCTGTTTTTTCAAGGTTTGTCTTGGATCCATCGCGGCAGAACTCCGAGCCATGTCGCGCAGGCGCGCGGCTTTTTTGATCGTGCGCTCGCCGCGGATCCAGACAATATCCATGCGCTCGTCTCATCGGCAGGGGCCGACATCGCCGACGGCGGAAATTCGTTTGTAGCCGACCCAAGCGCCGCCTTCGGGCGCGCCGAAGCGAAGCTGACCCAAGCTCTTTCCTCGTTCCCGGACCACGCCCGCGGCCATGCGTTTCTTGGCTACGTCAAGATCCTGACCAAGCGCGCCGTCGAGGGGATCGCCGAATGCGAGCATGCGTTGACCCTCGATCGCAATCTAGCCGACGCGCATGCCTTCATCGGACTTGGCAAGATTTTTACCGGTCGCGCCGAGGAAGCCGAGGCTCACATCAACGACGCGCTTCGCTTGAGCCCGCGCGATATGTCGGCCTATATGTGGCTTACGGAGGCTGGGATCGCAAAAAATCACCTGGCCGAGTGCGAGCAAGCCGTCTTGTGGTGTCGGCGCGCGATCGAAGCCAATCGGAATTATCCCGAGGCTCATTTCCACTTGGCCTCCGCTCTCGCGCGGTTGGGCCGGCTTGACGAGGCGCGTTCCGCGACCAACGCCGGTCTCGCGCTGAACCCGTCCTTCACCGTCTCCCGCGCCCGGATCAACTGGACCGCGATGAGCGACGACCCGGTGCATCCCGTCCAGCTCGCGCCTATTTTCGAAGGCCTGCGCGCTGCGGGGCTTGCGGAAGAATGACCGGCGCCCAACGCGGCCGGAAGAGCGAAGCCGGCGGGGCTATCCTGCCCCGCGAAGCGGGGGAGGGGGACCGTCCGAAGGACGGTGGAGGGGGCTTGCGGCGATGAGGGCGCCTGAAGAAACGATGGCTCTTGCGCGGCGACTTCGCCGCAATCTTTCCCCGCCGGAGGCGCGACTCTGGAATCGATTGCGGGCGAGGACGCCGGGAACGCCGATCTTCCGTCGCCAACACCCGATCGGGCGCTATGTGCTTGACTTCTTTTGCGCGCAGGCGCGCCTTGCGGTCGAGATCGACGGAATCGGCCACGACCTCGGTGACCGGCCGCAACGTAACGCAGCGCGCGATGCGTGGCTCTGGACACGCGGGCTTACGGTGATGCGCATTCCGGCAAGCGAGGTGATGCTCGACGCAGATCAGGCGGCCGACGCCGTCGTCCGCATGGCGACGGAAACGATCCAGGTCGGTACCCCCTCCCCGCTTACGCGCGGTCCCCCTCCCCCGCGAAGCGGGTGAGGAGAGCCGCTAATGACCACACGCAGCCAGAGGCGAGCTTAAGAAAATGCAGCATCGTCCGTTCGGTTCGACGAAGCGCGAGGTCGCGGTCATCGGCCAGGGCACCTGGTACATCGAGCAGGCGGATTCCAAGACAGCGATCGGCGCTTTGCGCCGGGGCTTGGATCTCGGCATGACCCATATCGACACGGCGGAGATGTATGGATCGGGCGCGGCGGAGACTCTGGTCGGGGAGGCGATCGCCGGGCGACGCGATGAGGTCTTCCTCGTCTCGAAAGTGCTGCCGCACAATGCTTCGCGGAATGGAACGATCGCCGCCTGCGAGCGGTCGCTGAAGCGGCTAAGAACCGACCGACTGGAGTGCTATCTTCTTCACTGGCGAGGCTCGCATCCCCTTGCGGATACGGTCGCCGCCTTCGAGCGACTGCGCGCCGACGGCAAGATCCTGTCGTGGGGCGTCAGCAATTTCGATGTGGAGGATCTCGACGAAATCCGTGAGATCGCGGGGGCGGGCCGTTTGGCCTGCAATCAGGTGCTCTACCATTTGCGCGAGCGTGCGATCGAGCATGCGGTGATCCCATGGTGCGAAGCGAACGTCGTCGCCGTCGTCGCCTATAGCCCGTTCGGCCACGCCGGCGGATTTCCGGGTCCGCATACCGCGGGAGGGCAGGTGCTGAAGGCAATCGCCGAGCGGCACAATTCCACGCCGCGCCAGGTCGCGCTGCGTTTCCTGACGCGGCGAGCGTCGCTGTTTGCGATCCCCAAGGCGTCAAACCCGGAGCACGCCGAAGAGAACGTGGGCGCGGGCGCGCTCAATCTCAGCGCCGCCGAGCTGGCTCAGATCGACGCCGCGTTCCCGCTTGGGGCCCGTCCACGTTCGCTGCCGATGCTTTGAGAGCTCAGAAACGAAAATACAGGAACGGGCTATAGGCGCCGGCCGCGACCGTGATCATGGAAAAAATGAGCAAGGCGAACGTCAGCACGACGTCTGCTGGCGCGCGCACCACAAACGGCGGCGTCCATTTGGTAGGCCATCTTGGCGCAATGGCGAGCCCGCAGCCGATGATGAGCGTCGTGATCGCGCGGTCGTTCAGCGCGTCGTGCATGTCGAAGCTGATTTCGCTCAATCCGTTTTGGCCAAGCAGGCTCCCGTAATACCCGATCGCCTCTGGCAGATTCGTTGAGCGGAACAGCACCCAGCCTCCCATGACGACGAGCAGCGCATAAGCCCATCGCGCCGGGCTCGCGAGCCGGGCGAGCGCGGCGCCTAAGCCAAGGCGCTCGATCACAAGGAAGGCGCCGTGCCAGACGCCCCATAGGACGAATGTCCAGTTCGCTCCATGCCAGAGCCCGCAGAGCAGGAACACCATGATGAGATTGCGGTAGGTCTGCGCGTCGCTTCCGCGGTTGCCGCCGAGCGGAATGTAAAGATAGTCGCGCAGCCACGACGACAGCGACATGTGCCAACGCCGCCAGAATTCGGTGATCGATAGCGACGTATAGGGCATGCGGAAATTGCGTGGGAATGTGAACCCGAGCACGATGCCGAGGCCAATCGCCATGTTGGAATAGCCGGCAAAGTCAAAATAGATCTGCACCGTGTAGGAAATCAGGCCGATCCACGCCTCGGCCATTGAGCGATGAGGGACCGTGTTGAACGCGACCTGAACGAGCGGCGCAACGACATCGGCCACCAGCACCTTCTGGGCGAGGCCGATGATGAAGATCCGGGCGCCCACGGACGCCCGTCCGAGTGTGAACCGGCGGGCGTCCAGTTGGCAAGCGACGGTCTTGTAGCGAACGATTGGTCCCGCGACCAATTGCGGGAACAGGGAAATGTAGAGCGCGATGTCGACCGGATTGCGATTGGCCCTGAACCTGCGACGGTAGACGTCGATGATGTAGGACAGGCAATGGAAGGTGAAAAACGAGATGCCGAGCGGGAGCGCAATGTCGGTCTGGAATGACGGCGTCCCGAGCGGACTGAGGAGCGTGGTCAGGTTAGCGGTGATGAAATTGGCGTATTTGAAAATTCCGAGCACCAGCAGATTTCCGGCGACCGCGACGGCGAGGGCCCACCGGCGAGACGAGCCCTCGCGCACGTCGATCAATAGGGCCGCGCAGAAATTGAAGACGATCGAAAGCAGGAGAACGATGACGAACCGCGGCTCTCCCCAGGCGTAGAACACCAGAGAAAACAGGAGCGTGACGACGTTCTTGGCTTGAATGGTGGGCGTCAGGAAATAGACGGCCAGGAAAATGGGCAGGAAGTAGAACAGGAACGTTATCGACGAAAACACCATTCTTAAGCGCCCTGCCTCTGGCCGGTCGGCGGCCATGGCGAAGTTGATTCCCCAACTTCGAGGCATTTTCAGACGACTGGAGCCGCGTCAAGACGGCGCTAAGCGCGTCCTGGGGACGAGATGTGTCTACAACGAATAGCGTATGTATGATGTAATACAACACGACATATAGATTTTTGCCGTTAAATATGCTAGCAGCTCTTGCAGGCGGGCAGGCGTCCGCCTACCTCGACGAGGCCGGAATGCCCGAAGTCATCACCGCCAACCGGCTCACGGACGGCGTTGTCGTGTTTCAAACAATTGACGATAGCTGGACCGAGGATTTCATCCGCGCCGCGGTTTTGTCCGGTCCGCAAGCGACGGCCGGCGCGCTGGCCCGCGCCAAGCAGGATGAAGCGAACAATATCGTCGTCGACCCCTATGCAATCGTGCTCGAGGAGCGCAATGGCCATCTGGCTCCCAAGGCGCTGCGCGAAGCGATCAGGGCGACCGGGCCGACGATCAGGCGCGATCTGGGCAAGCAGGCGTTAGGTCAAGCGCCTCGCTCGGGCCCCAAGGTCGCGACGGAGACCGATCATGTATCATTATGACGATTTCGACGCCGCCTTCGTCGCCGCGCGGGTCGAACAATTCCGCGATCAAGTGGCGCGCCGCCTCAGCGGCGAATTGACCGAGGAGCAGTTCCGCCCCCATCGGCTGATGAACGGCCTCTACCTGCAGCTACACTCCTATATGCTGCGCATCGCCGTCCCGTATGGCGTGCTCAACTCCCGCCAGATGCGCAAATTGGCCGAGATTGCGCGGAATTACGACCGCGGCTACGGCCATTTCACCACCCGACAGAATATCCAGTTCAACTGGCCGGCGCTCAAAGACACGCCCGACATTCTGGCCGAGCTCTCGAGCGTCGAAATGCACGCGATCCAGACGTCGGGAAATTGCATCCGCAACGTCACGGCGGACCATTTCGCCGGCGTCGCGCATGACGAAATCGCCGACCCGCGCCCTTACGCCGAAATCTTGAGGCAATGGTCGTCGCTTCATCCGGAGTTTTCGTTCCTGCCGCGCAAGTTCAAGGTCGCCGTCAACGGCGCGACGCATGATCGCGCAGTGGTCCAGGCGCATGACATCGGACTGCAAGTCGTGCGCAACGACGCGGGCGAAATCGGCTTTCGTGTCTATGTGGGCGGCGGGCTCGGGCGAACCCCGATGATCGGGCGCATGGTGCGCGACTTCCTGCCCGAGCGTGACCTGCTGGGTTATGTCGAGGCGATCTTGCGCGTCTACAATCTCGAAGGACGGCGCGACAACAAATTCAAGGCGCGCATCAAGATCCTCGTGCATGAAAAAGGCCTCGAGCCGCTGCGCGAGGAGGTTGAGGCGGAATTCGCCGCCCGAGATCCCAATGCGCTCAATCTCCCGGAAAAGGAGCTGGCGCGGTTTCGCGCTTTCTTCGCGCCCCCCAAGCTTGATCTCAAGAAGCCAGTCAGCGACCGGGTGGAGCGCCGCAAGTCGAAGGACTCGCGCTTCGCCAGTTTCTGTTCTTTGAACATCGTGCCGCACAAGACGCCGGGCTACGTCGCCGTGACCGTCTCGCTGAAAGCGATTGGCGCGATCCCCGGCGACGCGAGCGCCGACCAGATGGACGCCGTCGCCGACCTCGCCGAGGACTATTCGCACGACGAAGTCCGCGTCTCGCACGAGCAGAACCTCATCCTGCCGCATATCGCGCTGGACGATCTGCCGGCTGTCTACGATCGCTTGGCCTCGGTGGGCTTATCGACGCCAAACGCCGGCGCGATCAGCGACATTATCGCCTGCCCCGGTCTCGACTATTGCGCGCTGGCGACCGCGCGCTCGATTCCCGTCGCGCAGCGCATCGCCGAGCGCTTCGGCGACGGCCAGCGCTCAAAGGAGATTGGTCCCTTAAAGATCAAGATCTCCGGCTGCATCAATGCCTGCGGTCACCATCACGTCGGCCATATCGGCATTCTGGGGCTCGAGCGGGCAGGGGAAGAGACCTACCAGATCACGCTCGGCGGCTCCGCTGACGAGCAGGCCGCGATCGGCCAAATCACCGGGCCCGGCTTCAGCTCCGAGAATGTGGTCGAGGCGATTGAAACGATCGTCGAGACCTATACTGGCCTCAGGCTCTCGGAGCAGGAGACGTTCATTGACGCTTACCGCCGCGTCGGCATGGCGCCGTTCAAGGAGGCGCTTTACGAGCGAAGCGCCGGATCGGACATCTGATGAGCGCCCATGACGTCAAGCTGTTCGGCGACCAGATCGCCGCCTCGCGGCTCGAGACGCGCTTCGCGCAGCTCAAGGCCTCTTCACTTCTGAGGCTCGCGATCGAGGATCTCTATCCCGGCCGCGTCGCCCTGGTGTCGAGCTTCGGCGCCGACGCCGCCGCGCTCCTGCACATGGTGGCGCAGGTCGACACTGCGACGCCAGTCGTCTTCGTCGACACCGGCCAGCACTTCTCCGAGACGCTCGCCTATCGCGACGACCTCGTCGCGCGTCTTAAGCTCACCAACGTCATTGTCGCCGAGCCGCATACCGAGACCGCGGCGCAAGAAGACCCCGAGAAATTTCTGTTCGCCAGCGATCCGGACCGCTGCTGCGAGATCCGTAAGGTCCGCCCACTCGCTGAGGCGATGGAAGGATTTGACGCCTGGATCACCGGCCGTAAGGGTTTTCAGAGCACGACGCGTGCGACCCTGCCGCTGTTCGAAGCGGAGGGCGAGCGGATCAAGATCAACCCGCTCGTCGGCTGGAGCTCGAGCGACGTGCTGAAATATATCGCTGACGCCGGATTGCCCCGGCATCCCCTTGCCGCCAAGGGCTTTCCGTCTATCGGCTGCCTGCCCTGCACGAGCCCGGTCAAGCCGGGCGAGGACGAGCGGGCCGGCCGCTGGCGCGGGCGAGGCAAGGTCGAGTGCGGCATCCATTTGGGGCCGCTCGACGCCGGATCAGGCATCTGATGCCTTTGTGGCGGCGCGAAGGTTTCGTCGAAGACACATGGGCGTTCCTCGGCGACGAGGCTCCCGTGCCCGAGGAGGGCGCGATCGTGGTGTCGCTGAAGCGCTGGCTTGAGGGACGCGAGACCCTGTCGGCGCGCGCGGCGCCTGTCGGAGTGGCGGTCGAGGCCGGCGCCGACGCGCAAGCGCATCTCAGCGATCTCACGAACCGGCCGCTGGTCGCGCTCGCCTTCGACAAGTTCGCCGACGGGCGGTCGTTCTCTTACGCGCGGATCTTGCGCGACCGGCGGCAATTTCGCGGCGAGTTGCGCGCGATTGGCGACGTGCTGATCGACGAAATTCCGCTCATGCTGCGCTGCGGCTTTGACTCCTTCGAGGTGACCAACGCGCCGACCCTGCATGCGCTTCAAGCCGGGCGGCTGCCGGGCTCGCCGCTGCATTACCAGCCGAGCAGCGCGCACGACGAGGCGCGCGAGGGCACGCGGCCGTGGCTGCGGGTGACGCGGCCATCGACGGATTAGGCCTGAGGCTGGTTTGCGCACTCCTCGTCCAGAGGAGCGCCGAAGGCGCGTCTCGAAGGACGCTCCAGGCGGCGCCTAACGTCGAGGCCCCGCTAAACGCGGGGCGCCTCAGAATGAGGTTTCATATCACCCAACCCGCATCGAGAGCTCGACGTCCTCGGCGAAGGGCACGGACATGTAGCCGTTCCCGGGCGAACGCACACGCTTGAGGTAGTCGGGACTCATGTCGGCGTTGTCGGCGACGACCAAAGCGCCTTGCCTCAGGCGGCCCTCCAACAGGCTCAGGATCTCGGGATAGAGGGACTTGGCGCCGTCGAGCAGGACGAGGTCGATCGTTTCGGGAAGGTCCGCGCTCAACGTCTCGAGCGCGTCGCCCTCCCGGATCTCCACCAGGTCGATGACGCCGCCCGCCCTAAGGTTATCTCGAGCCCTCGCCGCCTTGGACGGCTCGAACTCGCTGGTGATCAGGCGGCCGCCGCCATTATCCCGCAAGGCCGCGGCAAGGTGCAGGGTCGAAATGCCGAACGAGGTCCCGAACTCGACAATCGTCCGCGCGCCCGAGCTTCGCGCCAGCATGTAGAGCAGGGCTTCGGTCTCTCGCGACACGGCGAGGGGAAGATTCTTCATGCGACCATAGAGTTCGCCATAGTCGGTTTTGCTCCGCAACATGCGCGCCTGCTCGTCGTCGGAGAGATCGGCGAATGCGGCGTCGATGTCCGGCTCGGCTGCCTCGGCGTCCGCAAACAGACGGTCCAGGAGAGGGGCAAGGGGGGCGGCGGTGAGGGCGGTCATGAGGCTATCTCGTCGGGGCTTGAGTGTGTTTTTGGGTCGCGCTATAAATACGATGAAATCGTCGCGTTTTCTATTCGCGTTTGCTTGATCCCCCCATGACCGATCGCCAACACGCCCAGATTTCCTCGCGAAAGCGGCCGAAGCAAGCCCGCTCGACGGAGCTCGTCGCAGCGATTCTCGAGGCTGCCGCTCAGGTTTTGGCGAAGGAGGGCGCGCCGCGCTTCACCACGGCGCGGGTGGCGGAGAGGGCGGGAGTCAGCGTCGGATCGGTCTATCAATATTTTCCCAACAAGGCGGCGATCCTCTTCCGGCTCCAGAGCGACGAATGGCGCGGCACGTCCGAGCTGCTGCGGGTCATCCTGGAGGACGCCCAGAGGCCACCGCTCGAGCGTCTGCGCGCCGTCGTCCAAGCCTTCGTCCGCTCGGAATACGACGAAGCCGCAATGCGTGTGGCGCTCAATGACGCCGCCCCTCTTTACCGCGATGCGCCCGAGGCCCGGGAAGCGAGGGCGTCGGGAGACCGGACTATGCAGGTCTTTATGCGCGAAGCGCTGCCCGAAGCCTCGGAATCGACGTGCGCCTTGGCCGCCGACCTGATTACCACGACGCTGAGCAAGGTCGGAAAGCACTTTTCGGAAAGCCCGCGAAGCGCCGCAGAGATCGAGACTTACGCCGGCGCCGTGGCCGACATGTTTTGCGCCTACCTTGAAAGCCTTGCGGCTGGCTCAGACCCGCATCGCCTGAGCCCGCTGTCATGAGACCTTGATCGTTAAGCCGCTAGAGGATGGAGTTAGGTTGGCGAAAGGCGATCGCGATGTCCCACGATCATAGCGGCCACTCTCATGACCATGACGATCATGGCCACACGCATGCCCACGCGCCTGCGAGCTTCGGCAAAGCGTTCGCCATCGGCATAGCGCTCAACCTCGCCTTCGTTGTCATCGAGGCGCTTTACGGCTTGATGAGCAATTCCGTGTCGTTGCTGGCCGACGCCGGACACAATCTTGGCGACGTCCTTGGACTTGGCGTCGCCTGGCTGGCGAGCGTGCTTGCGCAGCGCGCGCCGACCGAGCGCTTCACTTACGGAATGCGCGGCTCGTCGATCCTGGCCGCCCTGTTCAATGCGGTCTTTTTGCTGGTGACGGTGGGCGGCCTCTCGTGGGAGGCCATCCGGCGTCTCGGATCGCCCGAACCGGTGGCGGGCAAGACGATGATGGCGGTCGCGGCGGTCGGCATCCTCGTCAACGCTGTGACGGCGTGGCTCTTCGCCTCAGGCCGCAAGGACGACATCAACCTGCGCGGCGCGTTCCTGCATATGGCGTCCGACGCGCTCGTGTCTGTCGGCGTCGTCGCGGCTGGACTTCTAATCCTGCTGACAAACTGGCTTTGGGTCGACCCGGTCGTCAGTCTCGTCATCAACGCCGTTATCGTCTGGGGCACATGGGGCCTTCTGCGCGATTCCGTCGGAATGTCGATGGCGGCGGTGCCCCCGCAAATCGATCCCGCCGCGGTGCGAGGGCTCCTATCGGCGCGCGCGGGCGTCGTTGGTGTGCATGATCTGCATATCTGGCCAATGAGCACGACCGAGAACGCGTTGACGTGCCATCTGGTCATGCCGGACGGCCATCCAGGTGACGCCTTTCTAAATGAGCTATGCAGCGATCTCGCCGAGCGCTTCAAAATCAATCATACGACCGTGCAAATCGAGGTCGATACGCACATCGCCTGCGCGCTTGCGCCCGATGAGGTGGTTTAGCGTCCCCCCCTCTCCAACGGGAGAGGGGTCGGGGGGTGAGGGTTTTTGAGCGACTCCCCTCGGCCCGCTAGCCCTCATCCGGTCGGCTCCGCCGACCACCTTCTCCCGGAGGGAGAAGAGACTGCCGCTACTCCGCCCAGCCCCTCAGCTCACGGCGTGCAACCGCTTCGATCACCGCCATGCCGTCGGCGCTGTCGTTGAGGCAGGGGATCGCGGCGAAATTCGCTCCGCCAGCCTCGCGGAAATAGCCGGCGTTCTCGACTCCGATTTCCTCGAGCGTCTCCAGGCAGTCGGCGGCGAAGCCGGGCGTCAACACCGCCACCCGTCTGACGCCGCGCGCCGCAAGCTCGCGCAACGTGTCAGAGGTAGCGGGCTTGAGCCACTCGCCGCGGCCAAAGCGCGACTGGAAGGTCATGAGAAGGCGCTCCTCGCTCATGCCCATCGCGTCGCGCAAGAGCCGCGTCGTCTTCGCGCAATGGCAAAAGTAGGGATCGCCCTTGTCGAAATAGGCTTGCGGAATGCCGTGATAGGAGGCGACCAGGATCTCCGGTTCGAAGTCGAGATCGGCGAGGCTGGCGCGGACGGAGCGGGCGAGCGCCTCGATATAGACGGGATCATCGTAATAGGGCGCTGCGACGCGAATCGCCGGCTGCCAGCGCATGGATTGCAGGGCCTCGAACGCCTTGTCGCCGACGGTCGCTGTCGAAGCGGCGCAATATTGCGGATAGAGGGGAATGACGAGAATGCGGTCGCAGCCCTCGGTCTGGAGCGCCTTGAGACGCTCGGCGATCGGGGGCGCGCCGTAGCGCATGGCCCAGTCGACGACGACGTCCCTGTCCATGTTGCGGAGCGCGGGCCCGAGCTTTTCGCTTTGCGCACGCGTGATCGTTTTCAGCGGCCCCTCGTTAAGCTCCTTGTTCCAGATCGCGTCGTAGTCGCGACCTTTGGCGCGCGGCCGGCGCAGCAAAATGGCTTGCAGGATCGGCGCCCAAATCGCCCGTGGCGTCTCGACGACGCGGCGGTCGGACAGGAACTCCTGCAGATAGCGCCTAATGGACCAATAATCGGTCCCCTCGGGGGTGCCGAGATTGACGATCAGCACCCCGACCCGACTGACCAGCGCCGGCGGATGGCCCGCCGGCCGATGGCTTCGCGCTTCATTCGGCAGGTTCGCTACGTTCATAAACGCGCCTTATCGACCCCGGCCGGCGCCCGGCCGCCAGCGGAAAACCGTCAGTTCGCGGCCGCCGGCGTGAAGTTTGTCGCGACCCCGTTGATGCAATAGCGCAAGCCGGTCGGCGGGGGGCCGTCCGGAAAGACATGGCCCAGATGCGAGCCGCAGCGCGAGCAATGCACTTCGGTGCGCGTCATGCCCATGCTGCGGTCGGTGCTCGTCTCCACCCCGCCCTCGACCGGCGTATCGAAGCTCGGCCAGCCGGTGCCGCTCTCGAACTTGGTCTTGCTCTCAAACAAATGCTGCCCGCAGCCAGCGCAAACGAAGGTCCCCGGACGCTTCTCGTACAGGAGGGCGCAGCTGCCCGGACGCTCCGTGCCGTGAGCGCGCATGATGTCGTACTGTTCGGGGGTCAGGATTTTGCGCCATTCGGCGTCGGTGTGGGTGACAGGGAAATGGTCTTCTTTCATGAGATCCTCCTTTGGAACCCTATATAGGCGCGATCGGCGCTGGCGGCACGCAGATTTACGCTTGCCGCGGGGCGCTCGTTACGCATTGGCCTTTCGAAGCGCCGGGCGACGTTGCCTTTGGACGGCGCGCCCGCCAAAGTCACGAAGATGATCGCGAAAAAGATCGACCGGCGTTTGGCGGCGGCTGCGATCGTTGCAATAGCCGTGTATCTCGGCCTCGCCTATGTCCTCGCCCCCTTCTTCTGGCGCCATTTCGAACGCCAGCCTGAGCTCGCCTCCTTCGAGGCGACAACGCGCACGGCGCTCGGACTACCAGGCGACGCAATTAACGTTGGACTCGAGGGCGCCGAGGATGACGTGCTCTGCGCCTTGCACGCGGCCGGGTGGCGACCCGCCGACCCGGTCACGCTGAGTTCGAGCGTGCGGATCGTTGGCAGCGTCCTGTTCGATCGGCCCTACCTGGACGCGCCGGTCAGTCCCCTGTTCTACGAGAACCGCAAGCAGGATCTGGCCTTCGAGAAGCGCGACGGCAAAAGCGCGAGGACCCGCCATCACGTTCGCTTCTGGAAGGCGCTCGACGCTGGCGATGATGGCCTGCCGGTCTGGCTCGGCGCGGCCGTGTTCGACGACGGACTCGGCGTCAGCCATTACACCGGACAAGTCACCCACCATACCGCGGCCGACATCGATGCGGAGCGCGATCTTTTGGTGTCCGACCTCGAGCAGGCGAAGAAGGTCGAAGAGATCTATTCAGTGAGCGGCGTCGGTCCGACGCTGTTCGCGCGCAATGGCGGCGGCGACCCCTATTTTACCGATGGCGACATCGCCTTCGCCGAGCTGGTCTCTGGCTGCACGGTCGAGACAGGCGCGCCGCGCACACTCATGGCGCCGCCGCGGATCGAGGCGAAAAACGCATTCTTCGCACAGCTTGTGGCATTATGGCGCCGCCTACATAGGCGACCGGCCGCTGGCCCTTCCTAGCGAGCCATCAACCGCTCGTCGCCGGACTCCGAAAACCGATCATTCCGCGGGCTGCATCGTATAGGTAATCCGCCGAGGCGAGAATGTGGCGCCCAGTGTTGATTCCCGTGCCGTTTCGCCACTCGACGGCTGATGGGGCGGCAGGGTCGGTCGCATCGCCAGTCACAAACGAATATTGCAGGGCGGGCGCGTTCGGCGCCGCCGGCGCCGTGATGGTCACCGCGACGCCAGCAGCCACTTGGGTGGCCTTGGCCGAACCAGACGGCCGATCCGCGGGGTTGAGCCACAGCAGCATCTCGGGCACGCCAGTATCGATGAGTAACGGTAGGTCGACGCTGAAGTCGTTCGGCAAGCCGAGGGTTCCCATCGGCTGCATCCAGTCGTCGTTGTCTGCGTTGCGCTGCAGTTCGACGAAGGCAAAGCCGTCGATGTTAGCCGAGGTGAGGCCGGCGTCCAGGCCTTGGGAGCGGATGATATAGCCGCGCCTCAGCTTCTCTCCCTGATAGGTCAAATGAAGGAGCGGATTGCGGGCGGGGCCTCCATCGGCCAAGCCGCCGATCGCGAAGCCGACGCCAAGGATTCCGCCATCGAAGTCAGTCGGCCGGTCGACCGCAAAAACCTCGACTTCCGCCATCGGGTAGTCGCCGTCGCCGTCCCATGTCTCCGGTACGCCCAGAATGACCGGCGCCTTGACCCATTGCCCGCAATAAACTGTGCCGCTGCTGACATATTCAAACTTCACGTCCAACGAGGCGTCGAAATTCTGATAGGCCGGGCCGAGGCGCTGCCGGGGAACTAGAACGCCGACCGACCCGGTGTCGAGCTCGAACAAGTGTGGGGCGCCGCCCCCGACCGCAGCGTAGAGATGCAAGCCGCTCGCAAGGTCCGAGGCCGGCGTGAAGGGAACAAAGCAACTCCGTTCGCCTGACGACGGCATGGGTTCCTCCTTCGCAACGTTCTAACGCGTTGCTCCGCGTCCAGCAAAGCGTTCGATTGCCGGCCCTCTACCCCTGGAACACCACGGTCTTGCCGTGGTTCAACAACACCCGGTCCTCGAGCACGTTGGCGATGGCGCGAGCGAGCACGCGGCGCTCGATGTCGCGCCCCTTGCGCACGAGATCCTCGGGCGTGTCGCGGTGGCTGATGCGCTCGACATCCTGTTCGATGATCGGCCCCTCGTCGAGATCGGAGGTGACGAAATGGGCGGTCGCTCCGATCAGCTTCACGCCGCGCGCGTGCGCCTGATGATACGGCCTCGCCCCTTTGAACCCGGGCAGGAACGAATGATGGATGTTGACGCACCGCCCCTGGAGCTTGGCGGTAAAGCCGTCCGACAAAATCTGCATGTAGCGCGCGAGAATGACGAGATCGGCTTTCGCGGATTTGATGATCTCCCAGGCCTGAGCTTCCTGCTCCATCTTGGTTTGCCTGGTGATCGGCAAGTGGTGGAAGGGAATGTCGCCGAAGTCGATATGGGCGTAGGTCTCACGCGGATAATTGGCGATGATCGCGACAGGATCCATTGCGAGTTCGCCGCTCCGCCAGCGATAGAGGAGATCGACGAGGCAATGGTCGAAGCGCGACACCATGAGCACGACGCGCTTCAGCTGATCGACGGAACGCATCGACCAGGTCATCGCGAAACCGCTCGCGATCGCCTTGAAGGTCTCGCGTAAGACTTCGATGTCCGCATGCGGAGTGGCGGAGTTGAAGACGACCCGCATGAAAAAGTCGCCCGTCTCGACATCGTCGAACTGCTGGGCGTCAAGGATGTTGAACCCGCCATCGAACAGGGCGGCCGCGACTTTCGCGACGATCCCGGGCCGGTTGACGCACGACAAAGTGAGAATGTGGCGCTTGCTCGACACCGGGGCTCCTTAGAATGACGCGCAGCCGATGGTGGGCCCTGCTATTGTTTGACCTGCTTCAAGAGCGCCTCGACCGAAGGCAGAATCTTCTGAACGATGATCTCGACTCCCTGGGCGTTGGGGTGCAGACCGTCCAGCTGGTCGAGCTTCGGGTCGCCCGCGACGCCGTCAAGGAAGAACGGATAGAGCGAAACATCGTAGCTTTTCGCCAAAGCCGAGTAGATGGGGGAGAACTCTCCAGCATATTCGCCGCCGAGGTTGGGCGCAGCCCGCATGCCGGCGAGGAGCGCTGGCAAATGGGCGCCTCGGGCCTTGTCCAGAATCGCCGCCAGCGTTGTCTTCGTCGCCTCGGGCTTCATGCCCCGCAGCATGTCGTTGCCGCCAAGTTCGACGATGAGCGCGTCGGCGTTTTGCGGCACCGACCAGTCGTAGCGCGCAAGGGCGTTGGCGGCGGTATCGCCGGAGACGCCGGCGTTGATGACCTTGACATCCCAGCCCTTGGCGCGAAGCGCCGCTTCAAGACGATCGGGGAACGCCTTGCCCGGCGGCAAGCCATATCCAGCGGTCAGGCTGTCGCCCAAGGCCACAAGACGAAGCGTCCGCGCCGCGGCGGCGTGCAATGTCGTCGCCAGGACCGCGGCGAAGGCCATCGCCTGGACGAAGAGGCGCAAATGCCCATATGAGGGCGGCTTGGATTTAGGGTGTCTAGACAATGGTGTTTCCTGCGGTCGCGATGCGCGGCGTCGACCTCAGTCTCGGCCGCGGCGCGGCTCGCGTGCATATCTTGCGCGACGTCGATCTGACAATCGGCAAAGGCGAGGCGGTCGGCATAATCGGGGCTTCCGGGTCGGGAAAGTCGACGTTGCTCATGATCATGGCCGGACTTGAGCGGCCGGATAAAGGCGAAGTTGAGGTTGACGGCGTCAAGCTCGGCGGCCTGAATGAGGATGCCTTGGCGCGCTTTCGTGGGGCACGCATCGGCATCGTGTTCCAGTCCTTTCACTTGATTCCGACCATGACCGCGCTCGAAAACGTTGCGGCGCCACTCGAGCTTGCCGGCGCAAGCGACGCCGCGGAGCGCGCCAGCGCCGAACTCGAGCAGGTGGGTCTCGCCGGTCGCCGCGCACATTATCCGGCGCAATTGTCGGGGGGTGAGCAGCAGCGCGTGGCGCTCGCCCGCGCGCTCGCGCCCCGGCCATCGCTCTTGATCGCGGACGAGCCGACTGGCAATCTCGACGAGACCACCGGGCGCGCCATCATCGACATGATGTTTGATCTGCCGGCGCGGCGCGGAGCGACGCTGGCGCTCGTCACGCATGACGCCTCGCTCGCCGCGCGTTGCGACCGGGTGATCCGCATGCGTTCGGGCAGGATCGAGGACGAACCCGTTCCCGCGGCGACGCTTCCGGCATGAGCAGGTGGGGGGCTTTAGGGAACACATTGACGCGGCCGCGCGCCCCCCTCTCCAATAGCCCGTCGAGAGACGGGCGTCCTTCCGGACACCCTATGGGGAGAGGGGCCGGGGGTGAGGGTTCTCGCCGGAGGTGCGCCCGCTCCTCTGATGTGGCGCCCTCATCCGGCGCGCTTTGCCCGCCACCTTCTCCCCGGGGGAGAAGGGAGACGCCGCCACCTTCTCCAGGTGGAAGACGGGGGCTGCGCGCCCCCCTCTCCAACGGGAGAGGGGTTGGGGGTGAGGGTTCGTGCGCAAAGCGCGCCGACGCCATTGACGCGGCTTCCTCATCCGGCCAACTGTGTCGGCCACCTTCTCCCGCATGGAGAAGGGAGTCGTGAACGCGCCTGCGACAGGGCTCATTCCACAACCAACCCGCACGCAGACCATGCGCTTCGCCTTGCGCGATCTGCGCGGCGGCCTGGCGGGCCTACGCATTTTTCTCCTCTGCATCGCGCTTGGCGTGGCGGCGATTGTCGGGGTGGAAAGTCTCGCCCTTGCGCTCAACGACGGCATGGGGCGCGAAGGACGCGTGATCCTCGGCGGCGACGCATCATTTGCGCTCGTCCATCGCCGCCTTGTCCCCGACGAGCAGCGCTTTCTCGAAGCGCATGGCTCTCTGTCGACGGTCGCGACCTTGCGCGGCATGGCGCGAGTGTCGAGCGGTGATGCGGCGCTGATCGAAATCAAGGCTGTCGAGCCATCGTGGCCGCGCATTGGCCAAGCGGTCTTCGCGCCGGCCATGTCGCTTGATGACGCGCTCGGTGAGCGCGACGGTATGTTCGGCGCCGCAGTGGAAGAGGCGCTGCTGGCTCGGCTGAACTTGAAGCTCGGCGATGTTATTCGCATTGGCGAGACGAATTTCGCCATTCGGACCCTGCTCGCGAGTGAACCCGACCGGCTGGCAACGGGCATAGGCTTGGGCCCACGCGTGCTCATCTCGCAAGCGGCTCTTGACGCGACGAAACTGATCCAGCCGGGCTCCCTGGTGCGATGGACGACGCGCGTCATCATGGACGGGGCGCCCGACAATTCCGCCGTCCAGGCTTTCATGGGCGAGGCAAAGCGGACCTTCCCTCAAGCCGGGTGGGACGCTCGCTCTCGTCTCAACATCAACCCGGACTTCAGCCGCGATCTCGATCGCTTCGCGGAATTCCTGACCCTGGCGGGATTGCTGTCCTTGGTCGTCGGCGGAGTCGGCGTCGCGAACGCGGCGCAAGGTTTCGTCGAGCGCAAACGCGCGACGCTCGCTATCCTCAAGGCGATCGGCGCGACCGGATCGGGCGTCGTCGGCCTCGCGCTCGTCGAGTTCATGATCGTGGCGATGATCGGCGCGCTTCTCGGGGCGGCGCTGGGCTCCGCGATTCCCTTCGCGGTCAATTGGCTGTTCGGCTCTTTGCTGCCGATTCCGCTCGCACCCTCGATCTCACCCAGCCTCATGGGCCTCGGACTGATTTACGGACTGTTGACCGCGCTCGCCTTCTCGATCGCGCCGCTCGGGCGCGCGCACGATCTGCCGGTGACCACGCTGATCCGCGACCTGGTCGAGGAGCGCCAGGGGCGGCCGCGCAAACGCTACCTCGCTGGCGCGGCGCTCGCCGGCGTCGCGCTTTTCACCCTCGCCGTCCTGACCAGTCCGCAGCAATCAGTCGCGGCGATGGTCGCGGGCGCGACGGTTGTCTCGTTCATCGCGCTCCGGCTTGTCGCCCTCGGCATCGCCTACCTAGCGCGCCGTTCGCCCCGTTCGCGCTTCGTCGAGTGGCGGATGGCGCTTGACGCGATCCATAGGCCAGGCGCGCTGACGCCGTCCGTCGTGCTGTCGCTCGGCTTAGGGCTAACCGCGCTCGTTGCGCTCACGCTCGTCGAGGCCAACATGCGCGCCGAATTGCGCGAGGCTCAGCCGGGGGTGACCCCGAGCTTCTTTTTCCTAGACGTGCGTGGGGCCGACGCCGGGGCGTTCGTCGACTTCGTGAAGCGCGAGGCCCCGGGCGTCAAAGTCAGCGAGACGCCAATGATGCGAGGGCGCTTCGTGCAGCTTGGCGACAGGCCGGTCGAAAAGGTCAAGCCGAGCGACAACATCGCCTGGGCGCTGGAAGGCGATCGTGGCGTCACCTTCGCCGAAAAGCCGCCGGAGGGATCCGAGGTTGTCGCCGGCGAATGGTGGCCAAGCGACTATTCCGGGCCGCCGCTGGTGTCGATGGAGAAGGAGGTGGCGGATGGCCTTGGTCTCCATCTCGGCGACACGGTCGTCGTCAATGTGCTCGGTCGCGACATCGCGGCGAAACTGGCGAACTTGCGCAAAGTGAATTGGCGCAGCTTCGCCATCAATTTCGTGCTGGTCTATTCGCCCAATGCGTTGAAAGGCGCGCCTTACACCGAACTCGTCTCGGCCGCGCTACCTACCGCCGCGTCTGAGGCCGAGCTTAAGCTCATGCGCGCCGTGGCGCAGGAGTTCCCGAACGTCGCCAGCGTTCGGGTGCGCGAAGCCATGGACAGTGTCGAAACGCTGGTCGCCAAGCTCGCCCTCGCCATCCGCGCGGCGACGGGGGTGGCGCTGACGACCTCGGTCCTGGTGCTCGCCGGGGCGCTGGCCGCCAATCGGCGCCCGCGTCTCGCCGACGCGACGATCCTGAAGATCTTGGGCGCGACCCGCGGCCGGCTGACGATGATGTTCCTGATTGAATACGCGCTTTTGGGACTGGCGACCGCCGCGTTCGGAGTCGCGGCGGGAACGCTCGCCGCCTATTGGGTCGTCTGGCGCATCATGCAGTTCGATTTCGTCTTCGACTGGAGGGCCGCGCTCGCCGCCGCGGGCGGTGGCCTTGCGATCACGGTCGGGCTCGGCATGATCGGGGCGTGGCGGACTTTGAGCCAAAAGCCGGCGGCGTACCTGCGCGAATTGTGATCAAGAGGAAAAGCTGTAGCCCCGGCCTATTCGGCATAGGCCTTTTGAGGCTCGCGCCGTGCGGCGATGGCCTCGACCTCTGTTGCATATCGCGTTCCCCACTCGCATAGCGGGATCAACGCCTTTCCAAGGGTTCGCCCGAAGTTCGTGACGGAGTATTCGACCTTCGGCGGGATCTCACCAAAATCTACGCGATCGATGATGCCGTCGGCGTGCAACTCCTTGAGCTGCTGGATGAGCACCTTGTCGCTGACATTCCCGACCGCCCGTCTCAAGTCGCCGTAGCGACGGGCTCCATTCGCCAGATGGAACAGGATCAATGGTTTCCATTTGCCGCCGAGCACAAACAGAGCGGCGTCCAGGCCGCAGGTCAGCACGCGATTCTTCATGTCAGCCGCTCTTTCGTAGCCACTTACCAAAAGGTGCATACTGGAAGAAATAAATGCAAGCCCCTAGGTGCGCAGCGTTGTTCACTCAATGAGGACTCCTATGGGCAGGCTTGAAGGAAAGATCGCAGTCATCACCGGCGCAAACAGCGGCATTGGTCTGGCGGCGGCAAAGCGCTTCGTCGCGGAGGGCGCCTTTATTTACATCACGGGGCGCCGTCAGCATCAGTTGGACAAAGCGGTCGAAGGGATCGGCGGCCGCGTGACGGCCGTGCAGGGCGACATCTCCAATCTTGGCGATCTGGATCGGCTATTTTCAGCCGTGCGATCTGCTCACGGGCGCCTGGATATTATGTTCGCCAACGCGGGCATCGGTGCGCTGGAACCGCTTGGTGCGATCACCGAGGCGGCCTATGACCGAGTTTTCGACATCAATGTGAAGGGAACCCTTTTTACCGTGCAGAAGGCCTTGCCGCTGATGACTTCCGGCGGATCGATCATCCTCACCGGTTCGACGACGGGCGCGATGGGAACGCCGGCCTTCAGCGTCTACAGCTCGACAAAAGCGGCGATCCGGAATTTCGCCCGAAGCTGGACCCTCGACCTGAAAGGGTCGGGCATCCGCGTGAACGTCCTCTCGCCGGGAGCGACCGCTACACCGGGCCTCATCGACGGCGTGGCGAAGAGCACGGGCCAGCCCGACGCGGTGATCGCAGGCCTCAAGGCCCAGACGCCTCTCGGGCGGTTGGCCGATCCGGACGAGATCGCAGCGGCTGCTCTCTTCCTGGCTTCGGACGAAAGCAGCTTCATGACCGGCAGCGAAATGTTCGTCGACGGCGGCATCGCGCAGGTTTGACGGCGAGCCGGGGAGGTCGGCGCTCGCAGGCGCCGTCGTCCTTGCGTTCCCGATCGGCCTCGGCATGATCTTCGTATCGCCGGTTCTTGGACAGGAGCCTGCGGTCTTTTCACGCGAATTGTGATAGGACGCAGAAACAAGCCGCGGTCCGGAAAGACCGCGACACTCGGGAGGCGAAGGCCTTGGCGCTGCTCACGCAATCCTACGTCCATGGCGTGTCTCCGACGCCGCTGATCGGCGAAACGATTGGCCAACTCCTGCGGCGCGTCACGGCTGACGGGCCGGAGCATCCCGCGCTTATCACCCGTCACCAAAACGTGCGCTGGACTTACGCCGACCTTTTGCGTCGGTCGGAAGACCTGGCCGTCGGCCTGCGGAAACTCGGCCTCGAAAAGGGCGAACGGGTCGGCATCTGGTCAGCCAATGTCAGCGAATGGGTTCTGGCGCAGTTCGGCACCGCGCTTGCCGGGATCATTCTGGTCAACATCAATCCCGCCTACCGCAGCCATGAATTCGACTACGCGATGAAGAAATCCGGCTGCCGGGCGCTGATCCTGAGCCCGGGCCATAAGAACAACGACTATTTCGCCTCGCTCCGGACTTGCGCTCCCGAGATCGACGCCGCCCAACCGGGCAAGCTCCGGTCCGCGGGCTTGTCCGAGCTCGAGTTTGTCATCCGCTTGGGCGCGGACAAGTCGGCGGGCATGCTGAACTTCGAAGAGGTCGCTAGCCCTGCGACCGCGAACGAGCGCGCCGAGCTTATGACCTTTGAAGCGTCGCTTCAGTTCGATGACCCGATCAACATTCAGTTTACGTCGGGAACCACCGGCGCGCCCAAGGGGGCGACGCTCACCCATCACAACATCCTCAACAACGGCTATTTCATCGGCGAGGCCATGCGCCTCACGCCCGACGATCGGTTATGCATTCCGGTGCCTTACTACCACTGCTTCGGCATGGTGCTGGGCAATCTCGCCTGCGTCACCCACGGCTCCTGCATGGTGAGCCCTTCCGAAGGCTTCGATCCCATAGCGACCCTGGAGGCGGTGCAAGCCGAACGATGCACCGGCCTGCACGGGGTGCCCACAATGTTCATCGGCATGCTCGAGCATCCGGAATTCGCCCGCTTCGACCTCAAGAGTTTGCGCACCGGGATCATGGCCGGCTCGCCTTGTCCGGTCCAAGTGATGCGAAAAGTGGTCAATTCCATGCATATGAGCGAAGTGACCATCGCCTATGGCATGACGGAAACGAGCCCGGTCAGCTTTCAGAGCGCCTATAATGACCCACTCGAACGGCGCGTCTCCACGGTCGGACGCATCCTGCCGCATCTCGAAGTCAAGATTGTCGATGCCGAGGGTCGAATCGTCGCCCCGGGGGTCGCCGGCGAGTTGCTCACCCGTGGATACAGCGTCATGCGCGCCTATTGGGATGATCCCGCGGCGACAACAGCTTCGATCGACGGAGCCAGATTCATGCATACGGGCGATCTGGCGACTATTGATCAGGAAGGTTACTGCAATATTGTTGGTCGACTGAAAGACATGGTCATTCGTGGCGGCGAAAACGTCTATCCACGCGAAGTCGAGGAATTCCTCTTCACGCATCCGGCGGTTGCCGAGGTCCAGGCTTTCGGCGTTCCCGACCATCGCTATGGCGAAGAGCTTTGCGTATGGGTCCGTCGCCGCGACGGCGTGAGCTTGAACGAAGCCGAGGTCATCGCTTTTTGCCGGGCCTCGATCGCCCATTACAAGGTACCACGCTACGTCCGCTTCGTTGATTCGTTCCCGATGACGGTCACCGGAAAAGCCCAAAAGTATCTGATGCGGAAGGCGATGATGGAGGAACTGGCCCTGGCCGAAGAGAGGACGGCATGAAGCTTGCGGGCCTCCGACATCCGAGTGATTTCAACACGCTTTAACCTTTACCAAACCATCAGGGTGGTCGGAGAGCGGCCCGGGGATCCGTCCGCACGCCGCTAAAAAGCAACAATTCCGGCCTTCACTGGAATTTGAGACAATTTGAGTTCTCTTGGCAATTCGGCCGGGTGCGCTTAAATGGCAGAAACGAGGTCGGAAGGGTCCGAGAAATCTCAGGCGACCGCTCCGTGACGGAAAGACGATGAACGCAAACTACCGAAACTTCGCCCTATGGGTGATCATCTTTCTGCTCGTTCTGGCGCTCGTGACCCTGTTTCAGAGCCCGGGCCAGAAGTCGCCGTCGAGCGAGATCACCTTCAGCCAGCTTTTGTCTGACGCCGACGCCGGCAACGTGCGCGACGTCACGATCGCCGGTCCAGAGATTTCCGGCCACATGAAGGACGGGCGAACGTTCCAGACCTATTCGCCTAATGACCCCGGCCTCGTGCAGACGCTTTACAAGAAGGACGTGACGATCACGGCCAAGCCGCCGTCTGACGGCAACAACTGGCTGCTCACGATCGTCTCCAGCGTGCTGCCCGTGCTGCTGTTCCTGGGCCTGTGGATCTACATGACCCGGCAGATGCAGGGCGGCGCCGGCAAGGCGATGGGATTCGGCAAGTCGAAGGCCAAGCTCCTGACGGAGGCGCAGGGACGCGTGACGTTCGAGGACGTCGCCGGCGTCGACGAAGCCAAGGAGGACCTGCAGGAGATTGTCGAGTTCCTGCGCGATCCGCAGAAATTCCAGAAACTTGGCGGTCGCATCCCACGCGGCGTGCTGCTCGTTGGCCCGCCAGGCACCGGCAAGACCCTGACCGCCCGGGCGGTCGCTGGCGAAGCCAATGTGCCCTTCTTCACCATTTCTGGTTCTGACTTCGTCGAAATGTTCGTTGGCGTCGGCGCGAGCCGCGTGCGCGACATGTTCGAGCAGGCGAAGAAGAACGCGCCCTGCATCATCTTCATCGACGAAATCGACGCGGTCGGTCGCCATCGCGGCGCCGGTCTCGGCGGCGGCAATGACGAGCGCGAGCAGACGCTCAACCAGTTGCTCGTGGAGATGGACGGCTTCGAGCAGAACGAAGGCATCATCATCATCGCCGCGACCAACCGGCCCGACGTGCTCGATCCGGCGTTGCTGCGGCCCGGCCGCTTCGACCGCCAGATCGTCATCTCGAACCCTGACTTCATCGGCCGCGAGAAGATCCTGAAGGTCCATGTGCGCAAGGTCCCGCTCGGGCCAGATGTGGATCTCAAGGTGGTTTCGCGCGGAACGCCGGGCTTCTCTGGCGCGGATCTCATGAATCTGGTTAACGAATCGGCGCTGCTGGCCGCCCGGCGCGGAAAGCGCGTTGTTACGCGTCAGGAATTCGAGGATTCGCGCGACAAGATCATGATGGGCGCAGAACGGCGCACCCTCATCATGACCGAGCAGGAAAAGCGGCTGACCGCCTTCCACGAAGCCGGCCACGCGCTCGTCTCCGTGTCGATGCCCGCCTCGACGCCGATCCACAAAGCGACGATCATTCCGCGCGGCCGCGCGCTCGGGATGGTGCAGTCGCTGCCCGAGCGCGATCAGATTTCGCAGAGCTTCGAGGAACTGATCGCCATGCTGGCGATGTCGATGGGCGGCCGCGTCGCCGAGGAATTGATGTTCGGCAAGGACAAGGTGACTTCTGGCGCAGCTGGCGACATCCAGCAGGTCACCAAGATCGCTCGCGCCATGGTGACCCGGCTTGGCTTCTCCCCCAAGCTTGGCACGGTCATGTACGGCGAGAACCAGGACGAGGTGTTCCTCGGCTATTCGCTGGGCCGGCAGCAGAACATCTCGGAAGCAACCGCGGAGACGATCGACCAGGAAGTGCGCCGGCTGGTGCAGGAAGCGCATGAAACGGCGACCCGCATCCTCACCGAGCGGAAGGCTGATCTCGAAACGCTTGCGAGCGGACTGATGGAGTTCGAGACGTTGAGCGGCGACGAGATCGTTGGCCTGTTGCAGGGCGTGAGGCCGGTGCGTGAATCGGCGACCGACCGAGAGCCTCCGGCGCCCCCACGCGCCGCCGTGCCTTCGACCGGCAAGCAGCGGCCGATCGGTCCGGAGGCTGGTGGGCTCGAGCCGCAGCCGCAGACCTGAGGTCGCTTCGACCCCAAGTGTTGATAGGATAGAGGCCGCGCCATGAGCGCGGCCTTGTTTCGTTTAGACCCTCGCGGCGCGCCCATGATCGACGGCGACACCAAGCTCATCGCGCATGTCGGCTACCCGACGGCGAGCTTCACAGCGCCGAGCATATACAATCCCTGGTTCAGACGGCGCGGGATCAACGCGGCCGTCGTGCCGCTTGGCGTGAGAAGCGAGAACTTCCGCGAAGCGTTTCCCCAGATCTACCGTTTCAGCAATTTTCACGGCGCCCTTATCACCATGCCCCACAAGGCCGCAGTCGTCGATTGGCTCGACGAAGCGTCCGCCGCCGTGCGCGTGGCTGGCGCCTGCAACGCCGTGCGCCGAAACGAGGACGGCAAGCTCGCCGGCGACATGTTCGATGGCGAAGGCTTCGTTCGCGCCGCCGCAGGCGCCGGCCGCAACATCGCTGGCCAACGCGTTCTGATCATAGGCGCCGGCGGCGTCGGCTCGGCGATTGCCGCCGCTTGCGCCAAAGCCGGGGCGGCGGAGATCGCGCTCTTCGATACGCGCGCGGGGGCCGCGGAGCGGCTCGCCGAGCGGCTGCGGCGGAATTACCCCCGCCTCAAGCTTTCGCTCGGCTCGAATGAGCCGTCAGGCTTCGACGTCGCGGTCAATGCCACGCCGCTCGGGACCTATCCCGGCGACGCTTTGCCCATGGATCCTTCCCGCCTCTCGCCGTCGGTTCTCGTCGGCGAGGTGGTGCTCAAGCCTGGGACGACGGCATTTCTCGCGGCCGCCAAGGCGCGGGGGGTAGCGTGCGTGACTGGCCTTGATATGCTGTTCGAGCAGATTCCCGTCTATCTGGAATTCTTCGGCTTTCCGACGGCGACGGCCGCCGAACTCCGAGAGACGGCCGAAATAAAAAGCTAGCGCGCAAAGCGGCGCGAAACGGGAGGAGACGATGTCATCAGCCATGACGCACGAGCCAACGGGGCGGCGTCAGACAAGAATGGCGGCTGCGAGCGGGTGGATCGGCTCCGCGCTCGAATATTATGATTTCTTCATCTACGCGACGGCGGCCTCGCTCGTCTTCCCGCAGACCTTCTTTCCGTCGAGCAATCCGACCGTCGCCATCGTCGCTTCGCTCGCGACTTACGGTGTCGGCTACGTGGCGCGCCCGATCGGCGCTTTTGTCCTTGGACATTATGGCGACGTTTATGGTCGCAGAGCCGTCCTGCTCGTCTGCCTGTTTCTCATGGGCCTGTCGACGATGGCGGTCGGCGTCGTGCCGACCTACGCGCAAGCCGGCGTCTGGGCGCCGGTTCTGCTCGTCGTCCTGCGCCTCATCCAGGGCTTTGCGGTCGCCGGCGAAATCTCCGGCGCAAGCTCCATGATCCTCGAGCACGCGCCCTTCGGGCGGCGCGGCTATTTCGCGAGCTTCACTCTGCAGGGTGTGCAGGCCGGCCAGATTCTCGCCGCCGCTGTCTTTCTGCCCCTGAGCTACGCGCTCTCAAAAGAGGCGTTCCTATCGTGGGGCTGGCGCATTCCGTTCCTGCTCAGCGTGCTCGTTCTCATCGTTGGCGTGATCATACGCCGCGAGGTCGAGGAAACGCCGGCCTTCCGGGAGGAACAGGCCAGGCACACCACGCCGACCGCCCCGGTGAGAGAGGTGCTAACCAATCACGCCCCCGACCTCCTTCGCGTCATGTGCATGGCGCTCATGAACGTGATCCCCGTGGTCGCGACCATCTTCGGCGCGGCTTACGCGGTTCAGCCGGGCTACGGCGTGCAAATGGACAAGAGCGTGTACTTGTGGATACCGGTCGTCGGCAACATCGTCGCCGTGATCGTGATACCCTTCGTCGGCTCGCTCTCTGACCGGATCGGTCGCCGGCCGCCAATCATCATCGGCGCGCTGGGGGCGGGACTGCTCGCGTTCGCCTATCTGCACGCGATCAGCTTGAGAAACGTTCCGCTCGCCTTCCTCTTCTCGGTGCTGATGTGGGGCGTCGTTTACCAGGGCTATAATGCGGTCTTCCCGAGCTTCTATCCGGAACTGTTCCCGACCCGCGCCCGCGTCTCCGGCATGGCGATCGCCCAGAACATCGGCACGATGCTGACCGCTTTTTTGCCCGCGCTTTTCGCCACAGTCGCGCCGCCGGGTTCGACCAACGTGCCGCTGACTGTCGGTACGCTCGCCTTTGGCGTCACAATCGTCTCGGCGCTCGCAGCGTGGAGCGCGCGCGAGACCTACCGCGTGCACCTCAACGATCTCGGCGATCCCGCCGCGGAGGCAGTGGACAAGGCTGAATATGATCGGCTGCGGCAGCAAAGCGTGGCGGCGGCGACGTGAGGCTCTGGAAAACGGCCTGCTTAGCTCGTTGCCATCCGCACCACGTGACCGCCAGGCCCAGGCCGAGGAGGGACCGGCAGGTCGGGAAGGTAGCGCGCAACCAGCGCCGCTCGATCGAGATCCTCGATCTCGGAGAAACCTAGTCCCCGCGCGCGAGCGTGCAACTCAGGCGTATCGAAATAGCATCGGAACGGTTCGCCGCTTGCCGCCACCCGCTCAGCCATCTGCTCATGATGAGCGCGCGCCGCGGCGTCCGTGACCCGATCGGGCGGGTTGGCGTAGTCGAACACGACTTCCGTCCCGCCCGGCCAGCGCGCGAGCTCGCCGAGCGTCGCAAACACCGCCTCCTCGGTCAGATAGGGCGTGACGCCGAGCCACAGCACGAAGGCGCCCCTGTCCTGGTCGAGCCCGGCAGCCTTGAGCGCGCCGGTCATGCTCCCGCCTTCGAAATCGTGAGCGACATACGAGACATGCGCAGGTTCGGCGATTTGCGCCTCGGTGAGCCGGCGCCGCTTCTCGGCTTGCGTCGCCGGATGATCGAGCTCGAAGACGCGCATATTCTGGGTCCGCTCGAGCCGATAGGCGAAGGTGTCGAGGCCGGCGCCCAGCACGAGGATCTGCCGCACGCCTTTCTCGATCGCATGGGCCGCCGAATCCTCGGCGAACCTGCTGCGCATCGCGATGAACAGGCGCAAGCCCCGCCGCTCCGGCCGTTCCCGGGCGAGCGCGATGGCGCCCTCGGCGTCCTGGCCTAAAATCGGCAGCGCGAGCGGGTCGGCGAACACGAACCCCCGCTCGAGGACCTGATGCGCCGCCCGGTGACCCGCCGCGCCAAGCGCGGTCACGCTTGCCTGTCCCTGTTGCATGGGCCAAAGATAGAGGCCGTGGGAGTGGCTGTCGAGCGCGATGAGCTTGACGCCGAAAACCCGCTCCCCTATAGACCCCCCATCTTTTAGCCAGGCCGGGCGGCAGGCGGGGCGCTTCTTGATTGGAGCGGCCCGCTTTCATATTTGCCGCATTAAGCTGAAGCATTCGTTTGAAGGATCGTAGTTCGATGTCACGCCGCTGCGAGCTGACTGGGATAGCCGTTCAATCCGGCAACAAGGTCAGCCATTCCAACCGCAAGACGCGCACGCGCTTCTTGCCTAACCTCGTCCAGGTCACGCTCACCTCGGATCTGCTCGAGCGCTCCGTGCGCCTGCGCGTCACCGCGGCGGCGTTGCGGTCGGTCGAGCATCGCGGCGGCCTCGACGATTTCCTCGTCAAGGCCCACGAGTCCGAGCTTTCGCAGGACGCGGTCAAGCTCAAGCGCGAAATCACCAAGAAGCGCGCCGAAGCCAAGGCCGAGCCCACAGCCGCAGCTGCACCCGCCTGAAGCGGCGCGCACTTCGTTCAGCCTGCGCGTTTAGAGCTAGTCATCCCGGACTGGCGATGAGGGACTACGCAGCCGTCCGCGCGAGCCCCGCTGCGTCGCGCGATAGCGCTTCGACGGCGAGATAGTCTCCCGCCGCAAGCGCCGCCTTCTGCAGCATCCACGAGCCGCCGACGCAGGGCACGTTCGGAAGCTTCAGGTATTCCGGCGCCTTTTGAAGATCGATGCCGCCGGTCGGGCAGAAGCGCAGATCGGGCAGGGGCGCCGCAAGCGAGGCGAGCAGCTTCACGCCCCCGGCGGCCTCGGCGGGAAAGAGTTTCAGCGCCCGAAAGCCAAGCTCCCTGAGCGCCATGGCCTCCGAGGCCGTCGCACAGCCCGGCAGAAATGGAACCGGCGATTGCGCCGCGGCCTTGGCGAGCGCCGCGGGCGCGCCCGGACTGACCAGAAACTTGGCCCCGGCCGCGACCGCCTGGCTGATCTGGTCGGCCGAAACGATCGTGCCTGCCCCCACGACGGCCTTTGGCACATTTTTGGCGATTGCCTTGATCGCCTCGAGCGCCGAGGGCGTGCGCAACGTCACTTCGATCGCATAGAGGCCGCCGGCCACCAGCGCCTTTGCCTGGGCGAGTCCATCCTCCACGCTCGCGACCGTGAGCACTGGAATGACCGGCGCAAGCGCCATGATCGCGGCCGTTTCACGGCCATGAGGATAATGCGGCATAACGATCTCCAGAGAGAAAACAATCCGCCCTTAGCATGCCGAGGCGCGCGCGGCGACGCTACCCTTCGACCTCGAATCGAATAGGCTCGACGCCTCGCGAGTGCGCGGCTCCGAGGAGGGGCGCAAGTGAACGAGCCGGTCGACCTTTCGGTCTATAAGGAGACGCTGCTCTTCCTGGTGACGGCGGGCGTGGTCGCGCCGCTGTTCTTCCGGCTGCGCATCAGTCCGGTGCTGGGCTACCTGCTCGCCGGCGTTTTGCTCGGACCGTATGGCCTCGGCGCGATAGATCGGAAGAGCGTCGTG